>Ga0268262_10000986_pt1 | contig 36725 bp, 33 predicted proteins | sample TergutNc150P3_FD_190354 | JGI IMG/M metagenome (GOLD analysis project Ga0268262, IMG submission 190354) | Nasutitermes corniger P3 segment gut microbial community from laboratory colony in Florida, USA - Nc150 P3 (SPAdes) (version 2) | ecosystem: Host-associated > Arthropoda: Insects >...
ATGTCATATTCTGACTATTTCGGAGAAAGTGTACCAGCTGTTTCGCTCGAAAGTGTACCAGTCGTTTCGGTGAAAGTGTACCAGTCGTTTCGTTAAAAAGAGTACCAGTTTTATCCATGTTGAAATAATAGTGTGCAAATATACAAAATAATAATAAAACTCAAATTATATTTTACGAAGTGATTCACCTTTCAATTCTATCCTCAAGGCTTTGGCTGCCAATCTGTCACAAATAGCATCGGCCATGGTTGGCTGATTGATGTAAGCGTGCCATTTGTCAACGGGCAGTTGAGAGACCACGATAGTAGCTTTTTGTCCGTATCGGTCTTCGAGAATTTGGAGGAAGGCCAGTCGGGTGTCGTCGTTAAGGGGTTGAATTCCGAAGTCATCAAGAATAATGAGATGCATTTTCTGCAGTTGGTCAAGTAATTTGAGGTAAGTACCCTGTATTTTTGCCAGAGCCAGTTTTTCGAGGAAGCGGTTCATGGGTAGATACATTGTTTTGAATCCGAGTGCGCAAGCGTTTCGTCCGATTGCGCAGGCGAGAAAAGACTTGCCTGATCCGGTGGCTCCAGTGATGAGCACATTGACGGCCTGCAGGATGAAAGAGCCGTCGGCGAGGGCTAATTGCTGGTCGCGAGTAAAATTTCTTTCGCGGCTGCAATAAACCTGTTCGAGCGTGGCGTCGTAACGCAATTTGCTTTGTTGCATGAGTACCTGCATCCGTCTTTGCATCCGGTCGAGGTATTCGGCTTCTGCCAGCCGTGCCATCAGTTCATCTGTGGTGGGCTGTTCGTCGGGCTGAAGTCCTGCAAGGGAACGGTAAACACGTTCCATTCCCGTAAGTTTGAGTTCATGCAGGCGTTCAAGGGTGAGTTGTCTGTTCATTATGATATGCGTTTTTTAATATTAATACTTATAATAAGTCTGTTTGATTTTGATAAAATGTTGTTACATTTACGCCGTCAAACGAAACGGAAACGGGCTCTGCTGGAGAGCAACCTGTCAGGGATAAATTTGACGGTGACGGAAATGTCAGGACAGGAAGGGTGTCCCGCAGCGGAAGCCCTCCTGTTATTTTCAGAACCTTTCATGCCTCTGAAAAAACTCATCCGCAACATTCTGTTGCGGCTACGGCCCTCTGATTGGAGCGCTGCTCGCAGACGGGAGATACATGTTATGCATATTCATATTCTCCGCGTATGTTTTCATGTTCAGGGATGATTACCGCAAGCTCCTTTGTTCCGTTCTGATCCCTGCCGTTTTTGAGGATGTTCGCCACAATACCGTAGTTACCTCCTCCGGCTTGTATGGCCATCTTGCAGGCGTTTTCAAAGCGTTCCCTGCCATATTGTTCCATCAGTCGCTTGAGGCCTGTGCAACTGCGATAAGTCTGCTCTACAAACTTCTTTGAATCCATTACTTTTTTGAAAAGCGCCTGAGCAAAAAAACCTGACTGACGGGCAATGCCCTCAAAATATTCTCGTGTCCATGTCAGGGTTCTCGCATAGTATTTGTGACCTTCGGGCATGTGTTCGGCCAGCGTGGTGTATCCCCACTGCCTGTAATCGCGCCGATGAACGGCAATGCGCTCCGTCCCAATATACACTTCCACATTCAAACTGTCATAAATCAGTTTGGTTTGTTTGCCGATATAACGGTAAGGGACGCTGTAGAAATGCTTGTCTTCGCCCAGTTCCACATGATAGTTTTTTTGAACTTTGGCCAGGGTGGTTCGCTTCGGGACAAACGCATCTTTGGGTAACGGGCTTAAATGTGGCTGCTCACAGGATAGGAATACTTCGCGGCGGCTTTCCTTTCTTCTGCTTAGCAGGCAATCATTGTGCTTATCCAATAACTCGCGTATGCGGCTGTTCAGAGCTTCCAAACTGTGGAAAATCTCGTCACGCAAATGTGCATATATACGTAAGTAGCTGATATGTACATGATTTTCTACGCTTGATTTATCCGTCGGGTGTCTTGGACGAGTTACCTCGAGGTTTGTTCCGTAAAACACAGCCCACTGCGTGGCCAAATCGGTAAATGTAAACTCGTAACGTGCGTTCTTTATCACCCATTGCCGCATATTGTCACTTAAAACGTTGCGGGGTACTCCTCCCATATATTCCAGGCAATGATTCAGCCCGCAGAACAGATGATCTGCATGGGCCGAATGAAGAGCCTCCACATAAGTAAATCCGCTGGCCGGCAGTACGCACACAAGGACGGGACAGTTTACCGACGCTTTTGTGGAACGGTCAATAAAAGATAATTGCTGGCCGGCGAAATCGACTTGCAGGCAATCGCCGAATACATGCTCCAGGTGCATTACCGCCTCGCGTGGAAGTGATTGCAGGTAACGGGAATAATGCTCGCAAAACTGCGTGTAACCATATCCGTCGGGATGTACCTCCCGATATTCTTCCCACAAAAGCTGACGGGTGACGCCCACACGCGACAATTCCCTGTCGAAATAAGGAAAGTAGCTCGCAAGCGCAGATAATCGTTCATCTTTCGCTGTAGTTTCGTCTTGCAGGCGCACGCCTGAAAGGTATTCTGTAACGGTTTTACGGTGTACACCTGTCGTGCGTGAAATAGCTCGAATGCTGTGGCCTTGTGCCTGTAACTGTTTAATTAATGTTACTTTTTCCATGCTGATTAATTTATTACTCATAGTCTTTAAATTATAAAATTTAAAGACGAAACTAATAAATCAACCGGATATTACTGGTACACTTATGACGGAATGTCAGTTTTTTTTCTCACTCGCTCATCGAAAAAAATCAGTCTGAGCACTGAAAATTATTACTTCCCCCCCCCTTTTTAGTGGTACACTTTCACCGGAATTAGTGGTACACTTTGCCGGAATGGGTGAAACTCTTTGCTCCCAAAGGGGTGGTACACTTTGCCGAAACAGGTGGTACACTTTGCCGGAACAGGTGGTACACTTTGCGCCGGAACGGGTGGTACATTATGAGCGAAATCGTCAGGTAAAGCATGAGTAGCGTTTTGTATTGAGCGAATGTTATACTGTTTGCATGATGAAACGGAGTGCACAAATGAAAGACGTTACTATTGCTTGTGATCAATAAATGGTGGTCGTGTGAATGTAGTGCATCGAAATGAACACGACCACAACGACCAAAAGGGTGGGGGGTGGGGTAGAACGGCTTTTTGCTACTTTTTTACCGCCTTCGGCTCATGGAAAAAGTAGCGGGCGGGGTTTTCCCCCGCCCTGATGACTTTGCTTTCTCATGCTACTTTACATTTATAGAATAGAGCCATATTCTTACCGACCAATTTTATTATCCTGTCGTGAAATTCAGTCGCTTTATTACAAACTCCTCTGCTTTGAACGACTTTCATTTTGGATAGCGAAATTTCTACGGTTTCAATCTTTTGACCGTTCACAGAAGCGGAAAGAATAAGACTGTCGGGCTTCAAATGGTATCCACTTGCAAAGACGCAATGATGTAGGATGTCACCCTCTTGCATGATTTCTTCCACGCTTTCAAGTACCTGTACCTGAATAACCCCATCGGTAAACTGAATACCGAAAAACTTCTTTTTTGCTTGGTGGAAAATAGCCTCGCTTTCCAATGCTTTTTTGCGTCGTTCTTCTTGGCGTTCTTTTTCCTGAAAATCTCTTTTTTTCTGAACATACCTGTCATGTTCGGCGTTCAAATCGGCAGGGCAAACATATTGGGCGTTATGCAAGTCTTTCCCGAAAAAATTCAGCAAATTAATATAGTCACACCATATTGCAGCGTCATTTACTATGTATCTGTTTCGCATACAAATACGTATGGATGGCCAATATTCATCAATAACCCTAAAATCGTTTTTTATTGCAAAGTATTTTAAAAGTTTAGTCTGTCCCGCTTTTAATAGTGTTTCGGCGCGGCTTTCGGTTAATAGCGTTTTAAACATTTCAAATGGCGTCATGCCGTAAAACTCCCCGCTGTAGCCGCTTCTTTGCAATTCGGGTAATAAATCCTGTTCGGGATAAACGCATGTCGGAATTGCATTATAGAGTGGCCTTTCTGGTCGAATTTCCAAAGCGCTTTGAAAATTCCATGTGTCTCTAAAAGATGTTAATGCTCTTAACCTCGCTATGGTTGCATGTTTACCGCCTCGCGCTATCCAACTTTGTATCACTTCCGAAACGCAATATCGTATTTTTTCCCCTGCTTTTGCATACATGTCAAGGTAAAAGAAACGCAACACCTGAAAATCATTACAAGTGGTAATGATGCAAAAATATTCATAGTCTCTGAAAACTCTTTTACGTGTATCCACAATCGTTAATTCCATTCCGCATTTAGGGCAAGTACATCCGCAAACAGAATCCGCAAGCACTGCCGTACTTTTCCATGACGCCCCGCACTCCATACAGGTGATTTCATTATTTTTCTTCCTGCGCCCAATGTGGCTAAAACAATTCGTAACTGCCCATTCTGCCTGTTCTTTGGTTATCACAGGCAGGCTTTGGCTTGCCGCCAAAACCTGCTGTTGAAATTTAGTTCTTGGTTTCATTAGTCAAAAAGATTAGGTTGGTTAATGACTGCGTTTTGTTTCGCTTGGGGTTTCCGCACAGGCTGTTTAAGTCTTGCATATTCATCATCCTGCGCTTTTTGAATGGCATCTTTACGCGCCTGTTCTTTTTCTTCTTCGGTCAATACTACGGTATGATTGACCACTACGTTACAATTTATTGGATTACCTACATTAATATCGTCTTCGTCATAATAATGTACCGCCATCGAATAAATCTCATCGTCTGTAAATCCGTTACATTGGCTTTTTTGCACTGCATTAAGAATGTAAGTGATGCAGTCGTCAATGTTCTTGTGCGCTTTTCTGTATGATACGGCAAACAATTCATCTTTGCTTGCTCTTTGTTCCAGATACGCCTTAATTGTTTTCTTAAAATAGTCTGTTGATTTCATGTTTTATTTGTTTTATTAGGGCGGGATATATACTCCGCACCCCCTGTTAATACTATGTAAAAAGCCATCCAAATTCAAGTTCAATTCCGCTTTTATCGCCTGACGGCATATCAAATTCACCTGTGAGGTTTGCCATATCGTACATGCCTCTAAAATGTTCTTTGGATAAGGCATAAGTTGCTTTTTTCTCTTTTAAAACGGCTTTTGTTACTTTCTGTTTACCGTCTTCAATATCCCAAATTTCACAGTTCAATTTACAAAGGTTGCCGATTTCTTCACGCAATACTTCATAACATCTAATAAAATTCTCCGTTCTCATATTTTTCTGTATTTTATTGTTAATATTTCATTTACTCTGTACTTTAAGAAAATCCTGCATACTTTTTCAGATGCCAGCCCCGCATATCGTCCGCCCATTTTTATGATGATTCCTGAGCGGAGGGAGTTATGTTTTATTATTTTTTCTTCGTTTCTCATATACATGACTTTTTTTTTCATGCGTCATCCGTCGCATCGGTCGTTATGTTTCGAGACAATTAATGGTGTAGGCGGTAAGGATGTCAAGGTTTTTGGAAAAAATACTACCTGAGCCTGCGAAGGATGGAGATTTTTTTTTAAACCCAAAGGGCTTGACCTTTACAGACTGTTAAGCCGCCGTAAACACCTTTGTCGAAGATAACATAGACAACGCGACGGATGTTACAATATGAGGAATGTAGATGAAAAAGAAACGAAAGGAAAAATACATGTCATTAACTCTTAAAACGAGTCTAAAAGCCGAGCATCACTATTTTGAAAAATCTGATAATTGATAGGGTGGGTGGGTGGGGATGCTGCGTGAAACGCAAAAACTATCAAGGTTCTTTGCAAATTGCAATAATGAACATAAGGCACAAAGGAACGGCTGCCGTTTATTTTGCATTTTGCAATGTACCGATTCCGCTCTCCCCTTGCCCCAAAGGGGTCGTAACTGTCTCAACGTGACGACGGCACAAAGGGACGACTGACGGCGGCATCTTGAGTGAGTTACGAGGGGCTTAATCTGCCCGAAGTGGAACGGTGGGCAGATGGATTATGTTTGACCGATTTAAGGGGTGGTGGTCGGGGATTGCGGATGGGCATTTCACTTTGAATATTCGTTAATTAGTTGTTTTCTATAATATTATGTATCATCTTTGGGATTACGTGGATAAGAGTAAGACCATTATTTTTATATACCAATTATTTTCAGTATCTTTGCACTATCAATGACAAAAGGGAAGAAGTATGAACGAATTAATCTCTATTGAAGTGCCTTGCTCTGCGGTAACGAAAATGATCGCGTATTGTTATCATAGTCTTAATAGAAATGATTTGAACGATGCGGATAGAGTTATTTTAAAAAATTTAGAAGCAAAGCTGTACGAAGAAAGAACAATGCTTTACAGCGGCAATGAAGAACAAGTCCGGAAAATAGTAGAAAAGGTCAATAATCTTTATGGCCCGTTTTTGAAAAACCGTATTGATAATGATAGACGAAATAAACAAAGCCTTTCTAAAGGTCAAGGACGCCCTGCTTTCAAAAGGCAATTTAGTTCCGCAACTTAATCCGGTTGCCTTTATCCTGGGCGGCCAACCTGCATCCGGAAAAAGCGACTTAATCAATGTCATACAAAATTCGCAAACGGATAAATTCCTGATTATTAATGGTGATGAATACAGGATTTATCACCCCGACTATGAAATATTAATCAAGGACATCAAAAACTATTCAAAAGAAACTCAACCCTACTCGAATATCTTTACTGAAAATCTTATAAGAGAAGCGATTAAGAATAGATACAATCTGATAGTGGAAGGCACCATGCGGAATCCCGATACGCCCATGAAAACGGCTAAATTATTGAGGGATAACGGATATCAAGTACATGCGGCAATTATTGCGGTACATCCTAAAATAACGGAACTGGGCGTATATGCTCGTTTCAACAAAGAAGTCACGCTATACGGCGATGGGCGCTTGGCAGATATAAATTCGCATAATGATGCGTGCGTAAACCTTTTGACGTCTGCCGACAAACTGCATGAAACTAAATGCGTCGATTCGATTCACATCTACGCGACTTATCCATTAAGAGAGATACATGCATTAAATATAAAAGATAATACTTGGGATAATCCGGAATTGCCAAGTACTTACATTCGAGAGGAACGAGAACGTCAAATGAAAGATGAAATCTTTTTATCTGACCGGATAAATGCCGGTAGAAAACTATCGAAAACAATCAACCCTGTATTAAGGCTGAAAGTCGAAAAAATTGTCGGGGATATACGATTATTCCAGATAGAAAGCAATGCGGCAAAATTGCGGATAAAATGAAAGAAATTTTCCGGTAATAACGACAGGCAAGGATATTCATTTATGGTTTCGTCTTGAAATTTTAGATAAATGTTAATAAAATATAAAAATGTTGTTTTAAGGTAGGGTAGATCACGATTAGTGCAATATAATAATAAAAGACAGTGCAATATGTTGAGTAAGGAAGAGTTTAAAGATATTTATAAAGCGCATTTCGGCGCCATTCGGAAGTACGTGTTTTATTGTTGCGGCGATATGGATATGGCTTCGGACGTGGCACAGGATGTATTTATGGAAATCTGGGTAAAGCGTTCTTCGTTAAAAGATAATCACATAATACCGCTGCTCTACAGGATGGCAAAACTATTGCAATACAAAAATTATCGGATGAAACAGCGGCAAATGGATTTTGAACAGCGCCTGATAAATATGGACAACGTTGCTTTATCGCCCGAAGATGAAATGAGATTTAAAGAACTTGTGGCAGCTTATTCAAAGGCGCTGAAACAGATGCCGGAAATACAACGCACCGTATTTCTTATGAACCGCGAAGACGGAATGAAATATGCAGAAATAGCCGACTGTCTTCAAATAAGCGTTAAATCGGTAGAAAAACATATAAGTGCCGCATTACGATTGTTAAGAACGAAACTTTTATAAATAATTATAACTATGGACAATAACAATATAAGATTCAGACTGGACTGGTCTAAAAGCGAGGATGAAATATGGAACGAAATGTTTGAACATCTTGATGAACAGCGTTACAAAAAAGGCTTTTTGAGCCAGATTCCAGTGTGGGGATATGCGGCAAGCCTGCTGATACCAGTACTTTTGTTTTGCAATCTATATACGGTAACGAGCGAAACGGCAAGGGGCGAATATTCGACCGTAAGTTTGCCCGACCATTCAACGGTGACGATGAATGCAGAAAGCAAAGTATCCTATAAACCTCTCACTTGGTTTGTATCGAGAAAAGTACAACTGCAAGGCGAAGCGTTTTTTGAAGTGAATCCAGGCCGTTCGTTTTGCGTGTACTCCGGACAAAAGCGCGTGAAAGTGTTAGGTACTACGTTTAATGTGTATGTACGCGAAGGGATGTACCATGTAACCTGCCTTTCAGGACGTGTTGAAGTACAGGCCGGAACGAACACCACCGTTTTACGCCCGAACATGCAGGCAATTATAAACGAACCGAAATTCAGTATCAACAGTAATATTGCGCCCTCCTCCATTACGGGATGGATGAACGGAATGTTTGTATTCGCCAAAACGCCATTATCGGAAGTCATAGCCGAAGTGGAACGCAGGTACGACATAGCCGTTACTCCCGACTATAACCCCAACCGCCTTTACTCAGGCTCTTTTCCAAAAACGGACAATCCGGAAGACGTGCTTGACATCATCGGCAAAGCGTTGAATATCACCTTTATTATAAAACAATGAGGAGATACAGTCTCCTTATCCTTTTGTTATTGGCAGCATCTTCAACCGTTTTGTCGCAGTCATTCAGGTTGGATGTTCTCAATGAGCCGATGAGCAATGTGCTGAATACGCTTGGCATAGAAATTTCTTTCGATGACCAAGTTTTTTCAGAATACAACGTGTCGTTTTCAGGGTCATTTGAAAACCGCGAAAAAGCATTGTTGTGGCTACTCCAAAATAAACCTTTTCGCATCGAAAAAATGAATAATGTCTATATTATAGTTCCGCACAATGAAAAACAGAAGCAAGAAACAACCTCCATGTCTATGGAAGTAGAAAAAAAACGCTTTGTATACAGGGGAACGGTAGTATCACAGGACACCGGCGAATATCTGGAATATGCCGCTGTCAGTTTTTTAGATGATGATAACAGACCGCTCATATACGGAATAACAACCGGTAATGGACAATTTGATATTCAATCTCCGTCTGTTCCGACAAAAATAAAAATAAGTTACATTGGATACGAAACCTTATTAAAAGATATTAATAATACCTTAAATCCGCAAGCCACAATCATATAGCATAGATAATCAACCTGTTAGCCGTTGAATAATTTCACCGGATTTGGTGAAAATCCATAAATGCCATCCGTTGTACTCTTCATTGTCACTTGTCTTTCGAGTTCTATTGTTAAAAAGCAAAGCGTTGATAAAAAAATAATACCAAACGCTTTGCGGTTTGAAAAGAAACATGTATCTTTACAGTCTGAAAATCAAATAAAAACAACATGAAAGATTTCGGGACAAAGGTAGTAAAATTTTCTCAAAACATCACTCCGTTTGGAGGTATTTCTTACGTAAATACACAATTTAACAAGAGCGGGATGGCTCAATTGATTGATAATGAATTAGGCATAAGGGGATTAGGAGCCGGCTATTCCCATAGCGAAATATTCCGTACCTGGTTTGAGCTGTTCTTTAGCGGCGGCGAATGTGCGGAGGACGTTCAGGTTCATCTTCGCAGGACGCTGGAACAAATCCCGAACAACAAGGCATGCAGTTCGGATACGATGCTTCGTGAGGTTAAAAGCCTTGCCACAGAGAATACAGAGATAGTGTCGTCTTCGGGAAAAACCTATCAGTTTAACATCAACGAAAAGATGAACAGGCTGAATATAAAGTCTTTACTATTAACTGGCCAGCTTGAGAAAGGCGGAAGTTATGATTTCGATTACGACAATCAAATCATCAGCCATGAGAAATACGATGCTAAAAAGACGTACAAGATGAATACCGGCTATTTTCCGGGCGTGGCTACAATAGGCGACAAAATCATCTATGTTGAAAACAGGGACGGCAATGCCAATGTGAAAACCGGACAGTCGGAAACATTGGAACGCGCTTATTCGTTACTGGAAGAACATGGGATGACGGCAAACCGTTCCCGCATGGATGCAGGCAGTTATTCGGAGGATATTATAAAAACAGTCGCCAGACACAGCCGGAAGTTTTACATACGCGCCAATAAATGCCACAGCCTCTGTGACAGTATCCGTGAGCAACCCGAAGAAGCCTGGCAGGAGGTTGAAATAAATTTCACACGGTATAAGGTTGCCTCGCTGCCCTTTACGCAGTTTTTGGAAGACTGTCATTACCGCATCGTCGTGATGGGTGAAAAAAACAGCGAGCGGCAAGCCGATCTGTTTTTCGGCGACAACTGCATTTATCGCTGCATCCTGACCAATGACTGGGATAGCACTGAAAAAGAAGTGATTGAGTATTACAACCAGCGCGGGAGCAGTGAAAAAACCTTTGATATACAGAATAACGACTTCGGATGGGGTCATCTGCCGTGTTCCGATATGAACCACAACACGGTTTATCTCATATTGACGGCCATGATTAAGAATTTCTACAATTATATCGTCCGTAAAGTATCCGGCGTATTTACCGACATTCTCCCTTCCTCCAGGCTTAAACGATTCATCTTCCGTTTTATCTGCGTACCGGGACGATGGTATTTCCGAGGGCGTCAATGGACTTTGGGGTTGTACACCGACCGGCCCTACGATAAACTGTTCGCCTGAAAAACGCCTCAAAAATGCCTCAAACAAGTTGCGGAAAGGAGAAGTGCGCCTTGTTTTCCGGTCACATTATTTATATAATAATTTGCATATCAATATCTTATCGAAATATCACAGTGTCGCGGTTTTGGAAAAACGCATACACCTGTACCAACCGTATCATGCAACCGTATCACAAAAATTGTTCCACGCAGATAATGGCTTTGGCGTGGAACAAAACACGATTTTTAACGATGATTTTATCCGAAACTATACTTGTTTCACCTCGTTTTCTCCAAATTTCATTCTTTTGCTCTCTAATTATGTTTTTTGAATAAGCAAATTTTTTGCTTGCGGATTTAAGGTAATAACAACGCAGACCTTGGAGTTTTCCAGTTATCGGAGAAAACAATCATATTAGGTGAGACCGTTGTAACAACAAAAAAGAAAACAGAAACAAAGCAAACTGAATATATTGTCACTCCACTAATGACAAAGAGTGCTACGGATGCACTCGAATTGCTGCAATGGGCGATACCTGGTGCCTATTTCGATAAATCATTTGAAGGAATCGTGTTGAATCAACAATCCAATATTTTATTGATGGTTGATGGAACACAGCAACCCATTAGCTATTTAAAACATCTTTCACCTCGTAGGGTTAAGTCCGTGGAAGTTTTCTATTCACTGTCTGGGATGTTGATTTCAGACGATTACGCATACATAATCAATTTCAAACTTAACAAGGATTCAGGATTTGATATTTATGCATCAAACGCAACCTCATTGAATCTTTCGAGAACGGCAACTAATAACAGCCGCATAGCGAAAAACAGCCCTTTTGTCAGTTGCTTTTATCCTACCCGCAAACTAAACATTTTTGGATCATTAGAGTACAACAATGAAAATAGCAACATCCCATTTTCAAAAAATGTTTTAAATAATACCACTGAACTTGTCTCTGATCCTTCCACTAATCTAAACAACCTTTACAATCAAAAAAATCTGATAGCTAACAGTTTCGTTCATTATAATATCACATCACGCCATCTTTTAGGCATTCAGGCAGATTTCGTGTCGGGAAACACCTATACCTTTCAAGAATTCGCCATGAAACAAACAGAATTAACAAATAATTATAATCAAAATCCCACGATTTTAACAGAAAAGATGCTTAAAGCATATACCATTACAAGTAAATTATTCTACCGCGGACAAGTCACCAATCGCCTCCAAATTTATAGTGATATTTCCTATAACTATTATTACAATAATTTTGAAAATGACTATCTGCAAACTTCCCAGTGGACAACAGACAGTTCTTATACATACAAACATTCCGACTTATGGAGTGAATATAAAAATCAAACAGTCATCAATCTGGAAGGAAAATATAAACTATTCGACAAGATGTCTGTCGAGGCGGGATATTCAAATATTCGTCGGCAATATGCTTCGAATATTTATCAGAAAGTTTCTCTGGATTACAGCGAATACCGTAATAAGGCTTTTATCTACCTTTACTGTTACCTTTCGGATAAAATCGAATTAAAATTCGGCAGTGCATCGGAATATATCCGACAGCGAAACAGTTATCTAGAAAAGAATGACCTTCAATGGCTTCCTTACTTTCACATAAATTACAAATTCAACCGTATCGTCAATCTATATGCCGGCTATGCCACCAGCCAATCTTATCCCCTCCTTTACCAACTTAGCCCAATGAGTATCGTTGTTTATTCCTTTCTGACACAAATAGGGAATCCTTCATTGTTATCCACCGTCCGTCATCAGGCTTTCGCAGAAATTTCTCTGTATAACAAACTGAAAATCCTTCCTCAATTCAATTTCATTCGCAATGGCATAAGTGAAATATACAACGATATAGGAAATCATCTTTATCGTACATTCGACAATGTGAATTTTCGCGAATACAGGCTACATCTATCGTATGACCAGCCGATCGGCGCGTATTTCAATCTGAAAAACACAGTGATGCTGTATCAAAACGAAGTGCTGCACGAGGATATCCACAATTCGTTAAACGGATGGACTTGCCATTTCGAGGGCGATTATTATCATCCATTGAAATCTTTTGGCGTACAGTTGGGTTATTACCGAAACATGAAAAAGAGTATCCTGTGGCAGGGTTATCAGATGTCAGACAAGGATTATTGGTGCGTTACCGCACGGAAGAATTTGCGGCAAAATCGTATTACCGTTACGATGTCATACATTCCTCCCATAGCATTCGGTGTAAGATACCATCAGACAAAATCCATTGACACTCATCGTTTTAAAGAAAAAACAGACTTAAACCTTCAATCTTACAATCAAATGCTGCTTATAAAAGTATCACTCCGATTGGATCGTTCAGGTAGTAAAAATGCTGTTAATCAAATATTAAACAGCATAAATGAACGCGAAAGATAGGAAATATAAAAATTATTTTGAAAAAAATTGCATTTTCAGGTAGGGTATTTTCATTTTCAAGCAATATATAAATAGAGAACAGTTTTTTTGATAAATATTATTAACTTCTAATTTTAAGTTTTATGAAACGGATTATTTTTACTATCTTATTGAGTGCGATGTCTATTGGCTTATTCGCACAAGTTAACCAATTTCCAGATGGAAAGGTTAGTATTGGGATGTCCTCGGCTATAGTGCCTATATCAAGGTTGACTTTTCAAGCCGCTGGAGACCAATACATGAGGAGTTATTTCTATGGTGATTACACAACCATGGGAATTAGAGCATTAGGCAATATGCCTTATCCTGCCGATGGTTCATGGGGTGGAGGTCTTAAAGTTAATGCCGATGCGAGCTCACAGAGAGGAGATATCGGAATTGAAGTCTTCTGCGGTAAATCGGCAACTTCTTCCAGCGGACGCGCTATCGGAATTTATAGCGGTGCGGGGAATGCTACATCGGGACACAATTACGGAGTGGTCGGCAACGTTACGGGTTCCAACTATGGCGCCGGTATACTGGGCGGCGCAAATATGAGTTACCCGATGGTGATTGCAGACGGACTTTATGCGGGGTGGTTCCAAGGCAATGTTAAAGTTACAGGAACCATAAACGGCGTTTTAATAGGCACCTCCGATGCCCGTTATAAAGAAAATATCCAAGACGTTGTAGAAAAAGACAACGTATTAAGTAACATTATGCGTTTGAATCCGGTTTCATACAATCTTAAACAGATTTATACAGAAACGCCGGACAGTACGTCGATAGGTGGCGGCAAGGCGTCAAAAGTAGGAATGTATGATGAAAAATCGCAAATGTTCCAAAAAATGCACTTCGGTTTAATTGCCCAGGATTTACAGAAAATTTATCCTAATTTAGTTTATGAAAATGATAACGGATATCTTGGTATCAATTACACTGAATTAATACCTCTTTTGATACAATCGATCAAGGATTTGAAAAAAGAAGTTGATGTGTTGTCCGCTGCCTTTGTAAACACTCGCTCTACGACTTCCAACGACCAGCTTAATATACCACGTGCGGTATTATACCAAAATGTACCGAATCCATTCACCGTAAAGACGGAAATAAAATTTGAACTGCCGGACAAAATCGCCAATGCCTATATTATGATATTTAACATGCAGGGGGCATTGGTAAAACAAATACAACTCCAGCGTCAACAACAGAATGTAACCATTAACGGATCGGAACTGACAGCCGGAATGTACCTTTATTCCCTTATAGTGGATGGTAAGGAAATCGATACAAAAAGAATGATATTAACAAAGTAAAAAAGAAATAGTCATGAAAAAGTTTAGATTTCTGTTTTTGTTCGCATTCGCGTTTGGAGTTTTATCTTGTTCAAACCAGGTATCAGAAGATGAGCCGTTACTGCCAGAGGAAGCATTACGTCCTCAAGATATTATATTAAATGCTTTAAGGCAACATAATGAATTAAGCAATTTTACTGCCGCTTTTAGTGCCGTTGATTTGGCTCCGATAAAAGCAAAGGAACTGACTGTTTTTGCAGTGCCAAACGGATCATTTACCAATCCAGTTTTAAGGTCTTCCGCAACGAATCCCTGTGATGAAACAATAATTGACCGTCACATAATTGCAGGTCAATATAAGCAAGCGGATTTGACCGACAGTCTTTTTTTAAAATCAATTGATGGTACTGAATTGCTAATTACAATAATTGATGGACGTATTTTCATCAATGGCGCCGAACTCACCACTTTGATCCCTGCCGGCGAAAATGCTATTTTTGTCGTTGACAAGTCCATACCCTGCACATCACCTGAGCCTCCCGAAGCTTCTGTTATCCCTGTTTCCGGCTTAACTGTCACGCAATCAGTTTTATCTCTAAAAGTTGGTGATACAAAAAACATTGCATTGTTATTTGAGCCTTATAACGCAACTAACAAGGAAGTAACTTGGCAGATTGATAAAACAGGTATAGTCGAAATAAAATCGCCTTTTGAAAGTGATAGTCTATTTTCAATAACAGCAAAAGCCGAAGGAAAAGTAAATGTGCTTTTCACGACGAAAGATGGCGGATATTCTGCAACTTGCGAAGTTACAGTAAACAATAACACAAGCGAAAGCGGCGAAGATAATCAATCTCAAAATCCTAGTGTTGTTACTGGTATTTCAGTCAGTCAACCGTCATTATCACTCGGTTTAGGTCAAAAAGACTTTATTTCTGTTTCAGTAGAGCCTGCATCTGCTACTAATAAGAAAGTTAGTTGGAAAATCGACAAACAGGATATAGTTGAAATTGAAACGGTTATCTCCGACAGTATTTTTACAGTTAATGCGAAAAAAGAAGGAATTGCAATTATTACTTTTGCTACGTCTGAAGGTGACTATAAGGCAACTTGTATAGTAACTGTAAGTAAAACGACTGCAGCAATCAGTTTTAATCAGGATTCAAATATTTTCATGGCTTTTCTTGATCGTAAAAAGACATTTTATTTAAGGCAGTTTACTTGAAACATCTGCTTTATCCTCTCTAAAAGCGCCTTTGTAAACACATGCAAAGGCGCTTTTTTGTATTATTATAAATTGTGGTGGTGTGAACTGGTATCACCGAAACGCTGGCTGGCTTCGCCAAAATCCGCACGAAAAGAAAGCAATACGGCAAAATCGTGTATAAAATTTATTATTCCGGCAACAACTGCAGGAAAGAAAAAAAGGTGGAAAAAAGTAGCCGTCTTTGATTTCTTTTAAGCACAAGCATTAGTAGTCAATTGCTTCTTGTCGAGTTCAACCAGTCCTTTATGACTTTCAAAAAAATCGACAATCCCTTTATGCGTCAAAAATAAAGGAACCGTTTCGGAACCTAAATAATAAACCGGGTTACCCAATAGATTTACTTCAATACCTAAAGCAGATAATACCCGAACCAATTTGCAATCACATTCGGCTATAAGTATATCAGAAATATTCTCATACAAAGGAACAAGAGCCAAAACCAATAATTGCTTAAAAAGTGTAATGCCTAATCTTTGCTTTGAACCACTTATCGCAAACCGTCCAATATGCCAAATACTCGAATTGTAACTCAAAACATTAATCTCATTCAACAGATTAATACCAAATATTTTTTGCATGGGTAATACTTGCTTTCTGTTCCATTTCATAACACGAATAGCACCGATCATTTCGTTGGATGTATCAAAGGCTATATGATATTTAGAATACTTGGCATACATGGATTCTTCGGTATATAGCTCTCTAATTTCATCTTCCATACTGGCCGCCTCATTTGCAGCGTCATGATGGCTATAATTTTCGACGACGATAAACTTGGACAACTCATAGATATTGACGGTTTCCGAATTCAATTCTTGAATACTGTAATCCATTAATTTTAATACTTTTACTTTCATATTTTTAAATCATTTGCTCACTAATTGATGCCGCAAAATTAGTCTCTATCTATAATATAGGTGCTATACAATTGTGTAGAACTAATAGTCTTTCCTTAAAAACTACATTATTATATAGGATTATTTTCGTATGTGAAAAATAAGCCCTACCTTTGCCGGTAAAATTAACACAACAATGATTATGGGATCGATTAATGATTTTTTTATTCCGGAAAATATGGTAGGAAATATTTCCGATGAAACTTATAAGAAAGCGTACTATGTGATTGATACATTGGATGCAATCTCTCGCCTGACCTATCAAAGTATCTATGTTATCGACTACTTTAAACAGACTTTTCTTTACGTATCTGACAATCCTTTTTTCTTATGCGGTTTTCAGCCTGATGAAGTAAAAGAAATGGGTTACAATTTTTATTTCAATCAGGTTCCGGAATCTGAAATCAACATGTTACTTGAAATTAACAAGGAAGGCTTTGCATTTTTCAATAAGGTTTCGATAGAGGAACGTATGAAATTGTTGATATCTTATGATTTTCATATCAAAGACAATGACCAGAAAATATTAATCAATCACAAGCTAACGCCAATCCTGTTAGCCGATAATGGACACATTTGGTTGGCTGCCTGTGTCGTTTCGCTTTCATCCAAGCAGAATGCAGGGCATATTGAAGCTCACATGGATGGACGATCGGATTACTGGACTTATTCTCTGGAAAGTCATGAATGGCAGCATCAAGACGCCATTATGCTGAGTAAGCGGGAAAAAGAGATTCTTCTTTATTCCGCTCAAGGTTTGACGGGCGAACAGATTGCTGATAAAATATGCCGTACAATGGAAACCGTAAACTATCACAAACAAAATCTATTCAACAAATTAGGTGTGAATAATATTGCATCTGCAATAGCCATAGCCTCCCAGAAAAAAATGATATGAGGCTTAATTATTATTCGTCAAGAACTGATGCCAAGTAAAACTTGGGAAATGGTTTAACCGGTTTACCGGTACATAAATGATACATAAGCTGCGTACAATATCCTGCCACAATCCATGAGGCAACAGCCAATTGAGGTACAGGCAAATCCTCTGTCTTTTGGTTTTTATAGGATTGTAGTATATTATCCAGCCATCTTTTTGGCTTATGCCAATAATGGCAGTATTGAGTTACATATTCAAGCATTTTTACTTCAAACCCCTCGAATGTTTGCGAAATCAGTGAAAATGGAAGACTTTCAGGCGTTATGACTGTAATAAAACCGGCCCATCCGATATTGAACGGATGTAAGATAGAAACGTTTGCCTGTCGGCAAGCAGTATCAAAAAGAAAAGGAACATCTGAGTTATAATCAATGGCATTGATGGCTATCTGATGACCAGCTACAAATTCATTAACATTATAGGAATCAATAAAGCAGGTATGGTACTGGATATCCGCATTTGGATTAATGCGCAATAACCGTTCAGCCAGTACCTCTGATTTATATCTTCCCAAATCCTTTTCTTCAAAATTTTGACGATTAAAATTAGTTGATTCGACTGTATCGCCATCAACAATGGTAATTTTTTCAAAACCAAACCTCAAAGCACATTCGGCGATGTTACTTCCTATACCGGCGCCTCCCAGTAAAATTCTACACTTCTTTATTATCGCTTGTTCTTCCAGCGTTACATAAAACCAATTCCTGCTATATATTTCTTCCATATCATAATGGCATTTAAATTATTCGGATGCAAAGATACATGTTTCCACCTAACAAATACTACACAAATGTATAGAAATTTCTATTAAACCTCAACTTCTATACAATTGTGTAGCGTGCGTTTGAAAAATGCCCTATACCTTTGCGGTCAATTATTAATTAAATAAATTTTTAACATTATGGAACTTAGAAAGAAAATTATCAGGTTGGCGATTGTAGCAGTGATCGCAATTTCGGGCCTTACAACGGTAAACGCCCAGTTTTATTATCAGAACAGCGTTATGTTCTTAGGTCAGAAACCGACAAATTGGAACAGTATTGTAACCGACATTTATCCGGGCGCGTATATTGGCCCCGATTTCGGGATTGAGTCTTACAACAGCGGGCTGCATTTTTGGAAACCGTTTGGACAACCCAACTGGGGAAATTTCAAACTCTTTATTGCATCGGACGGAAGGGTTGGTATTGGCGGCGATCCGTCTTCGTCATACAAATTACATGTATTCGGCAATATAGGCGCTACAGCATTTAATACTACTTCAGACGAAAGACTAAAGCGCAACATTACCAATATCGGCGACAGCAAGTCAGCGTATCTTGGTAAGCTCATGAAGTTAAACGGTAAATTTTATGAGAAACAGGTACAGTCAAGCGCCGGCAATGCGGATGAAGTGGAAAGGATGGTTAAAGCGGGAAAGATTTCACAGGACGATGCGCAGGCTGCACTGGCGGAATTAAACGAAACAAAGAAAGATGTGTACGTGAAAGAATTTGGGTTCATCGCACAGGAATTAAAAGAATTGTTCCCCGAACTGGTAACCGGAAGCGACGGTGAGATGTTTTCTATCAACTATACCGGCTTAATTCCTCTCTTACTCGAAGCGGTAAAAGACCTGCAGGAAAAAGTAAACAGACTGGAACAAAATGTTTCTCCCCGAAGCGGAGCATCTGCGAATGATGTATTTGGCAATGAGGAATACTTATCGCAAAACATTCCGAATCCGTTTGACGGCAATACAATAATACAGTATAGCTTGCCGGAAGGAACGAATCAGGCGTCCATAACTATATATTCATCAACCGGCGCAATGGTAAAAAACATTCCGATTAATGCGAATGCAAAAAAAGGAAGCATTACCTTGTCTTCCGCTGAATTTTCGTCCGGAATGTATGTCTATAATCTGACCGCTAACGGTGTCGTTTTAGGATCAAGGAAAATGATTAATAAATAATAATATGAAAATAAATATATTAATTTTCATTATTGCATCTATTCTTTTTCCTTTGAACGTAATCGGGGAAGAAATAAAAATAAACAAAGAGTTTCAAATGCCAACTCTTAAAGATGCTGCATTGAACCCGGAATATAAATCATTTTTTTCTGACGACATGTTATTTGGTACTAATGAGGGATCGCCGAATTTACCGTTCAAATATGTACGATTGATAATTCCATCCAACAGTGAAGCAGAATCAGTGATTTTAAATAAATATGAGATGCAAAGAATAAATCTTTCCGGAAAGATAGAGCCTGCACAAAGTCCGGTACGAACAGGAAGGCCAGATGAAAATATAAAATATGTCGATGCAAATGAGGCAATATATTCATCTGACGCAGCTTTCCCTACAAATATGGCAGAAATTGTAGATGTAAGGGATTTTGGCGGAAACAAGGTCGTTATAATAAAAGTCTATCCATTCCAATATTATCCCAAGAGTAATGTATTGGAGTTTTATAAAAACCTTGAAATCTCTCTTTTATGCAAGACATCTAAGGATAATAGCAGGAAATCAACACCAAGTATTGTAGATCATCAGATATTATACGATTTGGTTGATAACAAAGATGACATTGATAAATTTTCAATAAATTCATCCACATCAGAACCAATTGTTTCTACAAGGGGTGCTCAAAATGGCTTAGGATATGAATATGTCATAATAACAAATGAAGCATTAGTGCCTGCATTTGAACGTTTTGCTAATTGGAAAAGGAGAAAGGGAATGACTGTGGGTATTATAACTATTGAGTATATAAAAGCACAATATTCAGGAGACCTTACTTCAGGCATCTATGATATTCCGGGTAAGGTAAGGCAATTTTTAAAAAATTCTTATGCTGCCGGAACTAGATATGTTTTAATTGGTGGTGATGAAAATATCGTACCAGCAAGATATGCCTGTGTAAACGAAAATAATGACACTTATGACTATAAAATTCCAACAGACTATTATTATTCTGAATTAAACGGAAATTGGAATTATGACGGAGATCAGTATTATGGAGAATATCAGGGTGACAAGGTTACTTTTGACCAACAACTATATGTTGGACGTTTACTTTGTTCAACAAAAGAACATGTTAATAATTGGACATATAAAGTTTTTCTTTACGAAAAGAATCCGGGACGTGGAGATTTTCCCTATTTAAGAAAACTATTTTTTACACAAGCAGACCAGTTACAGCAAGGAAGTTGGGATAACCACGTATATCCAAAGATGAATTCGATTTTCACAACAAAGACAGTATTTAATGAAAAATTAAATGGTGTTGACAATCCTAATTCACCGCAACTTCCTCAATTTCCTTCCGGAACTAATGTGATGAATGAATTAAACAATAACTATGGCCTTGTAAGTTTTATGGGTCATGGTTGCCCTACGGATGTTGCAATTGCTACCGTTGGTTTGAATAACAATAGTTATCCAAAATTAAGAATTTATACTTATGATAATATTAAGCAAGATATTCATGGAGTAAATGAATACAGTAATGGTGGATCGTTAAAAAATATGGCAAATGATGGCTATCCCAATATTAATTATTCAGTATCTTGCGATAACATTCCATACGATAAATTATCACCATGGCCGGAAGATAGAGTAGATGATAGCTTTGGAGAAGTATTAACTTCAATATACAGAACCGGTTCGGTTGCTTTTCTTGGTAATACAAGATCAGGTTGGATCGATAATTCAAAATATTTATTTGGCTACTTTGCTGACGCTATAAGAAACGGGAACTTGAGTTTGGGAAAAGCAGAAGCTATTTCAAAAACATATTTAACTACATCCAATTTTTATGATAGATTTTTAGTTTTTACTCATAATCTTATTGGATGTCCGGAAATGAAGATGTGGACAACAACCCCTTCAAAATTCACAAGCGCTTCAATTTTGCGTTCCGGTAATACCGTTACAGTTAATGCAAATGTTAGTGGCAGTAAAATATGCGTTATGAGTTCAACAGACAATGGCGCATCATATTACCAAGTGATTAACAGCACTACACAATATTCGTTTGCAAATGTCCCTGTTTCATATACAGTTACCATTACTAAAGACAATTACATACCATATATTTATGCAAGCGATCTCACTATTCAAAACCAAACCTATAATAGTGGCGATTACTTTTTTAATGCTGGAAATATCACATTAAATAATGTAACTATTAATGGAACAACAAGTTTTCATCTTGAACCGCTGGGTTATGTTACTATGACTTCAGGAACTTTATCAATAAGCAATAATGCTATTTTTAGCATAGAATAATTCATTTATATGAAAATAAGAATTATAGCAGTATTTGTTATCACAGTTTCGATGATAACAGAAATTTCCGCTCAGGCATCCAAAGCATTTGTAAATGCTTTGGATGCTGAAAAAGCGGTTTGGACGTATTTGTATGGTGGTTGCAGTAAAGAGCAGACGATCCATACAACGGTATTATCTGGAGATACCATAATAAATGGAATAAAATGGAGAATTATTACAGGAGAACCTTATATTGAAAAAGGCTTAATTCGAACAGATGGAAAAAAAGTACTTTTTAAACCTTATCCGGGATATGAAGGCAGTGTAAATTGGGGATCGCCAGAAGAACATTATAATCAAAAAGATTCAATTGTTATTTACGATTTTTCTTTAGGTGTCGGTGACAGTGTTAAAATTAGAGGCCATAAAACCGAAATTATTGAAATTGACTCTATTACATTAAATGATGGACATAAGCATAAATTAATCGAATTAGAGAATTTCGGATACTATATTGAGGGATTGGGTTCAGCAAATATTACGCCATTATTTATGATTTATCCAATTTCGACATGTCAATACGATGCTGATCCAGTTTTTATCTGTTGTCATGTGAATGATGAATTGCTGTATATCAATCCTGCCTTTTTGGATTGCAACGGTACGTTAGTTTCTAATGAAATAATTAATACTGATGCCAAAAAGGCAAAAATATATTCGGACAATGGACAATTGAATGTAACATTCGACGATGACGCCTTATTTGATGTGACGATTTATACATTACAGGGAACGGTTGTAACGAATAAAAAAGCGAATATGAAAGTCACAACAATACCTTTTAGCAACATTCCAAATGGAGTATATATTGTACAGATAACTTCAGGTCAAAACTCTTTTTCCTATAAATTTATCAACTGAAAAAATTTGAACATGCAATTATTTTGGCACAGTGGCTTCTTTTCGGAAAAAAAACGGGCAGGTATAAGTCCGAAATCCACACCTAAATCCATATGATCCGCAAGAAATCTCTTTTTGGGTGGGAAATACTACACAATTCTATAGTTATTTCAATGAAAACTTCTATACAATTGTGTAGTGCCTTTCTAAAAAATTATGCCGTACTTTGCCGTCGATTCTGAGAGCAGAACGATTGATACAAATTACAAAATTATTACAAACATTTATATATTAATTGATTATGAAGATTAATTCTATTTTTACGGCTGCGTTGGCTACGGCATTTACTTTCTTATTTTCTTGTAGCCAAGACGCAAATTTATTACAAAGCGATCAAATTTCAAATTTGGAAGGCACTTATGAAGCAATCTTGGCAACTCGTAGCCAAGATGCAAATTCATTAAGCGAAAACACTGCTTATGCAGTGGACAATGAAGAAACGGCTTGGAAAGGATATTCTGTTGCAGGCCCTAAAGTAGAAACCAGTAGTACAGAACTGGCGGATCATGTAAAAGAGTTCTTGGAACAGCTACAAAAAGAACTTGATGCAACCTATTCAAAAACCGATGTATCTACAAGATCACTTGGAAAACAGGAAGTTGGTATTCTAAAATATTCGACTTGTGGTAGTTACCCTGAATTCCATTATCATCAAGATAATGAAGATGGCGGTTGGACTAGTATAACAGGTACAATGGGTGCAACTTACGTAGATGGAAATAAAAATATGGAATGGCGCTTCTGTGTAGTTCCCGGAACCAAAATGGTACTTAAACCAAATGAAAATCCTCCAGTACAATTTGCTCTTCATACATACGGTGGTGGAGTGCTGCTTTTATCATCATATCAGTGGTCAAAACCCGATAGTGTAGTAAATCTTTACTATAGATATCATGATGATGAAGACACAAAAAATGCGAATAAAATAACAAGAAATGATGCCAACTTACTAAAAATTAATGGATACATAGGAGAATCTTGGTTTGCCGATAATACAGAATTTTGTTGGGCTTTTGATAGTAACGCACAGATTAAAGACGCATCACTTGGGTTTCAGTATGGAGTAATTGAATCAAGTAACGGTTATTATAATTCTGTGATTTCAATAGATGATGAGGATAAAAATAATAAAAATCATTCGACAAGAAAAGAATTTAATAATCAAAGTACACCCATAGTAACAACCAACATAAATTTATGGGGCATTATACAAGGGCAGAAAAATACTTATTATTATGTTAAATATTGGTAAGACTATGAAAAAGAAAGAAGTATTTAAAAATATACTATCAAATATTTTAGTAATTACAAGTGTTATGTTTTTATTAATTGCTTGTCATACTATTAGTGATAGTGGGGACATTAATCCTCCAGATGGACCACACCGTCCCATTGTTTTTAACGAAACAGAAAAAAGTATAAATTATGAAAGTCAATCTGTATCATTTATTGCTGACAGAACAGATTTTTGGATACCTGTCATTTGGGTAACTATCGGAACTGAAATAATAAGCGAGACTTTTACTTATGATGAAAGAAATCAACAAATTAAAGGAGATTGGTATACTATTAAAGTAGAAAATAATACTATTAAAGTAGATATTGACGAAAATAATAGCGATAATAAAAGAACATTAATAATTAATGCTCTAACACAAGTTGCTTATCAACTATTAACTATTAAACAAACAACAAAATAAATACAACATTATAAAATTAATATTATGGCAAAATTTAAAATTTATTTTTGGGCATTAATTGGAATTTTAGTAATAAATGCCTGCTCAGAGACAATGCTTGAAAAAGGATTGCAAGATCAACAACAAGAACAAAAAGTAAACGATTTTACGTTTGTGGGAAATGAAAAAGCAATTGAACTTGTAAAAAATTTCCAGTTGAATTCAACTTCAAGTATAACCTTAAGATCTTCATCTATAGAAGAGGATTTCAAAGTTATAAGTATTGATTCTAATACTTATTTATTAGAAGAGGATGTTAAAATAACATCTACAGGATCATCTAAAAACAGTAATACTATTGATGATCTCTCATTTAAACTTTATACAATTAAATTTCAAAAGGGGGGAAATATAGGATTTAGTATTGTTTCGCCTGATGAAAGATTAAATTTTGTTTATGCCTATACCGAGAACGGGGCATTATCAGATACTACGTTTAATGTTGGTCTTGCAATTACAATTGAAAGTATACCTGAAATTGCAAAACAACAACTTCAAAGTTATTATGAAACACGTGGTGTAATTTCAACCCGATCTTATTCATATATTAACGTAGGCCCAATTGTAAATACAACATGGAATCAATCCGCTCCATATAATTGGTATAGTCCAGACTTAGGTTGTGGAACAGGGATACTACCGCCTACTGGATGTACTATTACTGCATTATCCCAAGCAATGGCATTTTTGAATTTGCCTTGTTTTTCTAAAAATGGGTATTATAATTTTATTACCATGACTGCAACTCCAACGCCTATTCAATTATTAGATCAGTCAATGGTTGCTTTATTTATGAGAGATATTGGCATGCTAGTGAATGCAAATTACTCCTGTGCAAGTACTGGGGCGTGGGCATATAATATTATTCCTGCACTTACCAGTTGTGGGTATAAATATGATGATAAAAGATTAACAGATATTGATTATAATTTTACAGCTTCAATGATAGTAAATTATAGCACACCTCTTATTACAACTGCATTTCGAACACTGGGAGATGGTGCTGGGCATACATGGTTAATATGTGGAGTTAGAGGGGATTTTGAACCATATACTAGCAACGGAAAAAATTTATTAAGAGCCCAACAACTAAGTTTAACATCATATTATTGTAATTGGGGATGGGGTGGTAATTCAAACGGTTGGTATGTATGTGGAAACGTTAATGCTCCTACACAGAATCATCCAGAACTACCTTTTGATCATTCAAAATATCAATTTTTTATATTCCACCCTAATCGAGTACCAGTAGGTTATTAATATAATTAACTAATTCGCTTAATTATAAAGGAAAAGTGCTTATTAAAAAGCACTTTTCCTTTTATACAAATTATTACTTTATGCTTAAATTTATAATACATATTATTTTCATATTTATTTCATTATTAATTATTTCCTGTAAAAATAATGATGAAAATAGAAATAAGTTTGTTGCAATTATAAATGATGAAAAAGTCTATTTAGAAGAATTAGACCAATTTATTTTACAACAGCTTTATGATGAATTAAATCGAATATATACCCTGAGAAATACTGCTCTCGATAATTTAATTAATCAAAAATTAATTTTACAAGAGGCGAAAAAAAGAAATATAACTGCGGAAGCCTATTTAAATAACTATATTGATTCCATAATTGAACAAGATTCGTATGACAAATTAATCCTTAAATATAAGATTGACAATGACTTAAAATATATTTATAATGTCAACCTATTAAACATACCGTCCAAGACATACGAAGGGCGTACATTGCAGAACAGTCGACTTAAAGATATTTTAAAAAACAGACTCATTGATTCTTTAAGGTTTATGTCGAAAATTGACAAATATCTGTATCCACCCCAAAGCCCTAATTTAAATAGCTTGCAGCAACATGTTTTGGCATATAAAGGAAATAAAAATTCAAATGTAACAATGTTACTTATTTCTGATTTTGATTGCGGAAAATGTATAGAATTTCATTCAATTTACGATTCGATTTATAATAAATACAAAGACAGAGTAAAATTCGGATATATAAACTTTTCCGCAATTCCTACAACGGCTATAATTGCGAGTGAGGCATTTAATTATCAGGATAAGTTTTGGGAGTTTTATAATTTGGCATACGCACGAAATGAATATATTGATTCAACAAAAGCATTCAACATCGCGAAAGAATTAAATGTAGACATTAATAAATTTCAAAATGATTTCAATTCAAAAGAATTAGTAGATAAAATTGAAAATAAATTTACCGCGTTACATCAACATGGTTTTTACGCAACACCAACAATAGTGATTAACAACAGATTGTTATTTAATTCAGGGTCATATAACGAGATTTCTGAATTACTTAACATGGAATTAAGAAAATAAGTATTCTGTATAAGGCCCACATCCACACCAAGGAATAGCCTATTACTTTTACTCACATGCACAGGGCAAAAATAATGCTGCACAGTCTGCACCAAGTCATAATACTATTACACAAATGTATAGAAATTCAATTAAAATATAACGTTTATAAAAAGATATAAAAATGGGATTACACTCGCAAGGTGATTCCCATTTTTTTATCTTATAAATGTTTTACTGCGGATTTCGGACTATCCCCACCCAGTATTTCCGAAAAGACGAGCGTAAAAACGAGCGTAAAAAAGGTGTCATTTTGGCAGATATTTGTCTGAGAACGATAAAAAGAGGCCTGTTTCAGGCGCTTTTTGGCGGCGGCGGCACCGGATTTCGGACTATACCCGCCCACCTGCAAAAAGCAGCCGGCGGCGGCACCGGATTTCGGACTATACCCGCCCACTTCTGAGGGTCTAAGAGACTGATTTACGCGCTGTTTCGGACAATACCCGTTCACTTGTTGTTAAATTTGAGCATTTATCGTAATTTGCGTGAAAATAATCATCAAATTACAACAGGAAAATGTCAGGAAAACTAACAACAATGAGTACAATCAAGCAACTGATTCAACTACACGAATCTGGCGTGTCAAACCGCCAGATAGCGCTAACACTGGGCATGAACAAAGGCACAGTCAACGATTATGTTCGCAAGCTGAAGTCTGGCGGCACGCCGTCAAGCGCTTTGATGCAACTGGATGAACCGGTACTGGAAGGCAAGTTCAGCGCCGGAACGGCAGCGTTTACCGACCATCGCTTTGAGACGTTCAAGGAGCTGCTTCCATATTTTGAGAAAGAACTTGAACGCAAGCATGTAACGCGGTATCTTCTGTGGCAGGAATATATCTCAAAACACCCTTCGGGTTACCGTTACACGCAATTTTGCCATCATCTGAACCAGCAGACCGCCGCCCGCAAGCCGTCGGCCATACTCAGCCATGAAGCGGGCGAAAAACTGTTTGTCGATTTTGCAGGCGATCCGCTGGAATACATCGACCGTGAAACAGGCGAGGCTGTGAAAGTGCAGGTCTTTGCCGGCTGTTTGCCATACTCCGACTACACATTCTGCATGGCGGTCAGGACGCAATCAACGGACGATTTCCTCTATGCGCTGTCCTGCTGTTTGCAGCATTTGGGCGGTATCCCCCAGATACTTGTCCCGGACAACCTCAAAGCGGCCGTCATCAAAGCCGACCGCTACGAGCCGGAACTGAACCGCGTGATGGAAGACTTTGCCAACCATTACGGCTTTGTTGTCTGTCCGGCGCGAGCACGTCATCCCAGAGACAAGGCCAAAGTAGAGGGCCAGGTGCGGATCATCTATTCGCGCGTGTATGCCAAATTGCGCAACGAGCGTTTCTTTTCACTGGAGGAACTGAACCGCGCGCTGGCGGAAAAGACGCTCGAACATAACCAGACCCGCATGCAACGCTGCGATTACAGCCGTCAGGAACGGTTTCTTGCCGGTGAAAAGGACAAGCTACGCCCGCTGCCCCAGTCTGCGTTTGAAAAGAAGTATTATGCGGAATTGAAGGTTGAAAACAACTGCTGCATCTATCTGGCCCGCGACAAGCATTATTACTCTGTTCCCTACACTTATATAGGTGAAAAAGTACAGGTAATATACACCCGCACACTAGTAAAAATCTATTGCCGCCACAGCCTTGTCGCCGCGCATGAAAGAAAGACCGGTTTCGGATATTCAACCGTTTCCGAGCATCTGTGTTCCGCGCACAGGTTTTACCGCGAGCGCAGTCCCCAGTACTACATCGAGGCGGCCGGCAAAAGGTCAAGCGTGCTAAAGGAACTGGTGACCGGGATTTTTGACCGCTCCGGCCGTCCGCCCGAACTCTCATACAAGACTTGCGACGGGCTGCTACGCCTTGCCCGTCAATCCGACCCGCAACGGCTTGAAAAAGCCTGCCGGATAGCGATGGACGCGCAAAAATACAGCTGCCGGTTTGTTCAGTCTCTCATTGAGGGAAAATCCCTGCTGATGGAAGAAACAGAAAATTACAGGCCGCTTCCCGAAACAGACACTGCAAGAGGAAAGCTTTATTATCAGTAAACACAGTATAAACAAATTAAAAAATCAGAACATCATGGAAGAAATTAAATCCCGACTTTCAAATCTTCATCTTCCGGGCATGGCCCGCCAGTGGCAAATCCTCGAAGAAACCCGGCGGACAGGCGATCTCTCGCTTGCCGACGGAATGACGCTTCTGCTTGATGCGGAAGCAAGCCAGCGACATGAAAACCGCTATCAGCGGCTGATGAAAAACGCGGCATTCCGCTATCAGGCTTCAATGGAAGAAATCCATGCCGATGCCATGCGCGGCATCGATAAAATGCTGCTCTCGCGGCTGGCGACCGGCGATTACATCCGCAAGGGCGAATCCGTTCTCATCACAGGAGCGTCAGGCTGCGGCAAGTCGTTTCTCGCGACAGCGCTGGGGCATCAGGCCTGTCGGCAAGGATTCAGCGTTGCTTATCACAACATGCAGAAACTGCTTGTCAAACTCAAACTTGCAAGAACAGACGGCTCAATCATCAAATACTTCGACCGGCTTGCAAAAACAGACTTGATAATCATTGACGACTTCGGACTGACCGCTCTCCAAGGACAGCAGCAAACCGACTTCCTGGAAATCATCGAAGACCGGCATGTAAAACGATCAACCATCATTGCCAGTCAACTGCCTGTTGCAAGCTGGTTTGACATCATTGGAGAAGCTATCATTGCAGACGCCTTTCTTGATCGTATCGTACATTCTTCGCATCGGTTTGCATTAATTGGTGAGAGTTTAAGAAAAAAACTGTAATTTTGTCAGCCTGTTTGGATGAGCATTCTTAACAACAGTGAACGGGTATCACCGAAATGACTGGGCGGGTATCACCGAAATCGGCATTTTACAAAAGGTATAGGTTTTGTATAACATAGTTTAACATATCGGGGGTGCATTTTTAACGTTTCATTTTATTGTTCTTCAAAATGTTTTCCGTACCTTTGCATTATGGAAAACAATAAAAAGATAAAGGTATGGATATTCTAATTAAAAACGTAACCGGCGATCCGGTCAATGAGGGTTTAATATGGGAACTATCAAGAGCCGGCTTTCGGGCGGGCTGTATAGTTCGGGATGTGGTCTATGATCATAATAAGAAAGTGTGTTATTGGAGTTCCGGAACGGATCAATGTGTCGCCTATATTGGCGAAACGTGTTTACAGTTGCCCAAAATATCACATGTGCATATATATTCGTCCAGTGAGGGCGGGTATAAAATAACAGCGATAATAGACGGAAAAAAAATGGATCCAAGAAAATTATCTCGCGAAGATGTGATGAATTTAAACGATAAAACGGATAGAAAGGCATTAGCGGCAAAGGTCTTATTATAGGCAATTAATAAACGGAATAAACATTTAACTTATAAAATAGAATATGGAACTGAAAGAAATGAAAATTAATGATTGCGTTTTCAATAAAGAAAACGGAAAGTACATAATAAAGTACTGGGAAAATGAAATATGGACGGACTGGTATAGTGAATCCTATGATTGGATAGGTAATGCGCTAGAAGCAATAAGAACAATGGATAAAAAATATTGGAATATGGAAAATCTTATATTGTTGCGCCAAGCATTAAGAGAGGATTGTGTACAAGGATGGGGAATACAGGAAGAAATGATATGGGATTTCATTGAAGAAAATAATAATAAGCTGAATAAGAGGCAATTTGACCGTTTCATAAAAATGGCCCGGAGGAATGATAAAAAACATCATGGCACAAATACATTTTAAATTATGAGAAAATACTTAACATACGATCGCAGTAGCGACATTTTTGAGGGCGGAGAGTTCAGGCCATTTGTGAAAGAATACTTTTTAGATGTAAAGTTTGAAGGATTCGGCTGCGGGTATTATTTTCCAACTATTTCTATTTCCGGCACAATTGGAAATGTAAGAATCAAAGACTTACCAAAATCGTGGCAGCCATATAAAATCGAAAGTTTAAAAGAGTACAAAAAAAATTTATAATAAAAATGAAAATCGGATATGCAAGGGTATCGACGGCAGCCCAAAATATAGAAATGCAGATTGAGGCACTTAAAAAAGAGGGATGCGAAACTATTTATCAGGAAAAGAAATCTGCTTTTAGCAATCGTCCTGAATTAGATAACGCTATAAAATGCCTGCGGGTTGGGGATACGCTTTGTGTCTGGGCATTTGATAGGATTGGTCGTAATATGTTGGAGGTGATGAGCAACGTAAAAGTTATTCATGATAAGGGAGCAAATGTTTATTCTCTAGTTCAGAATATTAATACGGATACACAGGCGGGGAAGATTATGCTTTTTAATTTTTCGTTATTCGCTGAAATGGAGGCTACGCTACGCAAAGAACGCGCACTTGCCGGAATAGCGATAGCAAGGGAACATGGGCGCTTATTGGGACGGAAAAAAGGTTTAACAGGACAAACGCTGGCAAAAGCCGGGCTAGTGAAACAAATGTATATTTCGGAAAACCCTGTCTATTCGGTAAGGGCTATATCGACGGCATTGAATATTTCACTTAAATCTATTTATCGTTGTTTGGAACATGCTGGAGTAGAACTGCGCGGGGGGTTATAAAAATAAAGATATTAGATTTCAAAATAGTTTACCTAACTTTGCATTTCGTAAATTCATTAAAAAATTAACTTATGGAACATCCCGACAAAAAGTGTCAAAAGAAACAGGCTGATTTTCTAAATCAATGTTCTGTGAGCGAAAAGGAATATCACGCTTCTCTTTTCAGGATAAGTAATGCTACGTATATTTACCATCAGCTTGCATATTCAACAAGCGAACAAATTTTAAAGTCATATTATATTGAATGGTTGAATGGCTTGCCTTCTCGTATCATGGAGGATATGAAAAGGCAGGGATATGAAAAGTGTAAAGGTATCCTTTCGTTTACAAGATATGTGAATGAACGTAACGATATAGGCATGGATGAATGGATGAAAGAGAATCTTTCGGAAGATGATTATAAGCAATATAAATCTTGTAAGTAATTCATTCTATTATGAGAATAGCATATGCAAGGGTTTCAACCAGACATCAGAATCTTGAAATGCAGGTAGAGGCCTTTCGCGCTGGAAATTGCGAAAATATTTTTATCAGGAAAAATATCGGCCTTTAAGCAACTTCCGGAACCGCATCGAGCATTGGATTATCTGCATTCCGGCGAAGATTTATCTGTTTGGGCGATCGATCGATTGGGGCGGACGCTGTTTGAAATATGGAATGTAAAAAATATTCACGATAAGGGAGCAAATCTTATAGAGAATGTAATGCTGAAAGGAAGCGTAATTACGCCAAATTAAAAGGTACATTTAAAATTCGTAGCAATCACCCTTGATTAGGGCTACAACTACAACCACTCTCATTGCAGAATATTTCTGAAAATATTATTTATAATTGGTTGATTGTCAATTTCAATATTGCAAATAAAACAAGCAGAATTTTCTAATATAAAAGTCATTTGTTCTTTTGTTGTAATTGTCTCATCTAAAGTAACTGGAATGAATATTTTCAATGTATCCAGCGATACGATGATTTTGTCTATTTTTTCATTTAATTTACCTGTATATAATAGCACACCATCCATATATATTTTCAAAGATTTACCTTCTTCTATTGGTTGGGATATTGCTTTTGAAATTGATACTACTGCCAAGGCTACAGTACCGTCATCCTTTTTATATGCCTGTACATTACAGGCCAATATATTAGGCACTTTTATAAAACTTCCAATAATTATCATTACTACTAATAGAATGAATATTAAAAGATTACCGATCCGTATTAAATTCGGTGGAATAATGCCAATGAGATTTCTGATTTTCTCGCTTCGTATTTCTATTTGTTCCATAATCTATAACAAATTATTAGTTACCTAATTCAAGTTGGTTCTTAATGAGTTGATAATAATATCCTTTAACTTCAACAAGTTCCGCATGTTTTCCTTTTTCGATAATTTCGCCATTATGCAATACCAAAATCTGATCGGCATTCATTACTGTACTCAAACGATGAGCAACAATAAACACCGTCCGTCCATGCATAAAAGTAGACAGGTTATTGGTTATTTCCCTTTCATTGGAAGCATCCAACGAATTGGTTGCCTCGTCTAAAAAAAGATATTGAGGCATTTTATAAATTGCGCGAGCAATTAAAATACGTTGTTTTTGTCCTTGACTAAGTCCTCGTCCGTTTTGCCCTATAACTGTATTGTATTTTAATGGTAATTTATTAACGAAATCTTCCAAGTTTGCAATATTTGCCGCATACGCTAATTTTTGCGTATCAATGATATCATCCGACATCGAAATATTTCTGGCAATTGTATCTGAAAAAATAAAACCATCCTGCATTACTGCACCGCAGGAATTTCGCCATAAGTCGGTATCAATATTATTAATATTCTCATTTCCAATCATAATCATACCTTGATTGACTTCGTAATACTGTAGTAAGAGTTTTATTAATGATGTTTTTCCACTGCCGCTCGCGCCGACGATAGCGGTGGTCGTCCCTTGTGGAACAAATACATTGATTTTGTTCAATACCGGACGAACTGTACCTTCGTATGCAAAGGATAAGTTGTTAATAGAAATGTCAGCAGTTAATTGCGGGATTCTATTTACAGGACGATTGGTATTTTCATCTAATTTGTTCTTAACGTCCGATATGCGTTCCATACTTATTTTTGTATCCTGAATGCTGTAAATGAACTGTGCGATCTGCTCAATAGGTACGCTTAACTGTCCTATGATGTATTGAATTGCCAGCATCATTCCTAATGACAGCGAACCACCAATAACAAAGTATGCTGCTAAAAAAGTAATGATAATGTTTTTTGTTTCATTTATAAAAACGCTACCTGCCGTCTGGCTTTGTTTTAGTTTCAATAAAGAAATATTTATTTCAAATAATTTTGCCTGTACATCTTCCCATTCCCACCGCATACGTTGGCTACATCCCTGTAATTTTATTTCTTGCATACCATAAATGACTTCATAAGTCTTGCTGTCATTAATAGCTCGTTGTTCAAAAATCTGATAATCCAAAATTTTACGTTTTCTCATGAAGAACAGAAGCCAACCTATATAAAGTATGCTTCCGAGTAAGAAAACAAGAAATATCTTAAAACTGAAAACACAGAGGATAATTCCGAAAATTATAAAATTCAGGCTCGCATAAAGGACGGTCAAAGATTGCACCGTAATAAACTGTTCCAATCGTTTGTGGTCGCCAAAACGTTGAATAATATCACCAATAAGTTTTGAATCGAAAAATCCCATCGGCAATTTCATTAGTTTAATCAAAAAATCCGAAACCATAAAGATATTTACTCTCGTGCTTATGTGTAGCAAAATCCAGTTTTGCACAAATTCCCCACACATTTTGCTAATTAATAAGGCCAGTTGAGCTATCAATATGGTATTTATAAATGTCAGGTTTTGGTTGTTAATTCCGATATCTACAATAGATTGCGTGAGAAATGGAAACATAAGCTGTATGATGCTGCTTATTATTAGACCAATAAATAATTGAGTGAAATACTTTTTGTATTTGAAAAAATAAGGGATCAAAAAGTTAAATTTTGTTTTTTCTTGTTCTTTTTCTGATACCGTAAAATCCGCTTTTTTTTCAACAACCAAAAGAATACCTTTATTTTCTCCACCAGACTGGGTAGTACACCAATGTTCAATAAAATCTTTTTGATTGTATTTTAATAACCCAATCCCGGGATCGGCTATATAAAACAGTATGTCCTTCTTTTTCTTTTCTATTTTATATAGTACAACAAAATGTTCCTGATTCCAGTGCAATATACAAGGTAAAGTCGCTTTTTCTACCAATCGTTCAACGGTCAAGCGTCCCCCAATAGTTGAATATCCTAAATGATCAAGTGTTTTGGCTATATTTGACATAGACAATCCTTCTCTTGTCGGAACACACAACTCTTTCAATTCATTGAGGGAAAATGATTGTCCATGATAGTCTGTCAGCATTTTAATACAAGCTGCACCACAATCCATTACGTCATGCTGAATGCAAACAGGGAACTTTCTCATTTTATTATTCTATCTAAATCTTGTTGGTTACTATTGCTTTTCTTAAAAATATTTCTGAAACCGTTGATATTGTATTTCACGGTCATACCAACCATTCGTGTGTCAGATTTGGAACGTTGCCCGAATACGACATTACCGTATTTAGATGTAATCGCCGGTTCAGACTTATAGAGCAAATCGTTGCCAAACAGGGTTACAATCATTTTCCCCCTCATTAAGACATAGTTTATTCCCAGTGTTAGCTGATAAGAAGGTGCAATAACCGTATTGACAGCACTGTGTTTGCTTTGAAACCCAAAATTGCCGAACAAAAAAATAAACGGACTAATGGAATACTGATTTACACTCATAATCTGGTACATAGGAATATTATTTGTTTCCTTTTTACCCATATACGGATACTCAACAAAAGGAATGGCATAATTTCCTATAAGGTTAGACGTAAAAGAAACAGTAGAAAAGGTATAATTTGCCGTAAAATCCAACCATGAAGAATTTGAAATATTGACCGGCTTGTGCAGTAATATATTCTCGTTTTGAGCACTTGGTTCAATCATGTAAACCGCTAAATTTTTATATATCCTATATGCTGCACTTACATTTAATTTCCGTTTGATTACGCTGCCTACTTCAAAATTGTGTGATATCATCGGTTTTAGTTCGGGATTACCCTGTGAATACAGTACTGAACTTAAATAAGAAAGAGTAGGGTCCAGATCGGAAAAGGACGCTCTTTGTATTTTGCTCGTATAATTCAACTTCAATTGCAAATTGTCCGAAAAATCGTAATTCAACAGGAACGACGGAAAAAGGTGTGCCGAGCTGCGTTGTTTTTCAAATACCGATATTCCGTTTTTGTAATACTGATCGAATGTAAACTCCGTCCTTAACCCCAATTCAGTTAAAACAGAATTGTATTTCCGGGTTAATGTTGTATAGGCTGACACATTCGTTTCCGATAAAGAAGATTCATTATTAAAAAAAGATTCAAAATTATCGCCGTTCATACCGGATTGCGCATTACTTTTTATGACGGAATATCTAGTACCTAACGCCCAGTCATAAGTGGAGAAAAGTTTTGTATTGTACTCTGCCCGTAAAGAATAGGCATCAAAGTTTGAATGGTTATTTAGGGTATCATTACCGATGCGCAACAATGAACGTTCCTGCGATAATATACGTTCAACAGATGCTCTTTTTAAGTGCGTATAGTCGCCAAACAATTGAAGGGAACTAATCGGACTAATCATTAATTGATAGTTTAAATTAACGGTATGATCTTGTTCATTACTATTTCCGTCCCTATTTACGTTAAATTCTTCATTAGTGATGCCACGCATATTTTCTATACCGGTAACGTCTGCTTTCTGATTTTTGTGATTGAAAAAATATTGAACATCAAGCGTGTTCTTTTCGTTAAATCTTACATTAGTTCCGAATGTAAGCGAATGGTCTTTATTGTCCTCAATCATTGTCGCATCGTAACCATTCGTTTGCATGCCGTTATCAAGCACTATTTGCTGATAGGTATTTGCTGACTGGGTATTTTTTGAATTTTTAAATTTGTAGTAAAAAAAATTGGTAAACTTGCCACTGGAATGATTTAAGTTGATAGTCTCACT
>Ga0268262_10000987_pt1 | contig 36720 bp, 47 predicted proteins | sample TergutNc150P3_FD_190354 | JGI IMG/M metagenome (GOLD analysis project Ga0268262, IMG submission 190354) | Nasutitermes corniger P3 segment gut microbial community from laboratory colony in Florida, USA - Nc150 P3 (SPAdes) (version 2) | ecosystem: Host-associated > Arthropoda: Insects >...
TGCGAGACATAAACGCCTTAAAACGTTCTCGCACTTTTATAGAAGAAGATACTGCAAATACAATTTACATACCGCAAGAAAAACTGCCTTACTATTGCTACGTTGATATTTTCAAAGACATTGCCAATAAACTCCCATACTATTTTGGCAATTTGGACGTTCCTTTTGACAAAAACAATTTTGAAAAACTAAAAGACGATTTTTTCGCATTGAGCATTGCAAAACACCCCAACATTTTCGCAGCTAAATATTCCATTCCAAACCAAGAGAGAATAAACTTTGCCAAAACAAAAGTACAAACTTATTTCAACAATCTTTTCAACGCCCATCTACTTCTTGCTCAAACTCAATTTCAAAATTCATAAAAGCCTCTTTATTTGAAATATACAAAATTTCATAGATTATTTGTCTTTAAAAACCAATGCTTTTTCATAGCTCCTAAAAATTCTTTTGTTATAGGATAACCCGAACTTTTTCCAATAACAGAATCTATGTCACAATACGGACAAAGTGCAGTTTCGCCAGACTCTTCATCCTCATCTCCATCTGTCCATTCTGTAATTTCATTGGGATTAAATATTTTTAGACAGTAAAAACAGCCACATAAATCATCTTTTTTCAAGGATGCCCTATTATTGAAAGAATATTCATGAGCTTTAATTATATCTTCGGAGAGATTGTTTGCTATATTCATATTGAGGAATATACAAAATTGGATACCGGTACACTCCATAGACCATAGCGTCAGCTTTTAAAGGTGAAATTTCTATTAACAACCCCTCATCATTAGTGCGAAAATTATATATAATACAATAAATAATATCAATGTTCCGCACCCACTATTTCCACCTTTAAAAGTGTTTCTTCCGCCGCCTTGGGGGTCTTTGTTTAGCGGCATTCCGCAGCTTTGGCAGTGTTTCATTTTTTTGCTCCTTGGAGTTTGTTTTACACTTCATTTTCCATACGTTCTGCTAAAACTCGTAGAGCCTCTACACCAGCTATCCAACACCCATCTGCTTCTTGCTCAAATTCAATTTCAAAATTCATAAAAGCCTCGTTTGTGATAATGTAGAAATTTTCTTATTTTATCATAAAAAATGCAACGCAACCAGTTACCAACCACGGTGCTATCCACTTAATAATAACCTTCGCTTACGTACGTTAATAATGCAAAGGGGGAGACGGCAGAACGCTGGAGCTATACATCGGTTGCTTTAGAGAAAATGTTTAAAAATTTTTGTATATTCAAGAATATGGAAGATTTTAAAAAAGAATTTACCGAAAGTCTCAAAGAAGCAAATAAAAGCTTTTGGCACGGTTTTAATTTTGCCGCAGGAGTAATTATATTCATAATGGTATTTTTTGCCTTACAACTATATATGTGTAAAAAAGAACTTGAAAATCCAAATTCAAAAACCAATAAAGAAATAGAAAAGGAACTTAAAAAACTAAACGCGGAAGTAGATAGAGAAATAAAAAAAGCCTTTACCGCTAAACCGCAAAATCAAAACTACAATACCACACCTAGCCCCATTAGAAAAACCGAACCAAAAAAAATAAATACAGAAGATAGAGAAAAACGAATAGCGGAAGAAATGAAAGCAAGGGAAAATTTAGGAAAAGAAATTAAATGTGTGGGTAGTGGTTGCGGTAAACCTAAAAAAGGAATTATTGAAATAAAAGAAAGTAAATAATGATTATTTTTTATATTAAAATATATGACAAATAGCGGCAAAATAAAGAAAATCATCATTGCGTTAATGCTTATTATTGCTGCTGTTCTTGTTGTGAAATCTCGTATATCAAAAGTAGAAGCCAAAACTCCGTATATAGCATTTAATATGCTTTTGCAAACGCAGATAAAAGTCAATAATAAAAATGCGGACTACTTGGAATTTTTAGAAAATTCATTTGGAATTAGCAAAAAGCAAATTGAGCAGGTTTATAACTTTTTGTTTCTTCAAGTAAATGGAAAAGACGTTAGATGGAAAGTGAATGAAGAAATTAAAAAATCTTTAAAGGAATATAAAAACATTCACAGAAAAAAGAAAGATTTTTTTGTTATAAATATACTTGCTCCATATTTAACTCTTACGGTAAATCAATTTTATATTGATAGTGACGATAGCCAAGAAATTCAAAGAATATTTATTGAAATATTCAACGCCGAAAACACGCAAAGGAATTTTTTAGGCGAATTGGAGAAAGGCACTTTTGCTTTTAATTCCGGTGGCTATTTCAATTTGGATTATATTCTAAACTTAAATTTATTGTTGCAAACTAAAGGATTCTATTTAAATTATGATGTACAGAACAAATATTCAAACATTTTTAAAATTTCAAAAGCTATAAATATTCAATGGAAACGCAATCAGAATTTTTATATTTTTTTGCTAAATAGAATATATCCTAATGTCCTTTCTCCTACTTTAGGTTTTTCTGGCGTATTCGCTGACAATGTGGTAGTTATTGAAGATTTTTTTCCATTGCTTGCGAAGGAATACAGCAAAAATTCTAAAAAAAGAGATGTTGGTTTATCTAGCAAGGATTTTGTGAAATCAAATTTGAAGCAAATAGAAACCAGCTTGATTATCCAAACCGCAATACATGAGGCAAAACATAAAGCAGACGAGTTTGAGGCACCTAATCAAAGGTTAAGCGTAGATAACGAAATATCCGCGCACTTAACCGAAGCGATTTTTAGTCCCTGTCCTTTTAATGGGTTAAATTCTGCGATAGAGAGGTTGGAAGGGTTTAAGAGGAACGTTAATTCGCTGGCTTTGAATAACGTGCTTAATCAATTGAACAATTTAAAGATAAAAATATTGAATCAAAATTACAGAGCAGAGCAATTGAGGATAGAATTGAGAAAAATTTATGCAAACTATCGTACTATAATAAGCAACGAACCTTTTATAGATTTAACATATTTTGAAAATTATGTGGTTCCAGCAATTTATGGGGCGTTTGAGTGAGGTTTAATTACTTACTTTCGTAAATTTTAATTCCTCTTGCTTCATATATAGGTTTCTTTTGTGGTTTTATCTCTGTTTGTTCTTGCGGTTTTATTTCGGTTTGTTTCTGTGATTCTGCTATTATGTCTATTTCATTAAATTCGATGCTTCTAGAGCGGATTATTCCAGATTCAGGCTGATTGTAATTTGCGTTCCATTCATCTTTTTGTTTTCTGTAATATTTTCCTTTTTCAAGCATTTTTTTATGAGTTTCTTTTTCTTCCAATTCTTTTTTCTGCATCATTTTTGTGTATTCGCTTTGAGTTATTTTTTTATTTACATAAAGGCTTCCTCCTGCATGCACTGGCATATTTACCATTTTGTTTTTAACAAATCGTTCTCGGTGAACAATGCCACCTGTTATTATCAAATCTTTTTTATCTGTAATTGCATTAAAAATCGTATTTGGATATAGACCACTTCCTTTAATATATAATTGATACCCATTATTAATTTTTTTATAAGTTCCTTCAAAAAAACTACCGTCTTGGTACCATATACACTCTGTAGAACTTATGAATCTTATAGAATAAACACCGCTTTCACTTTGATATATACCGGAAAGACCATTGCTACAACCTGTTATAGAAGTTATTGCCAATATCATTGAAATTAGAATTGTAAAAGAAAATAACTTTTTTCTATTATAAAAAGATTGCGTATTAAATTCTATTGACTGCATAAATTCTCCATACATAAAACTTTACATTATTTAATATAGAAAATTTTGCCATTGTATCTGGGCTCGAGGGGGTAGCGGAAAACAGCTATTTCACCGCAATCACCACTCCAAGTTTCATAAAATTATAAACACATTCCACGTTTTCAAAACCGCTTTTTTGCAATAATTTTATAGTCTCATCTATTGTATTTTCTCTATCCAATTTCTTTCGCTCCAGCCACGCTTCTTTTTCTTCTTGTGTTATTCCGCTATTGTTTATATAATCATACCACCAAGCATTATACATATTATTTATTTTTTCAGATTTGGCAATAAATTGATCCAAATTTATGAAACATCCGTTTCTATTCAATTTTGAATAAATATTTTTATACAATTTCTCTTTATCGTCTAAATGATGTATAGACAATGCGGAACATATCAAATCACAATTATTTACAGGAATATCCTCGGCATAATTATATTCTAAAAAGTTAAAATTATCCATTCCGTTAAACCGTTCTTTAGCGACTTTTAGCATATCTTTTGAAATATCTATCAACGTGTAATTTGCATTTGGATACATTTCATAAATTACTTTTGTCAATATGCCTGTGCCAGCACCTAAATCAACAATGTTAGTAAAATCATTTCTATAGTTTTTTAAGAGTGATACCGCTCTTGTGTAAAAATCATCAAAACACGGGATAAAGCATTTCCTGTGCTTGTCGTATTTTTCTGCGATTTGATTGAATTGTTCTTTGATTTTTTCTAAGTCCATTGTTTTATCCTCTATTTTTCACCAAAACCGTTTTATTCCTGCTCGTTTTGCCTTTGATTATCTCTATGCTATTTTTTGCAACACCAAACTCTTTGGAAAGCAGCATAATTAAAGCATCATTTGCTTTGCCATCCACAGGGGGGCATTGAATGCGAGCTTTGTAACCCGTTTCGGTTTTTGCAAGCTCGTTTTTGCTTGCATTGGGTATTACTTTGATTTGAAGCGTTGTCGCATTCACTGCATCTTATCTCCTTTTTCAAAATTTATGCTTTGTGTAAGTTAGAAATTTTTCTATATTAAAACAATGAAAAATAATCCCACCACAGCCATCGCCCTTGCCTTTGTTTGCATATTGCTCTGCATTGCTTGCGAAGAGAAAAAAGAACAGAAAAAAGAATTGCAAAAAGAACCGCAAAATGAGCAGATAAATGAGCAAAATGAATGGCAAATAGGGACATTCACCGATACACGAGACGGCAAAACCTACAAAACCGTAAAAATCGGCGAGCAAACCTGGATGGCAGAAAATTTAAATTACAAGGCAAAAGACAGTAAATGCTATGGCGAAGGCGGCAAAGTCTTTAACCAAGAAACTAAAAATTATGATATTACATTATCAAACGCAGAAATACAAGCTAACTGTGAAAAATACGGACGGCTCTATTTTTGGGAAACGGCTAGAAAGGCTTGCCCGAGTGGTTGGCACTTGCCTGTAAATGATGAATGGGAAATTCTATCAAATAACCTAGGCGGTAAAAAACTTCCTGAGACATGCGAATGTTCCAAAGAGTACGAAAATATGGAAAAACTTAAAGCAAAAGAAGGTTTTGCCGCTTTGCTGGGAGGGAAATTTGCTTTAGAGTCTTATGATGATGATGGTAACGAAAAGGACAGCGCAGAAACGGCTTACTGGCTAATGAATTCTATAGGCGGCTGGCTCAGTGCTTCACCTGGCGGTCATGAGGCGGGCAACGTCTGGATATTTAAGAACAATGAAATGCAATCAGATTACCTTCCAGAAGAACCAGAGAGTTTCTCTGTCCGTTGTGTACAAGACCGATGAAATTTTCTACATTTCTATTATGCAAAAACGTTTTACGAATAGATTTTCGCCATATTTGTTTTGGGATATGGATGTCGCGAAGCTGGATTTTAATTCCAGTTGCCGTTTTGTTATGGAAAGAGTTTATTCAAAAGGAACCTTGTCTGATGTTGCGGAACTTATTAAACTTTATGGGCTTGAGAAAATTAAAAAAGAAATAGTTCAAATTCCGTATTTAGATGCTAAAACGCATAACTATTTAAGCCTCGTGTTCAAAATTCCTAGGAGTAAATTCAAATGCTGCAAAAACAAGCAGTCCCGAAAAAACTTTTGGAACTTTTAATCGAATTGGAAAAAATTCCTGAATTAAATAGTTAAATACGGATAGCGTTTTCACAATCTCCCAAGTTTCCAATTTAATTCATCTACTCTTTCAAGAATCTCACATTCTTCTCTCCTAAGTTCACTTTTGAACCCAAATTCAGGAACTTTGAGAAGATGATTTATCTCCATTAATCTATCGGCACATTCAAGAACTTCTCTCACGATTTCGAAAATTATTCTCGCTCTTTCTACTTCAGCAAAAACTTGTTCTTCAGTCATCTTTCACCTCGCTTGTTGAATCTACTATTAAATATAAAAATGAGTGGCGACAATGGGTGTCGCAGTTTAACAATAAATTTTGTACTTACTGCTGTGCATTAGGTGGCGAAAGTTCAAATGGTATTTCTTCTTTAAAAATACTTTCTATTTTCTTAGCGAAATCTATAAACTCTTTAGTTTCATTCAAAGTAGGCATATTTCCGCTTGGCATAGCCCCAATATCACTTGGATATCTGGTTTTTATGTATAAACCATTAAGGCTCGCTAAAATAGTTTCATCTATGTCCCAATTTTTTATCGCTTTTATTTTATTATACAAATTTAATAAATCGTGGGTTTTAGGAAAATCAACAGAGTGTTCTGCTAAATATGCTTTAAAATATTTTTCCACAGCTTGCTGGCAAAAAACAGCAATAGCTCCAGTAGCTTCTGGGTCATCTGTGTTAATATTATTGCTTATCATATGAATATCGTTATTCGCATAATAAATCCAATTTTTCGTTTCATTTTTCATAAAGAATTTTTCCCGTATTTCTTATATCTTTGAAAAAAGATGTATCTTGCTCGTTTAAATAATCGTATTCGGCTTTGGAATAAACTAAAATATCCATTGGTATTTGATAATTGATTTCTCTAACAGCATTTGAAGCTAAAAGGTATCTCGTATTTTGCTCTTTAAAAGTCCTCGCAAACTCATTAGAATCCAACACAACCAACACATCCAAATCGCTATCCTCAGTTGGATTTCCTCTGGCATAAGAACCGAACAAAATAACCTTATAAGGCTTTAATTCTTTAAGCCGCTCGGTCATTTCATCTATAAGATGCTGGTTTTGCATAAGGGTAATATAGAAAATTTTAGCAAAAAATTAGTTTATAATTTATCCAATTCCATACCTACTTTTCGCAATTTCAACAAGTTCTGATGCTGTGGCTACCCCAGCTTCGTAATTATCAGCAAATTCCCGAACTTCCTCAGTAACAGGAACTCCTTCCATTTCGTTGGAATGTATAGCTCTTTTAGAAATCTCTACTCTTTTGTGCTTTGTCATAAAGAACCTCTAAAGTAATATAGTAAAATTTTCAATCTTTCACGCAGCGGACTTCCAAAAGGCATAGTTTGTGCGAGTTGTTGTGAAAAAATCCGTTGTTGCAAGATGAATGCCACGAGTAGCTTCTGTCGGGGCTGTCTTCTTCTGCGCTCCACCACTGACCTTTTTCGTTGCTTGCGCCGGCGGAACTTAAAAGCTCATACCATTCCCTGAAACTGGGCAAATGCCAACCTTCTGGGCAGGCGGCTTTGGCGGAAATCCAGTCATAAACTCTGCAATAACCGTTGTCGCAGGATTTTCCCAAGCTGCCGTTTTTTCCGCCATAATTCAAATTCTCCGCCATCCAGATTTTGGAACCAAATTTCACAGTCCTGTATCGTGTGCCATCTCTGCTGTCAATGAACTCCCCAAACAACAAAGACTCCGCTCCAACAACGCTGCCACATTCGCAGCAAAATTTATCCCCCTTTTCATATTCTGCCCCACATTTAACGCATTTAAAAGCGGGCTTCACTTCCGCCCCGCAAGCAGAGCAAAACTTAGAACCGCTTTTTAACTTTCGTTCACATCTGGCACATTTGAGCATAATTTAAATATAGATTTACGCGGCGACAATGAGTGTCGCGGTATTATTTAAAAATATAATGCTTTTTGACAGGCTTTGAGACCTTCCACACGCAAGACAAGCCTTTTGGAAATACCACGTAATCCCCAGAGCCAAAGGAAACGCTTCCGCCATCGTAAGAAACCGTTACTTCGCCATCTATAAGAAGGCATCTCTCCTCGCTATCATAATGCCAGTCAAATTCCGAAACCTCGCATTCCCATATAGGCTTTGACTCCATTTCGTTTTTCTCGGCATCGCCTGCTTTTTTTACTGTTATGCTCATTTTGCCTCCGGTTTTTTGGCTAAGGGGTAATGTAGAAAATTCTTTTTATATATTACCAAAATGGCGGAAAACCATACTATAAAACTATATCACGGAAGCAATCAAGCGGTTGAACAGCCACAGTTGCTGAAACCTACGCATCCAATGGATTGGGTAATAAATGACTAAGGAAACATTTAGTTCCATAATTTGGACAACAAATGTGCAAGTAATCTCAATGATTATGGCAAATTATCATTTACCTTTTATGGAAGCGTATGAAAAATGGATAAACTCAAAAACTTATGCAACACTTGAAGAACAGTCAAATGAAATATGGCAATTCAGCAACTTGTTCCTCTATATGTTGTTTGACGAAGAACAAAAAACAGGTATTTTTGAAATTCCTGCGGTAATATTATGAATGATAAATTAACACCGAAAGAACGTTTTACGGTATTTATTGCAGAAGAGTATCGAAATTTCAGCCATTTGTCTGGCGCAGAAGTTAGCAAGTTATTTAAACTTGCAGGCATATTCGATTTTATTAACAATACTTACGAAGCATTGCATACGGAGGACTTGAAATTTGTTCTATTTCAAATAGATGAGATTATACAAAATTTCATCGCTAACACCCCCGCCACTTCCCCCCAACCAACTTAATCTCAGCATCAACCACATTCCCTTGCTCCTTCGTCAACTTAATCTCTCCACCAAAAACCTGATGCAAAAACCACAGCGGCTCGGATTTGTCAATCGGTTCTGTAAATTTCACAAGTTTGCTTTCGTGAAAATGCTCGTGGTTAGTGAAAATACGCCCATCGTCTTTTTTTACTATTTTAATCGCAGCGTAATAATTTTCCCACCTGTTATCATTTTTCCTGCCAGGCACCAAAGAAATAACAAAAACAGTATCGCGGACTTTCACAAAATCGCCTTTTTTGAAATGAGTTCCTGCATTCGCTTTTGTGTCGCTTGGCATATATTCAAATCCAATGCCATCGTAATCATAAAGGCGGCTTTTCAATTCACCGGATTTGTCAAAATCCCAATGCACTTCTTCGCAATCCAAGCGATTGAACGGTTTATCGTACCAATCTTTAACGTTTTTTTCATATACACTTCGCTTGAATTTTTCGCCGATTATGCAAAACTTAGAAGGTTCTTTTTTTAAAGAGACTTGCTTTAATCCCCATAAATACGCCTCGCCGAAACTTGCGAAACAACGTCTATTGCTCCGCTGTTCCCATTTCTTGTCCCAAACTTCAGTCGTATAAACATCAAATTTCGGCGCACCAAGTTCATAAATGGGCTTTATCGCTTTCTTTATATGCCTCAAAATAAGCATCTCTTACAAGTCCTACTTTATTATTTTCATCAAAATCTAATTTTAACCTCATTGGATTTTTCTCCTTTTATATAAAAATAAAAACTAATGGCGACAATGTATGTCGCGGCATGGAGGAGTAACGCCGCGTTTAGCACCAAAAAGCAGGAGAGCCTGCGGTACAGGTTCATTTTTTTGCGTTTTCGCTTGCCACCCGCGAAATTTTTTACTATATTTATTAGTGGAGGCTTAAGCTTTTAGGCAGAAGTCTCTTGGCTTGGGGTGGGGAAGTGCGTAGAAGATTTATCTTGTGCCTCTTCTAATATACCCCCAAGCCTTTTTATTTCCATAAGTTCCGTGCTATAAATTCTTTTTCCGTGCTGAACACTTCCTTTAACAGTAATATATGCCACATTATCGCCAAATAATGGAGCTACGAACCTATGGATAGTTATGTTTCTATCGCCACTTTTGTCTGGGCGACTTGAAACCTTTACCGAGTTTTTAAACAAGTTGTCAATGTCGGAAGCGGCGGCATAGTGTTGTTCCCTTGTAAATCCATTATCCATAGACTTTTGTACAGCGGCATTTGACACCAATTTCCCTATTGAACTTCTACCTAGTCTAGCTTCTTCACCGTCTTTGCTTTTTATTATCAGCGGATTCTCATTGCTATAGTCTTTTAATAATTCTCTCAATTTATCTACAGAATCTTTTAAGCTCATTCCCTTTTGGTACATATCAGCCTTTTCTCTTTCTGGTTTTTCTTCAAACATATTCTAATTATTATCCACTTATTAATTTTTTTCAAAGATACAAAATTAAAAATACCCCTCGTCCAACCACTTTACGAACTCCTTATAAACTTTAGTCATCCCCTCAAACCCTTCCGGCGATGCACTGAGGTCGTATTCAGCGTAATGCAATGCGGTTGTGTTCATGCTGCTGTGCCCCAGCATACGACTAACGCGCACAAGCTGCCACCCCGCACTAAGCCTAGCGGTTGCGCACGTGTGCCGGAAGCGGTGCAGGTTTATGTCCGCTATGCCCGTTTCTTGCTCTGCTTTTTTCAGTATGGATTCAGCCCAAGCCGCAAACGCCGTGCCGCCTTTCTCGCTTTTGCGGTGCGTTCTGGTGTTGCGGTGGAATATATGACCTCTATCATAAAGTTTTCGCAATGTAGGCGTTAATGGAATATCCCTCGCTCTGTTCTGCGTTTTGGCATCTATAACACCGCTCACCAGTTTGTCATATACTCGCAAAATCCCCAAGTCCGTTTTGAACCACTCCGGTTGCAAAAGATTCAAGGCTTTTGCTTCCAAGCCGGAGCATAGGGCTAATAACACCATATCGTGCAAATGCCAATCATTTATGCGCCCCGAATATGTCCGCAACCACTCTAGTATGGTTTTAATCTCGCTAATCTCAAAGGGTCTAACCGCTTTGGTGTTCTGAGGGGTAGCTTTCACTCTTACCCCGTCAAGCAGATACCGCTCTTGCCAGCCGCAGAATTTTACCCCATACCGGATAATAGCATTCAGTCGATTAAGCTCTTTATTCATAATATCCGCGCTTGCCCCTCCTGCCCTGCCGTCAAACCTTGCACTTTCTCGCCAAGCCAGATATGCCGCTATATGCTCCCTTTTGATTTGGCTATACAGAGTTATTCTTTTCTGTGCGAAAAATTCCTGTATATGATTGCACTGCCTTTTCGCCCTCGCAATAGAATCTTTTGAGTTCACCGCAGCTTGGCAGAAATCGGCAAGGTATCTATCCACAACCCTCTTTATGCTCGCCTCGCCTTTGGCTTCCAAAGCCTGCAATTTTATTCCCATCTGCTTTACGTTTGTTTTGCCCTCTCTTGATGTTTCCAGCCAGCCAAGCACAAGCTCTTTAAGGCTTTTGCTGGTTATGCCTTGCCTGTCGTCTGGGGTTAGGCTTCTCATAATGCTATCGTGAGCCGCCAGCCATTGCCTCTCGGTGAATTTATCTAACTTTACGGAATACTGCAAGCGATGACCTGTGGAAGTATCTACGAGCTTTTGGCACTCATAGCCGTCTATAACAAATTTATTTATGCTCGCCATATTCCTGTCCTCTTCTTGATAATTTACTTGGTAACTACTTGGTAACGAATATAGCAAAATTATTAACTTCCATTAACCAATAACCCCATTTTAAGTTAATATGGAAATTTGGGCTATACCAGCCTAACCCTTGATATTATCGGATAAAACCGCATTTTTGAGAAGATTTCGCTAATGAACCAGCAAGGACTTGAACCTTGAACCCGCGCCTTAAAAGGGCGCTGCTCTACCAATTGAGCTACTGATTCAGTGGCTATAAATATAGTAAAATTTTCAAATTTTGGCAAGGGGAACTTACCAACGGGGATTACAAAGAGGAATTACCGCTTCAAACTATTCGCTGTTTGCAGCATCTCATCGCTGGTGGTTATGGCTTTTGAGGTTATTTCGTAGGCTCGCTGCGCTACTATCATATTTACCATTTCTTCTACCATTTGCACGTTTGAGCTTTCCACAAACTGGTTTCTCAACCTGCCTAGGTTTTCTTCGCCCGGAATGCCTACTATCGGTGCTCCGCTGGCATCGCTTTGGCGGTAAATGGTTCCACCCTCTGCTGTTAAGCCAGCGGGATTTATAAAGCGAGCTAGTTCAATTTGCCCTAAAATCTCTGTACTTGTTTGCCCAGGCCTATTGCAAGCTACTTCGCCTGATTCGGATATGGTTACGTAAGTGGCATCGTCTGGAATATTTATTGGAGGGTCTAGGAGATAGCCGTGGCTGTTTGTTAAATAACCCTCATCGTTTCTTTTGAATGCTCCATTGCGAGTATAGCCAATTTCGCCGTCTGGTAGGCGTAATTGGAAAAATCCTGTGCCTTCAATGGCTGCATCGGTATCGTTGCCCGTTTGCTCCATATTTCCCTGCAAAAAAGCACGGTTTATGGCAACAACACGCGAACCTAAGCCCACTTCTATGCCAACGGGAGCACGGTTTCCGTCTTCTTGCTCGCCACCAGGGCGTTGCAAATTCTGATACATCAAGTCTTCAAATTCAACCTGTTGCTTTTTATAACCCAACGTATTCACGTTAGAAAGGTTATGGGCAATGGTGTCCACAAAGGTTTGGTTTGCCTTCATGCCTGTAGCTGCGGTGTAAAGAGAACGAATCATACACAACAGAGAGCAAAAAACGTGCCAAAATAATGGCTAATTTTGATTTAATGCAAAACCAAAAGCTTTTTTTCCACGTTTGAGCTGTTTTTTGCGCTCACTATCACAGTTCCCGTTAAATTTCCGGTGTTCCAAGTCGTTTCTTTTAAATTTGAGCTAAAAAGGAGCTTGCCTTGCAAATTGTGAATTTTCCAAACAACATCGCTTTTGGAATGTAAATGTAGGCTCCCCTTGCTTTGACTTATTTGCACATCAAGCCTTGCCGGAGCTTTTGCGATAACAGGCTCAGGAGGTTCTGGGGGGGTTGGCGGTTCTGGTGGTACTGGCGGTTCTGGTTTCTCAAATGGATGTTCAATTATTCCTTCGGTATTTTGAACGGGATTATCCAAAAGTGCTACCACATTAACCCAGGTTCCGCTCATAAGGCTAACGCCAAACCAAGCCAAAAACTGGTCAAAATACATTTCGTTGTGCAGAGTATCTTCTACGCCGCCCGGTGTTGGGTCAACTGCATTTCCAAAAAAATCTACCTTTTTTTCCCAGTCATAGAATTCTGCCATTTTTTTGCTCCAGGCTTTTTTGTCATCGTCTGAGCCAACTGCCATAGCTACCGTTAGCCACTGCCCCACTGTTAGGTGGCTGTGTTCTCTGCGATAACGCCAGGTGTTTGAGTTATTTTCGCCATTGAATTGTGTCCATTTATCATCTGCTGGAAGAAGCTCGCCTTTGTTTGAGCCTTCAAGCTGATAAAAATTTGCCTCACTAGGACCGCCTTTGTTTTTGATAAAGCTCAAGGATTTTTCTAAAAATTCTTTTGCTCTTGAGTCTTTAAACCAAATATAATCATTTGCTACACGCCACAAAATCCTAATCGCATCTTTGAAAAAAGTTTTTCCACCCATATATCCATTATATCCAGCACCACCACCGAGACCAAGTGCTCCATTTGTTTGGTTCCAGTCTGGCACCATGCCAACATCATAGCTTGAAATTGATTTTATAAATTCATAGCTTTTATTTACCGCATTTGTCCAATCCCTGCCGTTTTTTTGAGAATCAAAATCGTTGAATACTTTATACCATGCGGGAGCGAAATAACCTACATTATAACCTGGTTGCCAATTATTGCCGGGCCAAAGCAATCCGCCATTCATTGAACCCCACACGCAATTCACTCCGTTTTGGGCATCCGATGCATAATTTCCATTAGTCCACTTTCCTTTTTTCACAAGTTTGTCTGCGAAAATCAGAGCAAGGGTTATATCTTCGTCTGCATCGGTGGCAGAACCTCCGTCATTCATCCCTTTATTGCCGTTTGCAGGCAAATGCCAGTCTTGGCAAAAATTCAACCTTTTACTCTTGGCAGCATTGTAAATGCGGTTAAATGTCTCTTGGTCATTTGAATACAAAGCTAATAGCATTCCATAACCAACACCTTCGCTAACGGCATCGCCCGGTGTTTCGCTCTTTGGTCTGTGTACCAAACCTGTGCTATAGGCATCTATATTTCGCCTTTTAACACCCTGCCAAGTGTTGTCTAAAACCTGCTTCCATTGCTCTGCCCCAACTTTTGGTTGAGCATTTGGAATTTCCAGTACGGCTTGGGCCTGAGAAAACAGAATAAAAATTGATACAAATATGAGAATTCTCCGCATATTTCAAATATAGAAAAAATTGTTTGAACCACATTTACTAAATTTTATCTGTGAGAAAATTTATCCTGCTTTTTTTGCTTTGCGCTGTTTCTTTGCGCGCAGAGTTTTTAATTTCAGACGGCGATAGATTTGCTAGTTTGAGGTTATTTTTGAAAGATTCAGTTCAAATAGAAAAATTCAAAGAAAACACAAATTATAGAAACCAAAATACCATCACGGCAGGGCTTTTTTTAAACGGCTTGGCTACTCCAAACCTTTATTTCAACGCTTATGTAGAAGTTAATACAGATAAAGCATCTGGGGTAAAATATTTGAATCACAATTACGAACCTTATTTGGGTTATCCTTACGATATGCTCTCCGGTGAACATCCCTCAGAGGACAATGGGCGTACTTGGGCCTTTTTCAATGCCCGCACCGACTGGCAGGCAATGCCTTATCTCAAAATTTCCGGCGGCTACGATTATCTGTCTTATGGCCCCGCAAGGCATAACAAACTAACTTTGCGGGGTAGCGATTTTTATTGGCGTGCAATTCAAGACACCGCAGATTACGCCTATATAAAAAGACCTGTGCCAACTCCATTTATTGGCTTTGATTTAGGGCTTGGCTTTGTCTCTTACTCTCAGCACTCAATGCAGTTGAAAAACCAAAAGGAATACAGCAAATATCTGCACGCCCATAGGCTGGATTTCAAATTTTCTGAGGATTTTTCTTTGGGGCTCACAGAAACCATTGTATATGGCTCGACAAATGCTCTCTATGGAGAAAAAGATTCGGTGGAACGGCGTTCTGTTGAGGTTCTGTATTTAGTTCCTTTTGTGCCATATACCTTTGCAGAAGCCTACACAGGAGACCGCGACAATAAAGCGATTTCTGCCGATTTTTCTTGGAAATTGTTTAAGAGATTTGAGCTTTATGGCGAGTTGTTCATAGATGATTTGTACAATTTATCGTCTTTTTTTGACGACACTTGGTGGGGCAACAAGTGGGCTGCCTCCATTGGAGTTGCCATAGACTCCGGTAAAATAGGCGTATTCAACTGGGACTATAATTTTGAATACACGCGCATAGAGCCTTGGGTTTATACTCATCACAAGGGTTTGGGTTATCAGTACTCGCACTTTGGAAATTCGCTCGGTTCAGATTTGGGACCAAACTCCAGAGAATTTTACAGCCGTTTGGGTACATCTTTCAAAAATCTTTTGCGCTTTGATTTATCCGTATCTGCCATTGCAAAAGATACCGCTTTTGGCGGACGCATAGACGATATACATAAAGAGAGAGACCCCACGGATAAAAAATATTTGGATAAAAAAAGCACTCTGCACTACCAGGAATATGGAGCCGCAATTTTATTCAAGCCATTTTCAATTTGGCATATCGGGGCAAAACAGTATTTAATATTTGGCGAATATAAAGGCAATAGAACAGAATTGTTCAGCGGAGTGATATGGTAATTATCCTATTAACCATATTAGTCGTTATTCAAACGGTGCTCGCTTGGAACCCCACTCCCCAACTCATTGAAGAGCAAGTGCCGCAAACCGCTTTTATGCAGTTGCAAGATTTTCAGGGTGCGGCAAGACCTGAATACAATGCCTACTTATTTGCTGGCATAATATACCTGCCCCTGCCAAGCCAAAGCGCATTATCAACGGAATGGGGCACTCACGATGGTTTTGCTTTCAAGCAGAATTTGGGAATTTGGCTTACGAATAATTTTGACGGCAAAGGTTCTAAAGGATTGACTTATGGGTTTGGTTGGTTTGGAGAAAGGCAAGGCTGGGACAACGAGGATTTTTTATTTGTTCCGTACAGAGGGAAATTTTCGCAGATAAATCAGATTCACACTTTTGGATTTACCATAGCAGATAGTTCAAAGCATTGGTTGTTTGGCAGCGGTTTGCAATACCTGAATGCAGAAAGCAATACCTTTAGATGGTGGCTGCTAGGAACTTGGAGCAGGCTTTCTGTGTTGCCAAATTTTTATAAAAATGAATTGCAATTCATAAATGCGCAGTTGTATTTGCAAGCAAGAGAATTGAGAGGCAATAAAAGTTCTTGGCAAAATTATTTGCCAGATTTGGAGTGTTCCTATTTTTCAAAAGATTCCATAAAAATGTTCATATCGCAAAATATATTCAAGCAGAAATTTTATTTAGAGGGTGCATTTTGGGCACAGTCAAGGGACATCGCTTGGGCAGCACTTAAGTTTTATCCAGACCCTTCTCGCCTGCTCCTTGCCTTGGAAGCAACTGCCACAAAAAAAGAGAGTAGCGATATTTATTTCGGTGGCGGCTTAACGCTTCCCTTTTTGCGAGTGGCATACAACAGCGCAAAAGACTACGAAACATTCTTCAAAAATCAAGGAGTTTGGATTGTTGAATTCCGTTTGGCAATAGGAACTGCCGGCGATTCCTTCTTCGCTTTGAACGCACCCAAAAACGCTCCAAGCGAAATAAGCGAAAAACCTGTGAAAAAACCGGAGAATGTAAAATGAAAAGAGTATTTATATTTATAATTGCATTTTTTCTTTTGTCTTGTACCCACTGGCTACTTGAAACTGAAACGCGCATACGGGTAGAAAACTCAACTGCCTATACGATTAGCGATTTGTGCATTGTTTCAAAAGACGGGCAAAGAATTATTTTGATTCCAGAGAGCATTAAAAGCAAGGAAAAATCAAATCCTTATGAAGTAGAATTGGTTGGGGAATTTGATTTCATGGTATATGTTAAGGACAATTGGGAGTCTTTGGGGATTCATAGGCTAAAAGGCGGTAGCGTTTGGGCACTGATAACAGAAAAAGACGGCACATTTAAGATGGCGTTGAAGTAGAAATTTATTATATTCTTCTTGATATGAGCAAACTAAAAACAATAGGAATTGTCAATAAGGGCAAAATCACGGCTACTGTGATGGACATGAGCCAAACTTATAATGTTGCGAACATCGCGATGTTTATAGAAGCGCGGGCTTTGGATTCCGTAAAAATGGCTGAATTTAATCGAATGGGATTAGACAAAAACGAGTATATGATGTATCGTTTGGCGTTATTGAACAATGACGCAACCGAGGCATACGTTTTGCCAACCGAAAAAGAACCTGTCGTGACCGAGATTGAAAAAATCCGCGACCCACAATGGACATTAAAGGCGTTCAAGCGTTTGGGAATAGATGTAAATAAACAATTCGTGAATCACTTTGAAGTTGAAGTCCCACGCGACAACGCAATAATTGAACGCGATTGGCAAGCACCAATAATAAAGGCTTTTCATGAAAAAGCAGGTCAATTACCAAAGGGTCAAACTCTACTCTCAAAATTATTCGGTCATAATGTTGAAAAAGATGAACTAGTTAATTTTGATGAACTGGTAAAATGTTCGGAAATCATAAAGGAACTGTCCGATCAAATTTCGTCAAGTGCAAAAAAAATGAACGACATTCGCCGCGCTCACCCAAACAATAATAGATAGAGCTTGCTGGTGAGGCACGCACATAATATTCCCCCCTTGAATGGAGATTTTTTTACAAAAATCACCATTTGTCCCCCCGTTTTTTCCGCTCGGAGAGCTAACGGGGGGAACGCCACAACGAGATTCAGAGTTAATCGGTGGCTACTGTAATAATAAAAATATTTTCTATTTTCCTTCTGTGGCAAAACAGTTCTACAAAGATGGCAGTAAAGGACCCGAATCTGGCAAGTCGGTAAAGGTTTTTGATATTCCTGGACCGAAAAAAGCTGCAATTTTAATGGTTGCTCTTGGGCAAGAAGCCAGCTCCCATATTTTTAAGGCTTTAAACGAAAAAGACGTAGAAACTCTCACCGCCCAAATAGCACGATTAGAAGGTGTAACACCAGAAATGCGCGAATATGTTTTGCAGGAATTCCAGCAAATAAGCCAAGCACAGGAATATGTTAGCCAAGGTGGTATTGATTTTGCGCAGCAAATTCTGGAACAGTCGCTCGGTTCTCGCCGCGCGCGTGAAATTTTGGAAAAAGTGCAGAATAATATTCGCACCACCGGCTTTAATATGTTGGATAACATAGACCCGGTGCAGTTGATATCTTTTTTGAGCAAGGAACACCCTCAAACCGTGGCTCTGCTGCTCGCTCACATGAGACCAGACAAAGCAGCCGCAACAATATCTGCTCTGAACCCAGATATGCAGGTAGAAGTTGCAACTCGCATAGCCACAATGGAAAGCATAAGCCCGGATGTTTTGCAGCAGGTGGAGCAGCAATTATCACAAATACTCAAAACTATGTTCACAGGCGATACCGCAGAAGTTGGTGGCGTAAAGAGTGTTGCAGAAATGCTCAATATGGTGGATAGAGGTGCAGAAAAGAACATACTTGGAACCCTTGAAAGAGACGACCCAGAACTTGCCACAGAAATCAAGGCACTTATGTTTGTGTTTGAAGATATGCTTCTTTTGGACGACAAATCCATGCAACTTGTGTTAAAGCAGGTGGATTCCAAAGACCTTTCGCTTGCACTCAAAGGTGCAAACGAGCAGGTTTCAAACAAATTCTTCACAAATATGTCTAGCCGTGCTGCCGAAATGATTAAAGAAGAAATCCAATTCATGGGTCCAAAACGACTTCGCGAAGTAGAAGAAGCGCAACAGAAAATCGTGGATGTGGTTCGCCGTCTAGAAGCAGACAACGAAATAGTAATCAGCGGTCGCGGTAGCGAAGACGATATTATCGTATGATTTTCGTTCTACTATTTGTTTCCATAGCTTTTGCTCAAATTCACGATTTGCATCAAGGCGATTCTTATTATGCACTTCGCGCACAAGATTCAAAAGACAATATGGCAAACGAAAAAAATGTAAAGCTGGCAATAAGTTATTACAACCTAGCACTCAAAGATTCCAGCACAAAACAAGAGGCAGCATGGAAATTGCTCAGAGCTTATTATTTTTTGGGTTGCTTTGCCACTCCAGATGTAAAAAAGCGAATTCAAATTTTTGAAAAGGCCAAAAAAGAAGGCAAATCTTTTGTCAATGCTTATCCAAAAAATACCGAAATAGCTTATTGGTATTCAGTTAATTTAGGCTTGTGGGCTAGCTTGGTTAATCCTGCGATTGCATTAAAAGCGGGTAGCATAAAAGAGACAAGGGAAATAGCTAAAATGCTAATAGCAAGCGAAGCAACCGACAAAGAAGCGGCGGCTCGCGGCTATCAAATTTTAGGCAAGGCACATCAAAAGCTGCCTAACATAGTTTTTGTTTCAAGCTGGGTAAAAAGAGATTCCGCAGAATATCATTACAAAAAATCTCTTAAATTAAATCCAAATGATTGGGCAACCAGACTTTTTTTGGCAGAATATTACAAAGAAAATTCCAGAGAAAAAAAAATGGAAGAAGTGCTAAAGCCGGTGATAGGAAAACGCCCAAATCCCGAAAATTATTTGGAAGACGAAAGAAATATAATTAAGATGAAAAAATTGTTAGATTAAAATTTTCTAAAATCTTCTAGCCGATATTCAATTCTCTGTAATTCCCGCTTCCGAGCAAAATATCTATTGGCAATTTTTTATACTCATATTCATAAGGCGGGGCTTTCCAAGCAAAATCGTTTTTGTGGTGGTGAAATAAATATTTCAAAATTTGAATTGTTGTTTCAAAAGGCAAAAACTCTTCGCGTTCCAGCACGTGAATCTGCGCCCCGTGGCAAATTTGCCCCGCGTATTTGTGGAAAGTTGGCTGAAAGTGACTTTCCCTAAAATAAACCCCCGGCAATTTTAAATTGTTGAGATAATCGCACATTTCCGTGGCTTCAATCCAAGGTGCGCCAAAAAGCTCAAAGGGTTTCGTTGTGCCGCGAGCCTCGCTGACATTGGTAGCTTCTAATAGGCATTGCCCGGGATATACTATTGCGGTATCTAAGGTTGGCATATTGGGCGAAGGCATAATCCAAGGAAGCCCTGTCTCGTTGAACCACATATTTTTTTTATAACCTTGCATTTCCAAAACATAAACTTCCGAGTGTGGAAAACACTCCTCTTTGAATTGCAAAGCCAACTCCCCTATTGTTTTTCCATGCCTCACTTGTATTGAATGGAGTCCAACAAAACTTTTGTATTCCAAATCCAAAACAGGACCTTCTGTTATATGGCAGCCTATTGGGTTGGGGCGGTCTATCACAACAACGGGAATTCCCAGGTTCTCCGCAGCTTTCATGCAGAGATAAAGTGTCCATATAAAAGTGTAATACCTCGCTCCAACGTCTTGCAAGTCTATCAAAAGGACTTCCAAATTTTTTAGCATTTCGGGTGTAGGTTCTCTATGCTCTCCGTAAAGGCTATAAACGGGAATTCCAAGTTTTGGGTCTGTGAAGCCTTCCCATTCTATCATATTGTCTTGCGTGTGCCCCAAAATTCCGTGCTGAGGTCCAAAGAGAGCGGCGAGTTTAAAGAGCTGCCCGTTGTGTTTTTCCAGCGTTGCAAGAGTATGCCGCAAATCCGCGGTTACAGATGCAGGGTGCAAAACCGCCCCCAGCCGCTTGCCTTTTAGCTTTTCGGGAAAATGTTTTTCCAAATGTTCAAGGGATAACTCTACCATAATTTTTTATGAATATAGAAAATGTCATTTATTTGTTTTTTAGAAAACGTATTAATGTTGAACTATGCACACCGAGTTTTTTTGCGATTTTGGCTTTTGAAAATTTTTTCAGTAGCATTTTTTTAATGAGATAATTTTTACCAGTGAATTTGCACCTCTTTGATTTTGCACCGCTGGGTCTGCCTATGCGGAAACCTTCTGCCTTTTTGCGAGCGAGTGCCTCTTTGGTACGCTGGGATATGAGTGTTCGCTCTATTTCTGCCGATAAGCCAAAGGCAAAAGCCAAGACTTTTGAATTTATGTCTTTCCCAAGTTTGTAGTTATCTTTTATTGTCCACACTTGCACGTCTTTTTCCATGCAAGCATTGAGTATTGCCATAATCATCAACAAATTTCTCCCCAGCCGCGACAATTCGGAGCATATAATAACATCTCCCTTTTGCATTATATCAAGCAAAGAACCCAATTTTCGTTTGCAAGTTTCTTGCGTACCGGAAATAGTTTCTTCTATCCACTTGCCAACAGAAATTCCATTTCTCTTGCAGAATTTGGAAACTTCAAACCTTTGGTTTTCCACTGTCTGTTTATCAGTGCTAACACGGATATAGCCATAGACCATAAATCCTCCTAATTTTTTCTAGATTATATTTTATGAAATACGAAGCTGAAAAATCGTTTGTAGATGAGTTGGATTTGGATTCCGAACCTATGTCTATAGAAGAAATGAATAGGTATATGGACGAATACGCTACCGAAGAAGACTGGGACGAAGATTTTTTGAACGAAGACTGGGACGACTTTGATAAGATAGACCGCAAGGTTGAGGAATTCTCTGCTCGCATTGCGGAGTTGGAAGAGGAATTGGAGCGAGTGAAAAAGCAAACGTTTTCCTTAGCCGACTCAGGAGGCTTGTCTAGTGAGTTAGAAGTATTGGAATACAAAATATATGTGCTTGACGAACAAAGGGATATTTTGCTTGGGCATAAGGAGATTTTAATGGGTGTGCCAGGAACTCCCAACGATGTGGTTTTTGCTGAACTTGATAAAAAACTTGAAGCTATGAGATTATTGGAAGCTACGAAATGATAATTACATGGCGCGATAATGCAAAATACGAACTTGAAGAATGTACCGATTATATTGCTGAAAGGTCTTCTGTTAATACAGCAAAAAAATGGAGAAACAAAGTAGAGAAAAGCCTTAAAACTTTGGAAACTTTGCCCAAAGCAGGCAGGAAAATAGGTAAATATCGTAGGTGGCAGGTTCATAGAAATTATTATGTTATTTATGAACCTTGTGATGGATTTGTTGATATAATTCGTTTCCGACATTCCAAACGAAAGCCTTTGAAATACAAAGCTAAATAAAGCGTTCAACTCTCCCCTCCAAACATTCTAATTTATATTGGCAACCCGACCTGCCAGTCCCCAACGCTCGTTGGAACGCGATTAATCACGCCCCAACAAGGTGTTAACATATTGGGCTAAAGGCAGATCGGGCTGCATCCCTACCAGCTTGGCAAGGACACCAAGCAGCTTTGGCTAGGCAATGCAATGGAGTAATAAGGAAACCATCGTGTGCTTAGTTAAACTGGTTGGTCTTTGTAAAAATGCCACCCCCAAAAGGAGGTAGCAAGTGATGTTTAGCTACCTTTCTTGCCAATCTTATCGAAATTTGGTGTTAGAGCCGCACATTCAGTACCGCCTTCCACGGACGTTGTAGGATCCTCATCGTTAGTATTAGCAAAATTTCCTTTCCACTTTCCAACTCCGTTTCCACAACCATCTGCTGTGAATAAGTTTTTTGCAGTCAAACTTGCAACACTCGATGTATCTGTGTCTTTATCTTTTGGCGCGATTTCATATTCGAAATTACTGGTTTTACTTTTGCCGTCCGCTCCACCGTCTGGCACATCGCCTGGCAATTTGTAGCTTATTTTTTTAGCACCGCCCCAGCTACCAGTTTCCATTTTGTAGGCTTGTTGCATTTTAGCCCAGGTGCCAACGGCGATTCCAACTTCCTGTGCTTTTGCTTTTGCAGACATCCCGAACAGCTTTGGAATGGCTATTGCAGCGAGAATACCAATGATTACAATAACAACCATCAGTTCTATAAGAGTGAACCCTTTTTTGAGTTTTTGAACAGACATAAAGTCCTCCATGTTTAAAGAGCCTACTCTTTTCCACGGTTTTCGGCATACCCGCGTTGCGTTTTAAGGTTCCTTATCTTGCAACGTTTTTACGCTTTTTTGCAAGCTGATTTTTTTGCAGAAAACGACACAATTTTGACAAAAAGGGGGGTAAAATGACAAAAATATGACAAAAGTAGCCCAAAAATGGTCACGGGGGTGAAAAATAATGTATATTAATAGTGTTGCGTTTTAAGGAAGGTTAAAACGCAACGTTTTTTAACGTATATTTCCGCCCACCACGAATTCGCAAAATCAAATTCCAGTTCCGTTATGTAGGGGCGCGATTTATCGCGTCCTTAATTGTGTCCATATCATATATGATTGCCCCATATATATTTACACCCATAGATTCAAATCTGCGGCAAAATGTCATTCAACCATTTTTTGCCCCATAAAATCGGATTTTTTCGTATGTATTCCTCAATTCTTGCGTATTCCGCCTCATCACGGATTATGTGTTCATAATAATTGCGTTGCCATTTAAAATCACAGTTTATTTTATGGCATTCAAACGTTATTCGCCCCTTAAACCAACGAATAATGCGTGCCAAATTATTATGAAACATCGGATTTTTATCCGCCGCAAATCCACCGATGTTGCATATCGGTTGTTGGAATTGTTGTTGGGCGCAATGATTGTCATGGACGCAATGATTGTCATGGACGCGATAAATCGCGCCCCTACGGTTCGGATCGTTGTTTATTTCGATTATACCGTGAATGTGGTCGGGCATAATGATAAATTCGCCCAATTCAACGCCAGAATAATATTTTGGCATTTCGTTCCATATTTGTTGAACAATTTTTCCAGAATCATTCAACGCCATAACCCCATTTTCAACCCACCCGAATGTCGGGAAACCAAATTTCGGTTTCGTTGTCGTAGGGGCGCGATTTATCGCGTCCTTAATTGCGTCCATATATGATATGGATGCGTCCATATATGGTTGCATTTTCGGAATCCGCCAATTTAAGCATATCGTAACAAAATAAGCCCCAATGTTCGCATAATCATACCCACGCAAGCGTATAAAATGCCTATTATGCCGATTAGGATTATATTTCATATCTACCTCCAGTTTTAAATTCTGTACATTAGACGTAAAAAACCCGAAAAAAATCCTAAAAAAATGAAAAAAATCTTTTAGTACAGCGGTTAGGTAAGAAAACAGCAAAATTTTGACAAAAAGGGGCGAAAGATTCAAAAAACATATCAATCCTATTGACAAACTAGGAATTAATTTCTATATTTAAGCAAAAAGGAGAAATGTACTATGACTACACCTAGTGACTACGGGTTGCCAGAGACAATAGAGCTTGAACAGTGGGCTTCCCCATATTTTCCAGAATTTCAAGAGACAAAGGTAGATAATGAAGAGCCAAAAGCATATTCTCCCACCGTTTCGTCTTACAAAGAGGCACCTGCAGGCAAGTCTGGTTTTGATGTAAACCAAGTTCGCAAGGATTTTCCCATATTGAACGAAAGAGTGAACGGCGGCAAGCCCCTTATATGGCTTGATAATGGAGCTACAACTCAAAAACCCAATGCTGTTATAGATAGAATCTCTTATTACTATCAACACGAAAACTCAAATGTGCATCGCGGCGCACACGAACTCGCAGCCCGCTCCACCGATGCTTACGAAGCAGCACGTGAAACAACCGCCAAATTTTTAGGGGCTCCCTCTAAAGACAATATAGTGTTTGTGCGCGGAACAACAGAGGCTATAAACCTTGCAGCGCAGAGCTATGTTAAACCATTGCTCACCCCTGGTGACGAAATAATACTAACACACCTTGAACACCACGCAAATATAGTGCCTTGGCAGTTGATAGCGCAAGAGACTGGCGCGCTTATCAAGGTAGCTCCTGTTGACGATTCGGGTCAAATTATTTTATCTGAGTTTGCACGTCTCTTTAGCCGCCGCACAAAATTTGCCTCGGTAACACACGTTTCAAACGCTCTTGGAACAATTACCCCTGTTCACGAGATGATTCAAATCGCACACGGGAACGGCGTACGTATCCTTGTTGACGGGGCACAGTCTGTGGCTCACACACCGCTGAATGTAAGCGCAATGGACGCAGACTTCTTTGTGTTCTCCGGTCACAAAATATTTGGACCCACAGGCATAGGTGCTTTGTATGGAAAATCCGATGTTTTGGAAGAAGGCCAGCCCTATCAGGGCGGTGGCAACATGATAAAAGACGTGACTTTTGAGCACACTGTATATAATCCTCCTCCTTCCAAATTTGAAGCTGGCACTGGCAATATAGCCGATGCCGTTGGCCTTGGAGCAGCTTTGGATTACGTTTCAAACGTGGGAATTGCAAACATAGGTGCTTACGAACACGAATTGCTGAATTATGCAACAGGTGAATTGAAACGCATAAACGGCTTGCACCTCATAGGCACAGCAGCAGAAAAAGCTAGCGTTTTGTCTTTTATACTAGACGGAGCAAGCGTGGAGCAAGTTGGCAAGCACCTCGCGAGCCACGGAATTGCCGTGCGCGCTGGTCACCACTGCGCCCAGCCTATTTTGCGCCGCTTTGGATTGGAAGCAACCGTGCGCCCAACCATAGCGTTTTACAACACATCCGAAGAAATTGACAAACTCGTAAGTGCAATAAGAGAGCTTGCTGTGTAAGGAGGGCTTTGTATGGAAATTGACTATGAGATAGAGCAAATTGCTGCCGAGTTGCTAAGTGATTTCCAGAAGAAGCGCGAAATTACCAAACAACCGGCAAAACCGGTGATAATTGAGATAATTAGCAAATTGCAGCATCTGCTATTTCCTGGAATTTTTGAAAGCGTTTTGACAGACGGCTCTGTGAAAAATAAACTCAACGTTATGCTAGAAGAAGTTTCTCACGATTTAGCCAAGCAAACAAAATTAGCCCTGCGTTATGATTTGCGCTACAAAGAGGCAAAGCAAGAAGAGGTTGATAAAATAGCTTGGGAAAAAACACGTCAATTTATTTTAAAAATTCCACAGGTCAAAGATTTTTTGGAAAAAGATATAGAGGCCGCATATAATGGTGATCCTTCCGCATATAGCAAGGCAGAAATTGTAATATCTTACCCTGGCATTTTTGCCACAATGGTTTACCGAATAGCTCACGAACTATACCTACTCGCCGTGCCGCTAATACCTAGAATTATGAGCGAATATGCGCACAGCTTAACCGGCATAGATGTTCACCCTGGCGCAGCCATAGGCAAATACTTTTTTATAGATCACGGCACCGGCATTGTTATAGGCGAAACCGCCGTTATAGGTGATAATGTGAAATTGTATCAGGGAGTTACCCTTGGTGCCTTGTCCACAAAGGGAGGCCAAGCCATAAAGGGAATCAAACGCCACCCAACCATAAGCGATAATGTAACAATATATTCGGGTGCTTCTATTTTGGGAGGAGACACAGTTATTGGCGAGGGCGTGATAATTGGAGGCAACGCTTTTGTGGTTAGGTCGGTTCCCGAAAATACCCGCGTAAGCGTGAAAAATCCCGAATTGCAATTTAAGAGCAGCGGCAATATTTCCTCTCATATAGAACTAGACCAAATGGATTTCTGGCACTACGAAATTTAGGTATAGTGGTGACAGGATATCTGGAACATATTTCAAAATTGCTCAGGGATAACGAAATTCCCAAGCTTCCTGAGGAATATGAGAAAGAACCTGCAATCGTTCAGATTCACGAAGAATTAAAAGCAATCCGCGAAATTTCGCAAGCATTTTCAGAAGGTAACTTTTCTACAGACATTAAGATTCGAGGTATTATCCCAAACCATTTAAAAACTCTTCAAACCAGTCTTCGCAATGTAATTTGGCAAACTCAAATGTTGGAAAAAGGGGATTTTACACAAGAAGTCCATTTTATAGATGAATTTTCCAAAGCATTCAACAACGTTATTCGCAGGTTGGAACTCAGCCTTTCTAAACTTAAAGAAAAAGAAGATACACTTGCAGATATAAATAATAAGCTCCGCAAAGAAGTTGAAAGCAAAGAAAGCCTTAAAGAGAGCAATACCTATTTAAAATTTTTGGCAAGCCACGACTCATTAACAGGCATTCTCAACCGCCGAGCCTTTATTGAAACTGCGGAAGTTGAGCTTGCCACCGCTAAATATCTCAGTGTTCCCTGCTGCCTTGCCATGATGGATATAGACCATTTTAAAAAATTCAACGATACCTATGGACACTCGGCTGGAGACGAAGCCCTGCGCCATGCGGTTAAGATGATCAGTTCAAGGCTCCGAAAAAACGATTTTATGGGGCGGTATGGCGGTGAAGAATTTATCCTTTTCTTTTACTATGCTAATAAAGAAACAGGGCTAAAAATATTGGATAGGCTCCGCGTATTCTTATCTGAATCGCCCGTTAATTTGGAAAAAGGCCTTGTAGAAATTCATGCAAGTTTTGGCCTTGTGGAAATTGATGTGGAAAAAATAGCAGAAAAAGGTTATATACATAAATTGATACGCGATGCGGACTCAGCCCTTTATGCTGCCAAATTATCAGGACGAAACAAGGTAGTAGTTTTTGGTCAGGAAGCGACTCCAGATTTTTATGAAATTTGAGGAACATTTAAAAAGGGATAAAAATGGATACAAGCACAATTTGCGTACATGGCTGCAAAAAAAAGTTTGATACAACGGGATCGGTTGCCACCCCGATATTTGCATCTGCCACATTTGCTCACCCAGGCGTTGGGCAAAGCACAGGTTTTGATTATTCCCGCTCGCTTAACCCAACCAATGTACATCTAGAAGATACCGTTGCCGCACTTGAAGGAGGCACCGAGGCTATTGCTTTTTCTTCTGGCATGGCGGCAGTTTCAACACTTATGGAACTATTTTCTCCGGGCGACCATATCATCACCTCCGATGACCTTTATGGCGGCACCTTTCGCCTTTTTGAAAAAGTGTCTCAAAAGAACGGCGTAAAATTTTCTTATGCGGCAACGCCAAAAGACATTGAAAAAGAAGTTACCAAATCCACAAAAGCAGTGTTCATAGAAACGCCATCCAACCCCATGATGCACGTAATAGACATTGCAGCGGTTGCAACCATTGCTAAAAAACATAATTTGATTTTTATTGTTGATAACACATTTTTAACACCATATTTTCAAAAACCCTTTTCTTTGGGTGCAGACATTATTTTACACAGCGGAACAAAATATTTAGGCGGGCACAACGATACTTTGTCTGGGTTTTTGGTTGTGAAGAGCAACGACCTTTTAGAAAAGCTGAGGTTCATAGCAAAAACCACCGGAGGCTGTCTCTCTCCTTTTGATGCTTTCTTAATAATTCGCGGCATAAAAACGCTTGCCATTCGCATGGAACGCAGTCAAGAAACTGCCAAAAAAATTGTGAGCTGGCTTTTGGAACAAGGCACCGTAAAAAAAGTATATTATCCCGGATTGAAAGAACACCCAGACTATGAAATATCTCTGCGCCAAACCAGCGGCTTTGGCGGCATGATTTCTTTTTCTGTGCAAAACGAGCAAACAGCCATAAAAATACTGGAAAGCGTGAAAGTGATAAAATACGCAGAAAGTTTGGGCGGAGTTGAAAGCCTAATGACCTACCCCATGCTCCAAACCCACGCAGACCTCCCAGAGAGCGACAGGCGCGCACGTGGCATAGATGAGTGTTTACTCCGCCTCTCCGTTGGGCTAGAAGCAGCAGACGATTTAATTGCAGACCTCAAGCAAGCATTTGGAAATTGATATGAAATACGATTTTGACAAAGTAATAGATAGGAGCAATTCTTATAGCATTAAGTATGAACCCACTTGGCGCGGAAAGCCAAGTGATGTGCTGCCCTTATGGGTTGCCGATATGGATTTTGCCGCCCCACCCTGTGTGCAAGAGATGCTTATTGAACGCTCCAAACACGGGATTTTTGGATATTCCGAACCAGATGCTAAGTATTTTGATGTTGTGCAAAAATGGTTTAAAGAACGTTTTAACTGGAACACTGAGCGCGACTGGATAACAATCTCTCCAGGAGTGGTAAACGCCTTGTTCATAGCAATCCGCGCATTTACAAAACTAGGAGAGGGCGTTGTTATACAACAACCTGTATATTATCCCTTTGAATCCAGCGTAAAGAAAACAGGGCGAGAGCTGTTGGTAAATGAGCTTGTTCTTGAAAATGGTCGCTACGTTATAGATTTTGAAGATTTTGAAGAAAAAATTAAGCAAGCAAAAATGTTCATATTGTGCAACCCGCATAATCCAGTTGGGCGTGTTTGGGAAAAGGAGGAACTCACTCGCATGGGCGAAATATGCCTGAGGCACGGCGTTATTGTTGTAGCAGACGAAATTCACCAAGATTTTATTTTCCCCGAACACCAGCACATTGTATTCGCTTCTCTTAACAAGGATTTTGACAGCATTGCAATCACCTGCACATCTCCCTCAAAAACTTTTAATCTTGCCGGGCTTCTTCACGCCAATATTTTTATCTCCAATAAAACCCTACGCGAGCAATTTAAAGCAGAATATGCGCAAACAGGTATAGGCCAGCCCGGAATAATGGGAATCCTCGCCTGCGAAGCAGCTTATGAAAACGGAGCTGAATGGCTAGATGAACTTATGGAATACCTAGGTCAAAATATGCTGCTTTTAAAAACATATCTATCAAATCACATTCCGAAAATTAAATTCATTGAACCAGAAGGAACATATTTGGCGTGGCTTGATTTCAGAGAATTTGGACTTTCTGAAAAAAAACTTGACGAAGTTGTTACGCAAAAGGGAAAATTATGGCTGAACGCAGGCTATACGTTTGGAAAGGGTGGAAAAGGTTTTGAGCGCATAAATGCGGCCTGCCCCCGTTCTGTGCTGCATAAGGCTTTAGAAAAATTGAAAAAGGTAGACTGGGAAAGTGTGGAGAAGGTATAACATGAACATATTAGACATTGTAGGCAACACTCCTGTAGTTGAATTGAAAAATATATTCAATGCAGCAAATGGAGTTTCCTTATTTGCCAAAGCGGAATATTTCAACCCAAGCGGCTCTGTTAAAGACCGTGCAGCAAAAGCCATGATACTAGATGGCATTAAGCGTGGGTTGCTCACCAAAGATAAAATCCTTTTGGATTCAACGAGCGGCAACACAGGCATTGCCTACGCTATGTTTGGCGCAGCACTTAGCTACAAAGTGTACCTGTTTATGCCAGCAAATGCAAGTGAAGAGAGAAAAAAAATCATAAAGTCTTATGGCGCAAAAATTATAGAAACAGATCCATTAGAAGGCTCTGACGGAGCATATCGCTTGGCAATGGAGCTTGCGGAAAAAGAACCAGATTTGTATTTTTTTCCAAACCAATACGACAATTTTGAAAATTCAAAAATGCACTACGAAACAACAGGAGTTGAATTATATAATCAGTGCAAACCCACGCACTTTGTTGCCGGAGCCGGAACTTCTGGTACTTTCATGGGTGTTTCCAAACGACTTAAAGAATTTGATTCCTCAATACAAGTTGTGCTTATGCAACCGGATTCGCCATTTCACGGGCTAGAAGGGATGAAGCACATGGAAACAACCATAAAACCAAAAATATTTGACAATAGCATAGCAGATTTATCTGTTGAAGTTAAAACAGAAGATGCTTATAAAACAGCAAGGCGGCTCGCTTTGGAAGAAGGATTATTTGTGGGTGTGAGTTCTGGGGCAAATGTGTACGCCGCTATGGAACTCGCAAAAACTTTACCAGCAGGCTCGCGAGTAGCCACAATTCTCTGCGACAACGGATATCGCTACCTATCACAACCTTTATGGAGAGACATTTAATGCTGCATCTTTCTTCTGAATTAGACAACAATATAAGGAAGGCTGGCGAAGCCACCTATCCAAATGAATGCTGCGGAATTCTTTTGGGTGAAATTAAAGACGATGGAACTAAAATCGCCAAAAAAACTGTGAACATAGATAACTCCAGCGAAAACGCCGAGCAATATCACAGATTTCTCATAACACCAGAGGATATGTTCAAAGCGGAGAAAATTGCAAGAGCGGAAAAGTTGGAAATTATCGGCTTTTACCACTCACACCCCGACCATCCATCAAAACCCTCCGGCTATGATAAAGACCACGCCCTGCCTTTTTATTCTTATATTATTGTATCGGTGGACAAGGGCAAAGCTCAAATTCTCACAAGTTGGGAACTCACCGATAATAGAGAGGATTTTGTGCAGGAAAAAATTGTGGAGTAGAAACAGTCTGAAGGTATCGCGTTTTGGCAATGATTTGCAGAGAAAGATAAAAAAAGCCCTTTCAAGGTTTTGGCAGGAGAGGTTTATCTCTTTGGAAGACGAAGATTCCCCCTCGGTTAGGGATTTTTTGTTGAAAAATCCGTTCTTCTTAAATTCGGAGCATTTTGTTGAAAGTGAGCCTTTTCCCAAAACAAATGGCGCATTGCTAAGCGAAGCCCTCTCGCTCGCTGGAATTCCAGAGATTATGTTGGAGCAAAAACTACCTAGCCTCTCCAACGGCGAACTCCGCAGGCTGTTGCTTGCGCGCAATTATATGGAAGAACCGGATTTGTGGATTTTAGACGACCCTTTTGGAGGTTTAGACCCTGAGTACAGAAAATTTTTGGCAGAGCGAATAAAACTATTCCAGCAAAAAGGCATTCAAATGCAAATAAATTTGAAAAGAGAAGATGAGCGATTTTTATTGGAAGGTTCTCCTTCAAATGGTCGTATATCCGAGCGCGATGAAAATATATACGAAATGAAAAAAATAAAAGAGCCGATTTCAACCGGAGAAATACTTTTCTCTTTGAAGAATGCTTGCATATCTTTTGGCAGTAAAAAAATAATTGAAAACTTGAATTGGGAAGTTCGTAAAGGCGAGCATTGGGTGATTACCGGAGCAAACGGCAGCGGAAAAAGCACATTGCTCGGTGTGTTGGGCGGAGAGCATCCGCAGATTTACAAAAACGATTTGGTGCTTTTGGGGCAGAAAGTAAGAGAGAATTTTTCCATCAGTGAGCATAAAAAAAAACTAGGATTTTTTTCTCCCGAAATGGCTTTGCAAGTACATCGCAGAGCAACCGTGCTAGATGCCCTTTTGGAAAATTTCCCGCAACCTGTTTTGGCAGAAGAAAAAAAAATGGCTTTGAATTTGCTAACATCTCTTGGACTTGGCAGCGAATTGAACAAACATTTGAGAGATTTGAGCGAAGAAGAGCTGAGGCTTGCCTTAATAGCAAGAGCAATTTCAAGCTTTCCAGAAGTTCTGATTTTAGACGAACCAACTCAGGGCATAAGCGAGAAATCAAAAGAGCGGCTTTTTCTTCTTTTAGATAAAATCAGCGAAAAAACAACACTGATTATCACAAGCCACTACCCGAATGAGTATCCAAATTGCATAACGCATTGTTTGCACATTAAACACTTACTATATTCCCACTAATGGACAAAAAACAAAAAATAAGCGACTGGGCATCAACCAACAAAATCCCCGGCAAAATACAAGCTGTTTTTGCAGCGGCGGCAGAGATTGGCGGTGGCGATTGGCGATATGTGCTTAGAGATATAAAAGGCAAAAGAACACTTGTGTGGGAGGGAATTCCAGACGAACCTTTGCCAGAGTGTTTGCAAAAAATAGAGGAGCAGCTTTCAAAAGAGCATTTGCGTTTTTTTAAAAAGCAAATTGTGCAGATTGTTTTTCGCTCAAACGGAAGCGGAGGTTACGGAATTCTTGTGCAGGCAAATTTGAATACACCAGAGCAGAGCAGAAGCTATAAAACTTTTTTAGAATATTTGCAAAGAATGTGCCCCGAAATTCTGTGCGCTCACGCAGTTCAAACAAAACCCTCTTTTGCTTTTGATGTTTCTAGCCCGCCAGCAGCTATGCAATACACTTTGCACAAAGGTTTTGGCTCTGAATATATTAAGCTAGCACAAACGGAATTGTACTTTCACATTTTGGATTGGATGCCACGTAGCAAGGGAACATATTTGCATCTTGGCGAAAAACTTTGCGAGTGGCTGCACCCATCAAAAGACGACCGCTTGCTCTCTTGCTACTGCGGAGCGGCAATAGAGGCTATGCAGCTTTGCAAAAACTTTAAAGATATTCACTGCCTTGATGCGAGGGAATGGGCAAAATTGTCTTTTACGCAAAATGTTCAAAGTTTGCGGATAAAAAACGCCCATTTTTACCACTGCAAATTAGAAGTTTCCTGGGTGAAGAATTTTTTTGCAGGTGAAATAAACAAGGGCAAATGGACTATTATTCTGAACCCGCCTAACGGGGAGCTTTTAACCCAAGCTTTAACAGAAGCAATAGCAAATTCAAAGCCAGAGAGAGTGATTCACATCACAGGGGATTTGGAAAATGCGGCAAAAGAAGCAGATCGTTGGCGAAATTCGGGCTATATTTTGAGAAAAACAATGCCAATAGAGTGGCATCCTGTGTTAAAAAGGCTGGAACTGGCAATGCTATTTGTGCCAGATAGGGCAGGCTTATTGGGTAGAAAGCTCCCTATTCCTAAAAAACCTAAAAAGAGCTTTGCCCCTAGATTCATTCAAAAATAAATAGTGCATAAAAAATTTACTATTTTTTACAATGGAGAAATTTTTATGAAAAATAAATTTAATGTTATATTAACCGCGGTATTTGCAATCATTTTGCCCCTTTCTTTTTCGTCTTGTGAAAAAGAAAGCTGGAAACCCGGAATGCCTCTCCCAAAAGAGAATGTAAAAGTAGGGATTGTGCACATAACCGACCCTTTCTCTGAAACTTCTGGCTATTCCTATGCTCATCAAAAAGGGATAGAAGAGATGATGGAAAATCTGAGCCTCGCAGACAGCCAGGTTATCTATAAAATCCATGTTGACGATGCAGATTTAATCAGCGTTGAAAACGCTCACCGCGAACTCGTTGCGCAAGGAGCCAACATAATTTTTTCCACAAGCTGGGGTTATATGAACACCTGCGAAAAACTCTCGCAGGAATTTCCATCTGTTATATTTGCCCACGCATCGGGCTATAAGTACAATAAAACCAATTTTACCAATTACTTTGGCAGAATATATCAGGCGCGCTATCTCGCTGGCATAGTAGCGGGATTAAAAACAAAAACCAACAAGATAGGCTTTGTGGCAGCGCAGGGAAAAGAAAACAGCGAAGTTACCGGAGGCCTTGATGCCTTTGCCCTAGGGGTAGAAAAAGTAAACCCCAAGGCGCGAATTTATGTAAAAGTTACCCATAGCTGGTTTGACCCAATGGGAGAAGCCTTTGCAGGCCGCGCCCTTATAGCCGAAGGCTGTGATGTTATTGCGCAACACAGCGATACACCAGCTCCTATGATAGAAGCAGAAAAAGCCAAAGTATGGGGAATAGGCTACAATACAGATATGAGTGCCGATGCAGCAGATGCCGTTCTAACTTCGGTAATTTGGCACTGGAGCGCATATTATACCTTTCTTGTGAAAAGCGTGATAGACGGTTCTTTTGTCACCACCCCTTGGTTCGGTTCTCTGAAAGACCGCATGGTCGATATTGTGCCTTTGAATCCAAACATACCCCTGTCAGAAGAAGCTTCCCGCATACTTGAAGAGGAGAGGCAGCACATTGAATCTGGAACTTATGACGTGTTCCACGGAGTTATGAAAACCAACGATGGCAAAACCGTTGGCACAGAAGGAAAAAATTTAGCTGACGAGGATATTCGCAGCGGGATAAATTGGTACTATCATACGGTTATTGAATGAAAATATCTGCATTGCCACAGGTAGTGATACGTAATAATTATATTCAATTATTATTTGTATTCTTGGCATTTGTATTGATGGTAACAACTTCTTATTTCTTTATAGGACGCATATTGGAGAGCCTTCTTTTAAAAGAGGCAAACCAACTGATTTATTCTGCCGAATCTAATGTTAGAGCCGGACTTTCAGAAGCCGAAACCACCCTTTTCAATTCATATTACGCTGTACAGAACATGATAGAGAGGGACGCGAGCCGTGATGAAATTCTTGATTACCTAATTCAAACCACCCAATGGATGCGCAGGCCTAGTCAAGGGCTTATGACTTACAATGGAATTTACGGATATATAAATGGGGAATTTTATGACGGCATAGGGCTCCACCCTAGCAAGGATTATATTCCACAAACAATGCCCTGGTATCAAACGGGATTGAGAAGCGGCAGATTCGTATCTTATACCGCACCATATAGAGACTTGCGCACCGGAAATACCATTGTGTCTGTAGTTAGGAATATAGATGTAAGCAATGGCGACATAGTGGGAATTCTCGTGGTGGACATTAACATTGACTGGTTGATGGAATATGTCAGTTCAATTAAGCTCGCTCCGGGTGGTTATGGTATGCTCCTCAGCCAAAATCTAACATTCGTAACGTATCCAGATAGCAACTTTTTAGGCTACCAGCTACAGGATTTGGGTGGCGAATATCAGTATATAGCAAGCACTCTGCGCTCAGGAAAGGATATATCTGCCGCTAAAATAACAAATTCAGACAGCAGTTCCGCAATAGTTTTTTTTAAACATATCTTTAACAAGTGGTGTTTAGGGATAGTAACTCCCCAATACGAATTTTACCAAGACCTTTACAAAACTTCTCAGATACTCACCGTGCTGGGGCTTGTCCTTGCCTTGTTTCTGTCTTTCATACTTTGGCGATTATCTTCTGAGAGAACTTATGCTATTGAAAAATCTCTAAACCTTGAACAAGCTATAATAAAAACAATGGCTGAACTAGTGGAATGTCGAGATGGTACCACAGGTGGGCACATAGATAGAACACGGCGTGGAATAAAAATATTGTTAGAAGAAATCAAGAAACACAACCTTTACAATGATAAAACAAAAAACTGGGATATAGACCTGATAACTGAATCTAGCCAACTCCATGACATTGGGAAAATTTCCATAGAAGACAGTATTCTAAAAAAGACAGGAAAATTAACTGAAGCTGAATTTGCAGAAATGAAAAAACACACAACATTTGGGGAAAAAATAATAACAAAAATTGAGGCAATGACAAAAGAAAACGATTTTTTGAAATACGCAAAAATCCTTGCCGCCAGTCATCACGAAAAATGGGACGGCTCAGGCTACCCAAAAGGATTAAAAGAACAGGAAATTCCCTTGCTTGGGCGCATTATGGCAATAGCAGACGTTTACGATGCACTAGTTTCTTATAGGCCATATAAAGAGGCTTTTCCGCACGAAGAAGCGGTCAAAATAATTGCAGAGAGCAAGGCGAAGCATTTTGACCCCCACCTAACCGAGATATTCCTCGGAGTTTCCGACAGGTTTAAGTAATTTCTATTAAACACGGACAACATTACGAGCAGGTTATGGTAGGTGTTTTTTCTATATTAACCCTAAGAGGTGTTTATGCAATTTTTGTCAGTTCAGGAATTTTCCAAATCTCCGCAAGTGACCTTGTCCTCGCTTGCCACGAGCGATAAAGTCGTTCTCACAAACAACGGCAAACCCTCTGCCTTAATGATATACGCAGACGAAACCAATTTAGAAGACATTTTAACCGATTTGAAAAGATTACGAGCAAAAAGAGATTTACAGGATTTACAAATGCAGTCCATAAAAAACGGTAAAAACAATATGACAATGGACGAAATAAACGCAGAAATCAAGCTAGCACGTCAAGAATGCGTATAGTAGTTTTAGACACAAACATACTGGTATCTGCAATGCTAACAATAAACGGCATACCAGCAAG
>Ga0268262_10000988_pt1 | contig 36704 bp, 33 predicted proteins | sample TergutNc150P3_FD_190354 | JGI IMG/M metagenome (GOLD analysis project Ga0268262, IMG submission 190354) | Nasutitermes corniger P3 segment gut microbial community from laboratory colony in Florida, USA - Nc150 P3 (SPAdes) (version 2) | ecosystem: Host-associated > Arthropoda: Insects >...
CAGATGCAAGGTTAAAATTCAAGGAGCAAATAAATATGTCTGGACATTCAAAGTGGGCTACCATTAAACGCAAAAAAGCAAAAACCGATGTTGGCAGGGCAACAGCTTGGAATAAACTGATAAAAGAAATTTCCGTTGCCGCAAAAATGGGCGGAGGAAATCCAGATGCCAACCCTCGCCTCAGAACAGCAATACTAAAAGCCAAGGGGCAAAGCTTGCCCGCAAAAAATATAGAGAGCGCAATAGCCAAAGGCATAGGCGGAAACTCCGGCGCAAATATGGAAGAGCCTATGTACGAGGGCTATGGTCCTGCGGGCTGCGCAATTCTTGTGCAGTGCCTAACCGATAACCGCACCCGTTCCGTTGCAGACATAAGAAACATATTCAGCAAGAACGGCGGGAACATGGGCACCGAAGGCTCTGTTAGCTGGAATTTCAAAAAGAAAGGAATTGTGGTAGTGGACTCCTCTGCTTGCCCCGAAGACAAAATTATGGATTTGGTTTTGGAAGCTGGAGCAAACGACCTAGCAACAGAAGACGGAGTTTATGAAATTGAAACAACACCAGAAACTTTTGAAGCGGTTACCAAGGCTTTGGAAAACGCAAAAATAGAAATGCTATCGGCAGAAATAACCTACGCCGCAGAGAACACCGTTAAGCTAGAAGGCGAAGATGTCCAGAAGTTGCTCAAAATGATAGATAAACTAGAAGACAACGAAGATGTGCAAGACGTTTATCACAATGCGGAGCTACCAGAGGAATAGGCTTTTTACTTATTCTCCTTTGCCATTTTTTTCAATTTAGATGCGTTCATCGCTTTGTCTGAGATGGATATTTTGTCTGTGAATAAAACTCCGTTCAAATGGTCTTGTTCGTGTTGGATGCAGCGGGCAAATTTGCCTGTTATATTTTGCAAAACAACATGCTCGTTTTTTTCGTTTGTGTAAGTTAAATGTACCCTGCCAGGTCTTGAGACATTTGCCCAAATATCAGGTACAGAAAGGCAGCCTTCTTCGTCTGTTTCCGCCGGATTTTCGCTTTCTTCTGGCACTACTTCTGGGTTGAAAAGTATAATGGGTCTGCGTTCCTCTTCTTCTTTTGAAAGGTCTATCACAACAAGGCGAATGCTTTTGCCAACTTGCGGTGCCGCCAAGCCCACACCATTAGCTTTGTACATAGTTTCAAGCATATTATGTGCCAGTTCCACAAGTTCAGGGGTTATCTCCTTAACGGGTTCGGCTTTTTTTCTCAAAATTGGAGAACCATAAATGCTAATGGGCAGAATCACTTGTAGGTTCCAAAAGTTTAACGATAGCTGTTTTTTCAAAATCAATTTTTGTATCGCCTGTTCTAATACTAACAAAACGCTCGTCCACATTAGCAATTATGCCTACAATGCCTGCCATAGTTAGAACTTTATCGCCTTTTTTAAGAGAATTTCGCATTTGCTCTGTTTTTTTGCCCTCTTTTTGTTTTGGAAGTATAAAAAATATATACATCACAACAAACATAAGCAAAATAGGCATAAAAGTAGAGAGTGCTGAAGGTTGCTGTGGTGCCTCTTGCGCCATTGCAAACACAGGCAGCATTAATGAGATTGCGATTAGTTTTTCCATAGGGGAGAATATAGAAATATAAATATTGTATATTATAATAAATAATGAAATACTTGCCCTTGTTTTTATGCTTAATATTTTTTGCTTGTGACACTGTCAACACTGTCAATAGAGCACTTGATGGCGATTGTGACCCGCCAAAACTCTCAAAAACCGAGCTATATTTTAATGAACAAGGAGGAGTTGATACCGTAGTTATCAAAAAAGGATCCGCTCGTCTTAAGAGTTGGTATGAGGAATGCGAACTTATTAAACCAGACCATTATATATTGGATGGGAATCAGATTGTAAAAGTAGAGAGTGATTATTGCAAAAATAATTATTGCCCTCAGCCTAGGGTAACGCCCGATGGAGCGCCTTATGTAATATATGACAGTTCAAACAATGCTCCCACAGTTGGGATAGAGTGCCCTTGGTATAGTGTGGTACATATTAGCGAAAAATCGTTGTTGGTTTCGGTAAATAAAAACGAAACGGGACAGGAAAGAGAAGTAGGTATAAGTTTATTTGCTGGTGATTGCGGAGCCGGCTTTGGAATAACCCAGTCTGGAGGGAATTGATGCTACCAAAAAATACTTTCAAAAAATTAAAGGATTTTTTGAAAAAACACAATGCGCCCTGGCTAAGAGAAAATAAGCCTCTATTGCAAATGGCAAAGAAAGCGAAACTCCCCGAAGATATTAAAAGGGTAAACCAATATGACCGTACCGTAGTACGTATCAATTGCAAACTGAAAACCGAGTCGCAGCTTGACGACTTTTTAAGCAACAAGCAAAAATTTGCGCATATTTTAATGGATGCCATTGGAGATTTTGATAGAAAAAAGAAAAAATCGCATGAATATGTGGAAATTTACAGAAAAGCTCTTGTTTCAAAGCAGGTTTTTTCAAATGTATTTAATAACAAATTGCCATCCAAAGACACAGTGATTATGTTTGCATTTGCTCTTGAGCTTACGCTTCAAGAGGCAGAAGAATTGCTTAAGCGCGCAGGCTTTTTCCTTGGGGATTGCGTTAAAAGAGATATGATTTTCAGATATTGCTTTGAAAATAGGATTTTTGACATTAGAGAAGTTAATGAATTGCTGGAGCAAGAAAAAGAAAGGCTCTTGGTGAAAGATTATAGAAAAAATAAAACGGGTCAACTCTAAATTTACCCATATTGCCCATTTACTTTCTATCTTTACAAAGAGATATAAAACAAAAGGAGAGAACCATGATACTTAGAAAAAGCAGGTTGGATAAGCGGAGACGCTTTATGCAAAAAACAAGATTTGCTAGAATCTTGGAAGATGCCGATATGGTATATGAATATCCTCGCTATTCAAGCCCAACCGAGGCTTTGCGTAATAGCCGGTGCGCAAAATATTTTGAATATCTCATAGCTGTGCATAAAACGCGCTATGATATTGATTTAAGTGAAGCTCATTACATTGAAATAATGGACTTTCTGGGTACAGAAGGCTTAAATTTGGCTATTAAAACCATAAAAACCAGCGCAAAAAAATTATTTGAGACTGAATTCAATGAAGTTCGAAACGCACCTAACTTGCTAGCTTCATGGCAAAAAATAAATAAACTGCTAAACTCCGAACTTTGGAAAACAAAGGCTCAAAAGCCTTTTGACATAAATTATTTATTACTAACAATGCTTGAATATGCTTTTGAAATGCAAATAAAAGCAAATGTTTTGCATTTTTGCAATGCCTTTGAAAAAAGGCTTAACATTTTAAAAGATACCTTAAATTTAGATGAAATTTCTCAAGATATTTTAACAGTGATGTTTGCAATTGAAAAAGACTCCATGATGGCAGACCTTAACGACTGTGTTATGGATATGCTTGAAAGCAGAACTAGCAGGCACGACAAATTTAATGAAAATGTGATTGCTGTTTTCACTGGGTATTCCGAAGACAATATAATGGATACCGTATCAAAATACAGAGGTTTAATGGATCTTGGCATTATAGATGAAGACGGTGATTTACCTATGGATGTGGTAAATTATTTGAGCGGAATGGGTTCAGATAATTTTCTTGAAAATTATGCAAAAATAGACGAAAAACAAGCCTTACCCTTGGAGAGGTTTGATTATAAAAAAGAATCTGATATTATTTGCAACCTTATTAAAAGCTACAAAGGTAACCGGTCTTTGAATTTTTTATTCTATGGCAGGGAGGGCACAGGTAAAACCGAATTGGCACGTTCTATAGCGGCACATACAGGCAAAATACTTTATGAAGTTGGCTTGGAGCTTAAAAACAATCGCGAAATTTTTGAAAAGCACGAGCATAAAGAAGGTACTATTTTTTACAGGATAAGAGCCTTGAAAATTTCAGAAATGCATTTGAGAGAAAAAAATGTTTTGCTGGTTGTTGACGAAGCCGATTTGATTTTGAATTTTTTTGAAAAAGGTATTTTGAATAGGTTTTTAGAAGAATTGAGATTACCTATAATTTGGATAACTAATGATTTGTTTTTTGTGAAAAACTCCACAATGCGCAGATTCCAATATAGTGTAGGTTTTGATTTGAGTAATCAAAACTTTCGCAAAAAACTTTGGAATTCCGTTGTGGAAAAACACAAGGCAGAGAGTATTTTTCCACCTGAACGCTGTGAAAAACTTGCGGAAAAATATGAAATCTCCACTGGGGGAATAGAGCTTGCTGTGCAAAATGAAGTTGCTCTTTTAGAAAGCGGCATTTATGAAAAAATTGGTGATGAAATTTTAGAAAATCATGTGGAGCTGCTGGGTTTAAAAACCAACAAGCGAACACTTAGCCGCGCTCCCAAATACGATGTTTCTGTGCTTAACATTCCACGGCTGGATGAGGTTCTGCATTCAGCAAAACTCTATTCAGAAAAACTCAAAAGCAAGCAAACAGAAAGCAATATGACTATGTTGCTCTATGGCCCTCCTGGAACAGGTAAGACTGAGTTCGCTAGATTTTTGGCAAGGGAATGTGGGCTTTCTTTTAGGGAAATTAGTTATGGGCAAATCTCATCTATGTATGTAGGAGAAACAGAAAAAAAACTCGCTTCTGCCTTTAAGCAGGCAAACGATGCTGGTGAGCTTTTGTTTATAGACGAAGCCGATAGCCTAATTGCAGACCGCAAGGGTGCTGTTAGGAATTGGGAAGTTACGCAAACTAATGAGTTTTTGGTGCAATTGGAGAGTGCCAAGTGCATGGTTATATGTTCAACTAATTTTCAAGGGCATTTAGATGCGGCTAGCAATCGCAGATTCCATTTTCATTTGCAATTTGGCTTTTTGAAAAAAGATGGTATTTTGGCTATGGCAAAAAACTTTTTCCCAGATTTGATAGATGAAGATTGGAGTTTTTTAACAGATGTAGAAACACTGGCTCCTGGTGATTTTTATGCAGTGTATAAAAGATTGCAATGGTTGCCTAAAGAGGAATTGACTTTCCAGCGAGTTGTTAGTGGGCTTGTGGACATGGCTAATGCAAAAGAGGCTTATGGGAGCAGGAGACTTGGGTTTTAATGCGGTTTTTACCCATTTAATTCCTTCCTAACTTCCTTCCAATACGGAAAGTGTTTTGCTATTACTGCGTAAAACTTTTCGGAGTGGTTTGCTTCTATTAAATGCGCTAGTTCGTGGGCAACTACGTATTCTATGCACCGGAGCGGTTTTTTTATTAAGCCTGTGCTGAATGTTATTTCTCCGGTTTTCATTTTGCAATTTCCCCATTGGGTTTTCATTTTGCGAAGTTTCCAGTCTTTTGCCTTGACTCCAAGCCTGAACTCCCATTGAGGGAGCAGATTTGAGATGATTTTTTTGAGTTTTTCCATTTCTGCTTTTGAAATTTCCTGCTCCTGCCTCAGGGCAGGAGGCGGGTTTTCCTTTATTTTTTCCATTGTCCTTTTTAGCCACTCATAATTTTTGCTCAAAAAATCAATCGCGAATTTTTCGCTTGCATAATAAGGAATGGTTAAATGTGCCTGCAAATCCTTTTGCGAAAAATAAAGCCTAATACTGCGCACCCTTTTACGCTCAGCCAGCACCTGCAAGCCGCCAATTTTGAATGTTTTTTTAGTGAGCATTAAGGGTAAATATAGCAAATCCTTAAATTTTTTCACTTCTTTGTCATTTTTTTGTATATTTTATACATATTAACTTGGAGGTTTTATGAACAAATTTGTGTGCGGAATGACCGCACTCGTGCTTATGGTTGGTAGCGTTTTTGCTGACTATGACATAATAAAACTAGGTACAGGGGTGACAAACAACCCAAAAACTGCCTACGGTGATTATATTTTCGTTTATGGTACGGGTGAACTTGAACCTGGTAATACTAAAGATGCCGAAGGCAACTTTGTAGCATTTGAGGCTGGTTATGCAGAAATTAAGACAATAGTACAAAAAGGGACAACAGTTCCCGCGACTTGGAATGCAGTAGCTCTTGGTATTGATAATACAACTGCAACTACCACTCCAAATATGGGTGATTGCTCAGGAGGTTTCTCTTATGAATATAAAGGTGCTGCTCATAACTTTGAATTGAAATTTGATCCGACTCTTTGTGGTGGCTCAGACGAAAATGAAGGTTCTAATAAATGGGGTAAAAAGAATGTAACTGCAAGTGCTAATTTGACAACTATAACAATAACAAAATCAGATTTGGAAACTAATGGACTCATTAACACTTGGACGGAATCAAAATGCCAAACAGCCAATAAACCTACCTTAGACTTAGGGAAAGTTCTTCAAATGGCTTGGGTAATTGATGGAGGAACAGCCGCAGTAGGCAAAACCCTTACTATAGGTACTGTCAAATGCTTAGGTGGTACTCTGCCTTCTAGCAGTAGCACTGCTACCCCAAGCTCTTCTAGTGCTGCAACCTCTAGCCCTTCTGGTGGTTCAAGCTCTTCTGATGCTGCAACCTCTAGCCCTTCTGGTGGCTCAAGCTCTTCTGATGCTGCAACCTCTAGCCCTTCTGGTACCTCAAGTTCTTCTGGCACTAACACCTCAAGCTCGTCTTCCGATGATCCTGAACCAATTATATCTTATAATAGAGCACCAGTAATCGGGTTGAATGTTGTTAATTTTGCTCGCAACTTGCGTATAGCTTCAGACAAAAATGCAACAATATCTCTGTTTGATATAAACGGCAAACAGGTGTTGAACCAAAAGATATTGAAAGGAACCACCACCATTAGCTTGGGAAAGCAAAAAGTAGGTGTTTACTATGTGGTAGCAAAGTCCGATTCGCAAAAGCAAATAGTGAAAATTGTGTTGAAGTGAAAAATGTAACCAAAATAGATGCACGTCTCTTTTCTGCAATTGAAAAGCATATCATAGACTCTGGAATGGGAGAAGATAAAGATAGTTTTGAAACTATAAAAAAGCGGTTGCAGAAACCTCCCGTTTTAAATGCAGAGGAATTTGCCGAAAGTTGCATTTATGTCATTTTGGCAGGCGGCTTTAGGCAAAAAATTGCCAAGAGAAAATATGGGGAAATAATAAATTTTATAAATAGCGGCGGAAGAGTTGTGGAAACGAATTTGCTTAAAATTTTTGGAAATGCAAATAAGGTAAGAGCTATAGTTAAAATTTGGAATAACCGCGAAAGTTTTAGAGATGAATTTTATAAGTTAAAAACAGATGAAGAAAAATTGAATTATTTAGGCAAATTACCACATATTGGCAAAATAACCAAAAACCATCTGGCACGGAATTTAGGCATTAGCTGCGTGAAATACGATGTGTGGATTCAACGCCTTGCCATTGCTCTCAACAAATCAAAATTGCAAGCAGGTTTTCCTTTAAACGAAGACGTGAAAATTCTCTGTGATAAAATGTTTGGAAAAATAGAAAAAGCCACAGGGCTAAACAAAGGATACATAGACGTGGTTCTTTGGAAAGCCTGCCAAACGGGAATTTTAAAGTTTCTATATTCCTCCATAACCTTGGGGATATAGCTCAGTTGGTAGAGCGACGCGTTCGCAATGCGTAGGCCAGGGGTTCGACTCCCCTTATCTCCATTATGACTGAACCTTGGTTGATATTGCGCGTTCCTGAAGGTTCCGTGTTTATATATGCTATGCCCAAAGGCGAGCATTTGAAAAAATGGCCATTGAAAGTTTTGGGACAAATTTTGAAACAAGAAAAAATCCAAATAAAAATGAATTCTTTTGGCAAGCCTTGTTTGCCTCATGGTATGGGTTTTGCAAACTGGAGCAATAGCGGCGAAGAGTGCGTTCTGGCTTATTCTATGAAATGCGATGTTGGAATAGATTTGGAATTTTATAAAGAGAGAAATTTTGCTTCTATTTCAAAAAGATTTTTTGCAGAGAACGAGTTTGCGAACAAGGCAGAAACTTTTTATCCCTTATGGACAAAAAAGGAAGCCTACTATAAATGTATAGGTGGCGAATTTTTTTCTGTTTTAAAAAGCGGTTTCTATCCAAATGCAAAAATATGGAACTTACAAGGCCCATATAAAGAAAAACACGAAATTGCTCTTTGTATGCACCTTGGGCTAACTCACTTCAATGCCGTTTTTCTTGAGAATGGGGTCTAGCATAGCTATACATTCTGCGTAGGCTTTTGCCTCCCAGTGAAGCTCTTGGTCTTTTGCATTTTCTAATTGAAGAACGAGCCTTTCCCTAAACTTTTTTATATCTGTTTCTAGCATATCTGTTATCTCCAAACTATAAAGAATATAGAATAAAACTTTTGCTACTTTATTCAAAATGCAAAATAAAATGGAGATAATGGCGCCAGCGGGTTCTTATGAGTCTCTTATGGCGGCTATAAATGCAGGAGCACATTCGGTTTATTTTGGTGCTGAAAATTTGAATATGAGGGCTAGAAATTCAAATAATTTCAGTTTAGAAGATTTGGCAAAAATAAGCTCTATTTGCAAAGAGAAGAACGTAAAATCTTATTTAACTCTAAACACCGTGATTTACGATAATGAAATGGAGCAAATGCGGCGAATAGTTGATGCAGTGGCTCAGAACGGAATTAATGCAATAATAGCCTCGGATATGGCGGTTTTAAGCTATGCTCGCAAAAAAGAAATTGAGCTACATGCTTCAACTCAACTCAATATTTCAAACATAGAAGCTGTGGAATTTTTTTCCACTTTTTGCGATGTTATGGTGCTGGCTCGCGAACTGACCATTTTTCAAGTTGCAGATATAATTAAGGAAATTGAAAAACGGCAAATAAAAGGGCCTTCGGGAAATTTGGTGAGAATTGAAATTTTTTGCCACGGAGCACTTTGCATGGCAATTTCTGGCAAATGCTATTTGAGCCTGCACCACTACAACCATTCCGCAAACCGAGGCGATTGTTTCCAAATTTGCCGCAGGGGATACTCAGTAAAAGATTTAGAAACGGATGAAGAGCTTGAAATAGACAATCAATACATAATGTCGCCAAAGGATTTATGCACCATTGAATTTTTAGCTCAAATTATAGAAGCAGGTATTAGCATCCTTAAAATTGAAGGCAGGGCGCGTGCGCCCGAATATGTTAAAACAACGGTTGAGTGCTACAAGCAAGCCACAGATAGTTATTTTGCCGGAACTTTAACCGAAGAAAAAGCAAAGAGCCTTAGAGACAGGCTTGCAACCGTTTTCAATAGAGGGTTTTGGAACGGCTATTACTTGGGGCAGAGGCTCGGTGAATGGTCTGATGTTCATGGCACAAAAGCTTCCACCTCAAAGGTCTATTTGGGAAAGGTTATGAACTACTTTTCAAACATAAAAGTGGCAGAAATTCTATTTGAATCTGGTGAAGAGCTTTGCCTTGGCGAAGACATATTGGTAATAGGCTCCACCACAGGGGTTGTGGAGCAAAAGGCAGAAGAATTAAGAGAAGACGGAAAAAGCGTTCCGCAAGTTAAAAAGGGCTGCTTATTTTCAATTCCAGTTAAGGACCTTGTTAGGCGAGGTGATAAGCTGTATAAGCTCATTCCGAAGCTGCGCTTATAGGCATTGCGCAGTTTCCTTGAAATTCTGCGTTTTCGTTTATCACAATCTGGCGTGTTTTTATGTCGCCCACAAAACAGGAGCGGCTTTCCAGCGTCATTAGGCCATCGCATTCTATGTTGCCTTGGATTCTGCCAGCTATGGTTGCGGCATTAGCCTTTATTTCGCCTTTTATTTTACCTGTTTGCTCAACTATAAGTGTGCCTCTTGTGTTTATTTTGCCAACGACAGAGCCGGCTATGCGGATATCGTTCTCTAAATCTATGGTGCCTTCTATCACGGTAGAAGTGCTTAAATGCGTAAGCTCGCTGCTGGATTTTGAAGACATATTTAAAACCTCTCAGGAAATTCACAAATAAATATAGTAAATTAGTTTTACTATATTTCCTAATATGAAAGCAATATCTTTAACGAGTGCCCTATTTTTTTGCGCAATCCTTATATTAATAGGTTGCGGCGAAGTTTCTGGCCCAGAAGATCAAAGCAGTAGCTCCAAAAACCAAAGCAGTAGCAGTTCAGAAGAACCGAGCAGCAGTTCCAACATCACAAGCAGCAGTTCAGAAGAACCGAGCAGCAGTTCCAACATCACAAGCAGCAATTCCGAAGAACCGAGCAGTAGCTCCAATATCACAAGCAGCAGTTCAGAAGAACCGAGTAGCAGTTCAGAAGAGCCAAGCAGCAGTTCAGAACCGAGTAGCAGTTCAGAAGAACCGAGCAGCAGTTCAGACAGCCCAAGTAGCAGCAGTTCTGATAGTCCTAGCAGCAGTTCCGAAGAATCGAGTAGCAGTTCAAATTAATGAACCTACCCTACATTAGCATTAAATTTTTCTAAATTACCCCCATGAAAACCACTTTTGAAATAATTAAAATGTCGCTGGGCGACCCGGTTACCATAGCCGTACTTTTAATCTTATCTTGTTTTTCGGTATTTGCCTGGGGAATAATAATAACAAAATACCTTTCCCTTAAAAGCAAAATGGGCACAAACATTCGTTTTTATAAAGCTTTTGAAAAAATAAAACATTTTGGAGAAGTGGAGAATGTTTCTGCGGCAGCATCTAAATGCCCGCTTAGAGCCATAACAGATGCAGTGCTTGAAGAAGCTAGAAATTTAAGCCCCTTTGTCAGTGTTGAAACTCTTGGTCCTCGCTCAGAAATGCTAGAAGATACCATACAGCGCGAGGTGGAGGCTTGTAGGCTTGCAGATGATGGCAAACTCTCTTTTTTGGCAATGGCTTCTAATGTTTCGCCCTTTTTTGGGCTTTTTGGAACCGTTTGGGGCATTATGCAGTCTTTTTACGAAATTGGAACTCACGGTTCGGCAGATTTAAGTGTTGTTGCCCCTGGTATAGCGGTTGCCTTGGTAACCACCGTTGCAGGCTTGATGGCGGCAATTCCCGCTTCCATTGCATATAACTATTTTGTTTCGCGCAATAGCCGCCAAGAAATTTTTTATTATAATTTTGCTTCGCGATTGCTCAGTTTATTTAAACGTGGGGATTTGCTAGCCATAGAAAAAGTTTTCACAGAAAGAGAAACAGCCAGAAGATAATTATGAAAAGAAGCCGCGGAAAATCACTGAACCAAGAGATGAATTTAACCAACATGATAGATGTTGTTTTTGCCATCTTGATAGTTTTTCTAATATCTGCCCCTCTTATGAGCCAGGGTATAAAGGTTGATTTGCCAGATGCCGCGGCACCTACCATTCCACAAGAAGAAGATATGCTTAAAGTTACCATAGACAAGGCAGAAAAAATTTCCATTGCGGATATACCAACAGATATAGACAATTTTGAGGAAAATTTCAAATCTCTTTGGAAAAACAATGCACCAGTGGTGATAAATGCCGACTCATCCGTACATTATGGTATTGTTATGAAAATTGTGTCTTTAGTTCAAGTTGCTGGTGTTGAAAAACTTGGTTTTTTAACATTGGACAAGGATGAAAAGAAGTTGAAGCAGAAGAGGAAAAGATGAAAGGAATTTACACATTTCAAGGAAAAGAGCCTATTGTTGGCAAGGATGTGTACATAGCTCCGGGTGCTCGCATTATAGGTGAGGTGGAACTTTCGGATGATGTTTCCATTTTTCATAATGCGGTTTTGCGTGGAGATATAAATAGCATAAAAGTTGGGAAAAACTCAAATATCCAAGATAATTCAACGGTGCATTTGGCAAGTGATAAAGGCGTAGTTATAGGCGAGGGAGTCACTGTTGGTCACAATGCCATTATACACGCTTGCACAGTTGAAGATTATTGCATTATAGGCATGGGGGCTTGTGTTATGGATGGAGCCGTGATAGGCCACCACAGCATTGTTGGTGCTTGCGCACTTGTGACCAGCGGCAAAGAATTTCCTCCTTATTCCCTTATAACAGGAAGCCCGGCACGTAGGGTTAGGGATTTGACAAAAGAGGAAATAGAACACTGCGAATGGAGTGCAAAAAAATATGTGGAAGTTAAGAATAAGTTTTTGGAGAAAAACTTGTAATCCGCAAAAATCGGCATTCGTTTTTAACTTTCTCATAAGCCTCCACTGCATTTTCCAAAGAATAAAACAGGGAAAAAACGCTAGAACCGCTACCAGAGAGCAGAGAGTTTCCACCGCAGTTATTTAGCTTTTGCTTTAAGAAATTTATAAGTGGGTATTTTTCAAGTACGGTTTCTTCAAATTGATTGTACAAATTGTCTAGAGGATTTGTATTCTTCAAAAAGTTTTGCCAAGGCAAGCTGCCGGCAGGGATAACGTCTTTATAGGCATCGGCGGTGGGGACTGTACATTTTGGGGTGGCTAAAATTATACAACAATCGCTCTCTATTGTGTTTTGCGGAGTTAAAATATTACCAATGCCAGTTGCGAGCGCCGCTCCACCTTTCACAAAAAAAGCTACATCTGCACCCAAGCTTGCCCCTATTTCTTCTAATTCTTCTGAACTAGTACGTAGCCCCCATAATCTGTTCAAAAGCCTAAGAGCAGCGGCCGCATCGGAACTACCACCTCCAAGCCCCGCGCCCAGAGGCAACCTTTTTTCCAAAAAAAAATGAACCCCGCTTGAAATCATAAACTTTTCTTTTAATTTTTCTGCTGCTCTGCAAACTAGGTCTTTTTCTGGTGAATATTCTTGCGGAGTGTTATAAGAGATTGAAATTTTACCAGTGCTGTCTTTTTCGCCAAAAAGGAGGTCTCCGCAATTAAGAGTGTGAAACATGGTGCCAATATCATGGTAACCATCTTCTCTTTTATTTATTATGGATAAGAAAAGATTTATTTTTGCTGGTGCAAATTCGGCTAAAATCATTTCAAATCTCTAATTCTTTTTATTCTCAGCCCTCTATTTAGCCCTTCAGAGTTGGGAGCGAGCTTTATTTTTGAATATATTAACATTCTGCGGCGTTCTTGTCTTTTATCAAAGGTTTTGTCAAATTTAAATTTTGCAACAAATAAAATCACCAAAAAAGCCAAAAGAACGGCAAACCATATATAATATAAAGCATCACTTGAGGTTTCCGCTTCCATTTAAAGCTCCTTGCCTATTATTTTGTTGCGGTTTATTATTCCGTGCGCAAAACCTATTATAAAGTATATGAGTACCAAAGCCATTAGATATTCAGGCAAAATCATGGCAAAACCCGCAATATAAGCTCCTGCTATGTTTACAACTTGGAATACGTTTATAAGGCGGCTTTTTCTTTTTTTAAGTTTTGCAAGAAATAGGGGGCAAACCATGAGTACGCTGGTTACCAGCATAATCACCAGAGGAATGTATAGAATATCGGGGCAAGAATCAAAGAATTTATATTTACAGAGCAAAATTATAACCAAGGCATTTACAATTCCTGCGAAAGTTGAGGGCATTCCAGAGAAATAATCGGGGTAAGAATCGCTATCCATTGCGTTATATTTGGCAAGCCTCATGGCTGCACATACCATATAAACCGCAGCTCCGGCAAATAAGGCTAGTTTATGTGTTTCGTACCAGTCTGGCAATATATCTTTATAGGCAAACATTATCATAAATGCGGGTGCTAAGCCAAATGCTATTAAATCTGCAAGGCTATCAAATTGCGCTCCAAATTCCGAGCTTGCATTAAAAGCACGGGCGGCAAAACCATCTAATTTGTCTAATAAGGCGCAAAAAATTATGAAATGTGCCCCCATAACCACAGGATATTCATTTTTTATTTCAAACAGACCAGAACAGCAGCATATAGAAGCTACTCCCAATAAAAAATTAATACTGGTGAAAGCGTTAGGAACTATGAATTTTGCATTATGCATACGAGGGTAATTTAGAAAAATTCCTATATTACTCCAATTAATGAAAACAATTTTTGTAGTTGATGATAGTGATACTTGCCTGTCTAAGGTAGAAGAAGTGCTGGAAAGCCAGTACCGAGTGATGACGCTACCTTCGGCCGCAAAAATGTTTACAATGCTAGAAAAAATTGAGCCAGATTTGATATTGCTGGATATTTCTATGCCAGAAATGGATGGTTATGCCGCACTCCGTTTGTTGAAAAGTAACCCCAAAACCGCTAATATACCAGTAATATTCTTAACAGGGCAGGTAGATGCTCTGGTGGAAGCTCGTAGCTTTGACCTCGGAGTTGTTGACTTTATAGTTAAGCCTTTTTCTGCCCTTGTTTTGCTAAATCGCGTTAAAATGCACGTGGATTTGGACGGAGTTATTCGCGAAAGAACAGAGCATTTGGAGCTAAAAAACAGGCAAATGGAATCTTTATACGATAACATCGTATCTATTTTGGCAGATATCGTTGAAAGTCGCGACCATTCAACTGGCGGTCACATTGAGCGAACCACAATTCAAACTAAAATTCTAATAGATGCCATGCTTGAACGAAATGTGTATTCAGATGAAATAAAGGGTTGGAATTCAGAATTGGTGGCTTCTTCGGCACGTTTGCACGATATAGGCAAAATAGCCATTCCAGATTCCATTTTGAATAAACCAGATAAGTTAAATGATGAAGAATTTGAAATTATGAAAAACCACGTAACAGCAGGTGAGCAAATTATAGATAAAATTATGAGCAAAACCAAAGAAGAAACCTTTTGGAATAAAGCAAAAATTTTCGCAAGCTACCATCACGAACGCTGGGACGGCAAAGGCTACCCCCGCGGGCTTAAAGGCTTAGAGATTCCTCTTTTGGGGAGAATTTTGGCTGTGGTGGATGTTTACGATGCTCTGATATCTGAACGTGTGTATAAAAAAGCATTTGACCATTATAAAGCTGTAGAAATAATTAAATCTGAAGCGGGAAAGCAATTTGACCCTAAAATAGTAGAAGTATTTTGTGATGTCCATGAACGTTTTATGAAAGTAAGTGTAGAATGGTAGCTAATTATAAACGCATATTATCCTATTGGCAAGTGATTCTTGTATTCATTGCTTTTATATTAGTTATTGGAACAAGCTATCTTTTAATAAGCGAATCAGAAAAAAAGCATCTTAAGCGTGATGCCGAAAACGTGTTAGACAATACCAGCATAAAAATAGAGGCTGATTTAGCCGAACTAAAAACCTTGACTAACGTAATTTCTGAAACTGTTCGTAAAATGATTATGAAAGGCGAAGATTATGAGAAAGTAGCTTTGTATTTGAAAAATTCCGCTGAACATATATCTGATTATGGGAATGTATTCTTGCAAGTTACCGATATTTATGGCCTTTTTGATGTATTTGATGGAAAGTTTCATGCCACTGTTGATAGGGTTCCCCCTGAAAATTATTTGCCTCAAAACCGTCCCTGGTATAAAGCGGCCATTGAAGCTAAGGGAGGAATTGCCGTTACGGAACCATATACGGATATTGTTCTGGATATGCCCATTATTACTTATTCGCGCAGAATTATGGACGATAAAGGCAAACCTCTTGGCATAATTTGCATAGACATAAAGCTAAACAAAATTAAAGAATATGCAAATAGTGCAAATTTAACCAAAGGTACTTATAGCATATTATTCAATAAACAATTCGAAATCATTGCTCATCCAAGCCCTTCGTATTTAGGTAAATCCCTTCGCAAATTAAATGATGGTCTCTCTATTGAAAGCGATTTAAGGCAGGGCATTAGTATTTCTGAACGCAAAGTGATGGATTATAAGGGTAATCAATCCATTGGTTTTATGAGACAATTAGAAAACGGTTGGTTTCTCTCTATTATAATACCTTCTAAAGAATATTACGAGAGCTTAAATGGCATGGCAGAATTTCTTTCTGTGCTAGGCCTTGCAATGGCAGTTATTTTAAGCTTGCTACTGTCGCGCATCACGGCAACAAATAACAAGTTAGAAAGACGAATGCGGTCAATATTTGAAAATTCACCCTTTGGCAACATAATGTTTGATAAAAACGGAAACATCCTTGAATGTAATATGAGAGTTGTTAAGATGTTCGGACTTTCCAACAAGCAAGAGTGTGTTAAAAGATTTGAAGAATTTTCGCCCAAATATCAGCCGAACGGAAGATTGTCAAGTGACGAATTGGCAGAAGTTGCAGCCGTTGCTTATGAAAAAGGTTCCCATACTTTTGAATGGATGCACCAAAAATTGAATGGAGAGTCCATTCCTTACGAAGTTACACTTATACGCACAGAATTTGGGAGTGATGTTATTTTAATGTCTTATATGCGAGATTTGCGTGAGACAAGACGAATGATGGACGAGATTAAAAATAGAGACCTTTTGCTGAATACGGTGAATAAAATGGCTTCTGTTTTGCTACAGAATCACGATGAAAATACTTTTGAAAGTACGCTGTCAAAAAGTCTTGAGCTTATGGGGCAATGTTTGGAAGTTGACCGTGTTCAAATTTACCGAAATGAAATGATTAATGACGAACTGAATTTTGTGTGTAGGTATAAATGGATTAGCGAATATGGCAAAAAATGCATGTCGGTTCCAATTGGCCTTAGTTTCCCCTACAGCAAACGAAAGGACTGGAAAAAGATATTCATGCGCAGGGAAAATATAAACTCTACGGTAAAGGAGTTATCGCAACCAGAGCAGGATTTTTTAAGTAACTATAACATAAAATCCATCGTTATAATTCCATTGTTTTTGGATGATGAGTTTTGGGGATTTTTCAATATTGACAATTGCCACACAGAACGCAAATTTTCAAAAGAAGAAATGGAAATATTGACATCTGTTGGATTTATGATGAGCCATGCGATTAGCCGTAATTTGCAAATCACCAGAATGCGCGAGGCAGATGAGCATTTGCAAATTATTTTTGACAATGTACCGCTTGGCTACCTTATGGTTGATAAAAACTACAAAGTTATAGAATGCAATCAAAAAGCCATTAAATTATTTAAATTGGCAAGCAAGCAAGAGTGCATTGACAAATTTAAAGAACTTTCACCAGAATTCCAGCCAAATGGGAAATCATCTCAAGAGAGGATAGTTTCACTTATAGATGAAACTTTTGAGAAAGGCTTTAATCAATTTGAATGGATGCACCAAACATTAAATGGCGAACCCATTCCTTGCGAAATTATGTTTGTGCGCGTTAAATATAAAGATGACCTTACCATAGTAGGATACATACGCGATTTGCGCGGGCTAAAAACAATGCTAGACGAACTGCACAAAGAAAATGAGAATTCCAATGCTATAGCTCATTGGTATAACTCCATTCTCAATGCTATTCCACTACCCATAACCGTGACCGATGCAGATGCTAAATGGACATTTATAAATACGGCTGTTGAAAAATTTTTGGGAATAACACTTAAAGAGGCTCTGGGCAAACCTTGTTGCAATTGGAATGCCAATATATGCAACACTCCCGATTGTGGCATAGAATGTGCAAAAAGAGGGCTTGAGCAAACATATTTTTCAAATGGAGACAAATCTTACCAAGTTGATGTTGCAATGTTAAAAAACTTGGGCGGCGAAACAACTGGATATATTGAAGTGGTACAAGATATCACCAACCTGAAGATTATGGCAAAAAAACAAGCAGAAGCCGAGACTGCCAATATTGCCAAATCTGCATTTCTTGCAAAAATGAGCCATGAAATACGTACACCGATGAATGCAATTCTTGGACTTACCGAAATTCAACTAGAAGATGAAAATCTTTCTCCAACAACCTTGGAAGCTCTCTCTAAAATTTATGTTTCTGCCAATTTATTGCTCAATATTATCAACGATATTCTGGATTTGTCAAAAGCCGAAGTTGGCAAATTAGAGCTTATTCCAACTAAGTACGATGTTGCAAGCATGATTTACGATACGGTGCAGTTGAATATGGTTCAATTCAGCCATAAAACCATTGATTTTGAACTTGATGTGAATCCGAATATACCCAGAGAGCTATTTGGCGATGAACTGCGCATTAAACAGATTTTGAATAATTTGCTGACAAATGCGTTTAAATACACCAACAAAGGAAAAGTAAAATTGCTTGTGAGTTCCGAGCCTAAAAATGAAGATTCTGAGATTATGCTTATTCTCAACATAAGTGATACAGGGCAAGGCATGACCGAAGACCAAAAAAGCAAAATATTTGATGAATTTGCTCGCTTTAATTTAGAATATAATCGCGCAGTTCAGGGTGCAGGTCTTGGAATGAGCATAGTGAAACATCTCATCCAAATGATGAATGGCGAAATTTCTGTTGATAGCGAGGTTGGAAAGGGTACCACTGTTAATGTGAAAGTGCCGCAAGGATTTATAGACAGCGATATCTTGGGCGAAGAGTTGGTTCAAAATCTACAAAATTCCCGTTTAATAAAGGATTCGCAAGGAAGAGGCACACGAATTGAGCGAGAGCCAATGCCTTATGGTAGCGTGTTGATTGTGGATGATGTGGAATCTAATCTGTTTGTTGCCAAATGTTTGTTACAGCCCTACAAGCTATCTATTGATATAGCCGAGAGCGGCGAAGAAGCGGTAGAAAAAATTAAACGTGGCAAAGTTTATGATGTTGTATTTATGGACCAGATGATGCCGAAAATGGATGGAGTGGAAGCAGTAAAAATTATACGAGACTCAGGATATTCGGCTCCTATTATAGCACTAACCGCAAATGCAATAGTGGGGCAAGCAGAAATACTTTTGAGCAGCGGTTTTGATGATTTTATTTCAAAACCCATAGACCTTCGCCAAATGAATTACGTTTTGAACAAATTTATTCGCGACAAGCAGAGTGAAGAAGTTATAAAAGAGGCTCGCCAAAAGTACAATATTTCAAAAATAAGCCCTTATGACATAGATTTTGAGGCAAATCCAGATTTGCTAGTTGCCTTTATTCGCGATGCAAAAAAGAAGATTCCAATTATGGGAGACATCTCAGAGAACATCAATACAGCAACAAATGAAGATTTGCACTTGTTCACTATTAATGTACATGCAATGAAAAGTGCTTTGGCAAATATTGGTGAAAAATCACTTTCAGATGTTGCCCGCAAACTTGAAAAAGCCGGCAATGAAGGCAATAGGGCGGTTATATCTGAAGATACAGAAGGGTTTTTAAAAAATCTTGGTGCGGTCATTCAAAAACTTGAAGCAGAGAAAAATGCAATAGCTTCAAGCGAAGATGACACTGTGTATTTGCGAGCACATCTTTTAGAATTTAGGTCTGCTTGCACAAATTACGATAAGAAACAAGCCAAGAGCATTCTTACCGAACTTTGTTCTGCACAGTGGTCTCAGAAAACCAAAGAATTTTTGGATATTCTTCAGGAATTGCTTTTGCACAGCGATTTTGAAGAAGCCATAGCCAAAACAACAGAATTTATGGAGTTATGCAAATGAAGAAGATACGGTCTCTAATACGTAAAGTGTATATGCAGGTGTGGGTATTGCTCTCATTTGTGTTGGTGATTGCTTTAAGTTATATACTTATAAGCAAACTGGAACAGAAACATTTGAAAAATGAGGCACGGAGTGCGCTCTTCCATATGCAGGCTAATATAGAATCCGAATTCTTGGAAAACAAAATTATGCTAAACATGATTGCAGAAACTGCCAGAATTTCAATTTTACACGGAAACAAAGATGATATGCTTTCTAAATATTTTAGAGAATTAAACAAATCTATGTTAAACGACAATAAATACGCACAACACATCATAAACATATATGGAGTTTTTGACATATTTGACAATAAATTCATTAACAGCAAAGATTGGATTCCACCAAAAGATTCTCCCCCAACAGAACGCACTTGGTATAAAATGGCAATGACAGCAACGGGAAATGAAGTAAAAGTTTCGGAACCTTATGTGGATCTAATGACAGGCATAGTTGTTTTAACTTATGTGCGCCGCATTCTTGATGAACACGGCAAGCAATTAGGCGTAGTTTGCTTGGATGTGAATCTCGACAAAATCAAGGAATACATGAACAATGTATATATTGCAGATGCAGAAGTTGGCATACTTCTCAGCGATAAATTAAATGTTATTGTACATCCAGATTCCACATTGCTCGGTAAACCACTTGGAGAAGTAAATTATGGGATTTCAAATCTCGCGACAAATTTGAAAGGAAACTGGGAAATTTCTGGAGTTGACGTATTGAATTACAAAAACGAAGAATCTGTTGCCTTTACCAGAAAATTGAAAAATAACTGGTATGTTGGGCTTATGGTTCCAAAGAAAAATTATTACAAAGAGATGGTAGATATTATAGTAATTCTCAGTTTGCTCTCTCTTGTGCTTGCATCTATATTAACCTTCTTGTTGATGAGAATTACCAAAGCAAAGGAGAAAACAGAGCACTCCATAAACGTTCTAAATAATGTGCTAAACGGTTTGGATACTATGATATATGTGACCGAACCCGCTACCAATAAGATTCTTTTTGTAAACGAGAATATGAGAAAACATTATGGCTTAGACGATAATATAACTGAGCAAATTTGTTATAAAACTTTTCAGAAAGAATTAGATAAAAGATGCGATTTTTGCCCTTGTTTACAGCTTGATAAAAGACCGCATAACACTGTTATATGGGAAGAACGTAGCACTTTAACGGAACGTGTATATCGCAACACCGATAGATATATTGAATGGCACGATGGCAAAATTGTCCATATACAGCATTCTGTGGATGTGACGGAATTAGTTATTGCAAGGGAATTGGCAGAACAGAGTAGCCGTTTCAAAAACCGCTTTTTATCGCGCATAAGCCACGAAATAAGAACACCGATGAATACAATTATGGGCATTACCGAAATTCAATTGCAAAACGAAATTTTAGCCCAAGATTTGAAGAAAGCATTTATTGAAATTTATAACTCAAGCGATTTGCTTTTAGATGTTATAAACAATATACTTGATGTGTATAAAATAGAGGCAAATAAAATAGAAATTGCATTTGTGGAATATGATGTTGCTAGTTTAATAAACGATATTGTGCAACTCAACATTATGCGAATGAAAAATAAAACTGTTGAGTTTGAATTTAATGTGGACGAAAATCTGCCCCTTATATTGTTTGGCGATGTGATTCATATTAAGCAGATTTTAAATAATTTGCTATCTAATGCTTTTAAATATACAAGCATGGGAAAAGTAAAATTATCGGTGCATGCAGAATACGAGAAACAAGAACACTTTGACATGATACTCGTTTTTAAAGTGACTGATACTGGACAGGGAATGACAGAAGAACAAAAGAACAAAATATTTGATGAATATTCCCATTTCAGCTATTTGATTGAAGGTACAGGACTTGGCATGAACATTACCAGATATTTGGTAAAGGCTATGAAAGGCGAAATTACTGTGACCAGCGAACTTGGCAAAGGTACAGAATTTGAAGTACGTTTGCCACAGAAAAGCACAACCTCTGGTGTTTTGGGAAGAGAGCTAGTTGAAAGTTTGCAAAATTTCCGTTATATAAGTTATTCGCAAATAAAAAATGCGCGAATAGAGCGTGAACCCATGCCTTATGGCAATGTGCTGGTTGTGGACGATGTGGAATCTAATTTATATGTTGCCAAAGGCTTGCTACAACCTTACAAACTCACCATTGACACATCAGATAGCGGCGAAGAAGCTATAGAAAAAATAAAGAACGGTGCAACTTACGATGTTATATTTATGGACCAGATGATGCCAGAAATGGATGGTATAGAAGCGGTAAAAATTCTTCGCGATTCGGGATATACCGGCCCCATTATCGCTCTAACAGCAAATGCTCTTGGCGGGCAATCGGAAATATTTTTAAAGAACGGTTTTGATGGTTTTATTTCAAAACCCATAGATATTCAACAACTGGATTCCGTTTTGAACAAATTTATTCGCGATAAGCAAAGCCCAGAAGTAATAGCAGAAGTTCGACGTCAATATGCTCTTTCAAAAATCAGTGTTCATAGCAATAGTTACAAAATGAGTTCTACTATGGAGCTTGCCTTTGCTCGTGATGCCAGAAAGAGACTCCTTGTTTTGGAGGCAATTTCAAAAAACATCAATACCGCCTCAGAAAAAGATTTGCAATTATTCACAACAAATGCCAATGCCATAAAGAGCGTACTTGCAAATGTTGGCGAAAGAGATCTTTCTAGAGCTGCCTACGAGCTGGAAATGGCAGGCAGAGATGGAAATAGGGCGGTTATATTCGCAGATACACAGGTCTTTTTAGATAGCCTTCGCGAAATAATTCAAAAAATAGAATCTAACGAAGATACAACAACTATTGATAATGAAGACACCGCATATTTGCGCACCAAACTTTTGGAATTCCGCTATGCTTGCACAGCTTACGACAAAAAATTAGCTAAAAGCATTCTATCTGAAATTTATGCCAAGCGATGGTCACGCCAAACCAAAGACTTTTTGGCAACTCTCTCAGAACTTTTGCTCCACAGCGATTTTGAAGAAGCCATAAAGCGAATGGAGAGGTTTTTGTAGGTAAAACCACCCTTACATCTTCCGCCGCTTCCGCTGGAATTTTAAAGCAAATCTATGTGCTTCGTCCCTCGCTCTTTGCAAGAGTTGCAAAGCTGGATTGTTTCGTTTTAGCAGAACGGAGGGCTTGTCTTCTGGAAAAACAATTTCTTCTAAACGCTTGGCAAGTCCAATAACTGGAATTTCGGTTAAATTCATTTCTTTTAAAACTTCAAAAGCCGCATTTACCTGACCTTTGCCACCATCTATAAGGAGCAAATCTGGAAAATCGGAGTTTTCTGCTTTTAGCCTTTTTAATCTGCGGGTTAAAATCTCCTTCATGCTTGCAAAATCATCGCCACCCATTGCTAATTTAACTTTGTATTTTCTGTAATCGCTTTTGCTCGGAAAACCATTCACAAAACGAACCATGCTAGCCACAGGCTCCTCCCCTCCCAAATGCGAAATATCAAAACATTCTATGCAGAGCGGCGGGTTGCTTAAATTCAATTCCTTTTGTAATTCAAAAATGCTCTGAGTCATTTCATCGTATTTTGCACCTTTTGCCTGCAACTCAACTAAAAGCATTTCTGCATTTGCTTTTGCCACTTGCAAATATCCAAATTTTTCGTCTCTTTGCGGAACCTTAGCCTGAATTTTGTGACCGGCCAAATTTGCTAGCAATTCCTCAAATGCCACTTGTTCTTCGCCAAGCGAAAACTCCATAATTATCTCGCGTGGCAAATCATCTTTTGAAACACTCAAGTACCAACCCGGCAAAAATTCTGACAAAATCTCTGCAGGTTCTTGCTCCAAGCGGCTTTCTAAATAAAAATGTCGCCTATTTAATAAAATCCCGTTTCTGTACTCAACTATCACCGCAGTCGCTTGTTCTTTTGCTCTGCAAACAGCAATAACATCAAGGCTCAGTCCAACATTGTTTGCATGGTCTGCTTTTTGCTTTGCAAAGGCACTCTGAACCGCAAAAACTTGGTCTCTATATTTGCTGGCATCTTCAAAACGCATTTCTGCAGATGCTATTTGCATTTTCCTTTGCAGCCTCGCTAAAATTTCGGTGTTTTTGCCTTCCAAAAGCATTCTAGCAGCATATACCCCTTCCATATATTCATCTTCGCTAATCTTGCCTATGCAAGGAGCCTTGCACCTACCCACATGAAAGTTTAGGCAAGGTCGAACCTCTTTTTTCAAGGGAAATATCAAATGGCATTCCCTTAAATAAAAAAGGCGCGGAACCAAGTCTAAAATAGCCCTTATGTAATTGGAATTGGTAAAGGGGCCAAAATAGAGATTTTTATCCTCTTTTGTTTTGCGGGTTAGCCTAAGACGTGGGAATTGTTCCTGCATTTCAAGCACCAAATATGGAAAATGCTTGTTGTCTTTTTGGCGAACATTGTAATATGGCTGGTGCTGCGTTATTAAATTTGCCTCTAAAATAAGGGCTTCGGTTTCGGTTTCGGTTATTATCCATTCTATATCCGTTATATGCGGGAGCATTAGCATTGCAGCCCTATGGCCTTCTTTTTCCTTCCCATCAAAATAACTGCGAACCCTTTTGTTTAAAAACTTGGCCTTGCCTATATAAATAATTTCGCTTTTGAAATTCTTCATCAAGTAAACACCCGGCTTGGCAGGCAAGTTCATAAGACGTGAAACTAAATCGTTTTGCATTCTTTTTAATATAGTAAGTGAATTTGCTATATTATAGCAATTATGACCATTGAAATTCGCAAGTGGACAAAGGATTCTAATAAAAGTTTGATAGTTTTTTTATCAATGGTTGTTATTTTAGTGAGCATTTTGCTATTTGCGATATTTTTAACTTCAAATTTCAAAATATTTTTATCTAATCAGAGAAGGATAAGTGCTTATGCTGAAAATCTTAGCCTTTTAAGTGATGTGTCGCTTAATTTAAAAAAATTAGAACAGTCATTAATGGAATCTAAGCTAACATTGTCTAATTTAACAGAATTTGGCTATAAAGAAGAATCTTTAAAAAATTATTTCAATGGTAAAATGAAATTTGATTCCGATATTTTGAAAATTTATATGAGTTCCAATAAAGATAGCACTCAAAGCTCTTGGTTTGTAAATGCCAAAAAAGCTAATGGAAGAATTTCATTCTCCCTGCCTTATCTAGATAAACAAAGCAATAAAATATTGATGGATTTTTCCACTAACATTTACAACAACAAAGGGCAAGATATTGGTGTTGTGGTTCATTCTTTTTATTTAGAGAAATTGACAAGAGTACTTCAACAGCACAAAAAAGCACCAGAACACGAAATATATCTGCTCGATTATTCCGAAAATCTTATAACCTCGGAAAACCCAAACTATATGAAAAATATGCAATCTTTTAAGTTCAACGAAATTGGACTGAATGATTATAAAGATAAAATCTTTTCTTATTCAACTTTATTTATTGAAGATAATAATTATTACATATTCTTTATTCCTGTTTTTGATAAGAATTTTGTACTAGTTTCAAAAATACCAATTAAATCTATTTATTCAGCAAAAAATTTCTTCTCCAAAAAAATGTTTGTTATACCAACTTTTATTTTTATAACCATAATAATCTCAGTTTCGATTTTTGTTATTATGCTTATGAGTGTGGAACAGAGAAAAAAAGAACATATAGAGAAAGAGAGTTTAACAGACCCTTTAACCAAAATATTCAATAGGCGATATTATGAAAAAATAATAGAATCAGAATTCACAAGAATGGAAAGGCAAGAAAAACCCATTTCATTGATTATGTTAGATATTGATTTCTTTAAAAAATGCAATGATACTTATGGGCACAGTCAGGGTGATGAAGTATTGAAATGCGTTGCAGATATTTTTGTGAAACATGCAAGACGCGAACATGATTTTGTATTTAGGTTAGGTGGTGAAGAATTTGGGGTGTTGCTTGTTGGAGCAGGTGAAGAAAGTGCCATTGAAATTGCAGAAAAAATCAGAAAAGAAGTGCAAGAAACAAAAATTCAACTTAAAGATTCAAATGAGCATATTTCCATTACAATTAGTGCTGGCATTGCAAGCTTCGTTCCACATGTAGAACAAAATCCCCAAACTCTTTACGACATAGCCGATGACATGCTTTATAAAGCAAAGAGAACCGGAAGAAACAGGGTTTGCTATTAAACTACAACTTTCCACCTTCCACCACAAAATCATCGGGATTTGCTTCTGGACCCATGAATGTTCTGATTGTTGCCTCAAAGTTTTTATGAAAAAATTGTTCCTCTGCTAATTCTTCAATTGTGTTGTTTATAAAATTAAGCAGAGCGATGTTGCCTTTTTTAACTGCGGGAGCAATACCTTCAACCGAGCCTAGTGAACTAATGCCAACTTCAAAACTGGAATTTTCCAGTGTCCATACAAATGCAACGGTATTATCTTGTGCTAATGCCGCACCTCTTCCATCTTTCAATGCCTGAAAAATTTCACTTATTTGCTCAAGAGTCTCAAGTTCTATTTCTGGATGATTTTTTAAGAAATATTTTTCCGATGTAGTACCTTTGGAAACAAGTAGCTTTTTGCCAGCCAATTCGCTTATGTCTCTGATTGGAGCGGTTTTGGGTGAAACTACGCTAATGGACACCTTCATATAAGGGTGTGCGAAATCGAACATTTCTGCTCTTTCGGGCGTATGTGTGAAATTTGCTAGTACTACATCTGCTTTTCCGTTTATCAAAACATCAAAGCGACCCATAGGGTCAACAATTATAAATTCAATTTTTGATGTATCTCCCAAAAGCTTATATGCCAGCTCTTTTGCAAAAGCAATCTCAAAACCCTGATTTTTGCCATTGTTATCCACATAGCCAAAAGGAGGGTCATCATTAGAAACAGCAACTTGCAAAAACCCGCGCTTTTTTATTATTTCAATGCCATCTGGCTCTTTTTTTTCGCAACCGATAATAGCAGCGAAAGCCCAAACCAAGGCAAATGTGCTTTTGAGTTTGTTCATAAATATAAATATAGAAAACCAATGTCTGAACCAGAATTGTTGTTCTGTTCATTGTTTTAGAAGCCCTTGCACGCAGCGAACGCTTCGCAAGAGGCTCTTAATGTAGCTGTCGTCGTCTGAGTACTCGTTGGTGTAGTATATGTGTTGGCGGTAAGCACTGTAGCTATCGTACTCACTAACACTCCACCAATAGCTGAGGTTTCCTACATCGTAGAAATAGCCACTGGAATAGCCGTAACCCCCGGCATGGCGAAAAAGCTGAACATATCTTCTGTTTCTTCATCGCCAACAACTAACATCAATACTTCCCACTCCGCCTTATTCGGCAAATGCCAACCGCTTGGGCAAGACTTCGTAGCCATTTCCCAATTATATAATCTCCCGTATTTATCGCAGTTGGCGGGTTTGTTATCATAACATTTGCTGCCGTTTGAGTTGTAATTCAAGTTTTCTGCTAGCCAAACCTGCTCACCGATTTTTACGGTTTTATAGACTTTGCTATCTCGTGTATCTGTGAATGTATCTTTTTGCTGTTCACAAGCAACGCAAAACAATGCACAAACAAATGCAGCGATAAATTTAGACTTAGACATTTTATAAGTTAAAATAGAAAAACCCCATTTCTTTTTCAATTCTGCCATTAATTAATCATCCAATGTCCATTCAATTCCATAAGCAAACCTAATACCAGAAGGTGTATAGCCAGCTTCTGGTTCCATAATGCTGTGATTCATGTTCTCAATCTTTGTATATATGTTAAAGCTCTGTATTTGCATGGAACTTTTGAAGTTGAGCCAGAGGTAATTTCTTAAATTAATTGGGGCGGCAATGGTGTCTCTTTCCAAACCGTAATCCCATCGGCTGCCAAACCAATCTGCATCAAACTGAACACTTACTTTCAAACGTTCTTGAACAAAACGATTGCTCCAATAAACCGCACCCTTGTAATAACGAGAAGGAACATTTATCACATGCGCTCTCAAAATCTTTTTCCCGCGCTCCGCAAAAAAACGCCAGTTCCCAAGCTCAAAACCAAGCCTCCAAAAAAGCTCGTGGTTCCATAAATCTGGAGCATTTGCCCATTTAAATGCAGAATCTGCTGGCAATATTTCTAAACTGTCTTTTTGAATTGCCCAATATGGCATAATGGAATTCAAAGTTTTTTCGTGTTTGTAACCAGCCATATAAAAGAAATATTCGTTAAGCCTATATTCCAAATTCATCTCAAATTTTTTTCTTTTTTCAGCTTTTAATTCCTCGTTGGGAAAGGCAATTCTACCTACTCGTTTAATATGGGTTTCTCTAAAGTCTGGAAAACGTGTATCTTGTTGCCAATAGGTGTTCAAAGCCAAATGATGTGGCAAAAATAGGGTTAAACCGAGAAAAAGCGCAGGTGCAAAATCCACAGAATCAAAAGCAGAAGCATTCCTCTGCAAACCGGATTCCCCTTTAAATGCAAATCTCCATAATGTGTCTTTTATTCCAAGCATCACCAGTTGCCTATCTTGGTATAGATTTTCTTCTCCCCACATATACTCATATTTAGCTTTCAAACTGGGATTCAAACGGCTTTTATGCGAAATTTCACCTTCTCCGCTTTGCCCATGATAGCTCTCTACCGTATCTGGCTTTGAAAAATTAAATTCCTGCGAGGCAAAGCGATGTGATATGTTAAAATTATAACCGGGCAAAAAATTGTAATTCCAAATAAGCCCATAAAAACCGCTATTACCCTTTATATTATAAGGATTTTGAGGAAAATTTATGAATATACTCCCCTCTCTTGTGAAAAAATGCCGTGTTGCATCATCACTGTCAAAAAATAGGTAGTTCATCTGTGTGGTTAGGCTTGAATGTGGAAAAATCCAAGTAATTGCTGGAGTGAGATGAATGGAATTATAATAAAGGTTTCTTCCAGCAAAGGGAACTTTGCTGGAATCTCTTTTTATTGTTCCCACAAAAAGCTGGTGAACAACATCACTGTAAATAAAGTTATCACTTTTTGAAACCGAATGAGCCGCAATTCCCACCGAAAAAGCAATAGAATCTAAAAGTAACCTATTGAATTCCAATCTAAATGCGTTGCCTCCCAAGCCATAACGTTCCCATAAAATTGCGGTTATGGGCGTGTCTATTGGATTATAATTTTCTTTGAAAATCAAATTTCCATTACTTGCATTTAAAGAAAGCCCATAAGGTTCATAAATAGGTTCAGTAGAATAAAGCCCAGAAAACCCAAGAGGCAATCTTCGTGCTGGCTCAGAAAACCCAATAAGGCTAGCTCCAGCATCTGGCAAGCCTAAAATGGAAATTCCGTTAATCCAATAAGCCCTGCCACCTTCCATATCGTACTCTCTTGAAAGCACCCCTTGCTCAGAACGAGCATAGCGAGAAATGGAGGTTTCTGCGCCATAGAGAAAACCAGCAAGCATTAAAGTGAAAAGCAGGACTTTTGCCACATATTGAATTTAGTAAACGCTCAATCCCCCTCACCTATTTCGTCATCGAATTTTGCTTCGTCTGAGTTGTTTTGGAAGACTGCGTAGGCAAAAGAATCGTCATCTTCTTTGTACCAGTACAGACCTTGCTCGCCTTCGCAGGAGAATTCAGAATCACTGGAGCACCTGCCACCAGGGAGGGCGGCAAAGCCGAAGTCATCTGTGCCGTTGCCAGACTTTCCCTCAAAGTCATTCCAGCCAGTTTTTGACTTCAGCTTCTTACCAGCAATCTTGTTTCCGCCTGCGAAATTATATAGGTCTTCCCATTCTTCGTAGCTTGGCAGGTGCCAATCCTTGGGACATGTCATTTTGCTTAACCGCTTCAATATAAAATTCAGCCGTTTTTAGTTTTTTGCCTAAATTAGTGGTGCTGTTAGCTTAGGTTTGCTAATGGTTCAGACAGTTAGCCTGCTATCCACAAATTCCTTGTCTTCCTTTGTTAGAGAACCATTTTTTTCAAGGGTAAATGTCAATGCCTCTATGGTTTTCTTCAATGCATCCATATTGCTGCCAAAATGGGCGAAATCGTTGTATTTCAACTCGTCTATTCGGCCATTTAGTTCGTCCATTCTGCCATTCATATCTTGCCTTAGCTCGTCTATCTTTTTTTCAAAAGAAGTTTTAAGCCATATAAAAAAGCAACAACCGAATGCTAGTTCTACTAGCATTCGCCCATTTTCGGCATTGAATACGAGGTTCAAAATGCTTTCCATATTGCTACCTCCTTCAAAAATACAAAAATATTGCCATCATAGCAAGGTCTAGCCTTTTCTTTTTTCATAAAAACCTCCATCTTTCTGTTTCTACATATTAGACGTAAAAAAACGGAAAAAATCCTAAAAAGTGAAAAATGTAAACAAAAGTTTACATTTTTGTGCATTTTTTTTAAAATCTACAGAAAAAAGCCAATAAATGAGGTTCAGACAATTAAGGTGCCACCCCCACTCTCTCACCTGCAATGCGGGCAAAATAATCGGGGTTATACATCGCTTCTAGAACAAGGCTGGGCCATCTGAATTCGCCTGCATAGCTTGGGTGAATTTGAACGGCAAAGACCTTTGTTTCGTTTGGAGAAAGGCTAAAAAACCAATTAATTCGGTCGTCTCTTATATCTGTATAATCTGCTGTGGAAAGAGAGGGGCGAATATTGTTTAGCCATCCTGGTCTATTATCTTCGTGCAACCTATCGTTGGAAATTTCAAAACCAGAAGGCAAAATGCTGGATAATGCCAAGTTTTCAACCCTGCTGGCAACAAGAGACCTAGCACCGAAAACAACCCAAAATGGCTCGCCTTGTTTTATTTGCGAAGCGGTAATTCTATCTCCAGTTGAGTTAAACAAAGTCCTTTCTAAAGCAAGCCCTTTGTACTCTGTTCTTATGTTGTCTTCCAAAGGCAAACCCCTTGTTTGAAGTTCAGCAAAAATTGTGCCGTTTAAAGCGTTTACAGAAACTGCTTGTGAACCAAAAGAGGTTAAATCTATTTTTATGGGCTTATTGGCTTTAATTACAACTTTTCCTGTTTTTTCACCAGCTTTCCACTCCGCTTCCACATCGCCCGCGCTGAACTTTTCCCTAAGGGCAGAGAAAGCTAGCAGGGCAAATGCGCTTTCCTGAGTGCTCCACCAGCCTTTGGAGTTCCATTCTTTTGCAAGAGTTTGGTAAATTTTCAAAGCCTCTCCAAAATTGTTCATCTTTGCAAGAACCAAAGCTGCAAGGGCTTGGTCTCTCAAAGAAGAGCCATAAGTACCGGAATTTTCTCTATAATCGCTCAAAGCATTTCCACTATATTCCAAAACCTGCTTTGCAATGGATTCTTTTCCAGCTATGTGATAAGCACCCGCTAGCAAGTATTTAGAGAGCCAGTCCAGCTTATCCAAATTATTCTCTTTCATCAAATTCATTGCACCCATCTGTTCTGAGCCAGCCAAGGAGAGCAAGAACAGTCTATAAGCCTGATTTCGGAAATCTTTGTTGTAAGTTTTCTTTGACTGCTCTACTTCCCAATTTTTCCAAGTGTTCAAAAGGGTTTGCGGAATGGAGTAGCCAGCTTTGCTTGCCTCCAACATAAAATGCCCTGCATAGCTGCTTGCCCAAGAATCTGCATTGCCGCTTTGGTTGGGCCAATAAGAAAAGCCTTGACTCAAAGAGAATTGCGAAAGCCGCTTAATTCCTGAATTTATATTGCCTGTAATTTCCTGCTTTGTTTTTGAATCCAAATCTCTTAATTTGTCTATATACAATTGCGGGAATATGCTGGAAACTGTTTGTTCCAAGCAGCCATAAGGATAATGTATTAAATAGTCCAATCGCTCGTCTGCACCTAAGCTGGGCATTGTGCTTAGCACAAGCGTTGCTTTGTGAGTGCCCTCTATTCCAAAAGGATTTATTTTGGTTTGCCAAGGTTCTCCACTTGAAATTTGCTTTTGCGAAACTTCCGTGTAAAATGCAGATGAACTCATTATTGGCAAATCTATTGTATCGGCAACTTTATGCCTGCCACTTTCTGCTTTTACAATTATTTTTGCACTTCCAAGAATGGGCAATGCTTCAACTTCAAAGCTGCCATCAAGTTCACCTGGTTTTTCAAAAGAAAGGGTGAAACTATTGTTGCCTATAATTTTGAGTTCAGACGAAACCTGCAAACTGACATTTGTTTTTTTCACATCATCGTCCATAGCGAACACAGAAACGGGAACTTTGAATTTATCGCCGGGCTTTGTCGCTCTGGGTGCGGTTGGCAAAACCATAAGAGGTTTTTTAACCACTATGTTAGCTTCGTCTTTGGAAAATGCGTTTTGAGAAACTCCAATCAACTGTGCTCTTACAGAGCCTACATATTGCGGCATTTGGAATTTGATTTTTTGGCTTTTTCCAGCTTTCACCTCTTGAACTCCGCTGAATAGGGAAACCGCTTTGAATCTCTGAGTTTTCTGTTTGCCCGCCATATTCCCTACTGCTTCATCTCCACCTATGGATAAATAAGAATCCATATCCGGCATCAAGGCTCCTATGATTTCGTCATAGTTATCGAAGGTTTTTATTCCCAGCGCTCTTTTTTGGAAATAAAATTTCCAAGGGTCAGGGGTTTTGAAATTTGTTAAATCCAGCAAGCCTTCATCAACAACGGCAAGGGTGAAAGAGGCATCTTCTTTAGAGGGATTTGTGACCTCTATGGAAAAATCTTCGCCTGGCTTAATTTCTTTTGGAGTGCTTAATGCCAATTTCAATTTTGTTTTTTCGTCTTCAACTTTAATTGGCAAAATTCCGTAATAGCGCATTGGTTTTTCGCCCTCAACGCTCTTTAAAGGTAAAAATAAACTTACAACCGCATAAACATTGGGCATCATATTTTTAGCAGCCACAAAAGAGACAACGTTTTTGCCAGCCACTGCATTTATAAATTTTGTTTCCAAAATTTTATTGGCATTTTCCATACTCACAAGAGCATTTCCGTTTGCGGGAGATTCAAAAGAGATATAAATGGAGTCGCCAAGATCATAGTTGTTCTTTTTGCTCATCAAATTCAAATGGCTTGCCTCTGGAATGTTCCGTATATTTTCAGAACCGCCCCAATACGAGGCATAAATAAATTGCGATACGCTATGCCCACCATCAACATCTGTTATTTCAACTGCAATCATTCCATTGCTCTCTGGCACCCACTTAAATTCTTTTACAGAACTTCCGCTTTTAATTGTCTCTTCGTGAACGAGGTAGGTTTGTTTTTGCTTTCTAAAATCCCAGCGTCCATTTTCGCTGCTTTCCCACCAAGAGTAGTTGCGATTTTGATAAACCTTAACGGAGAGTTTTCTGCCATCTGCAATTTTTCCATTTCCATCAAGGGTTATCACCGGAACACGCAAAGTATCGCCTATGCGCACTCCATCCCAATAATCCCTTGTTTTTAGTCCCACAAAAACTGGATATGGATTGACAAGGGTGGAATGCCAACTTTCTGTGAATCCGCCGCCTTTTTCGTGAACGGTAGCGTGTATGCTTATGGCTGCCGCTTCGGGAATATTCCTATTTCTTAAATCAATTCCTCTGTAAATTTCCACCTCGCCTTCTTTGCTCAAATTTCCATCAAACAGAGATTCGGCATCTCTTTCTTCAAAATAAAGCATCTGGTTTTTGAATGTGAAATCTGGAAAACGAGGAAATTTCAAGGCTTTGCTTCTGAGCGTAAATTCAATATTTGCCTTCAATCCTGCGGCAGGTGTGCCGAATAAATACATACTTTTGAAGGTTTCTTTTATTGTTATCACTTGTCCGCTGAATTTTTCTGGAAGCACAAGTAAATTTTTCAATCGATTTGGTTTAACGGTTTCCACGCGCAAATAGTGACTCCATTCGTTTCCGCCGCTCTTTATTATTGCCTGCCATTCTCCGGTTGGCGCATTTAAATCTGTTGGAATATCCAAAGAGAACATTCCATTTGCAGAGGTTTTTGCAGTGCTTTCAAAAACAACGGAACCAAGTGGATTTTTCACCGCAACGGACATTTGCACATTTGCCAAGGGTTTTTCTAGTGTTTCGCGTACAATGCCTGAAAAATGAATGGTATCGCCTGGTCTGTGAACGCCTCTTTCCGTATATCCGAATAATCTTGCCTTATTGCTATTTTCCTCTTGAACTCCGCCAACATCAAAACGGCTGGTTTCCCAGTTGTTCTGATTCAATTTTAACAGAGCAAGCCCTCTATTTCCCTGCCCCTTTATAACATAACCCTCTTTGGTGGGAACCTTGAAAAATACATAACCATTTGAATTTGTTTTTTGCGTAGCCAAAATATCATTTACATTGTCGTATAGTTCCAAAGACAAACCGGAAATGGGTTTGGAACTTTCCACATCAATAGCCCAAACATGAATTCCATCGCCTTCTTTTTTTGCTGTTAATGCAACAGAAGAGGCAATCAAAATTTTTTCCGATTCTCTATTAGCATCGTAATAATAATAACTGTTGCACGGACTTTCGTAGTAAGAATCATCTTCGTAAACCAAATCATTTTCTCCGTGTTCCTGATTTGTGGTTTTGCAAGTAGCGATGAGGTTTTCCTCATTGAAATTTAGGTTTACAATATAAGCTGCTCCAGCTTTTTTTGCTATGTATTTAGAAATATCAATTTCTGTTTTTAACCATTCATTTCTCTTTGGATTTTCAAATTTAATGTCGGAACTATAAATTACTTTTGATGTCCGTTCAATATCAGAAATCCATCTATTGGAAGAACGCAAATCGTTGTTTTGCAAAAAGAATATTAAATTTTGCGGCAAAACTTCTCGTATTTCCAATTTTGCGCTAGCCACATTCACGCTTTTCAACTGCAAACGCCCTTTGTTTTCCATAGGCAGGAACAAGCCGCTGCCAATCAATTTTAACTGAGGTTTTAAATCGCTAAACATACTCTGAAAAGTTATAATATTTTCTGTTTTTGTTCCATAAGCACTCGGAAAACCTTTTTCAATCTTCAGCATGTATTGCACTCCATAAGAAAAATCTCCTTTTATCCTCAGGGTTTTATTTTTTACTGAAACTTTAAAATTTGTTCTTGGCGAAACGCTCACAAATCCAGAAATATCTTTGTTGCTTGCAATTTGGTCTGAAAAAACTATTTCCCAAGATTTTTCACTGCCTTCTGTTGAAGATTCTTTTGCGCCAAGTGCTACAAAGCTTCCAATGGCAGGCAGCAAAAAAGTTTCGCTGAACGGATTATCATTAGCCGTCCAGTTTTTTGGCAAAGTTATTTCCGCATTTTGCGCCTTATTTGTACGTGCAACATTTTCGCTTTCTATTCTAACAATATTTCCCTGCCCATCAAAAAACATTTTATATTGCATATTTTTTGAATTAAAATTAAGTGTTAATTCTTTTTTGAGTTTTGCGCTATCGGGTTTATCCGCAAATCTAAGTTCCAGCACGAGTTTTGCCGTATTTGTTTTTCCCTCCACAGGGTCAAAGCCACCATTTATTTCTAAAACCTCATTTGGAATAACTTGGAATTCAAAAGCATAATTGTCAACGCTAGCCTCTTTTCCAAACGCCTTTTTGCCATCAAATTTAACCTTGTATGCTTGCCCACCTTGCAGGGGAGCCTCTGGCACAAATTGCAAAAGCGAGGTAGTTAGCCATTTTGCCTTACCTTTTATTGCAGGCTCAAAATTTATTGGAATTGCAGACAACTCTTGCCCCACGGCATTTTGCAAAACCATATTTTGCTTAAATTCCAGCTCTATCGCACTACGAGAGCTTAAAATTGCCGCAGGCTTTGCAGACACAAAATCTTTCAAAGCTATAGTTTGCCCAACCAATTCGGTAGCGAGCAAATTTTGTTCGGTTTTGGTTTGTTCTTTTTGCCCACAAGCTATGAGGAGGAGGGCAGTTAGCAGGAGAGGTAGGAATTTACGCATATATGGGGGTAATATAGAAAATGCAATTAGACGGGTTTTTGACATTTGGCTACGCCATTTGGGAAAATTTTTGTCAAGGGAGTTTCCAGAGAGCCAAACTTGGGGTATTATAAATACAACTATTGCTGCATCAATGGCATTTATGCCGTAATCTGCTCATTTTTCTCCAAGATTTTTTCCAGAACTTCTACGTCTGCTAAATCTTTATGCCGCCCGCTTGCTTTTTTGTTTTTTATTAAATCTTGTATGGAAATTGTAGGAATGTTTATGCCATCTATTTCCATAATTTTTGCATTTTTACCACATCTTTTCTTAGCGGTTTGGAGAAATCGGCATAATGTTTGGTAAACATATTTGTCGCCAAAACTAATTCCCAAAATTTATCCCACCTAGATTGCGGAGTTCCATCAACAAAGCCAGCATCGCTGGCTATATCTTCTTGGGAACCCATCATTACTTTTTTTATGGTGATGTTCATAGGGATAATTTAGAAAATTTGGCTTGACTTTACGGTTTTGAACGGTTGGCTACGCCATTTGGGGAAATATTTTTAGGGTAAAGCTCATATATACCCAACCTCTTTGAGTATTATTACTATGAATATTATAAGAAATACAATGCCTACTAGGCGGTTTAAACAGCCTTTGATTACGACAACTAAACCTATTAATGCCAATAATGTCATCATATATACCACACTAGTTTGTTGGTCATTTTTTTCCTCTGTTTTTAGATGCGATTTCTTGTAGCCATTGTTTGTTAGTTTTCAAATTTATATTGATTGGGCAGGCATAAACTATAAGATTATTAGCATAACTAAGATGTTTTAAATCTTTATATTCCGTGGGCATACTATTAATATTCCAATATACAGAAGTGTCCCATATTTTACTAACTTGCCTTTCAATATATTCTATATGTCCATTATGATGTATTATTCCTACAATTATTCCACCTTTTCTATACGCTTCTTTTTTGAAGAGTTCTTCATTTGCAGGATATACGTGATATTTATTATTATTTTTATCTGTTTTTAATAATTTAAAAGATATTTCAACTTTAGTTCCAGTCATTGCTTTTGTTGGCGATTCATTCGTTTTGTTATCAATTTTCCGTAAAGAAACTAAAGGATTAAATTTATTTTTAATGTAAGTTTCACGCATATTCAATTATCCTATTTCTCTTTGTTTCCACCATCGCCAAACCTTTTGGAAAAACGCAAGTTAATTAGTCGTTCCTTATCAACCCTACATTACGACGCGAAGCGTAATAAATTTTGTGGGAAAATGATTTGAAAAATAAAGAGCAAGAATTTCTTCTTGAGGACTTCCATCATTTTCTTCAAGTTCC
>Ga0268262_10000989_pt1 | contig 36695 bp, 28 predicted proteins | sample TergutNc150P3_FD_190354 | JGI IMG/M metagenome (GOLD analysis project Ga0268262, IMG submission 190354) | Nasutitermes corniger P3 segment gut microbial community from laboratory colony in Florida, USA - Nc150 P3 (SPAdes) (version 2) | ecosystem: Host-associated > Arthropoda: Insects >...
TGGGCAAATTCTGCATATTAAAAAAATGATGAGGGAAGAAAACAAATGGCTCGCCTCTCTGTGCGAAAAACGGAAATACACGCAGATAGTAAGCGATAACCGCTTTGGTTTTTACAACGAAAAAATAAAATCCATCTATATAACGCACCAATTGCGGATAGCGTTTCCGCAGTATTGCACGCCTTTTGAGAAAATCGGAGAGAGATGGCATAAAGGCATAATGAAAAATTTTAACGAAATATGGGTCCCTGATTACGAGGGATTTCCTGGGCTTGCTGGCAAATTGAGCCATTCTTCTTATGCGGATAAAAGAATAAAATACATAGGTCCCCTGTCGCGTTTGGATTTGCAAGATGCGGGGCAGGGGATAGGGGAGTCAGAAAAAAGCATAGATATCCTGGCTCTGATTTCTGGACCCGAACCGCAGCGCTCAATTTTTGAAAAACACGCCATAAGGCTTTTAACCAAGAGTTCGGGCAATAACTGCTTGGTTCGCGGGCTTCCCGATGAAACGCAAATTCCAAATTTGCCTTTTGAAACGCACAACCATTTATCCGCTGTGGATTTGCGGCAGAAAATTTTGGCGAGCCGCACTGTTCTTTGCCGTTCTGGTTATTCAACCATTATGGATTTGGCTTTATTGAAAGCCAACGCGATTTTAGTCCCAACGCCTGGGCAAACGGAGCAAATTTATTTGGAAAAACTTTGGAGAGAACGTTGCGCATAAATCAATATATATCGCAGTGCGGAATAGCGAGCAGACGCAAAGCCGAAGCCTTGATTTTGGAAGGCAGGGTTTTTGTCAACGGAATTGTTGCCAAGGAATTGTCGCAGCAAGTCAGCGAAACGGACATCGTTTCCATAGACGGAGAAAAAATTTCCCCCGTTAAACGGCACACCACAATAGCGTTCCACAAGCCACCCGGAGTTATATGCACCGCCACCGACCCCCAGGGCAGAAAAACCATTTACGATTGTTTGCCGAGCGGCTTTTCCACCCTTAAATACATAGGCAGGCTGGACCTGCAGAGCAGGGGACTTGTTTTGCTCTCCGATGACGGAGAACTAGTTTACAAATTAACGCATCCTAAATATCAAATAGAGAGGAGCTATTTAGTTTGGACAAGCAGGGAGCTTTCTCGCCGAGCGATAGAGAGTTTGCTTGCTGGCATAGACATAGGCGATGGCGAGATTGGGCAGGCAAAGGAAATCTATTTGGACAACGGCTTTTTTGAGCTTGTGCTAACCGAAGGCAAAAACAGGGAAATCCGCAAAATGCTCCACGCTCTGCATTATCATATAGAAGATTTGAAGCGGGTTAGGTATGCAAATATTGAGCTGGGCGATTTGGCTGTTGGGGATTATAAGGAGATAAAGGGGAAGGAGTTGAAGGAGTTAGCATCTAGCGGTGGTTCCTCAACCGCAAAGCATTGGCCAAAACAGAAACCGAACTCAAACTCATAGCTGTTGCGGCAAAAATAGGGTTCAGCAAGGGACCGCCAAATAAATGCAAAACTCCCGCTGCTATTGGAATGCCAACCACGTTGTAGCCAAAAGCCCAAAATAGATTTTGCTTGATGTTGCGAATTGTCTGCTTGCTCAAATTTATGGCTACGGGAACATCCGTCAAATCGCTTTTCATCAGCACAATGTCTGCCGACTCCATAGCCACATCAGTTCCCGAACCTATAGCAATGCCAACATCGGCTTGAACCAAAGCGGGCGCATCGTTTATGCCATCGCCTACCATCGCCACCTTGTAGCCCTTTTTCTGCAATTTTTTAACCTCGCTCGCCTTATCTTGCGGCAACACTTCGGCAAGAATTTTGTCAATTTTCACCTGCTTTGCGATATTTTCGGCGGTTTCCTTATTATCGCCTGTTAGCATCATCACTTCAATGCCCATGCTTTTCAGTTTTTCAACAGCCTCAAGGCTGCCTTGCTTTGGCTTATCAGAAACAACTAACCGTCCGATGTATTCCCCATCTGCCAAAACCTTAATGCCACGAACAATCTCAATTTTTTTGCCGTCAATTATGCCTTCAACGCCTTGCCCAGCTATGCTCTTAAAATCGCTCACTTCTAAAAACTCGCCTTTGTAATAATCGCAAATGGCTTTTGCAATGGGATGTTCGGAATACCTCTCAAGCGATGCCGCTAGTTGCACTACCTCTCCCTCTACCGCTACAACTTCTGGTTTACCTTCTGTGATGGTACCGGTTTTGTCTAAAATTATCGCATCGATTTTATGCGCCATTTCCAGCACCTCTCCGCCTTTTATCAAAATGCCTTTCTCCGCACCATTGCCTGTTCCAACCATTATAGCTGTGGGCGTGGCAAGTCCCAAAGCACAGGGGCAGGCGATAACCAACACGGATATAAAAATTCTAAGTGCAAACTCAAAATTGCCACCCGTTCCAAAAAACCAAGCTATTCCCGTTATCAAGGCTATTGCGCAAACTATGGGAACAAAGTAGCCAGAAACCGTGTCTGCCATTTTTGCTATGGGTGCTTTGCCGCCCTGAGCGTCTTCCACCAATTTGATAATCTGCGCTAGTGCTGTGTCTGCACCTATTTTCTCGGCTTTGAAACGCAACATTCCTGTGGTATTTATGGTGGCTGCATAAACCAAATCGCCTGTGCTTTTGTGGGCTGGCATACTCTCGCCCGTGAGCATGGATTCGTCTATGGCACTGCAACCCTCTATTACTCTGCCATCCACAGGGATTCTTGAACCCGGTTTCACCAAGATAATATCGCCGGGTTCTACTTCATCTATTGGGATTTCCTTTTCTTCGCCGCTCTGCATAACTATTGCGGTTTTGGGCGCAAGCCCCATCAATTTTTTAATAGCCTCGCCAGTTTTGTTTTTAGACACAGCTTCCAAATATTTGCCAAGCAAAATCAATGTGATGATAATGCCAGCGGTTTCGTAATAAAGCGAGTCCGCAGCTTTGAACTCGCCTTTTGCAATTAGCAATGTGTTGTAGATGCTAAATAAAACAGCCGCACTTGTTCCGATGGCTATTAGCGAATCCATATTCGGGCTTCGCTGCACCAGTGCTTTGAAACCAACTGTGTAAAATTTGTATCCCATTCCAACAATGGGAATGACGAGCAATAGTTCAAGCAGTGCGTAAATCAGAGGGTTATTCGTCATCGGTGCCATAGCGATGTAAAGTAACGGCAGGGAAAATGCGGCGGATATTATGAGTTTCACTCTGAGCGTTTTGATTTCGCTCTTTTTGTTTTCCAATGCTTTGTAGCCTATTTTTTCTATGGCGTTTTTAATAATGGGTAGCCTAACCATCTGTGGATTGTAGGAGATTACGGCTTTTTCCGTGGCAAAATTCACCGATGCAGTTTCCACGCCTTCCAATTTTAGAATGACTTTTTCAACTCGCTTGGCACAAGCCGCACAAGTCATGCCGCCTATGGGAATGGAGATGTTGGGCACAGGGGGAAACTAGTAAAAAAACACCAATCATAGGTTAATATTGTGTCAAGGCATATTTTTTCTATATTTATTCCCGAATTAATGAACGGAGTTAATATGTTTCGCGAATCAATTAAGGTTTTAGATTGCTCAATCCGCGATGGCGGTTTGGTCAATAACCACAAGTTTTCCTTTGAATTTGTGCAGAATGTGTATAGGGCTCTTGCTGCTGCAGGCGTTGATTATATGGAAGCGGGTTATAAAAACTCAGACCAGATGTTCAGCAGGGAAGAATTTGGACCTTGGAAATTCTGCGATGATGATTTGCTTTGGAAGATGAAAGAAGGCGTGGAAAACGGACCAAAGGTTTCCGTTATGGCAGATATAGGCAGGGCAGACATGAGCAAAATAAAACCCAGGTCTGAATCCCCTTATGATATGGTACGCGTAGCATGTTATGCCCGCGATATAGACAAGTGCATCGCTATGGTAAATGAATTCCACGACCTTGGCTACGAAACCACCATAAACATCATGGCGGCAAGCCGCGACAACGGACCTGAGCTAGACGAAGCTTTAGACCAAGCAGAAAAGGAAGCCAAAACAGAAGTCATTTACATTGTGGATAGTTTTGGTTATTTTTATCAGGAAAACATAGACAAGCTGGCAAAACGCTATAAAAAATGGGTTAAAACCAAGAAGCTCGGCTTTCACGGTCATAACAACCAGCAACTCGCTTTTTCAAACACAATTCAGGCTATAATAAACCATGTGGATTATTTGGACTGCTCAATTTACGGCATGGGGCGCGGAGCGGGCAACTGCCCCACAGAGTTATTGCTCACTTTCCTTAAAAATCCCAAGTTTGATGTTCGCCCAATTCTGGATACAATAGCAAATGGTTTTATACCGCTTCAGAAGGAACAGAATTTGGAATGGGGTTATATAATTCCGCAAATGATAACCGGAGCTTTCAATTACCATCCTGAGTCCGCTATTAAATTCCGCAAAGGCGATGATAGAGAAAACTACCGCGCTTTCTGGATGCAAGTCAGTGGTCAGTAGGGGAGTTTAACTCCACCTTATACTCCTCTAATTTGCGCCACAATGTGGTACGGCTTATCCCCAATTTTTCCGCGGTTTGAGAGACGTTTTTGTATTTCTCAAACACCTTTATTATATGCCGCCTCTCCAATTCCGCAAGGGATAGTTCTTCGGTATCTTCGCTTTGAGGCTTTGTGTTTTGCGGAAGCAAATAACGGCTTTCGGGAATTGCGTAGCTGGGATGCAGGGCTTCTGGTAAATCTTCTAGCGTTATCTCTTCATTTTCCGCCATTACCATTGCGTGTTCAATTATATTTTCAAGCTCCCTTATGTTTCCGGGGTAGTCATAACTTTTGAGCGCAATTTGAGCGGGCTGGCTTATGCGCCTTATGGTTTTGCCCGTTTCGTTTTGGAGCTTTATTATAAAATGCTTTATGAGATTGCTTATCACAGCACGCCTTTCGCGAAGTGGAGGCAACTCTATGTGAAAGGTGTTAAGGCGATAATACAAATCCTCTCTGAAAGTTCCCTTCTTAACCTCTTCCACAACATTGCGATTGGTAGCGGCTATTATGCGAACATCAAGAGTTCTATTTTCGTTTTCGCCAACTCTTCTTATTTCCCTGCTTTGCAAAAACCTCAAAAGTTTAACTTGAACCGCTTGTGAAAGTTCTGCGATTTCATCCAAAAAAACAGTTCCACCGTCTGCTTCTTCAAGCAAACCTTTCTTATCCATTGCCCCTGTAAAAGCTCCTTTGCGGCTACCGAATAACTCGCTTTCCACAATGTTCTCCGGTATAGCTCCGCAATTCACCGCCAAAAAAGGTTCATCCGCTCTTTTGCTCAAGCGGTGTATTATATTAGAAGCAAATTCTTTCCCCGTTCCAGATTCACCTGTTATTAGAATTGTGCTTGTAGTCGGGGCTATTTTATAAATGGTTTTTAATATTTTTTGCATCTCAGGAGTATTGCCAAAAAGTTCATCAAGCACCAAGCTTTCCATAAGCTGATAACTTTTTTTATTGCTTCGCTTTTGCAGTGCCTTTCTAACTGTATTTTCAAGGGCAGTTACCGTTATAGGTTTTAATAAATACTTGCTTGCGCCTCGTGAAAGTGAAGCCTCTGCCGCGGGCAGATTTTTTTGTTCACACAAAACAAAAATCTCAATGCCGGGATTATGGTCTTTTAAATAAGAAACAGCATCTAGTTCCGCAACCCATAAAAAATCCGCATTCAAAAAAGCAACAGACACTTTGCCGCTTGCTGCAACGGAAATAATATCTGCTGTGTTTGTCACAGCGGATATAGAAACCTCCGTTATAGACCACGACTCCAAAACATCATTTACGAATTTTTTATCCGAATCTGCAAGCAGAATTATCACTTTAAAACCTTTTTATAATCTTTTATACCTGAATGAAGCTTTTATCAACTGAGCGCATTGGGATAAAACTTTTTCATTTAAATCTTTTTTTGCCAAATCCAAAAAATTGCTCGCTTTTCCATCTTGATACACTAGGTGCAGAATATCTCTCTTGATGTTTATGAATACTCTTCCGCTTTTGCGGTCAACTATACGGTCATTATTCCATTCAAGTTGCGGTACCAAGCCTATAAGACTGCGTATAAATTCATTTCTTGTGTAAAAACCTCTTAATTTTAATCTTGATAAAATCTCATAAACCCTGCGTTCTGTTCGGCGTAGAGTCATGAGCGTTTCTTTTATAATGCTTTCTTCATATCCAAATTTTTCTTTTGTTATATAAAAAAAACGCCCTACGTGATTATCATAAAACAAATCCGAGTAGAGTGTAAAGTGATAATCGGAAAGTTCAAGCAGATAAATTTTTCCCGTGTCTTCTGGTTCATACATTTCACTGGAATAAAACAGATTACGGTTATTTAGCTCTTTCAATAGAGCAAGCCTGTGAGAAGCAATACCCACAGTTAACATTGCATCAAACTCGCTCTTTTTCATAAGGATAATATAGAAAAATTCGCTGACCAGTTTAACGAAATTCTTTTTTTACTCTGTTCACATAAGAATCTCCGCCAAGGGCAAGATAGCGGTTAAAAGCTTTGCTTGCTTCTTCGGGATTTGCTTTGAAGTATTTTTGCAGGAAACCGATATTTTTCCAAAAAAACGGGTCTTTTGCGCCATTCTCCACAGCAGCCAGCATTATTTGCAGAGCCTTTTCGTAATTTTTTTCCTTTAAATACATTATGGCGAGCATTTTTCTGGAAGGTTCCATGTTTATATTTAATTGAATGGCTTTTATAAAACATTCTTCGGCTGCAATTCTTTCTCCTTTTGACATATATAGCAAGCCAAGTTGCTCTTGCAATAGAGGATCGTTTTTCAGTTGAGGGTCTTCAGCTATTTGCCTCCGCCTTTTTTCGTATTCTTCAAAAGGTAATGGTGGTGGGCTTAATCTTTCCAGAGGCGGGTTAAAGTCGCCTAGCAGCTCGGTTGTCAAATCCACGCGGAGTTTGTAAGAATCCATATCTGTGACCGTTTCTTTTTGCTCCAAAAAATTAAATAAAAAGCTTGCAGCTCTTTGTGCATCTTGTCTGTAATAGAGATTTAAAATTGTCAAATTTTTCAAAGTTGTAGCATTCTTTTGGTCTATCTTCAATGCTCCGTAAAATGCCTGTTCTGCCTGACTAATTTGTTCTTCATCTATAAACACAGAACCCAGTTGATTCCAGTTATCAACATCCGTTGGATTGAGAGTAATGGCTCTGCGAGCAGCGGTTTCCGCTTCTGGAAAGGCTCTTCTCAATTGTTCTGAGATTGAAATCCATCTGGGGATGTTGCCATCTCTTGGGTCTAAAGATTCCGCTTTGCGAAAAATAGCCACGGCGGTATCAATCTCAGGAAGCGCATTCGTTTTACCATAAGTGTCCCAATGTTGATTATCCATCCTTTTACGCGCAGCGCTTATGTAATACCTCCCCTGCAAAACCAAAAGTTCTATATCATTGGGTTTTTCCTTTAACTGTTTCTGTATGCTTTTCTTCGCTTGCTTCATGTCGCCTTTTTTCAAAAGTTTTTCTGATTTATCAGGGCTTGGTTTAAGTTGCAATTCAACCTGTTCTATAATCCATTCATAATTTAAACTTGCAGTAACTGCAAAACCCACTAGGCAAAGCATAATAAAAAACAAGCAACCAAGCGGTATCCCTCTTTTTGGCAACTCCGTTCGCAATTCTCTCGGTTCTCTTGGTTCTCTCGGTTCTTTTGGTTCTTTTAATTCTTTTTGCTGCGGAGGTACTGCTGCTGGAATTTCGCCCAGCGGTGGATTTACCTTTATGCCTGCTCCCATGCCGCTGAACATATCCGCCATCAATTTCGCTTCTTTTTCTGGCAAATTTCCCGCTAAAATTACCGGCAATTTTTTAGCTTTTTCAACCGCTTCCTTTTTATTGACTTTTAAAACATTGGACATAGCGCCAATTATGGCTTTTAAATCTGATTTTGTGCTGAGTTCCGTTAAAATTACCGAGTACATTTTTAGTTTCCGACCCCTTCTTCAGGCTCGCCTTCCCTTGGCTCGCTTTCATTTAGATTTTCTTCATGAGGTTTTTCTTTATTTGGCTTATCTTCGTTTTTCTTTTCCTTTTCTTTCTGTTGGCGGCTAAATTCTTTTATATCCGATAGACGAATGCTGAATTTATTTCCTGCATTTTCTGCCGTTAACTTTCCTTCCACGCAAATAAATCCACGTGCTGGAACGGAAACAGTATCTTCCAGTACCAGCGTTGCCGAATAAAATATCCTGCCGTCAAAAATTTTCGGTTCAACATTGGGAATGGAGAGAGAAACTATTTCTTTTATGTAGAGTTCTATAACCGCATCGCCGGTTCTGTATTCCCAATTCCCCTTTGTTTCCACTTCTGGATTTTGAATTACGAAAATGTTTCCACTTCTGTCTGTTAAATTATAGATAGGTGCGCAAGAAGCGAGCAAAATAAAAAATGCACCGATGAAAAACCTGACCATTTTGGGGAAATTAGAAAATCAATAGCGTGTCTATAGAAATTTGACAATTAGGCTATTTTTTTCTATATTTCTATCCCGTAACGGTGAGTGTAGCTCAGTTGGTTAGAGTACCGGATTGTGATTCCGGTTGTCGTGGGTTCAAATCCCATCATTCACCTACTTTTTACGGGCATTTATCCACTACTTTGCCGCCTGACATTCTACAGCTGCCTGCTGGCATTGAAACACACGATTTTTTGGGGAATGTTATGCTGCAAAACTCATTAGCTGATTGCTGCTTTGGCTGAGATGCTGGCTGTGCCGCAGGCTTTGGTTGTGCCGCAGGTTGCGCTTTTAGTTCCGCTTCTATTTTTTCCATTACAGCCTTTGCCTCTGCTCCTGCCTCGCCTTGGAGACAGCGGACGGAGAATAAGTGTGTTTTTGGGTCATCTATGTTGGCTACATTTTTGTTGTTGTGAAGCATACGCCGATAATTGGATTTGGTGTTGTCTTTGTTCTCGGTGGCGCTCCAATGGCTGCCGAAGTCGCCAGCACCTTTGTAGATGAAATTATTGCCATTCGGTATGCCGCTGCCACCCGGCAGTGCCGAAAAACCGAACTCATTATAGCCAACGCCGTTGTTATTCCAACCGGTATCTGCTTTTAATTTTTCGCCAGCTACGTCAGAACCGCCTGCGGTTGTCATCAAAACATCCCATTCCGCATCGGTGGGCAAGTGCCAGCCGCTTGGGCAAGAAACCATCGCTGTTTTCCAATTGTAAAGTTTCCCGTATCTGTCGCAGCCCATTGGATTGTTATTGTAGCATTTTGTGCCATTTGCGTTGTAAGTCAAATTCTCCGCCATCCAGGTTTGATTGCCTATTTTAATGGTCTTGTATGCTTTTTTATCGCGGGAATCGGTAAAGGTTCCGCTGTAGGCTTTTAATATCTCTGCTGGAGATTTGCCTTGCACGCAACGGACACTGCGTAAATAAGTTTTCTTTTCATAGCTACTGCTGTAATAATTGTCTATGCTTATTTTATGATAATTAGCGGTTTCGCTAAGAGCCTCGTTGGCACTCCACCAGTAGCTGCCGCCTCCAGCATCGTAGAATTTGCCGCCATCATTGCCGTAGCCGCTCGGCATGGCAGAAAATCCATAATCTTCAGTGCCATTGCTGGACCTTTCTCTATAATTTAGCCAACCCTCCGTTGTTTTGAGCTTTATTCCAGCACTATCTTTACCACCTGCGGAATTCACGAGTTTTCTCCATTCAACATCGCTTGGCAAATGCCAACCGTCAGGGCAGGCTTTCGTAGCGGTTTCCCAAGTGTAGAGCCGCCCATAAGTTTTGCAGTTCTCTTCTCTGTTATCATAACACTTGCTATCTTTGTCTGCGTAATCCAGATTTTGAGCCATCCAAACCTGCTCGCCTATTTTGATAGTGTTGTACTTTTTCTTGTCCCTAGAGTCGGTAAAGCTACCGCCTTTAGCTTTTCTTATCGCATCCAGCTTTACTTTTGCTTCCGCCTTTGCTTTCGCTTCTGCCTTTGCTTTTGCCTCCTCTTCTGCTTTTGCCTTTGCCGCCTCTTCTGCCCTTGCCTTTACCTCAGCTATAGCCTCCTTTACCTCTGCCCCTGGCTCGCCCTTCAAGCAACGAACGCTAAACAGAAAGGAACCACTCGTACTGCGCCAGGGGATGCCTTGATAATTGCTGCTTATGCGTCTGTATTGTCCCGCTGATGCGCTCCACCAGCGTCCACCCCCATTTACGAGGGCAAAATCACCATCCGCGCTGCCGCGCCCACCCGGCAGTGCTGAAAATCCGTAATCGTCCGTGCCGTTGGCATCGCCTTCACCTGCCCAGCCCTTTTTGGCTTTGAGCTTCTTTTCGGCAACTTCGTATTTGTCATCACCGTTGCCGCCAACGAAATCCGCAAGGGCATCCCATTCCGCCGCAGTTGGCAAATACCAATCTTTGGGGCAAGCCATCACAGCCGTTTCCCAATTATATATCCTGCCGTATTTTGCGCAGTTGGCGGGTTTATCGTCATAGCATTTGCTATCATTCTTGCCATAGCTTTTGTCGGCGTAATTCAAATTCTCCGCCATCCATGTTTGCTCGCCTATTTTCACGGTTTTGTAGGTTTTCTTATCCCTAGTGTCGGTGAAAGTGCCTTTTTGCTGGGCAAAGGCGGCTATGCAGAGCAGGGTTAACATTATTGCAATTTTTTTCATTGTTTTTCTCCTATGATTGAGAGTTTTTTAAACCATTAGAGACAAAATGTAGAAAAATTTGACCCCTTGTCAAGGAAATCCATGTAAAAAATTTATATATTTATATAAACATGACAAATAGTCAAGAACAACCTCAAATTTTAGGCTCGCTCAAAAATGTTTAACGGACAACAGTGGCATTTACTATATTCCCAATATGGGCAACGGTTATTGGATTCTTTTTATATTTCTGTTTTTAGGCGCATTTATAGCCGCCGCCGCCATATTGGTTGGCAAAATATTGGGCTTTGCTTCAAAAGATGGAAAAGCCAAGTTCAAGGCTTATGAATGTGGAATGGAAACGTTTGGCAATGCCAGAGTGCAATTCAAGGTTGGCTATGTGGTATTTGCCCTTATATTCTTGGTGTTTGACGTGGAGGCTTTGTTCCTTTTTCCAATAGCGGTGCATTGGCGGGGCGTCGTGGATGGAACACTTGGCATTCCGGTGTGGCTTGCATTCGTGGACCTGGGCATATTTTTTGGCGTTTTGGTGGCGGGCTTAGCGTATTCATGGAAAAAGGGCTGGCTCAAATGGGAATAATAAAAACGGTACTGTTTTTATGTACCTTAACTGCTCTGACTTTTGCAGATGACTTTGAAACGCAGAAAGCCGCTTTGCTGGCGGAAAAATCAAACCTTGAAAATGATATTAAGAAGATAAACGCCCAAATTGTCCAAACCGATTCCATTGCGAAAGTGGAAAAAAAATTCTCTTTGGAGCAGCAAACGCGGCAAAAAACGGATATTGAACGCAGGAAAGGCGAAATTGAACAGCTCAGTCAAAAACTCTCCGAAATATCTGCGGAGATGAGAAAGGAAAAAGGTTTCATTGCAAATTCGCAAGTTCAAGTTGAAAATGTGAACTCAACTAGAAAGGCTTTAGCTGCGCAACTGATAGTACATTGCCGTAATTTGGAAAGTTTCATCAAAACGAGTTTGCCTTGGGACACGGAAATCAGGCTGGAGAGAACCTCTGCTCTATGCCAAGATTTGGAAAACGGCGTAGCAACAGCGGAAGAGGGATTTTCCAGACTCAGAACCCTCTACACGGAAGAGATTCGCCGTGGGGACGAAGTGCAAATCAGCAGCCGCGCGATAACCCGCAACAATGGCGATATCACTAATGCAAATGTTCTGCGCATAGGCAACCAATGGATTGTTTATCAAGACGATGCAGGTCTTTTATACGGCGTGATGAGCAGGAAAAAAAACAAAGACGGCAAATATGAATATGCGTGGAAAGAGAATTTATCCTTTGAAGAGCGCCAAGCGGTGAAAACCGCCATAGATGTAAAGCTCTCCCGCAAACCCCCGCAAATGGTAGTTTTACCGCTTTCACTATCCATTTCTGAGCAATAGCCAGATACTAATATGTCTGCGGATAAATATAAAGAGCTTTTGGATTGCGTTGCAAAAAAAGGCAAGGTGGCTGTAGCTTTTTCCGGTGGGGTGGATAGTTCCTTTTTGTGCTACGCTGCATATCAGGCTCTTGGGAAAAACGCCGTTGCTTTTACCATAGTTTCTCCCATGCTTTCAAAAAGCGAACTTTCCGATGCAGAAAAAGTAGCCGCGCAAATAGGCATTGAGCATATCACCATAGAAGAAAAGAGCATTGACGAAGAGGTGGCAAAAAATCCCCGCGATAGGTGCTATTTATGCAAAAAGGAAGAGTTTGGCAAAATAATTCAAGCTGCAAAAGAACGCGGCATAAGCGCGGTTTTAGACGGCACGAACATAGATGACGAAAGCGATTACAGACCGGGATTAAGAGCTTTGCTCGAACTCGGAGTTTTTAGTCCTCTGCGCGAGGTTAAACTCTCAAAGGCGGAAATCAGGGAATTATCGCGTTTGGCAAATATTCCCGTTTGGGACAAGCCCGCCTTTGCCTGTCTAGCTTCGCGTGTCCCTTATGGGCAAAAAATAACAGAAGAGCTTTTGTTAAAAATTGAGGCAGGCGAAGAAATTTTGCGTTCTTTTGGTTTTAAATTATTCCGTTTACGGGCGCATGGGAATATTGCGCGCATAGAAGTGGCAAAAAGCGAGAGGAGCAAATTTTTTGACGAACAGGTTTTAGACGAGATTTCCAAAAAGATAAAGGAACTCGGCTTTGCATTTGTGGCGATGGAGCTTGAGGGCTATGAAATGGGGAGTTTAGTGAAAAATTATGATTTGCAAGAAGACCCTTTTTGGCATTCTTTGCAGAACCAAGTACGGAATCCCCCATAACATAGCAATGGGCGATTCTCTACAACGCTATTTTTTCTAAGTATAACAGACACTTGGTAGAGCATTTCACTATGGACTTTTTCTACTGCTCTGGTAATTGTGGTTCAGACAAGTATATAATTCCCAAAAAATTCTATTTTTCTCCCAATGCCACATACCCTTTTTATAGTCAGCACACCCATAGGTAATTTGGAAGATATCACCTATAGGGCGGTAAGGGTATTAAAGGAAGCAACGCTAATTTTGGCTGAAGACACTCGCCATAGCAGAATTTTGTTAGACCATTTTGGAATTTCAACAAAAATGGAAAGCTATCACGATTTCAACAAAGAACAGGTGACGCCCAAATATGTGGAATACTTAAAAAGCAAAGGCGATATAGCCCTCGTGTGCGATGCGGGAACTCCCGGAATTGCAGACCCGGCTTTTAATCTTGTCCGTGCTGCTAGGCAGGAGCAAATTCCAGTGCGGGCGGTGCCCGGCGCAAATGCTCTCTTAACCGCATTGGTGGCAAGCGGTTTTGCAACAGATAGATTTAGGTTTGAAAATTTTTCGCCGAAAAAAAGTGCACAGAGATTGCACCTATTGCAAAAATTAAAAAGCGATAGCGACAGCACCTTGGTTTTTTACGCAAGCCCTCATAATTTGGTAAAATTCTTAGGTGAAATAAAAGAGATATATGGCGAAGTGAAAGTTGCTTTAATGCGGGAATTGACAAAAAAATTTGAGGAACATTTGATAGGCACCCCAAGCGAACTTCTGGAACGCTATAAAAATTCCTCCCCAAAAGGCGAATTTGTCTTGCTAATAGACAAGGTGGAAAATGAAAAACAACCCTAACATTCTGTTAATTCTGATAATTCTGATAATTCTGGTTCAGATATTCTCCTGTGCCTCGGTGGTTCCTCCATCTGGTGGACCGGAAGACACGATGCCTCCTAGGATCATGGGAACAACTCTTATTCCAAATTCCGTAAATCAAAGCGTTAAGCTTGACCTAACTTTGCAGTTTGACGAATGGATAGTGCAAAAACCGCCAAACGGAGCAGTAGCAATTTCGCCCCCTATTTCGGGCAGATTGCGATTAAAAGCCAACGGAGATAAGCTACGCATTTATTCCACCGAACCCTTGGATTCCAACACAACTTACACGCTCACGGTCACAAATGCCATAAAGGATTTGCGCGACAATCCGCTGGAGAAACCTTTTCAAATTTTATTTTCAACGGGTCCTGTTTTGGACAGCCTTAAAACGGATTTTTCCGTATGGCTTCACGATTCTTTAATTATAAAAAAGAAATTTCCTATTGCGGCACTTTATCCCATTGGCAAAATTCGCACCCAAAAAGGCTATTTGGCAAAATTTAGAGATTCTACACTCACCGCAGAAGCAGACACAATTCCAAATATCACAAAAGAAATCCCTCAGTATTTTGCGCAAACCGATAGCCTTGGAAATGGAATTTTGCAGGGAATGCAGAAAGGCTCATATTTGGCGGTGACTTTTTTAGACGAGAACAACAACCAAAAGCTGGATATTGGAAGTGAAATTGCTGGCATTGCGCCTTTTCCATTTGAGTTGACCGAAGGAGATGAAAACGTGTCATCGCTTAGATTTTCCCTCGGAGACTTGGATACATCTTCATTTAGCTTAGACGCGGTTTCGCAAAAAGGTAATAGGGAAATTGAATTTTCATTTTCACGACTCATAATTTTAGATTCTCTGTTCACTCAAAAAAACAATTGTTTTTTTGCCACGGCTAAAGACACCATTTTCCCTTCTGGTTTTTATATGGCAACGAGTGGCGAAAAAGCGATGCTTATCTTTGATGACTTGAAAAACGACACGCTCTACACAGCACGATGCTCTTATGCAAGCGATTCTTTGGGAAGAAATTTGGATTCGTTGCGAAATTCTGCAAAGTTCAGATTCAAAAAAATTCCCGATAATGAAGTTACCACAACGATTATTTCAAAAACAGAGCCTACAAGGGAAACTGAGGATTTTTTGCCGGGGCAGCCGCTTAAAATATATTATAACAACCCAGTTTCTGCAGATACTTTGAATTTTCGTTTATTCATAAACGAAGACAGCGTTGCGGTGGATGTGAAGCAGATAGATGCTGCCAGTTTGGAAATATCGTCAATTCCTAAATGGAAAACAGATTCAAAAATTAAACTCACACAGATTCAAAAAGACACGCTTATAGATACTTTGTTCAATGAAAAAATTTTATTGCAGTTCAGCACTATCCCAAGATTAAAATTAGCCTCTTTGAAAGGCGAAATACCCGGCGGCAATGCTCAGACAATAGTTATTTTTCAAGAAACTGCAAGTAGCAGAACCGGAAAAACTTCACAGATGCGCGAGTTTAAGGCGTATTGCGATTCCTCAGGGAATTTTGAAATAAAAGACTTACCGTCAGGTATATATAAACTCCTTTATTTCAAAGATTTAAATGGAGATGGCCATTTAACCTCCGGTTCAATTTATCCTTTGCAAGCTGGTGAACCTTGGGCAGCTCCCGCAGAAGAACTGATACTTCCGCATGGCGATGATAATCTTTTAAAGGAATTGTTGAAGGAGTTACCGAATTTATGAGAATCCTTGTTGCCAGTTTGGCGATATTTTTAACAGCGAATGTTTTTTCCGCTGATGAATGGTATGCTTGGAGAAAGGGTTACGAAAAATGCAGGGACGATGTTCAGAATAAGCTTTGGATTTGCCGTGAAGATTATGTGAACAACTTTTGCTATGGCAAAGAACGGGTGTGGCTTGCCAGTAAAAGAGAACAACTGATGTTCGATAGAAATAGGGAATGGATATGGTTTGACAGAGACCTGATAGCCGTTAGAAATTTAAATCACAAATGCGAATATCATGGCTGGGCGAGGTTTAGGCTCGCAGATGGCACATGGAAATGGCAATGTTACTTTAACAACCGCGAAATGGAAGACTCCACCTGCAAGGGCTTCACAAAGAGATAAAAATGGCAGGTAAAGTTTTCTAATTTCCATTCACCAAGAAATGCAAATACAGGAAAAACTGGGCAAAATTTTGCCCTTTGTGGAAAGCCCTGCCCGTTATATCGGTGGCGAAGCCAATAGCGTGATAAAAGACAAAAACGATGTTCTGGCAAACATGGCTTTGATTTTTCCAGACATTTACGAAATAGGGATGTCGCACAATGGGATGCGTATTTTATACAACGCGATAAACAAGGAACCGGACTTATTTTGCGAAGTTGCTTTTGCGCCTTGGAGCGACATGGCAAAATTGATGAAACAAAACGGCATCGCTCTTTACACGCACGCTTCTTTTAGCGAGGTGAATAGCTTTGATGCGGTTGGCATAACAGTGCAAACCGAGCTTAATTTCACAAACATCCCCTACGTTTTGGAACTCGCAAAAATTTCCGCCTTTGCCGCAGACAGAAGTGAAAAAGAACCTATAGTTATAGCGGGTGGTCCCGCGATGGCGAACCCAATGCCCATAGCGGATTTTTTTGACTGTCTTTGCATAGGGGATGGCGAACTCGCAACGCCAGAAATTTTGCGTTTAATTGGCGAAGCCAAAAAAAACAAAAAGAGCAGAGCGGAAATTTTAGAGCAGATAGCAAATTTGGAATCTTTTTATGTGCCTGCCATTCACAAGGGGGAAAAAATTGTCAAAAGAGTTTATATAGAAAAATTGACAAAGGAACTTTTCCCTACAAAAAATTTAATAGCGAATATGCCCCTTGTGCACGACCGCTTTTGCGTTGAGGTTATGCGCGGCTGCACTCAGGGTTGCCGTTTTTGCCAAGCGGGTTATTGGTACAGACCCACCAGGGAATTAAATGCAGACGATGTTTTGGCTCTTGCAAAGGAAGGGATTAAGGCAACCGGTTACCACCAACTTGGGCTTTTGTCTCTCTCCACCGCAGATTATTCACCTATTGAACCAATGCTGGATTCCTTTATTGACGAGCCGTTTTTTGACAACATAGATATTTCTCTGCCATCGCTTAGGGTTAGCAGTTTTGGCGGTAGTTTGGCAAATAAGGTTTATGCCTTGAAAAGCGGGCGCAGTGCCACATTCGCACCCGAAACAGGTTCGGAGCGTTTGAGAAAATTCATAAACAAGACCATAACGAATTCGGATATTCAGCAAGCAGCCGAGAGCGCTTTTCAAAACGGATTCAACAAAATAAAATTATACATAATGGTAGGTTTCCCAACCGAAACAGAAGAGGACATTAAAGCGTTAGTTAAACTCACAGAAACTCTTTTGGAAATAGGAATACGTTACAATAAAAAATGCCAGATAAATTTGAGCGTAGGCATTTTTATTCCCAAAGCGTGGACTCCGTTTCAATGGGCTTCCTTTGCAAAAAAAGAAACGGCAAGAGCGCATATAGGAATTTTGAGGGAGAGATTTTTTAAACATAAAAATGTTAAAATTTCTTGGAATAGCTGGGAAACGGCACATTTGGAGGCGATTTACAGCAGAGGCGGGCGCAACTTGGCTCCTTTGATTTACGAGGCTTATAAAAGAGGGCTTATCTTTGAAAGCGATAGCAACAATTTGAAACCCGATGAATGGGAGAATATCCGCAGAGATTTTAACTACGATGATTCTTGGGTTTTTGAAGGTTTTGGCTTAGAAGAAAATTTACCGTGGGATATTATAGATGCTCGCATCAGCAAAAAATTTTTGCAAAGGGAATTTGAAAACGCCTGCAACCCCGATTCCCAGTGGGTGGAAAACTGCAAGCACGGCAAATGCCAAGCGTGCGGAATACCCGGCAATGGAAAAGATACCGTTCTTGGCAAAATCCCAGAAAAATACACTGCTCTGGCAAGAACCGCACAAGAAATAGAAGAGCTGCAAAAATCCCGCGTTCACAAGGGAACGCAAGTCTTTGCCTATCGCATTGTTTTTAGAAAAATGAAGAGCAGCCGTTTTTTGCCACATCAAAACACCCTTTCTTTTTTTGAAAGAGCTTTTGCGCGCCTTGACATTCCTCTTAAATTCAGTGAAGGTTTTAGCCCCAAACCCCGCATAACAAATACAGGTGCTTTACCTCTCGGTTTGGAATCCCTTTGTGAAGTGCTCTCCGTTGAGCTTTTAGAAAAATTGGATTTAGAGAATAAAAAAGCAGAATTGATAGAAAACATTAACGAAACTTTTCCGCAAGGTTTAGAAATAGTCCAAATTGAACCGTTAAATAGCAAACTTTCCGCAAATCCACCAAAATCTATGGAATATTGCCTGCATGGAGAATACCCAAGCGGATTACCGCAGAAAAAAGAGGATAAACTCCTGCCCATAGTTTTGAATCACAGAGGGCAGAGCATAAATTTAAACGAGCATATTGTTTCAATCAGCGAAACGGAAAAAGCTCTGCACATTACAGTTAAATGCAATGAACAAGGTGGGTCCACAAGCCCTTTTATCATTTATGGAGGTCTTCTAAGCATTGATGAGCAAGAAGCTAGAGCACTTAATGTTGTGAAAGTTGGTTTTAGATAAGCCTTTACCTTCATTAAGCCTGATTTTTATTCCAAACCCGGATTCTGCAAATCCCGTTTACTCAAAATAGGTTCTTTAGTTGGCCATTTGACGGCTATTTTTGGGCAATCCCAAGCGTAGCCTGCTTCCTCGGCTCCGTTATAAACGGAGCTGCATTTATATTGAACCTCGGCAAAATCAGAAAGCACGCAAAACCCATGCGCAAAACCGATGGGGATATAAAACATTTTTTTATTCTCTTCGCTTAGTTCAACAGCTTGCCACTTGCCGTAAGTCGCACTGCCTTTGCGAATATCAACCGCTACATCCCAAATTTTACCGTGCGTGCAGTGAACAAGCTTCTCCTGCCCTGGATTTTTTTGGTAATGTAAACCGCGTAAAGTATTTTTAACGGAACGGCTATGATTGTCTTGAACAAAAACGGTGCTTATGCCGAGAGCTTTAAATTTTTCCGCATTATAAGATTCATAAAACCAACCCCGCGAATCTGGAAACACATCCGGTTCAATGACTAAAAGACCATCAATTTCGCATTTTTCAACTTTCAACGATTGCCTCCAATTCTTTTTGTATTTCCGGTAACCTTTCAAATTCTTCGTGATGCAAGGCACTCATTTTCTGGCAAAGCAATGCGAGGTTTTTGGAGTCGCTGGAACTGGAATGTTTTTTTTCGTTTATGCTCCGCAAAATGGAAATCATTTTTTCAATATCTTGCTGATGCGGATATGTGCGCATAAAACGATGGAAAGAGTTCAAGCCTGCATTGAAAATTTCCGAGTCATTTTCCTCTATTGCATACATTATCTTTGGTAAAATCTGCGTGCCGAGCAATTCCAGCAAATTGCCCTTGTAACTGCTTAAATCCCCTTCTAAGCATATACTCAGGCTTTCGTCTGTTTTCTTCTTCGGTGCAGATTTTTCATCGCCTATTTCTGACAAAAGCTCGTCAACTTCCTTTTCATTTTCCTGCTCGGTTTGTTCTCTATATCTTGACTGGTAGAGTATGGGAAAACCTGTTAAAAATAAATGTGCGCTACCAAGGGAAGAAAATTCGCCCAAAAAGTATATATCGCCGTCTTCGTTCAACAACGCATCTTCTGACTGAAACGACATGAGCTGTGCAGGCACTGGAAAAAAATCACCCATCTTTCCTTTTCTGGGAAAAACGCTCACGCTTATTTTTTTTGCCTTATCCAGATTCTCCTTTATCTCATCATCTTCCAATATTTGTTTTAAAATTTCCTGCAAACCTCTGGGCATGGTATTGCGAAAGGAATCAAAATCCGGATTTTTTGAATAATCACCCTGTATGGCTAAAATCCCATCTGGGCTAACAAGAACATCAAAAGGAGGCTCGTATTCGCCTTCACTGGGCTTTGGGATTTTTACATAACCTATCACCTTGCCGGTCAGCTTATTTTCATTGCCTTTTTTTTGAATTACTCCAAACACAGTAGTAAAATAGAAAATCTCTCCCTATCTTCACAAAATGCTTTTCAAAGACAGGGAATGACAAGCGCAAGGAATGGCATTTACTATATTCAAATCTTCGATGTTTTTCAGGGTACTGTTACTTTTGTTTTTTTCCAATATAGCCGCTTTTGCGCAGTTCGCTGATATGCCTTTGAGGGCATCGGAGAATAACCGAGTTAACAGCATAAGCATAAATGGTATTTTATATACAAGCCAATCATCGCTGACATCTCGCATATCCGTAAAGGAAAATACAAGCTACCCACCCTCCATCTTGGCAGAACAGGTTAAAAAATCCATAGAATCTCTTTATGAAACTGGAATGTTTGATGATGTTAAAGTTTCTGCCATATATGACGAAAACGGCAATGTGGATTTGATTTTTGAGATAAAAGAGCAACCAGCTTTGGATACCCTTGTCATAAAAGGCAACGATGACTTAACGGAAGATGAGCTGAGATTAAAAACACGAATAACCACTGGTGCGGTTTATAGCAAAAGCGAATTGGAACGCGACAGGCAGGCAATTCTAAGCCATTATCGCACACAGGGATATTTGCTCGCCGAGGCAAGCGTGGAGGAAATTCCTGTTGAAGAACATAAAAACAAGGTTATTATATCCATAAGCGAAGGCAACAAGGTAAAGGTGGATTCTATTTTCATTTCTGGCAACGATGACGTGCCAAGAGAAGAAATTTTAAGCCGCATGGCTACAAAAACAGATTCGTGGTGGGGTGGCGGTGACTTTAAAATAGAGGTTTTTAATTCGGATAGGGATTCCGTTATAAATGCAGCAAGGCATTATGGTTATTTGGATGCAGAGCTTTTGGAATACAGAGCGGATTATTTGCCAGATTCCACCTGCCGCTTTTATTTGGGTCGCATGGCACGTAGAGGTTCGAGTTTGCAACTGCTTTATTCCCAAATGAACAAAACAATATCTGACCAAGGCAATCCCTTGCATCATTTGATAGGAAGAGCAATGGCAATGTCCTCTCATTATTATAGGGAATACAGAGCAAAAATGGAAAATAGGCAGGCATTCCCCGTACCAGAAGTGTATAACGAAAAGCAAGCTGCGGAGGTTCTGAACAATATAATAACGTATGGCAGCATTAGAAAGGAATGGGTAAAGAGCTTAAGAGGCAAGGTTTGGAAGAACCCTCGCATAGACAGCTTGCTCAGTTTAAAAAAACGCACACGCTACGAGGATAAGCTCCTAGTCCGTTATTCCTTGGAAGAAACCATTCCTGCGCTTATGCAGTATGATAGTGTTAATACCGCGAGTTATGTTCGCATATACATAGAGCTTAAAGAGGGCAGAAAATATTATGCTGGCAGAGTGCATTTCACGGGCAACGAAGTTTTGCCAAGTGAATTTCTGCAAGCGCAGATTCGTTTAGACAGCGGAAAAGTTTTTGACTATTATCTATACGAAGCTACCAAAAAAGCAATCACGGATTCTTATAGGGAAGACGGTTATCTGTTTGTGCAACTGGAAGAGACAAAAATTTTTGAGAACGACTCTATTGTCCATTTGAGCTTTGCCATACGTGAAGGCTTGCCCGCACAAATACACAGGGTTCATATAAAGGGCAACACAAAAACAAAAGACAAGGTGATTCGCAGGGAAATAAGACTCTATCCGGGTGACACTTACAGGCAATCGCTTTTGGAGCGTAGCTTTAGGGACATATTGCAACTGAATTACTTTGACAATGTAGTGCCTGATATTCAACCCGTGGGCGAGCAGGATGTTGACTTGGTTTTCTCGGTTGTGGAACGTGAAGCTGGCACCGGGCAGTTTGGCGCTGGAGCGGCATACAGCCAAGCAGATGGCTTGGTGTTTACGCTTAACCTTTCAATCCCAAACTGCTGCATGGGAGACGGGCAAGCTGCAAATATGAGCGCGGAATATGGAATTGATAAAAGAGGCATAGCGTTGGGTTTTTCTGAACCTTGGATTTTTGATACTCCGACTAAAGTTGGAATATCTGCGAATTACACATGGTGGAGGGGTTATTATTATCCAGATGTGACGCGTTACGGAGGCAGCGTTTATATAGGGCGCAGGCTTACCTGGCCAGACGATTATTTTTATGCGCAAACAGGTGTTACCTGGCAAAGAAACGAACAAGGACCTAATGTGGAAGGCAGCATCATTCGCTATACGGGAAACGAGGCATCACTTGATTTTGTCATAATAAGAGATGATAAAAATTTACCCGTATTCCCAACTGAAGGTTCACGTTATGTGCTGTCTTCTTCTTGGGCTATTCCGGGTTTTCTTTACGGAGATTTTAGTTTTTTGCAAACAGACCTGAGCATAAAATGGTGGTTCCCGCTCTACACAGATAAACTAGCTCTTGGCATAACAAATGAGTTTGGCGTTATAACCGGAAGTTCCTTGCAATACCGCACCCTATATCAAATGGGTGGAGCTCTTGGCTATAAAGGTTTAATGCGTGGTTATAGTGCAGGTTCTCTTGGTGCATATAGGCTTGGTAGGAGTTATCAGTATTTTGGCGCAGAATTGACCTGGCCCATTGCTCCCAACCGCTTTTACCTGCTTCCGCTTTTCTTTGATGCGGGAAATGTGTTCGGCGAACCTTATTCATCAAGTGAAAAGATAAGAAAAGAAGATATAGGCTCCCCGCTTCGCCAGTGGGATATATCTTCGCTCAAGCGCGATTTTGGCTTTGGTTTCCGCGTAATAGTTCCTATGCTTGGCATTATAGGTTTTGATTTCGCATGGCCCCTCGACCCTGCTGAAATAGGTGGTTATGATATGCCCAATGTTGGTACCATGGAGTTCAATTTCATAATAAGTCAGGGGTTTTAAGCAAATGAAGATTGCTGTTATAGGTGGAGCTGGTTATATAGGTTCGCATGTTTCAAGAGAGCTTTTGGACCTTGGGCATGAGGTTTTTATTTATGACAATTTAAGCAGCGGATTAAGGCAAAATCTGTTCAATGAGGCGGATTTTACCCATGGCGACATATTGGATGTTCAAAATCTGAACGATTTTTTTGAAAAAACAAAACCGGAAGGCATTGTGCATTTGGCGGCTTTAAAAGCTGCGGGCGAATCCATGCTACTACCGGAAAAGTATAGCGTTAATAACATAGTAGGTTCGCTCAACATATTGAATGCGGCAGCAAAATATGGTGTTAAATACATAGTGTTTTCAAGCTCTGCCGCTGTTTACGGCAACCCAAAATACTTGCCAATGGATGAGAAACACCCGACAGAGCCGGAGAACTATTACGGCTATACAAAACTCGCCATAGAACAGTATTTGGAATGGTACAGAAAATTAAGGGGAATAAATTATGCCGCGCTCCGTTACTTTAATGCGGCGGGTTATGATATTAAGGGCAGAATTAACGGTTTGGAGCAAAACCCTGCGAATTTGCTCCCCATAGTCATGGAAGCCGCTATAGGCAAAAGAGCCTTTGTGGAGGTGTTCGGAAATGATTACGAAACCCCAGATGGTACAGGTATCAGGGATTATATTCATGTAAGCGACCTAGCTAAAGCGCACAGAATGGCTTTTGACAAATTGCAAAAGAATAGCGGGAGTTTTACGGTTAATTTGGGAGGTAATAGCGGAAATAGTGTTTTAGACGTGATAAAAGCGGCAGAACGCATATCTGGCAGAAAAATTGAATATAAAATAGCAGCCCGCCGTGCAGGGGACGCAGCTATTGTTTTGGCAAATCCAGCTTATGCAAAGGAATTTTTGAATTGGCAGGCAGAATATTCTGATTTAAATACGCTTATTGAAACTACTTGGACTATTTATAAACAAACCCTTGACATGTCGGCAAAATATTACTATCTTTGTGGTGAAACTTAAAAACGATAAATTTATGTCGGCAAAAAAATATTTAAATAAGAATGTATATGAAGCTTCGGTTGAGCGTATAGATTTTATCTTTAAAAATTTTGAAAAGATATACGTGTCTTTCAGTGGAGGAAAAGATAGCGGAGTTATGCTGAATCTTGTGGTTGATTATGTAAAGAAACACAAAATAACAAAAAAAATAGGCATAATGTTTATAGACTTGGAGGGGCAATACAATATAACGATTGACTACATTAAAAGCACGCTCGCAAAAAATAGCGATTTGTTCGAAGTGTATTGGTGCTGCCTGCCACTGAATCTCAGAAATTCCCTGAGCGTTTTTGAACCCTTTTGGACATGTTGGGACCCAGATAATAGAGATAAATGGATTAGGGATTATCCAGATGTCCCTTGCATTACCGAAAAAAACAATCCATTTCCGTTTTTCAGAAAAAATATGGAATTTGAAGAATTTGTTGAGGAATTTGGAGTATGGTATGCAGGCAATAAAAAAACGGCATGTTTAATAGGAATTCGGTCAGATGAAAGTATTAATCGGTTCAGAACCATTGCTTTTAAACATAAAAATATGTTGGACGATTTTAGTTGGACAACAAAAGTATTTAAAGACAAAAAATTATACTGTTGCTATCCTATTTACGATTGGGCTAATAAAGATATATGGATAGGGAATTACAGATTTGACTGGGATTACAATAAACTATACGATTTATTTTATAAAGCAGGGCTCACATTAGACCAGATGAGGATTTGCCAGCCTTATGGCGATGACCAGCGCATAGGGTTAAACATGTTCCGTAAAATAGAGCCTGAAACCTGGGCTAAATTGGTAAACCGCGTTAGCGGTGCGAATTTTGGAAATATTTATTGCGGAAGTAAAATGCTAGGATACAGAAATGTAACCCTTCCAACGGGGCACACTTGGGAAAGCTATACCAAATTGTTACTCGAAACTCTTCCCCAATCATTGGCTGACCACTATAGGGCAAAATTTGCCAGATTTATATATTACTGGCAAACCGTAGGTTCTGTTGTGGATACAACATGGATGCCAGAAGAAGCTACCCTATCCGGCGGATTTTCATCGCGCGGCAAAAAAAATTTGCCGCTTGTGATTTATAAAACAATACCGGACACACTTCCGATATGGGTAGAAGCAAAAAAAATTGGACCTACTTGGCGCCGCATGGCTATATGTATATTAAAAAACGACCAATTATGCCAATCTCTCTCTTTTGGGCAGACAAAATATCAACGAGAGCGTATGCAAGCTTTAATTGAAAAATATAAAATAATATAGGAGTAAAAGATGAAAAAAAAAGAATACAAAAGCCCCGCTTACAATGTCCAAGCTATCCCTGTGGAGAAGCTGAGAGCCAACGAGTATAACCCAAACAGAGTAGCACCACCGGAAATGGAGCTTTTATACCACAGCATAAAAGAAGACGGCTACACAATGCCTATAGTTGTATATTATCGCAAAGAGCAAGATATATATGAAATAGTAGATGGCTTTCACAGATATTCCATAATGCTTAGATATCCTGATATATATGAAAGGGAAAAAGGGCTTATGCCTTGTTCGATTATAGAAAAGCCCATAAGCGAGCGCATAGCTTCTACCATAAGGCATAACAGGGCTCGTGGCAGCCATAATATAGATTTGATGAGCAATATAGTCGCGGAATTGGTTGAAATTGGCAAAAGTGATAATTGGATTTCAAAACATCTGGGAATGTCCAAAGATGAAATTTTGAGATTGAAACAAGTAACAGGCTTGGCTGCCTTGTTCAAAGACCAAGAATTTTCAAAAAGCTGGGAAGTGCAACATGAATAGAAAAAAATCCCGACAGGCGACCATCGGGATTTTCTGAACCCTTACACAATTATTATCTCTTCAAGTTCACCGCTTCTTCTAGCATCGTATCGCTTACCGTGATTATTCTGCTGTTTGCCTGATAACCTCTTTGGGTGGTTATCATATTGGTAAATTCATTCGCCAAATCCACGTTTGCCATTTCCAATGCGCCCGGTCTCAACGAAGAGGAGCTTTGCGTTTTTGGCTTGCCCCATATCGGGTCGCCGGAGTTAGCGGAAAGGGTGTAAACGTTATCGGACACATCTAATAAGCCGCCCGGATTCGCAAAATCAACTGTTAGAATCTGGGCTAGTTTTTTGTTGATGCCATTTGAAAATTTACCCTCTATAAGACCGAACTCGTCTATGCTCATTTCAACAAGGCTGCCTGAAGTGTAGCCATCTTGAGTTTGGGCTTGAGCGGATGAGGGAATCTCCGCTTGCGATGTTAAGCCTTTCCAATTGCCGGGACCGCCTGCGCTCAATCTTATGCGCATCGATTTTGCACCGTTGGCAGGGTCAAACTGAAGGGTAGAACCGCCATCGTCAAAAAGCCAGGAAGCAAGGGTGCCGTCTTGTCCAAAGGTTATTTTACCAGAACCACTGCCCGGAGGGTTTATAATCTCTTTGCCGCCAAAACTGGCTTTCCATATCCATTCGCCGTTAACACCGGTATGCGTGAACTCAAATCTCAGGAGATGTTCTGCACCGGAGTCATCGTAAATCGGAATTGAGGTAGGAACTACTTCCGCATTTTCCGCCTCTTTGTAAAGCGTTACTTTTGTCGCTTCAATAAAACCACTGGGCGAAACTGAAACTCCGCCGGGGTTTCTCGCCGTAATGCTGAGATTATTAACTGAAAATGTCTTGCCGGGCAAGCCGCGAATAACAAGCGCACCTTCCGGTATTTCATCTTCGCCCAAGCCGGGTGTTTTTAACGCAACGCTGGGGTAACTGTTGTTGTCCTTGCCCATATAATCGTAAGGCAATTTCAAATCATTACGGAGTTGCATCATAAAATCATCCAGCAAGGTGGTATTTTTCTTGTATATCAATGGACTGGAAGTAATTTGGTCTCCGCCTATTGAAGCATTAAAGCTGATTTTCGCGCCATCCACTAAATTCATTTCATTTCCGAAGGAGTTAAGAATCTCTGCTAAATAATCATATTGCTCCGCCGGACGCAGCAATGCGCCTGAAATGGTCTGCGATTTAACATAAACTACAGCCTCAGCAGTGCCGCGGTTCTTAGAGCCGGGTGGAATATCGCTATACACTAAGTTAGGCGGAGTTCCGGTCGGAATAGCAACTTGAGCTTCAACAAATACATTTACAGTTTTATTACTATTATTGGTGCAACTCCATAAATCAGCAGGAACAGGAACGGGAAACGCAGGGGTAGTTCCATTCATTATAGCGGAAGCAGGCAGAGAAGCTATGGCAGTATCTGACTTATCTGCAACGGAGCCAGGAACCAATATATTTATCGTTGCTGGTGCAGGTGGATGCGTAGGAGGAAGAGCAGTACTGGAAAACTGGGAGTTTATTGGAAAAGCACTGCCTCTGGTAACAGAACGAACAGTGCCATCTGGCATCGTAACACTAACAGCAGGACCATTATTAATGATATTACCTACCTTGAAAGTATCATTATCACCAGGAGTATAGCTATTAGGTATCAGCACGCTAATACCTTCACCGCTATCATTCACAACAGTACTACCAGGGGGATTACCAATGTCAAAACTAGAGCGATGAGGAATGCTTCCGGGTGCCCATATCAGAAGAGGCAATGTTCCGGGGATGGTTCCTGTTACGCCTACGTATTGAGCATTAGCCGGGAAATATGCACCGTCTAGTGCTCCCACTGAGGTTGCTCCGGGGATGGATACATTTCCTGTATAGCCATTTGCTGTATAAGTTTGGCTACCAAGAACACCAGGTCCCAAATAAGAGCCAAAGTTAAACGCTTTGGTCACAGAAGCGCTATCATTAATTTTTCCGCTGTCTGGATTATTGCTCTCTATGCTGAAACCAAAAATATCACTACGTACACCTGTTATCTGCAACTCCCCTTTATCAGTTAAAGAAATTGATAGGGGTTCTATATAGGTTGGGGTGCCCGGGATGTTGACGGCTGGGAGCGGGTTAACAGCCTTAAGATAAGAACTTAAAGTGTATTCAATACCACGCATTAAATCGTTCAAACTGTTAATATTCATATTGCCACCGGAGAAATCGGCTAATCCAGAAATGGTATCTGCAAGGCCAGAGGTCCCGTTAATACGATTTACTTGCGCTCCGTCTGCTGTTATATGGAACGAAACCTCTATTTTGTTGTCATAAGACGGGTCGGTATAAAAAGACATAGTTATTGTATCGCCTTCCTTCATTTTGAACGGCAAACCGTTTTTATCATACAGAGAAGAAAGCACCGTGTCGTGTACACTGCGCCCTTTATCGTTAAGTCCATTTGCTCCAAAAAATCTCTCCCCATCTGCGGAGTGCAACAATCTTTGGGTATAAGAAACAGAGCCTTTAGCCTCTCCGTCTGCTCTCAGGTTGCGCGCCAAGGTCACCTCGGTGGTAGCCCTTGCTGGAGATTGCTGGTTTAGCGGAATCTGTAAATTGCCTATTGCGGTGCCCGGAGGGAAATTGCCCAAGGCATCCGCCATCTTGCCCTGCAAAACCATTCCGTTTGTGGGCAGTATTATATAACCTTGGGAATCCAGTTGAAATGCTCCGCAACGCGTGTAATATGTACCGACTCCATCGGAAACACCAAAAAAGGCATTGCCTTCTATGCCAATATCGAGCATCCTGCCCGTGTTTTGCAGATTGCCCTGCCCCATTATCATATCGATGGAGCCAACAGCAACACCCAAGCCTATTTGCATAGGATTTGTGCCGCCTGCCTTGCTCTCCGTGCGGCTTGCGCCTTTCACTAGCTGGCTGAAGCTTTCTGAAAACGTGGTGCGGCGGGTTTTATAACCAGTCGTATTGACGTTTGCGATGTTATTACCAACAGTGTCCATGCGGACTTGGTGGTTTAGCAATCCGGACACGCCGGAATTAAGAGATCTTAGCATTTTGCTCTCCTTAGGTTGAACTTTGTGAGACTATTTCCCATGTTTTGGAGACTGCAAAAAGCGTGCCAGAATTTTTACATTAGACGGAGCAAACGGGAAAAAAAATTCAGATTTGTGCATTTTGCAAACAACTGTTGACGCTTTTCTTAAAAATTCTGAGAAGATTGCCTAAGATGAAGTAAGAAAAATTCTAAATTACCACCGAAATGAAACCTATATTTTTAATTTTCTTAACACTTTGCCTTTCGCTTGCCGTAGCTCAAGACTCTGACTCTGACATTGAGCTTGAACTTCTAACCCCGGACGAATTCAAAAACGAAGTTTTGCGCAGGGAACTTGCCTTGCAGGGAGTAGAAAGCACAAAGGATTCCTTTTCAAGAGAACTTTTGAGAGCCTCCGTGCTTTATTACGACAAAAAATGGGATAGCGCTTATTCCGCATATATGCCGCTGCTGGAAAAAGCCCCGAACCTTTTGTATGGTCCCCTTGTGATAAGGATTGCAAAATGCGAGCTGGAAAGAGGCAACATCCAAGAGAGCAGAAAAATTTTACTCAGCATAAAGAGCATAAAGAGCAATAAAAACTTGTGGGAGATGGTGGACCAGGTTTTAGTGGATGGCATTATGCGCGATACGACAATTTTTCATAGCGCGAAAAAAGATTCCTTGCAGCAACGGCTGAACTCCAAATCAAATGCAGGGCATGAACAATTTTTAAAAATAAAATTAGCCGCATTGCAAGAAAGGGAAAGAAATATAAACGGCGCAACGGCAATTTACTACTCTCTTTTGAGGAATGGAGGCAAATACGCTGACTCTGCGTTTCGGGCTTTGTACAGGTTAGCTCCAGACAATGAAGACTACAGTTATGTCACAATTTTATGTAGGAAGAAACACTACGAACAATGTGCGGAAAAGATAAGTTCTATTCTTGACAATAAAAAATTAAAACTGGATTCCACAAAAAAAATAAATCTTATGGAATTGCAAGCAGAGGCATGGAAACAACTGAATAAAACCGGACTCGCTATTGGGGTGTATAAAAAACTTTTAGACAGCGTGGATTACAATGCCGTATGGATGCAAAACCTGCTCAGAATGGTGAGAAGCACAAGCGATAAAAAAGAAGCGAAAAGACTTGATTCACTTTTTCAGAGAAAATTTCCATTCAGCTCGGAAAACGCAAACAATTTATGGGTAAAAGCTTTGGAACTTGAACAAGCGAAAAATTATAAGGAAGCCATTAATGTTTACAAAAAGCTTTATGACCCTAGATTCGGAAAGCATAGAAGCAGGCAATGGGCAAAATTCAGAGTTGGGTTTATAAATTTTAAAGAGGAAAAATATGCGGAAGCCGCAGACATATTTGCAGAAGCTGCAAAGGAATATTTAGGGTTAATGCCGAGAAGTGCTGCCCTTTATTTTTATGCGGAAAGCCAAAGAATGCTTGAAAACAAGGAGAGCTTGGCAAAGGCTTACAACGCAGTTATAGCGGATTTTCCGCTCGGTTACTATTCTTGGCGTGCAAAACAGAGTCTAAAAGAATTTAAGATTTCTGAAGATATTCCCAAGCTCGGAGTTGAAATGACGGATTCAGCCGCCATAGCATGGCTAAGAACTTTGCAAAAAAAGGAAACAGACGAAAAGGATTCCATTGTCAGTGTAGAACGTTTGGAGCAGATTAGCATTTTACTCAGTAGCGGTTTTGAAAGAGAGGCTTTTGAACTTTATAACGAGGCTCTTGAACTTCATAAAAATCGCCCAGAGTTTTATTACAGATACGGCATTATGTTTATGCAAAACAGCGAACATGCTTTGGCACACAGATTGGCACGTAATCTTTTAGACCTTGTTCCTAGGGAAAGAATGGTTGGCATTCCAATTCAGGTTTTAAAATTTCTTTATCCTATGCCGCACGAAGTGAAAATAAAAAAACACACAAAAATAGACCATTTTCTAGTTTACTCAGTTATGCGGCAAGAGAGCATGTTCGATGCTTTAATTACATCCCCAGCTGGAGCTAGAGGGCTTTTGCAAATTATGCCTGCAACTGGAGATTTTTTGGCAAAAAGCGAAAACATAAAGAAATACAACAAGGAGCTGCTATACAACGCATACATGAATATTCGTTTGGGGGTTAGATATTTAAACGACTTACACACCGAATATAAAGGAGATTACATAGGCATTTTGGGGAATTATAATGCGGGTCCGGCACCTGCTGCTCGCTGGGTGGCAAACCATGGCTCTTTGCCTTGGGATATAAGAGTAGAGGAGGTCAGCTATTGGGAAACGAGAGATTATGTAAAACGCGTGATGGGAAATTATTGGATTTATAAAGAACTCTATGGCGAAAGTTGATGTTTTTTCTTTTAACACTAAGTTCCGCAGTAGGTCTCGCTTTTGGGAATATTTTAGAAAGCATCGGTTTGCGAGCGGCAAATTCCGCTAAGTCCCTTGTTAAGAATAAGTTTTGGTTGGGCGGTTTGTGTTCGAGTATCATCGCAACTTTGCTCTATTACGCGGCTATGGCAAAATATAACATAAGTTTGGTTCAGCCTTTTATGGCTTTAAATCCGGCATTGACAGCAATTCTAGGGTGGAAAATTTTGGGAGAAAAAACAACCCGTAAAATTGTTTTTGCTATAGCTCTTATTTTTTGTGGGCTTTTAATAGATGGAACTTTGGCTGGGGAAGCCTCTGGAGGATTGCGACCAAAAGAAACTCTTTGGATTTATGCCGGAGCTGTGCTCGTTTTGCTCGCTGTGTTCTGCTCAATTTTTCGAGCTTCGGAGATTGTGGATTCTCTGTGTGCTGGCGTGGGCTTTGGACTTTCCGCTGTTTTTTACAAGAGCATTTCTTTAGACGGTTTGTTTCCACCACCTATTGACTTGCGCATTTTTGCCTTTGCCGTGCTTTATTTAGCCGCATTTCTCTGTTCGCAGATTGGGCTTCGCAGGGGCAGGGCATTGTTTGTCATCCCACTTTCTGCTGCCGTTGGCTTGATTGTACCTGCCATAGGCGGGATTGTGGTTTTTGGAGAGCCATTCCCACCGCAAAAAATAATTGTCCTCTTATTAGTATTTGCTGGTTCAATTTTGTTTATAAAGGAGTAGATTTCCTAATTTATCCCTATGAATGTTTCTGCATTTTTGATTTTTGGCGCACCGGGTTCGGGAAAAGGAACCGTTGGTGCAAAGTTAGCTATGGTAACTGGCATAAAGCATCTCTCAACCGGCGATATGTTCAGGGGCTTATCGCCAGCGAGCGAAAATGGCAAACTGTTTTCAAGCTATGCAGGAGTGGGCAAGTTGGTTCCAGACGAAGTGACGATTCAAATTTTTTCACGCTATATCAATGGCTTAATAGATACGAATAAATTCGACCCAGAAAAGGACTCCTTTCTTTTGGATGGCATTCCGCGCACCGTTGCGCAGGCAAACTTGATAAAAAGCGTTGTTGATGTTAAGCACGTTTTTGTCCTTGATATTCCTGATTATTCGGTTATAGTTGAACGTTTGCTCAAAAGAGCAAAGATAGAAGGGCGCAAAGACGATGCTGATGAGGGGGTAATCCGCGCCCGCCTAAATGAATACGAAACCAAAACCGCCGCTGTTCTAGGAGCCTACGATAGCTCCATGATAACAAAAATCAACGGAGCACAAAGCCCTGATGAGGTATTTAGAGACACTTTGTCTGCATATATAAAGACAAAGTGATTAAAATTTACTATATTTCCCCTATGGGGAAACGAAAAGATAAAAAAGCGCTCATTTTGGACGCTATGGAAAAGATTATTGGCGACGGTAATGCGGAAGGTTGTTCTGTTGATGAAATAGCTAAGGTAGCTGGCATAGGCAAGGGTAGCGTTTACTATTATTACAAGTCAAAGAGGGAAATAGAGATGGACCTTTATTTCAGAACTTTCGGTGGCTTTGTTGAAAATTGCCAGAACATACCAGAAACTGAAATGAAGACATTGGAAAAACTAAAAGCCTTGTTCAAAACCTATTACGACCAGGCTTTGGGACTCAGCTTAGACAGTTACTTGCATCTGCCGCAAAATATGGATATGCATCAAAAAGTACTTGCCTTGCTTGTGGAAAGCATAACGCCTATACTTTCAAAAATCCTGAAACAAGGTGCTGAGGAAGGTGTTCTTGATTGCGATATGCCCGACGAGTTTGCAAATATATTTGTATGCGTGTTTACTTTTTTGTTCGATCCGGGCATTTTCAATCTGAAAGTAGATGAAACTCTTAACAAGTTGAGTGCCTTTGCAGAAGTAATGGAAAGGGCTTTAAAGATAAAAAAAGGCGGTCTTTCATTTATGCGCGATAAAGATTTTTTGCTTTCACTGAAAAAATCTTCCATCTGGTTTCAGCTTGGCTAACGCCTAGAAATGTCAACTTTTCCGGTAGTTTGCATAGTGGGTCGCCCGAATGTGGGTAAATCAAGTTTGTTCAACCGCATTTTAGGGCGCAGAGCCGCCGTTGTAAGCGACCGCGAGGGCGTTACCAGAGACCGCCACTATCAGGAAGCTGAGTGGCAAGGGACAAAATTCACGCTTGTGGATACAGGTGGTTTTATGACAGACGAGCAAATTGACGTTTTGGCAGATTCTGTCAGAGAGCAAATTTTTGCGGCAGTAAACGAAGCGGATTTAATTCTCTTTATGGTTGATATACGGGTTGGAATCACCGAGCTTGACCAGCAATTCGCAAAGCACATTCTGAAAACGGAAAAGCCTGTTATTCTAGTTGCGAACAAAAGCGAAGAAGCCGCCGACCGCGCAGAAGGCTTTGCATTTTTGAAACTCGGAATGGGTACGCCAAGAACCATTAGCGCATTGACCGGCTATGCGGTCTTGAGCCTGCTGGACGAAGTTGTTTTGCATCTTCCAAAAAAGAAAAAAACAATGAGAGAAGATGCCGCTATTTCATTTGCCATCTTAGGGCGCCCGAATGTTGGAAAAAGCACCTTGCTAAACAAAATACTCGGTGAGGAGAGGGTTGTGGTTTCTGACATACCCGGCACCACAAGGGATTCCATAGACTGCTATTTTAATTACAATGGGGTTAATTTCAAGGTTACGGACACCGCAGGGCTTCGCAAAAAAGCCAAGGTCGCAAAACAAAAAGACGAGGTGGAAATCTTCAGCAATATGCGAACAATGGAGAGCATTCGCCGTTCGGATGTTGTTGTGCTGCTGCTGGATACAACCAGAGGCTTTGAAATTCAGGATTTGCGTATAATAACGGAAATCCGCAAAGCCGGCAAAGGGTTAATTTTGGCGATTAACAAGTGGGATATTCTTGAAAACAAGGATTCAAAAAGTTTTGATTTGATTTTGAAGGAAATCAGGGAAAAAGACCCGCTCTTTGAATGGGTGCCTGTTATTTCCATAAGTGCGCTGGAAGGTTTACGGGTGCATAGGCTGCTCCAGGAAATTCAGACGGTTTATGCAAACTGCAAGCGCGTTATAGGCAGGGAAAGAGTTGCGGAAACTTTTAAAACCACCATCCAAAAAAATCCCCACCACTCCCGTGGCGGGCATTCCGTGCCGCTCAAAAGAGCCTGTCAAATTCTGACTAATCCACCCGTGATAACCATTGAAACCCCATACCCAGACTTAGTGGATGAGGCTTATAAAAGATATTTGTTAAAAACATTCTTTGAGGAATTTGGCTTAAAAGGTGCTCCATTAAGGCTAAATTTTGACCGTACTCTGCATTTACGAAGCGATGAGGATTTGGAAAAACATGCAAATGCCATTTTCAGCATGAATATTGGCACTTAATTTGCTATATTATTTATCCAAGTGTTATGAATCTTGTACGTGCACATATAAATTTAGAAAACTCACCTGTTTCAATGCAGTTGAGCTTCCCCAGATTTTTGTTGTTTCTCATTAGCTTGCTCAAGCGGCTAGTACAACTATCCATGCTGATTCTCGTCCTAAATTTATTTGCCTATTGGACTTATCAGTACTTTATGGAGTCTGCCCAGGAGCAAAAAAATCGCCTTTATTCAAGGCTTCAAGATATAAACGCAAAAATAGACTCCGTGGACATAAAAATATCTAGTTCTTACAGCAACGAAGATTTGCTTTATGCAAAATATGGGCTTGTGGTACCGGATACTAATATGCGAGAAATGGGTGTTGGCGGCTCAATTCTCCCTGAAAGTTCGCTAGTGTGGTCTGCGGTACCTATAAAAAAATTGAAATCCACCATAGCAGACAGATTTCAAAAAATAAATGCAAAAATTGACCGATTGAATAATTCCTATTTGGGTTTGCAACTTTACATAGAGCGATTATACGGAAATTTGCAACATACGCCTTCGATTGCACCCGTTACTAGCTTTTTTTTGAGTTCGCCATTTGGGCTTCGCACTCATCCCGTCACTGGTGAAACGGAAAAAATGCATCAAGGCATAGATATGACCGCACCAAAATGGACAGTTATTCACGCTCCTGCAAACGGACGAGTTGATTTGGTTTCAACCAGCGAAACAATGGGAAGATATGTATCTATAGACCATGGAAATGGCATAGTTACTCGCTATGGCCACATGGAGAAGCCTTTTGTAAAAGAAGGTCAAATAGTTAACAGATTCGATGTCATAGGTTACATTGGGAACACAGGGCGTACAACCGGTAACCATCTTCATTACGAAGTGTGGATCAATGGAACGGCTGTGAATCCTATTTATTACATACTTCCAGAGCAATACTCAGTTGAGTAATTGATATTCTGGAATTTTCACTTTAAAATCGGAGTTTTTATGAACCCTTTAATGATGGGGGTTTTGGCTTTATTGCCAGAATGCCCTTATTTTTATGAATTTCTCCCAGACCCTGCGGATGTGCCCGATAATGAGGGCGAATATCTAAGTGTAAAATGGGAAAATTCTGTTGTTCCTTGGGATACCATTCATTTGCAGATGGACAACAACAAGGCTTTTGCCGTTTATGTTCCACCGGATTCCTTTTTTACAGAGCTACTTTTACATAGAGGCGCACCCGCCGCTTGCCCTGTGAAAAATGGTTTGCTCTGTTTACCTCTTGCTGGTACGGCTCTTCCAAACAGCCGTGCAACCGTATGGAATTTAAGTGCTGGAATTTGCCGCGACACTGCATACTTGCCAATTCCAAAGCCGGGGAAATCTATTGTGAGAACGGAAAATGGAGAGTGGATTCTAGGAGAGGCGGGTAATGTAAACTCAGGTTCCGCTCTTACATTGGATTCCATAATTTCCATTTATGGGGGAATTCCGCTTTATATATCGGAAGTCGCGCCTTGCCCTGAAGAAGGAATTCCTGAGTGGTTTGAAATCACAAATCGTACGAATATGGCTTTTCCATTAAATGGCATTTCGGATTGCAAGGCTAAAACTCCGCTGAAAAGCACGGATTCCATAAGAGGTAAAAGCTCAATTTTAATAACAAAACAAAGTGCCGACCTAGCGGAATTTTTACAAACAGACGAAATTCCAATTTATCAAATATCCATCGCCGCATTAAAGAACACAAACGACACATTGCGGCTTTGCTATAACGGTTTAAAATTAGATTCCGTGATGTGGGGCAAAGCGGTTGGACGCCCTGTAAAATGCCCTAGCACAGAGAGAATAAGCCCGGGCTTTGTGCCTAAGGTCTCAAATAACCAAACAAAGCTCATGCAGTTATCGGAACGCGTTTTGGAACGTTCAAAAAAGAATGCGATGCTCAGGATTCGCATAAATTCTCAGGCTAAACTTGAGCTTAGGTTAATAGATAGGGGTGGAGTAGGTTTTTTGAAAAAGACTTTTTCGCAAGCCAGCAATTCGTGGATTGAAATTCCCGAATGGCGAAGATGCCAAAACGGACCATGTTTTATCCATTTGCAAGGAGAAGGAGTAGATGAAACGGCTGCTTTTGTTT
>Ga0268262_10000991_pt1 | contig 36610 bp, 34 predicted proteins | sample TergutNc150P3_FD_190354 | JGI IMG/M metagenome (GOLD analysis project Ga0268262, IMG submission 190354) | Nasutitermes corniger P3 segment gut microbial community from laboratory colony in Florida, USA - Nc150 P3 (SPAdes) (version 2) | ecosystem: Host-associated > Arthropoda: Insects >...
TCATCTGCTGAGAATCTCCTGTCCCTAAGATTTTCGTGCGTTGCGAGCACACGTCTATCTTACCAGGGGATTTTCTTCTTGGCAAACGCCGTTTTCACGGAAAACAGGAATGCTGTTGTGGTATTGGGATGATTATAGCATGGATTTTGCGGAATCACAACAAATTTTTCAAAAATATTTCCCGGCAAGTCTTGTGCCTGGCGGGATTTTGTGCTACAATATCTTGTAATGTTATCTTGGAGGAGACCGCATGCCGCAGACACCCCTTGTCGCGCCCGAGGCGCTTGCCAGGCAGAGGGAATACGCCGCGCTGGTGCGGGAGCTGCTGGCCGGAAGGCTCGGGCGGCCGCCGGCGGCTTTCGTGCATACCTACGGCTGCCAGGGCAACGAGGCCGACGGCGAGCGCATGCGGGGCATGCTGGCGGAGATGGGCTTCGGCTTCTGCGACGACCCCGCCGGGGCCGACTTTGTGCTGCTGAACACCTGCGCCGTGCGCGGCCACGCCGAGGACCGCGCGCTGGGCAACGCCGGGCGGCTGAAAGCCCTGCGGCAGGCGGATAAAGACAGGCGCGTCGCGCTGTGCGGGTGCGTGGTGCAGCAGCCGCACGCGGCGGAAAAGCTCCGCGCGCACTACCCCTTCGTCGACCTGCTCTTCGGCACCCACGCGGTATACCGTCTGCCGGAGCTGCTCTACCGCCTGTATACCACGGAACGCCGCGTGGTCGACGTCGCCGACGAGCCCGGCTCCATCGCCGAGGGGCTGCCCGTGCAACGCGAGAGCGGCTTCAAGGCCTGGCTACCGGTGATGTACGGCTGCGACAACTTTTGCAGCTATTGCGTGGTGCCCCTGGTGCGCGGCCGCGAGCGTTCGCGCACGCCGGAGGCGATTCTAGACGAGGCCCGGGAATTGATCAACGCGGGCTATAAAGAGATCACCCTGCTGGGGCAGAACGTGAATTCCTATCGATCCGAGGGCTGGGATTTCCCCCGCCTCCTGCGCGAATTAGACCAGCTGGAGGGCGATTATTGGTTACGCTTCATGACTTCACACCCCAAAGATTGCAGCAAAGACTTGCTCGACGCCATGGCCGAAGGGCGGCACATCGCGCGGCATCTGCACCTGCCCGCGCAAAGCGGCTGCGACCGCGTCCTGCGCGAGATGAACCGCCGCTACACCGCCGCGCAGTACCTCGATGTCGTGCGCTATGCCCGGGAGGTGATGCCCGGCCTCTCCCTCACCGGGGATGTAATTGTGGGATTTCCCGGGGAAACCTATGAGGAGTTCCGCGAGACACTGGCCCTGGTAAATCAAGCGCAGTACACCTCGCTGTTCACGTTTATTTTTTCGCCACGGGAGGGCACCCGCGCGGCGTCCCTGCCAGACCCGGTCTCCCACGAGGAGAAGGTGCGGTGGTTCCAGGAGCTCACGGCGTTGCAGGAGGGCAGCGCGGCCAAGCGCTGCGCCGGTATGGTGGGGCGGAGCGAGCGCGTGCTCTGTGAAGGCAAAGGCAAGCGAGTTGCCTCTGGCAAGCGCCTGGCACTGATGGGCCGCACGGGGGGGAACCAGATCATCGAATTTGACGGCCCGGAGGGGCTGGTTGGGCGGTTCGCCACGGTGAAAATCACGAAGGCAAGCAATTGGCTGCTGGACGGGGAGATGCGCCTGTAGGGGCGAATAGTAAGCCATCCGAATATGTACGAATTTATAAAGAGGAATAGTCATGAAACACGCAAAAAAGTTTTTCGCGCTTCTGCTCTGCGCCACGCTGTTTGTAGGTCTGACCACACCTGCCTTTGCGGACGAGCCTGCCTTCACCATCACAGCGGATAAGCAAATGGTGGCTACCGGGGAAAACTTTACCCTGACGGCGGTCAATGCTCCGCAAGCGGAAGCAGGCCAATCTATCCAGTATCACTGGTTGTTTATCACCCTTCCTGAGAATGGACATGTAGGCACAATATCCCTTGGAACAACTGCGGATGCGGTCATACAGATACAAGCCCCGGGCAGAGACGTATTGTGGCCGGACTATAATAATCCGTTCTCTCAGCGATTTTCGATGCAGTATTGGTGTGTTGTCGATATCAGCGATGCCTCCGGACTCGTTGCGTCCTACAGAAGCAGCAGAATCACAGTGCAGGGCTATTACAATCTTACGGATAGCTTTGCCGTGCCCTATGAAGCCCTTGGCTATGCGCTCCTCGGCGTATTTATAAATCCTTTCCGGAATGTCTTCTACTCCATTGCCTGCCTGTTCGGCATTGTCTGGTCGCCGTTTGTGGCGTTAGCAAATTCCGCGCAAGCAAAACGGGTGAATGGCTGACATTACGTAGAATTATAATCAAGGAGACAACTATGCAGGACATCAAGCAACTGACCCGGGAGCTGGGCGCGGCGCTGCAATTATCCCCCGAATACGTGCGCTGCGTGGCGGCGCGGGAGACCAACGACGCAGACGAGGCCCTGGGCGAACAGATGCGGGAGCTCGAGCTGGTGCGCATGCAGTACCAGCACGAGGCCGCAAAGGAGGATGCCGCCGACGAGGGCCGCATGGAGGAATACAACCGGCGGTTCGACGCGCTGTACGGCGAAATCACGGGCAGCGCGAACATGAAGGAATACCGCGGGGCCGCGGACGCCCTCAACGCCCTGCTGCAATGGATGACGGGCCTGCTCCAGGGCTGCGCGCAGGGGGAGGACCCCGGCATTTACGAGCCGGGACAGGCGGGCTGCGGGGGCAATTGCGGCGGGTGCAAGGGCTGCGGCTGATGTTGCGCGCAAAAAAACCGCTTGACATCTTCAGCCAAACGGTATATAATACAGGTGAGGGGTGGTATCGCGTTGAACAGACGGCTACTGCTCGTCCCCTCATAATCGCTAAAAATGAGAAGAAACCGCCCAGCTGGTCAGGCTTAGGGGCGGTTACTTCTTATTGCCACGGATGGTCATAAGGTACCCTGTCGCGATCACAAGGAACGCTAAGATGTACATTTCAATACCCATACCTACTCACCCCCTTTCGAGAGCGAGGGGAGCAACCGCCGCTGCGCGCGATACCGACAACAGTATACACCATCCTTCCGGATATTGCAAGAAGTATTTCCCCTTGTGCAACCTGCACAAAATCGGTTAAAACGCACAAAAATCGCCCCCCCCCCCTAAAAATTTAGTACAAAAGTAGAACTTGCTTTTTGGGGTTTACAGGCGTCCTTTCCGGGATTATAATGGGCTTATCAATTCCGGAAAGGATGCATTTTTATGGATGCCAACAAGGAGTTTTTGGCCGCACTGAAAAACGCAAGCCAGGCGCTGGCGCGCATCAGCGAGCTGGACGAGGTGGTCACAAGCGAGGGCGAGCTTGCTGTCGAATATCAGAAAAATGTTTGGGCACCCAGGATAAAGCGGATACTATTTCTGGCGATGGGAATAGGTGCTGGCGTTGGCGCTATATTGGGTGCTGTGGTTTCGTTGTTTGACTCTGAACTGTCAATTGGACCATGGATTGGTATTGGAGCTGTCCTGGGTCTTCTATTTGGAATGCAAGCTTTTCCGATCATTCAACTGATAAGCCTTGCCAAGATGAATTCGGGTAAATCGAAAAAGCCGGAACATGTGCATCATGTGGCGCTTGTCAAGGCGCAAAGGCAAACCTATAGCCTGATCAAAGAAGTATGGAAGCCAAACATAGCTATCCTTAAAAGATATTCGCGAAAAAATCGCGGTAACTTGGGGGAATACAGCCAGCTTTGCGAATCGTTGATTCGTGCAGATACTTGGGTGAAAACCTTGACGCTGAAGGCGCAAACGGCGAAGCTCGCAAAACAAAACGCGGCCGGAGCCATGAAGATGGCCCTGGGGCTTGCGGTTGTTGCGGTGGCGGTAACCGGCGTGGTGGCTTCCGCGGTCGGCTCGGCCTCGCAAGGGGTTGGCGGGACGCGTTACAAAGTGACCTATGAGGACGGAACCACCGGCTACGAAACAAGATGAAGCGATAAAGCAAAAGAAAATTTCATAAAACCCCCGACAACCTCTTGCGTTTGCCGGGGGTTTCTGCTACAATATATGGTATGGATGAATGAGTAAAGTGGGGGTTCCATGGACAACGAGCAGCTCACGCCCATGATGCGGCAGTACTGGGACGTCAAGCACCAGTACCCGGACGCCATATTGATGTACCGCCTGGGCGACTTCTACGAGATGTTCTTCGACGACGCGCAGCTGGTCTCGCGGGAGCTGGACCTGGTGCTCACCGGGCGGGACTGCGGCCTGCCCGAGCGCGCGCCCATGTGCGGCGTGCCCTTCCACGCGGCGGAGGGCTACATCGCCCGGCTGGTGCAGAAGGGCTACAAGCTGGCCATCTGCGAGCAGATGGAGGACCCGGCCCTGGCCAAGGGCCTGGTGCGGCGCGACGTCATCCGCGTGATCTCCCCCGGCACGGTGATCGAAAGCGAGATGCTCGACGAGGGGAAGAACAACTACCTGTGCTGCATTTTGCTGGAGGGCGAGGGGGCCGGGTTATGCTTCTGCGACGTCTCCACCGGCGCGGCGGAGGCCACGCAGCTGAACGGCCCCGACCTGCCCGGGAAGATCGTCAACGAGCTGGCGAAATACCTGCCGACAGAAGTGCGCATGAGCGCCGCCGCCGCGGAGAACCGCCGCCTGCGGGAGTTCTTCAACCAGCGCGGCGCGGCCACGATCGACGTGTGCCTTGACGACGAATTTGACCCGGCAAGCTGTTCAGCGGAGGCCCTGCGGCACTTCACGCGGGAATATCTTGACCAGACGGGGCTTTCGCGGGAGCCGCTGGCCCTGCGGGCGCTGGGGGCGTCGCTGCGCTACCTGCGGGAGGCGCAAAAGAGCGAGAATCGCAGCAGCATCCACAGCGTGGAGTGCTACAGCGAAACGCAGTTCATGCGGCTGGACGCGAGCTCGCGGCGCAACCTGGAGCTGTGCGAGACCATGCGGGGCCGCGAAAAGCGCGGCAGCCTGCTGTGGGTGCTGGATAGGACCCGCTCCGCCATGGGCAAGCGCCTGCTGCGCGGCTGGCTGGAGCGCCCGCTGGTGCACCTGCCGCGCATCACCAAGCGCCTGAACGCCGTGCAGGAGCTCCTCGAGGACACCGACGCGCGCCTGGACCTGCAGGAGGCCCTTGGCGCCATGCACGACCTGGAGCGTTTGATGTCCCGGGTGGTGTACCAGACGGCCAACGCGCGGGAGCTGCGGGCGGCCTCGGAGTCGCTGCGGCTGCTGCCAAGGCTGAAATACGCCCTGCGGGAGGCGCGCAGCGACTACCTGCGGCAGCTGGCGGGCGCGATCGATCCCATGGAGCCCCTGTGCGAGATGATCGAGACCGCCATTGTGGACGAGCCCCCTTACTCCGTGCGGGAGGGCGGCCTCATCCGCGACGGCTATGTCGCCGAGCTGGACGAGCTGCGGGGCATCGAGCGCGACGGCAAGGGGTATCTGGCGAAAATCCAGGCCGACGAGCAGGAGAAAACGGGCATCAAGAAGCTCAAAGTCGGCTACAACCGCGTCTTCGGCTATTACATAGAGGTCAGCAATTCCTATCGTGAGCTGGTGCCCGGGCACTACGTGCGCAAGCAGACCCTCGCCGGGTGCGAGCGCTACATCACCCAGGAGCTCAAGGAGCTGGAGGCCAAGGTGCTGGGCGCGAACGAGCGGGCCGTGAAGCTGGAATACGAGATTTTCTCCCAGGTGCGCGAGGCCCTGGCAGGGGAGTACACCCGGGTGCGGCGGGGCGCGGGGGCCGCGGCGGCGCTGGACACCCTGTGCTCCTTCGCGGAGACGGCGGGCGCGCGGGGCTATTGCAGGCCGGAAGTCACCATGGGGGACGGCATCGAGATTACCGAAGGCCGCCACCCCGTGGTGGAGCAGATGTTGGACGGGCTGCCCTTCGTGCCGAACGACACCTATATGGACCAATCCGGCTGCCGCTGCATGGTGATCACGGGCCCCAACATGGCGGGCAAGTCCACCTACATGCGGCAGGTGGCGCTCATCGCCCTCATGGCGCAGGTGGGCAGCTTCGTGCCCGCGCGCAGCGCCACCATCGGGATGCTCGACGCCATCTTCACCCGCGTGGGGGCCAGCGACGACCTAGCCAGCGGGCAGAGCACCTTCATGGTGGAGATGAACGAGGTGGCGCAGATCCTCAAGAACGCCACGGCGGGCAGCCTGATTATCTTCGATGAGATCGGCCGCGGCACCTCCACCTTCGACGGCATGAGCATCGCCCGCGCGGTGCTCGAGCATGCCGCCAGCCCGAAGAAGCTCGGCGCGAAAACCCTGTTCGCCACACACTATCACGAGCTGACCGAGCTCGAGGGCGCTGTCGACGGCGTGCGGAACTTCGCCGTGGCGGTGAAGAAGCGCGGCGACGAGATCACCTTCCTGCGGCGCATCGTGCGCGGCGCGGCGGACGGCAGCTACGGCGTGGAGGTGGCGAAGCTGGCGGGCGTGCCCGAATCGGTCATCAAGCGCGCCAAGGTGATTTTGAAGGAGCTGGAGGCCCAGGAGATCGCCAAGCTCTCGGCCACGGGCCAGGCCGCCGTGCTTGCCATAGACGAAACCGGGTATGACCTCTCCGATTTGCAGGGCCAGGCCCTGCTGGAGGAAATCAAGGCGATCGACGCGGATACCCTCACGCCCATTGAGGCGCTGACGCGGCTGTATGAGCTGATTAAGAGGGCGAGGGAGATATGATGACGAAAGAACAGCAGACCCAAGCCGAAATGATGATGCGCAATATCAAAGAGCTCGGGAAGTATTCCTACGAGCTTGAGGAAAAGCGCGAGCAAAGCCTGCTCGACCAGGCAGGCAAAATGCTGACGGCTTTTGCGTTGTTCACGGCGGCGCTCAACATGCTCTTGTCCGCAGTGCTGACTCACGCGACAATCCCAATCAGCAAAAATAAGTTGATTTTATTTGGAGGAGTTATTTCGTTTTTCTTGCTCGTTAGTTTGGTGCTGGCTATCATGGCGCAGTGGAGGTATAGCTTCATTGTCATGCAAGATGCGTTGGAAATATACGAGCAAGTCAAAGCTGACTTTCAAAACTATCCGACGCAAGCTGAATTTGACATGCAATGGGTGTATCAGCTCAAGCACATACATTATGGAAAAAGAAGAAACAATGAGCGGCGCGTAAAGCTTATCAAGGCGTCTATGGCCATTTTTCTATTTGCGGTGTTTCAGGTTGTTGGTGTAGGCGCTTGGATGATCATTCAATTTTTCGGTTGATTGGAGGAAATGTTATGCGTAAGAAGAAAAAGGAAAAACAAGCAGAAGACAATCCAAGGGAGAGATATGTTGTCAACCCTTTGCTCTTAATTCGCAAACCAAAAGTAATCCCGCGTCAATTTGCCAATAGAGGTGAAGACTTCAACAAGCTTGACATGCAAAACATGCAAATATTCCAGTCAAACGTTGATTATGATTTCGATGAGAAAGAGGACACATAACCCATGCCCATCCAAGTCCTCCCCAAGCACGTCGCCGACCTCATTGCCGCCGGCGAAGTCGTCGAGCGCCCCGCCTCGGTGGTCAAGGAGCTGTGCGAGAACGCCCTGGACGCCGGGGCCACGGCCGTCACGGCGGAGATTCGCGGCGGCGGGGTGCGGTATATCCGCGTGACGGACAACGGCGGCGGCATCGCCCGGGCGGACGCCCGCAACGCCTTCCTGCCCCACGCCACGAGCAAAATCAGCACGGCCGACGACCTCGAAAAAATCCTCACCCTGGGCTTCCGCGGCGAGGCCCTGGCCAGCATCGCGGCGGTGGCGCGGGTGCAGCTGCTGACCAGGACAGCCGAAGAGGACACTGGCTTCTGCTACGAGATCGCGGGCGGGGAGGAGCTCTCCTTCGAGGACGCGGGCTGCCCGGTGGGCACAACGCTCATCGTGCGCGACCTGTTTTACAACACCCCGGCCCGCATGAAATTCCTCAAAAAGGACGTCACCGAGGGCAACTTCGTGGGCGCTGCCCTGGAGCGCCTGGCCCTCAGCAGGCCGGACGTGGCTTTCACGTTTCTTCGCGAGGGCAAGCAGGTGTTCCAGACCCCCGGGGACGGAACCCCAGGCGGCGCGGTGCGCGCGGTGCTGGGCAAGCTCTTTTATGAGACGCTCCTGGGCGTAAAAAACGCGCACAATGGCGTGGAGGTCACGGGCTTCGTGTGCGAGCCCGCCGCCGCGCGCCCGAATAGAAACATGCAATATTTCTTTCTCAATGGCCGGTATATCAAGTGCCCCACGGCCTCGGCGGCCCTGGGCGAGGCCTACAAGCACAGTATCATGGCGGGCAAATTCCCGGCCTGCGTGCTGTACATCACCCTGCCGCCCGGCCTGGTGGACGTCAACGTGCACCCGGCCAAGACGGAGGTCCGCTTTGCCGACGACCGCCCGGTGTTCTCGGCGGTGTACCAGAGCGCCGTAGCGGCGCTCAATGGCAATGAACAATGTACAATGAACAATGCACAATTATCTGGTGCAAAGCCGACAGTTCAGCCGCAGTCCGTTCCCCCCATTGTGCATTGTTCATTGTCAATTGTTCATTTGCACGATCCCGGCGAGTTCTCCAACCCCCTTGCCCCTGAGCGGGACGAGCCCCCGCTGATCACAAAGCCCGTCATCAAATCGCAGCAGCAACCCGTTCCCGCCATTCCGCATTGCAAGGTGATTGGCGAGGTGTTCTCGACCTACTTCCTCGCAGAGATTGGCGATGAGCTGCTCCTCATCGACAAGCACGCCGCGCACGAGCGCATGATCTATGAGCGCCTGAAGGCCGGGCAGGGGGCTGTGCAGCGGCAGGTTTTGCTCGAGCCGCTGCCGTTGGCGCTCAGCCGCGAGGAGGCCGCGGCGCTGCTGGAGCACAGGGACCTGCTGGAGCAGGCGGGCTTCCTGGCGGAGGAGTTCGGCGCCGGCGCCCTTGTGCTGCGGGAGTGCCCGCTGCTGCTGGTCGGGGCCGATCTGAACGCGCAGATGGCCGAGGTCGCGGGCGGCCTGCTGGCGCAAAAGGGCGACCTCACCACCGGGGCCCTGGATTGGATTTTCCACTCGGCGGCGTGCCGCGCGGCGGTGAAGGCGGGCGACCCCACCACCCCCTACGAGCGCGAGCGCTTTGTGGAAAAGCTGCTGGCCATGCCGGAGATCCGCCACTGCCCCCACGGCCGCCCCGTGATGATATCATTGACGAAAAAGGAGCTGGAGAAGCGCTTTGGACGAGGCTAACATCCCCCTCTTAGTCATCGCCGGGCCCACGGCAAGCGGAAAAACATCCCTGGCGATTGATCTGGCAATCGAATGCGATGGCGAGATTGTCTCGGCTGATTCGATGCAGGTCTATCGGGGCATGGACATCGCCACGGCCAAGCCCTCGATAGAAGAGACGCGCGGCGTGCCGCACCGCTTGCTTGGCTTTGTGGAGCCGGATGAGCGCTTCTCCGTGGCGCAGTACGCCCCCCTGGCCCACGCGGCCATACAGGAGATTACCTCGCGCGGCAAGCTGCCCATTTTGTGCGGGGGAACCGGGTTATATATCCAGGCGGTGACGGAGAATTTGACGCTCACCGAGGGCGAGCTTGCACAGGGCAACACGGGCACATGGCGGGAGTTGCAGGCGATTGACCCGGCGGCCGCGGCGAACATCCATCCCAACGACCAAAAGCGAATCTCGCACGCCCTTGCCTTGTATCATTCCACCGGCGTGACACTGACCGAGCAGAACCTGCGCTCCCGGCGTACCCCCTCGCCCTATGCCGCGCGCATGATCTTCCTCAACGCCCGGGAACGGCAGTGCTTATACGAAAGGATTGACAAGCGGGTGGATCAAATGCTGGGGATGGGCCTTTTGGAGGAGGCAAGCAGCCAGCGGCAGGAGGCAGGGAGCACGGCGGCCCAGGCCATCGGCTACAAAGAGCTGGAGCCGTACTTCCTCGGCCAATGCGCGTTGGAGGAGGCCGTGGAGGGCCTCAAGCGCGAAACCCGGCGCTACGCCAAGCGGCAGCTGAGCTGGTTCCGGCGCATGGCGCGGGAGTGGAACGGGCGCAAGCCGGGCAGCTGCGCGGAGCTGTATATCGAGGATAAAAATTTGTTGGAACAGGCATTGGAATTTGCAGAGGTGAGAAGATGAAACAAAGACAATCCGACCAGCCCCCCGCGCCGCCGGGGGAGGAACCCCAGCCGCTGGCGGTGCTGCGCCTGCATTGGAAGAAATTCTTTTTCGGCACGGCCGCCGCCGTGCTGCTCATCTGGGGCCTGGCGGTGCTCGGCGACAGCGTGATCGGGCACGCGAAGCATTGGGTGACGGCGCTGGCAAGCTATGAGCGGCTGCCGGTGCGCATCGAGGCGCAGGTCACCTTCGTGCGGGAGGAGGTGCCGCTGCCGGGGGCCGCGGGCGGCGTGGCCGTCACCCTGACGGAGCCGGGAACGCGCGTGGGCGCGGGGCAGCCCTACGCCCTGGTGTGCCGGGACAGCCGCGGCGCGGAGGCCCTCAGCCGCCGGCGCGTGCTGGAGCAGCGGCTGCGCTGGCTGGAGGACGCCGAGGAGGCCAAGAGCTACCAGGCCCTCAACGCCGAGCAGCTGGGGCGGCAGGTGGACGAGTGCTTTATGGGCTTCCTGAAGCTCCTGGACAGCGGCGACTGCACGGGCCTGGCCGCGCAGCAGGAGCTGTTCCTGCACCGCGCCATCACCCTGGAGGCGGCGCTGGGGCGGCCCGTGGATTTTTCGGGGGAGCTCGCCGAGACGCGGCGGCAGCTGGCCGCCCTGGCCGCGCAGACGGAGGCCGCGGGCATCACGCAGCTGGACGCCCCCGCCAGCGGGGATTATTACCCGGCCGCGGACGGCCTGGAGCGGGCGCTCACCCCGGCGGCGCTGATGAAGGTCAACTCGCCGGAGGATTTGCAGGCCCTGCGGGAGCTTGCGCCGGCGGAGGATGGGGTGATGGGCAAGCTGGTCACGGGCTTCCGCTGGTACATGGCGGCGGCGCTGCCCGGCGGGCCGGCGCAGCAGCTGGAGGAGGGCGCGAAATACCGGGTGATGTTCCCCCAGGAGAGCGCGCGCGAGTTCACCATGAAGGTGGAGAAGATCCGCCGCGGCGGCGAGGAATCCGTGGTGCTGTTCTCCTGCGACGAGAAGGATGACACCGTCCAGCGCCTGCGGGGCGCCAAGGCGGAGATCATCCTGGACGTGGCGGACGGGCTGGCGATCCCCTCGGCGGCGCTGCGCTTCCTCGAGAAGGGGGAGGGCCAGGCCCGGCGGCGCTACAACGCGGTGTACATCGTGCGGGCGGGGAAGCTGGAGCTGCGCGAGGTGGAGGTGCTCTACCAGGACAGCGCGCGGGCGGTGGTGGCCTGGGGCCGCCAGAACGAGGCGCAGGCGGTGGAGGGCGACCGCATCACCGTGCAGGGCAAGATACTGTCCGTCACCCGGCCGGCGGAGAACAGGCTGCTGCTCATCGGGCAGGACCTGGTGCTCACCGCCGAGACCGACGTGAAGCCCCTGGAACCAGACGGCCCCGCCAGCGTGGTGACCGCCCGGCGCAGGCTGTTCAGCGAGACGGTAATCACCGGCGAGAGCCTCGGCTTCGAGCGGAAGGGCGGGAGCCTCGTGCTCACGGGGGAGGGCATCGCCTACCGCGAGCAGCGGGGCCCGGGGCTGAAAATATACGACACCGTTTTGGTATCGGGGAAGGTGGATGCGAAATGACGCTGCGCGACCGCTACGAGCGCGTGCTCGAGCGCGTGCGGGAGGCCGAGCTGCGGACGGCGCGCGCCCCCGGCGAGGTCCGCCTGATGGCCGTGACGAAGACCGTCGGGGAGCCCGTCATCGCCGAGGCGATCGCCGCGGGGGCCTCCCTGCTGGGCGAAAACAAGGTGCAGGAGCTCGCGCGCAAGCGGGGCGCATTGGACCTCAGAGGCTGCGAGCTGCACCTCATCGGCCACCTGCAAAGCAACAAGACAGCCAGGGCCGTGGGATGCGCGGACATGATACAATCGGTGGATTCCGTGCGCATCGCGCGGGAAATATCAAAGGAATGCGTGAAGCAGGGCAGGGAGCTGCCCGTGCTCCTGGAGGTGAACATCGGCCGGGACCCGGCGAAATTCGGCTTTTTGCCGGAGGAGACGCAGGCGGCCCTGGCCGAAATTACGGCATTTCCGGGGATTTTGGTGCGCGGTTTGATGACAGTTCCCCCCTTTTCGGGCGATATGTCTCAAACAAGAAAGTTTTTTTCGCAAATGTTCCGGCTGTTTATTGACATCCGGGGCAAAAAAATGGATAATATAGATATACTATCCATGGGCATGTCCGGCGATTTTGAAACGGCCATCGCGGAGGGGTCCAACCTTGTGCGCGTGGGGTCGGCTATCTTTGGCGAAAGAAGTTATCGTTAACTGACAGGAGGGCAAGCGGATGGGTGCGAACGGTGCGAAGAAGAAGGGCTGGCTGGACCGGATGTTCCGGGGCGACGCGGTTTCCGACGAGGCCTACCAGGAACCGGAAAAAGAGGAGCAGGCGCAGGAGGCCGCCATGGACGGCACCTATGACCGCCGGCCCCAGGCCCGCGGCGCGGCGCGCAAGGACAACGTCGTCGATTTTTCCAGCAGGGCGCAGGCCAGGGCCGCCACCACCGTGAGCGGCGGGGCCACGGCGAGCAAGGGCGAGGCCACGGGCGGAACTTACGCGCGCGCGACGGGCAGCTACTCTGCGCGGGAAAACGGGTCCTCCACGCGGGAGTTCGGCGGGGGCTCGGGCGGGGGCTCCGGCGGGAGTTCCGGCGGCGGGTTCGGCGGGCTCGGCGCGGGGCTTAGCGGCGCTTCCGGCTCGGGCGAGGCCTACGTGATCTTCAAGCGGCTCAAGGATTTCACCACGGCCACACAGGTGGCCGACCGCATGACCGAGCAAAAGATTGTCATCCTGAACCTGGAGAGCTGCGACGACGAGACCGCGCGCCGCGTGCTGGATTTCATCGGCGGGGTGGCCTACGCCTGCTCCAGCATGGTCAAGCGCATCGCCGGGCGCGTGTTCATGATCACCCCCAAGGGGGTCAGCTCCGACGGCGAGTTCTTCGACGAGATGAAGGGCAGCGTCGAGGGCATCTACGACGATTAATTTTTATTTTTGAGAGAGCGAGGTGCAGCGTATGCTGACGCCGGAACAGGTGAAGAAGCATCATTTCCGCAGCGCGGGCAAGGGCCTGTATCGCAGCGACGAGGTGGACGACTATGTGGGGGAGGTTGTTGAGGCCTTCCAGCAGGCGAGCGACGGCGCGGCGGAGCTGAAGAAGGCCAATGACGAGCTCTACCAGCGCGTGGAGGCCCTGGCCAACGCCCTCAACCAATTGCGCGCGGAGCGGGAGCTCATCCAGAAGACGATGATCCTCGCGCAGAGGTCCGCCGACGACCTGACCTCCCACGCGCAGGAGGAGAGCACGCGCCTGCTGCAGGAGGCCCGCGACGACGCCGAGCGGCAGCGCATGTCCGCCCGCGAGGAGGCCGACGGGCTGGTCAGAAGCGCGCGGCGGGAGGTGGACAAGCTCCTGCTGGAGGCGCAGGCCCACGCGGAGAACATCATCGCGCACAGCCGCGCCAAGGCCGACAGCCTCTTCGAGGAGGCCCGCAGCAAGGCCCAGCAGGAGCTCACCCGCATCTCGGCCGAGACCCAGCGCGAGCAGCTGGAGCTCCTGCGCCTGAAGCAGGAGGGCGCGCGCTTCCGCGGCAGCCTGCTGGACGCCGTGGCGCAGCAGATGGAGTTCATCGAAAAGCTGCCGTTCGACGAGGAAGGCAAGTACGCGCCCGCACCGGAGCCAGAGCCAGAGCCGGAGCCGGAGCCAGAGCCGGTGCCAGAGCCGGAACCTGAACCTGAACCGGAGCCTGAGCCGGAACCAGAGCCCGTACCTGAACCGGAGCCTGCGCCGGAGCCGCCCGCGCCCGTCATAGACCCCCTGGCGGAGCTGGAGGCCCTCGAAGAGCCGCTGCAGGAGCGGATTCATCTGATATAAGGAAGCATCGCTATGCCGAAACCGAAACTATGGGCGCGCCTGGCGACCCTGGCCGCGGCGGCGGCGCTGGTCGGCGCGGACCGGTGGATCAAGGGCCGGATGTCCGACGCCGTCACGGGCCGGGTGCTCTGGCCCGGCGTGGCCGGCCTGCGCTACACGGAAAATACGGGCATCTCCTTCAGCTTTTTCGGGGAATCCCGGGAGGCCATGCTTGTGGTTTCCGCCCTCACGGCGCTGGTGATGCTGGTGGGGATCGCGGCCGTGCTCCTCGGGCGGGTCGGCGGGGCCGCGCCCCTGTGCGCCACGGCGCTGATCCTGGCGGGGGGCGTGGGCAACCTGGCCGACCGCCTGCTGCACGGCTTCGTGGTGGACTACATCGAGCTGCTGTTCGTGCGCTTCGCGATCTTCAATTTCGCGGACGTCTGCATCACCTGCGGGGTCGCCCTGTTCACGGGCTGGCTCCTCTGGACGGAATCCCGCAGGCGCAAGCGCGTCAACGCGCATGGATGAGCGCTTTACCCTGCCCGAGGACTACGACGGCGCGCGCCTGGACACTACCCTGGCGGAGCTGCTGCGCCGCTCGCGCGCGTTTGCCCAGGGGATGATTGCGCAGGGGCGGGTGCTGGTCAACGGCGCGCCGGCGAAGAAGAGCGCCGTGCTGCGCGAGGGGGACGAGCTCGCCTGCACCTTTACAGAGCTGTCGTCTATAGAAGCAAAGCCCGAGGCCATCCCCCTGGACGTGCGCTATGAGGACGCGGACCTGCTGGTGGTCAACAAGCCGCGGGGCATGGTGGTGCACCCCGCGCCGGGCCACGCGGAGCATACCCTCGTCAACGCCCTGCTGTGCCATTGCGAGGGCCAGCTTTCGGGCATCAACGGCGTGCTGCGCCCCGGCATCGTCCACCGCATCGACAAGGACACCGGCGGGCTGCTGATCGTCGCCAAAAGCGACTTCGCCCACGCCGCCCTGGCCGAGCAAATCGCCGCGCACACCTTCACCCGCGAATATCGTGCAATCGTACATGGAACCATGAAATCCCCCGAGGGCACTGTCGACGCCCCCATTGGCCGCAGCGAGCGCGACCGCAAGAAGATGGCCGTCACCCTCAAGAATAGCAAGCCCGCCCGCACGCACTACTCCCTCGTGAGGCAATATGACCGCTTCGCGGACTTGTCCTTGCGGCTGGAAACGGGGCGCACGCACCAGATACGCGTGCACATGGCGCACATCGGCCATCCCGTGGCAGGGGACCCGGTCTATGGCCCGCAGCGCACGGCCAATGACTTGGCCGGGGTCAAAGGCCTCAACGGCCAGTGCCTGTTCGCAAGGCTGATTGGGTTCATGCACCCGAGGACGGGGGAATACATTGAGATCGAGGCGGAATTGCCGGAATGGTATATGAATTTTTTGAAGAGCATAGGAGGAGTAGAATGACACCCACCCGCAAGCTGGAACTCAAGCGCCTGGCGTGCCTCATCCGCATGGGCGTGATTGAGGGCGTCTACAACGCCAAGGCAGGGCACCCCGGCGGCTCGCTCTCGGCGGCGGAGCTGCTGACCTGGCTCTACTTCGAGCAGATGAACATCGACCCGCAAAGCCCGAAATGGGAGGGCCGCGACCGCTTCGTGCTCAGCAAGGGGCACGCCGCGCCGGTGCTCTACGCCGCGCTGGCGCACCGGGGCTTCTTCCCCGTGGAGGAGCTGAAAACCCTGCGCAAGAAGGATTCGTTCCTCCAGGGCCACCCCAGCATGAAGCTGTGCCCCGGCGTGGACATGAGCACGGGCTCCCTGGGGCAGGGGATCAGCGCCGCGGCGGGCATGGCGCTGGGCGCAAAGCTGGGGGGCGGGGATATTATGACCTACGCCCTGCTGGGCGACGGCGAGATCGAGGAGGGCCAGGTGTGGGAGGCCGCCATGTTCGCGGCCGCGAAGGGCCTGGATCACCTCGTCGCCATCGTGGACAACAACGGCCTGCAGATTGACGGCAGCATTGACGAGGTCAACTCGCCCTACCCCATTCCCGAGAAATTCGCGGCCTTCGGCTGGAATGTCATTGAGATCAACGCCCACTGCTTTGACGAAATCGAGGCGGCGTTCGCCCGGGCCATGCAGTTCAACGGCAAGCCGACAGCCATTATCATGAAGAGCGTGAAGGGCAAGGGCGTCAGCTACATGGAGAACCAGGTGGGCTGGCACGGCGCGGCCCCGAATGCCGAGCAATACGCCATAGCGATGGAGGAGCTCAACGCTGCGCTGAACGCGCTGGAAGGGGAGGCGGCATAATGGCACTGGCAGACAAAATCGCGACCCGCGAGGCCTACGGCCAGGCCTTGGTCGACCTGGGCAAGGTCAATGACAAGCTCATCGTGCTGGACGCGGACCTCGCCGCCGCCACGAAGACCGGGGCATTCAAGAAGGCCTTCCCGGCGCGCTTTTTCGACGTCGGCATCGCCGAGCAGAACCTCATGGGCGTGGCAGGGGGCCTCTCCACCATGGGGTATACCGTGTTCGCCAGCACGTTCGCCATGTTCGCGGCGGGGCGCGCCTTTGAGCAGGTGCGCAACACCATCGGCTACCCGCACCTGAACGTCAACATCGGCGCCACCCACGCGGGCATCTCCGTGGGCGAGGACGGCGCGAGCCACCAGTGCTGCGAGGACCTCGCCCTGATGCGCTCCATCCCCGGCATGACCATCATCAACCCGGCGGACTACTGGGAGGCCCACTCCGCCGTCTTCGCCGCCGCTGAGACCGACGGCCCGTGCTACCTGCGCTTCGGCCGCCTGGCCGTGCCGCACCTCTTTGACGATAATTATAGGATCGAAATCGGCAAGGGCGTGCAATTGCGTGCGGGCGGCGACGTCACCATCGCCGCCACCGGCCTGATGGTGAATGAAGCCCTGATTGCCGCAGAACAGCTCGCCAACGAGGGTATCAGCGCCCGCGTGCTGAATATCCATACGATTAAGCCGCTGGACGCCGAACTCCTTGCCAAAGCGGCAACTGAGACCGGCGCGATTGTGACCGCCGAGGAGCACAGCGTCATCGGCGGGCTGGGCGGCGCGGTGTGCGAGGCCCTGAGCGGGCTTTGCCCGGTGCCCGTGCTGCGCGTGGGCGTGGAGGACAAGTTCGGGGCCTCGGGCCCGGCGGCGGAGATGCTGAAGGCCTACGGGCTGGACGCCGCGCATATCATAGCGAAAGCAAAACTGGCGATTGCGATGAAAGGGTGAATATCATGAAAAAAACAGCTGCCCTGCTGTTGGCGTTGGCGCTGCTGCTGGCCTGCCTGACCGTCCCGGCGGGCGCAAGCTTCGAGTCCGAGTACAAGAGCTACAAGGGCGAATGGGCCGGCGGGGGCCGCAGCCCCATCAAGATGAAGCTGGAGGGGGACACCCTCACCTTCGACTACAGCCCCGTTTTTTATTTCAGCAAGAAATTCGGGCTGGCGGAGGAGGACAAGGCGAGGATCATCGCCGAATGCGTGGCGGGCTTCCGGCGCTGGGCGGGCGTCTACGAGATCAACGGGCGCGAGCTCACGGTGGTGGTGGACGTCCACCCGTCGGAAGCCGGCTCCCTGCTCGCCTCGAACGTCAGGGTCATACCGGACAACTCCCTGATCCCGAACGCCATGGTGCCCGGCTGCCTGCTCTGGTGGCCGTCAAGCCCCTTCCTGGCGATGTACCGGCCCATGGACGACCCGCGGCGCAGGAATTTCGAGTCCACCGCCATGCACGAGTTCGGCCATGTGCTGGGGTTGTTCGACGCCTATGGCTACCGCTCGCATTTCTACGGGGTGCCGTTCCTCGCGGACCTGGCCGACCGCCTGCTGCCCGAGGCCCCGCCGGACCGCGCGCCCAGGGACTCGGTCATGTACAGCGGCCGGGATATCCGGCCCAAGGAGATCGAAATGCTGCTGTGGGCCTGGAAGCACAGGCGCCTGCAGCTTTACACGAAAAGCGTGTTGACCTGGCTGGGCGCCGAGGTGTCGCCCGCATTCTCTGAATGAATAAGGAATGGTCGCCATGCGCAGGAAAGCCATCATCGCCGCGGCGGCGGGCGCTTTGACGCTGGCCGCGGGGCTTGTGCTGCTCTTCACCCGGTGCGGGAATTTGAGCCCCGCGCCGCGCTACGCCGTGGTCTATGAAAAGGGCAGCCGGAACCTCTATGTCGCCCTGCCCGAGGGCAGCTTTCCCCTGCGCGCGGAGGAGTCCCCCCGGCAGGTGTTCGCCGGGCAGTATTTGTACTACGACGCCGTGACCGACGCCGGCACGGACCTCTACCTGATGAATATGCGCGACGCCCGCTCCCGCAGGGAGGGCGGCAAGGCCGTCGCCCAAGGCGTGCGCGGGGCGTGGGCGGTCTCGGCGGACGGGCGGCATGCCGCGTGGGTGGAGGCGAAGGGCAGCGTGCTGCGGCGCTACGACGCGCAGCGGGAGGCGGCGGAGGAGCTGGCCGCCGGCGTGGACGCGTTCTACGCCGCGCCGGGGCAGGACACCTGTTACTTTACCAAGGCGCAGGGCGAGCTTTTCCGTTGTAATTTAAAGCTGGGGCAGCGCCCCGAGCGCATGGCCGGCGGGGCGCAGGACGTGCGGCTCTTCGGCGGGGAGGTGCAGGGGAGGCGGCAGGCCGTGGCCTATTACCTGCAGCAGTCCGGGGGATCTTACGACCTCTACGCCCTGGCGCAGGACGGCGGCGCGGTGCTGGTGGCGCAGGACCCGGCCAGGGTGCTGTTCGACGGCTACGCGCCGGGCGGGAACCTCTACTTCCTCAAGCGGGGGGAGGGGACCGGACCGGTGGACATTGACGACCCGCAGGCGGAAGCGGACGCCGCCATGGCGGAGCCGCAGCGGCCCGGCGGCTTCGGGCCCGTGACGGACTGGCTCTCGGACGTGCTGGGCGGGGGGCCCCTCTATCAGCGCGAAAAGGCGGCCTACGACAAGAAGGTGGAGCGCGACGCCGTGCGCGCCGTCCTGGCGCAGGCCATGGAGGGCATGCCGGCGGGCGAGGTCCCGATGGACTGCTACGTATATGACGGCGCGAGCGCGCGCCTGCTGGCCCGCGGCGTGCGGGAGGACGGTATCGCCCTGCTGCGCCCCCTGGGCCGCCCCGCTATGCTCTACGGGAAGCGGGGGGAGGGCGGGGCGTCCGGCATGGCCGTTTCGATGGACAGCCTGGTGTCAGCCTACCGCGCGGGCGGCGCTTCGGCGGTGCGGGAGGCCCTCGCCGGCCCGGCGGACGGCGGCGCGGGGACGATGGGCTACGCCCTGGCGATGCTGGCCCCCGCAGGCCCGGTGGAGGTCCCCCTCGGGCCGGAGTTCGGCGGCAAGGCGGGCTGGGAGGCCCTGTTCCTCCCGGGCACGGAGACCCTGCTCTACCGGGAACGCGACGTGGAGGGCGGGCTTTACGCCCTGTACTCCTACGAGCTGACGGACTACGGGCTTTCGGAGCGCAGGCTGGTGGACCTGGACACGGACGGCGTGACCCCCGCCGCGGGCGGCGTTTACTACAGCAAGCGGGAGGCCGACGCCAAGGGCAGCGCCCTATATTATTGCGGGCCGGACGGCAAAGCCGGGCGGGTGCTGCGCGGCGCGGGGGCCTTCTTCCCGGCGGGGGAGGCACTGCTGGCCTTTGAGGGCGCGGATACGCTCTGCTGCGCCAGCGGGACGGCGGCAAAGCGGCTGGACAGCGGCGTGCGCCTGGAGGGCGTGCGTTCCGGCGCGTCGCACGTATGCTACCTGACGGGGTGGGAGGCGGGCGCGGGGACGCTGCGCCTGTCCGAGCTGAAGGCAAAAGGGAGCGCGGCGGCCAAGACCCTGGACGAGGGCGTGACGGCTATCCGCGCGGTTGGACAATAAGGAGGAGGCGCATGGCGCAGAAAAACGGGGATTTCTTCCGCACGGCCCGCTTCGGCGGATTCAACAAGGCGGACGTGATGCAGTATATCGAGGCGCTTGAGAAGCGCCTGCACGAGCAGACGCAGGCACTGGAGGCGCTGTCGGCCCTGCTGCGGGAGGCCCGGGCGGCGCAGCTGCGCTGGATGGAGGAGGCCCGGCAGCAGCGCAGGCGCGGCGCGGCGGCCAACCTCGTGCAGCGGGAGCTCGCGCAGTTCCGGAAGCGCCTCGACGCGGCGCAGGCCCTCACCGCTGAGGTGGAGAAGGAAAACGTTTACCTGCGCGAGCAGGTGCGCCAGCAGACGGAGGCCCCCGCCGCCGTCGAGCCCCCGCGCGTGCCCCTGGAGCAGCTGACCTTCCGGCTGTTCCTGGAGGACCTGGAGGGCGGGGACGGCGACCCCGCGGAATTTGCGTATCTTTCGATATAACATAGGGAGGCCTGCCCTTGCTTTCGCTTCACACCAATGCTTTACCCGCCCGCGCACAGGATCTGCGCGCGGGTGAACGCGTATTGCTCTCCGGCACGGTCTACACCGCCCGGGACGCGGCGCACAAGCGCCTTGCCGCCTTGCTCGCGGCCGGGGAGCCCCTGCCCTTCCCGCTGGAGGGCGCGTGCATCTACTACGCGGGGCCCACGCCCACCCGGCCGGGGCAGGTGGTGGGCAGCTGCGGGCCCACCACCTCGGGAAGGATGGACCCCTTCACGCCGCTGCTGCTGGCCAACGGCTTATGTGCGATGATCGGCAAGGGCGGGCGCGACGAGCCCACCTGCCGCGCTATCGTGGAGCACGGCGCGCTGTATTTCTGCGCCATCGGCGGGGCGGGGGCCCTGGCGGCGCGCTGCGTGCGCGCCTGCGAGGAGCTCGCCTTCGCGGACCTCGGCTGCGAGAGCGTCAAGCGTATGGAGCTCGAAGATTTCCCGCTGATTCTGGCGATTGACGCCCAGGGGGGCAGCCTGTTCCGATAGCTAATAGGACTGCGCCAGGCGGGTATAGATTTCCCGCATGAGCTCCACCTGGGAGCCGACGCCCAGCTTGCCGTAGAGGTTATAGATGATGCGCTTCACCGTGCCCTCCGCGATATGGAGCGTGACGGCGATGTAGCGGATCGTGCGGCCCTCGAACAGCAGCGTGGCGACCTCGGTCTCCCGCGGCGTCAGCAGGCCGCCCATCACCTTTTTCAGCCGCTCGCGGGGCACGTCCACCACGGAGGCGTAGTCCTCGGTGCGCCGCAGCCGCAGCGAAAACGCCTGCCGGTCATAGACGGCGTCCAGGGCGAAATGGGCGGGCAGCCCGCCCCTGCCCGCTTCGGCGACGACCTTCAGCGTGTGGACGAGGGGCGTGATCTCCGCGGCGAAATCCATCCGGTATTGCAGGGCCTTGCCCGCCAGGCTAAACAGCTCGCCGCTGGCCTCCCGCAGGCGCATCTCGTTGCGGTCCCAGTCCAGGTCAAACAGCAGATAATCCCCATGCTCCATACCTAACACCTTCTTCTGTTTCATTATACCGCAAAGCTTGCGATGAAAAAGTCTGATATAGAATAATAAAGAAATATTTTGGAGGAACCCGCCATGCCTGCGCTGAAGCTATGGCTGTTCACCGACACCCACCTGTTCCGCCGCGAGCCGCAGCCCGAAGTGGAGCCCCACTGCGACCAGAAGACCCTGCTGGAAAGCGGCCCGATCCTCGACGCGGCACTCAGCGATTTCCTGGCCGCGCCGGACTGCGATATCCTGCTCATCGCGGGGGACGTCACCTGCAACGGCCATGCCGACGAGCACCGCGCGCTGATCGAAAAGCTGCGCCGGGTGCAGCAGGCGGGGAAACGGATCATCCTCATCACCGCCACGCACGACTACGGGCTGGCCAAGCCGGGGGACGTCAACGACACCGGCTTCCCGCCGCTGGAAAACCCCGAGGGCCGCGTGTACCGCCACGAGCTGCGCGGGCTCTACGACGAATTCGGCTTCCGCGACGCCATCGCGCATTACGAGCCGGACGACGGCATGTCCTACGTGGCGCAGCTGGCGCCGGGCTACCGCCTGCTGTGCCTCAACGACGACGGCAACGGCCGCTCCTTCTGCGGCTATGACGAGCCCCTCATGCAGTGGATTTTCGCGCAGATAGAGCAGGCCAAAGCCGACGGCGAGGTGATTTTCGCCATGGCGCACCACCCGAGCCTGCCGCCCTCGCCCATCTACCCCATCATGTCCTCCCGCGACATGCTGGGCGACTGGAAAAATACCACCCGCCGCCTGGCCGACGCCGGCCTGCGCGTCATGTTCACCGGGCACACGCATATGCTCAACATCGGCGATATGACCACCCCCGCGGGCAGCCGCTACTGGGATATCAACACCTCGAGCCTCGTGGGCTACCCCGGCGTGTTCCGCGTGATCGAGCTGGAGGGCCGCCACATGAAGGTATCCACCCGCGCCATCGAGGACTTCGACTGGGACCGCGGGGGCCTGAGCGTCAAGGAATACCTCAAGCGGCATTTCGACCGCCTGCTGCGCACCATCATCGAGAGCGCCGCCAACGACATCGACACCCTAGCCGACCACGCGGGCGGCTTCAGCGTGGAGAAGGCGACCATCTATAAGCTGCGCTTGCCCATCACCGTGGCGGGCAAGATCGTCAACAGGATCACCCTGGGCGGCGTGGGCGCGCTGCTGCTGTGCCGCCGCAGGGTGCCGAAGCCCGTGCGCAAAAACAGCATGAAGGAGCTCTTCCTGGAGCTCGTCCGCAACATCTACGGCGGCGAGGAGCACTATTCGCCCGAAACCCCCGTGGGGCAGAGCCTGCTGGCCTTCGCCGGGCGGGCGCAGCTTTTCCTGAAGAAAAAGCTTGCGGGCGGCCCCTTGGAGAATCTGCTCGCTTTTCTGGAATCCATCATTTACGACCCCACGCCGGACGACTATGTGGAGATGGACCTGTGAAATATTGGTGCTTCGACCTCTTCCACACCCTCGTGGACGTCCCGTGCGACATGCCCCTCGAGCGGGAGCTCCTCGGCCTCCCGCAAGCGCAATGGGAGCGCTGCGTCATGCAGCCAGCGTTCTACACCCGCCGCGCCTTGGGCCTGGTCTCGGAGCCAATCGAGATCGTCCGCGAGCTCATCGCGGCCTTCGGCAAGCGGCTGGACGAGGCGGGCGAGCGGGAATTCCTGCGGCGGCGCGTCGCGCGCTTCGGGCGGGCCCTCACGAGGGTGCAGCCCGAGATCCTCGAGACACTGCAAGCCCTGAAAGCGCGCGGCTGCAAGCTCTGCCTGGTCAGCAACGCCGACGCCATCGACGTGCTGCACTGGGTGGATTCCCCCCTGGCCCCGCTGTTCGACGAAGCGATTTTCTCCTATCGGTTGGGCATGCTAAAGCCGGAGCCGGGCATCTACCTGCTGGCGGCGCAGCGCCTTGGCGTGCCCCCGCAGGAATGCGTTTTTGTTGGCGACGGCGGCTCGGACGAGCTGGCCGGGGCCAAGGCCGTGGGCATGCGCGCGGTACAGGCGCGGCACATCGCCGGGCGTGATGTGGAAGGCGCTGACGCCGTGATAGATGAGTTTCGCGATATTGTAACGTGGATGGAGGGGCAGGTATGAGCGGGCGCTTCCTTGCCTTTTTCAGCAGCTTTCGGGATGGCCTTTTCCCGGAGATTGCCGCGCGCCTGCGGGAGAGCATTGTCGGGCGGGGGCGGCTGGTATTTATCTGCTCCGACCCGGCGGGCCACGGCAAGACGGACCACTACGCCCGCCTGGACCGCGAATGGTTTGAGGATATCGGCGTATGCTTCGGCGCGTGCGATGTGCTGGATAACCGCGTTACGCCGGAGCGCGCGCGGGAGCTTGTGCGCGCGACTTCGTGCTTGTTCCTCATGGGCGGCGATACCAAGCGGCAATTTGATTTTATGCAGGGCTACGGCCTGATCGAGCCCATCCGGCAGTCCCGCGCGGCGGTGCTGGGCCTGAGCGCCGGGGCCATCAACATGGCGGCGCTGGCCTTCCACGAGGAGGTGGAAGCCCCCTATGAGGGCCTTGCCCTGGCGGATATCTCCGTGACCCCGCACTTCAACGACAGCAGGGACGACCCCGCGATGACGGCGAGAATCCGCGCGTTTTCGCAGGGGCACCCTATCTATGCCATGTGCGACGGCAGCGCTATTTTCGTCCGTGGCGGTGAAATAGAGATGCTTGGCGAAATCTACAAAATTGACCATGGCGTAATCGAAGGAGTTTCCCTATGACCGAACCCGCCTCCCGCATCGCCGAGCTCCGCGAACAGCTGCGCTACCACAACCGCAAGTACTACGTGGAGGACGCGCCGGAGATCGACGACTACGAATACGACATGCTCTACCGGGAGCTGGAGGCCCTTGAGGCCGCGCACCCGGAGTTCGTCACGCCGGATTCCCCGACGCAGCGGGTCGGCGGCGCGCCGCTGGGGCAGTTCTCGCCGGTGGAGCACGCCGTGCCCATGGAAAGCCTCCAGGACGTCTTCTCGCGGGAGGAGCTGGAGGGCTTCCTGCGGGGCGTGCTGGACAAGCAGCCGGGCGCGCAGTTCATCGTGGAGCCCAAGATCGACGGGCTTTCCGTCTCCCTGGAATACGAAAACGGACAATTTGTGCGCGGCTCAACGAGGGGCGACGGCCGCGTGGGCGAGGACGTTACCGCGAATTTGCGCACGGTCAAGGCGATTCCGTTGCAGCTCACAGAACCCATCACGCTGGAGGTGCGCGGCGAGGTCTACATGCCCCGCGGCGTGTTCGAGTCCCTGGAGGGCTTCAAGAACCCCCGCAACGCCGCCGCCGGGGCCCTGCGGCAGAAGGACCCGAGGATCACAGCGGAGCGGCGGCTGAGCATCTTCTGCTTCAGCATATTGCAATCGCAGGGCCTGGACTACGGCAGCGACACGCAGGCCCTGGACCTGCTAAAATCCCTAGGGCTGCGGACAATACCAAGCTATACCCTGTGCGAAACGCCCGAGGCCGTCTGGGCCGAGGTGGAGCGCATCGGCGCGGCACGCAGCGCGCTGCCCTATGACATCGACGGCGCGGTGGTCAGCGTCGACCGGCACGAAATTCGGCGGGCCTTCGGCTCCACGTCGAAGTTCCCCAAGTGGGCGGCGGCCTTCAAATACCCCCCTGAGGAGCGTGAAACCACCCTCCTCGATGTTGAGGTGGCGGTGGGCCGCACGGGGGTGCTCACCCCCACGGCGGTGCTGGAGCCCGTGCTGCTGGCGGGCAGCACCGTGGCCCGCGCCACCCTGCACAACCAGGACAACATCATCGCGAAGGACATCCGCGTCGGCGACCGCGTGCTGGTGCGCAAGGCGGGCGACGTCATCCCGGAGATTGTGCGCGTGCTGTCCCACGGGGAGGGCGGCGCGCCCTATGCCCTGCCCGAACGCTGCCCCTCCTGCGGCGGGCCCGTCGCCCGCGATGGCGCGGCCCTGCGCTGCGAGAACGACGACTGCCCCGCCCAGCTGCTGCGGCGGCTGACGCACTTCTGCTCCCGGGACGCCATGGACATCGAGGGCCTCAGCGAGGCCATTTTGCAAAAGCTGGTGGACGCCGGGCACATCAGCGGCGTGGCGGATTTATATGCGCTCACGCAGGAGCAAATCGCCGCGCTGGGGGGCCTGGGCGAGAAATCCGCGCAGAACCTCCTTGCCGCCATCGAGCAATCGAAGGCGCGGGAGCCCGCCCGCCTGCTGTTCGCCCTGGGGATCCGACATATCGGGGAGAAGGCGGCGCAGCTTGCCCTGCGGCAATGCAGGGCCCTCGACGCCGTGCCCGCGGCTGATTTGCAGTCCCTGTGCGCGATCGACGGCTTCGGTGAAATCATGGCGCAAAGCCTGGTGGATTATTTCGCGGTCCCCGCGCACCGGGCGCTGATCGAGCAATTAAAGGCTCTCGGCCTGCGCATGGAGACCGGCATCCCCGCCCAGGCCATCGGCATCTTTGCGGGCAAAACGTTTGTATTGACCGGCACGCTGCCCACCATGGGCCGCAAGGAGGCCTCCGCCTTGATCGAGTCCCATGGCGGCAAGGTGGCGGGCAGCGTGAGCGCCAAAACGGACTACGTCCTGGCCGGGGAGGACGCGGGCAGCAAGCTGGCCAAGGCGCAGGCGCTGGGCGTGGCGGTGATTGACGAGGCGGCGCTGATGGCGATGCTGTGATTTCAAAAAACGAGCCCAAACCGCTTGAAATCCCCCGCGGTTTGTGCTATACTTACATTTATGTTTTGAAAAACAATGAGGTGAACGTCATGCAAACCGTCCCCGAGCTCTTCGGCTCCCTGGTCTTCAGCGATTCCGTCATGCGCGACAAGCTGCCCAAGGACGCCTACAAGGCCCTGCAAAAGACCATCAAGACCGGCGCGAAGCTGGACGCCCAGCTGGCCGACGCCGTGGCCGCCGCCATGAAGGAGTGGGCCATCGATCAGGGCGCGACCCATTTCACCCACTGGTTCCAGCCCATGACGGGCATCACCGCCGAGAAGCACGACAGCTTCATCGAGCCGGTGGGCGAGGGCCGGGTGATCATGCAGTTCACCGGCAAGAACCTCATCCAGGGCGAGCCGGACGCCTCCAGCTTCCCCTCCGGGGGGCTGCGCGCCACCTTCGAGGCCCGGGGCTACACCGCCTGGGACCCGACCTCCCCGGCCTTTTTGAAGGACAACACGCTGTGCATCCCCACGGCCTACTGCTCCTACGGCGGCGAGGTCCTCGACAAAAAGACCCCCCTGCTGCGCTCCATGGAGGCCCTGAGCCGCCAGGCCCTGCGCATCCTGCGCCTGTTCGGCAACAACGACGCCCGCTCAGTGCAGCCCACAGTGGGCCCCGAGCAGGAATACTTCCTCGTGGACCAGAGCCTCTTCGACAGGCGCCCCGACCTGCTGCTCACCGGGCGCACGCTCTTCGGGGCCAGGCCTCCCAAGGGGCAGGAGATGGAGGACCACTACTTCGGCGCGATCAAGCCGCGGGTGAAGGAGTTCATGGAGGAGCTCGACCGCGAGCTGTGGAAGCTGGGCATCCTCAGCAAGACCGAGCACAACGAGGTGGCCCCCGCCCAGCACGAGATCACCGCCGTTTTCACCAGCGCCAACGTGGCCTGCGACCAGAACCAGCTCACCATGGAGCTGCTCAAGAAGGTGGCCGCGCGCCACGGCTTGGCCTGCCTGCTGCACGAGAAGCCCTTCGCGGGCTTCAACGGCTCGGGCAAGCACAACAACTGGAGCCTGGCCACGGACCTGGGCGAAAACCTCCTGGAGCCCGGCCGCACCCCCCACGAGAACATGCAGTTCCTGATCTTCCTGGCGGCCGTCATCCAGGCCGTGGACGCCTACGCCGACCTGCTGCGGGTGTCCACCGCCACCGCGGGCAACGACTGCCGCCTGGGCGGCTTCGAGGCCCCGCCCGCCATCATTTCGATCTTTTTGGGCGCGCAGCTCAGCGAGGTGCTGGACAAAATCGAGACCGGCGGGCTCTACGACGACCCGGGCCGCCTCTGGATCGACAGCGGCGCGGCCGTGCTGCCCCGCCTGCCCAAGGACAACACCGACCGCAACCGCACCTCCCCCGTGGCCTTCACGGGCAACAAGTTCGAGTTCCGCGGCGTGGGCTCCGCGCAGTCCATCTCCTGCACGAACATGGTCCTCAACACCGCCGTGGCGGACGTCCTGGCGGGCTTCGCCGAGCGCCTGGAGAAGGCCGATGATTTCGCCGCCGAGGCCGGCCGCGTCGTCGCGGAGGCCTATACCGCCCACAAGCGCGTGATCTTCAACGGCGACAGCTACAGCGGCGAATGGGCCGCCGAGGCCGCCGCCCGCGGCCTGCACAACTACCGCACCTCCCCTGAGGTCCTGCCGCATTACCTCGACCCCGCCAACGTGGAACTGCTTGTGCGCCATGGCGTGCTCACGCAGGTGGAGATCGCCTCCCGCGCCGAGGTGCTGCTGGACAACTACGCGAAGGTCCTCACCATCGAGGCGCAGACCATGCTCTCCATGGCCCGCACGGACATTTTGCCGGCGGCGAGCCGTTACTCTGCCGCGCTTGCCCGCGCCGCGCTGGACAAACGCGCGCTCGCCGAAAAAGTCGGCGTCGCAATCCCGGCGGCCTATGAGGAGAGCACCGCCGCGCGCGTCTCCTCCCTCGCGGCGGAGCTGTACGCCCACGCGCAGGATTTGGAGGCCGCCCTGGCCGCGTCCCGGGCGCTTGCGGACGCCGAGGCTGCCGCGAAGTACATCGGCGCAACCGTCGTGGAAAAGATGGCCCTGGTGCGCGCCGACGCCGACGCCCTGGAGGGCCTGGTGGCGGGCGAATACTGGCCGTACCCGACGTATGGGGACCTGCTATTCAGGATATAAAATTTCTCTTGCAATTTTTCCTGCAATTTATTATAATGGTCCTTGCAAAGTCCATCCTATGACAGCAGGGGAGGGGTCCTGTGAGCCGCCCGCCGTTTTTGAGCCAGATCGCACAGAACTATCAGCAGCTTTCCAAGGGGCACAAGAAAATCGCGGATTACATCCTGCGGGAGTACGACAAGGCGGCCTTCATGACCGCCGCCGCCTTGGGCGAGGCCGTGGGGGTCAGCGAATCCACCGTGGTGCGCTTCGCCGCGGAAAATGGCTGGAAGGGCTACCCCGAGCTGCAAAAATACCTCCAGGACATGATCCGCAGCCGCCTGACGAGCATACAGCGCCTCCAGGCCAGCGACGTGCGGCTGGGCAACGACAGGATCCTCGAATCCGCCATGAACGCCGACGCCGAGATGGTCCGCCGCACCCTGGAGCAGGTCTCCCGCGAGGAGTTCCGCGCGGTGGTGGAGGCCATCTGCGGGGCGGAGCACGTCTATATCCAGGGCACGCGCAGCTCCGCCGCGCTGGCCAATTTCCTGGCACTGAACCTGAACATCCTCCACCCGGGCGTGATGTCTGTGGACACCTTCAGCGCCAGCCAGACCTACGAGCAGCTGCTGCGCATCGGCGAAAACGATGTGTTCATCGCCATCAGCTTCCCGCGCTACTCCACGCGCACGCTGCGGGCGCTGCGCTACGCGCAGGACCAGGGCGCCTGCACCGTGGCCATCACGGACAGCGCCCGTTCGCCCATCGCCCTGCTGTCGCGGCACGTGCTCGCCGCGGCCTGCGACGCGGTCTCCTTCGCGGAGTCCCTGGTGGCACCCATGAGCTTGATCAACGCCCTGCTGGCCGCCTGCGCCCGCAGCCGCGGCGACAAGGTCTATGATACCCTGCAGCGCCTGGAGCAAATCTGGGCGCAGTACGAGGTGTACGCGAGCCCGGAGCAGGAGGAGGGCCTGTGAGGCGGGTTGCTGTCATCGGGGCGGGCCCGGCGGGCCTTTTGGCCGCGGCAACGGCGGCGCAGCAAGGCGCGCAGGTGACGCTGCTGGAGCGCAACGAAAAGCCCGGGATGAAGCTGCGCATCACCGGCAAGGGCCGCTGCAACGTCACCAACAATACCAACGCTTTGGACGAGCTCATCGCCAACGTGCCCGTCAATGGCCGCTTCCTCTTCGGGGCATTCAGCCGCTTTCTGCCGAGCGACACCATGGAGCTCTTTGAGCGCCTGGGCGTGCCCCTGAAGGTTGAGCGCGGCAACAGGGTCTTCCCTTGCAGCGACAACGCCCACGATATCGCCGACGCCCTCGTGAAGCACGCGAAAGCCAGCGGCGTGCAATTCGTCCAGAAGAGGGTCACATCCCTGGACGAATGCCAGGCTGATGCAATAATTATCGCCACGGGCGGCATGTCCTACCCCGCAACCGGCTCCACCGGCGACGGCTACGCCCTCGCGCGGCAGGCGGGCCATACGATCATCACCCCCAAGCCCTCGCTGGTGCCGCTGGAGTGCCACGAGGGGTTCTGCGCCCGGCTGATGGGCCTGAGCCTGCGCAACACCGCACTGGAGCTCTGGGACGGCAAGCTCTCCCGCGTGATCTATCGCGATTTCGGCGAAATTCTCTTCACCCATTTCGGGGTATCGGGCCCCATGGCCCTCAGCGCAAGCTCGCATATGAGAGAGATGGAACCCGAGCGCTATAAGCTCCGGCTGGACCTGAAGCCCGCGCTTTCGCCCGAGCAGCTGGACAGGCGCATCCTGCGCGATTTCGGCGAAGCCCCCAACAAAAACTTCATCAACGCGTTGAATGACCTGCTGCCCAAGAGCCTTGTACCCGTGGTTGTGCAGCGCAGCGGCATCCCGCCGGGGCTGCGGGTGAACCAGGTCACGCGGGAGCAGCGGCAGGCGCTCATCGCTTTGCTCAAGCGCTTCGAGCTCACCGTCACGGGCTTCCGCCCGATTGAGGAGGCGATCGTCACCTCCGGCGGGATGTGCGTGGACGAGGTGCGGCCCGGCACGATGGAATCCAGGCTGCGGCCGGGGCTCTATTTCGCCGGGGAGGTGCTGGACGTGGATGCCTACACCGGAGGGTTCAACCTGCAAATTGCGTTTTCCACGGGATATTTGGCGGGGCTAAGCGCCGCCGGGAGGGATACCATATGATCGTTGCCATCGACGGCCCCGCGGGGGCTGGCAAGAGCACCGTGGCGCGTGGCGCGGCGCGGGCTTTGGGGTATACTTATATCGACACCGGCGCGCTGTATCGCGGGATCGGCGTGTCCGTCATGCGCTTGGGGGTCGATACGAAGGACAAGGAGGCCGTCGCGGCCTGCCTGCCCGTGCCCATCGACGCCACCGAGGCCATCCGCACGCCGGAGGCCTCCATGGCGGCGTCCGACGTGGGCGCGGTCCCCGCCGTGCGCGCGTACCTGCTGGAGGTGCAGCGGGACATGGCCCGCCGGGCGGACAACTGCATCCTCGACGGCCGGGACATCGGCACCGTGGTGCTGCCCAATGCGGACGTCAAGGTCTTCCTCACGGCAAGGCCCGGGGAGCGCGCCCGCCGCCGCTGGGAGGAGCAGAAGGCCAAGGGCGTCGCGGACCCCTATGAGAAGGTTCTGGCCGAGGTGCTCGCCCGGGACGAGCAGGACAGCAGCCGCGCCGCCGCGCCGCTGCGCCCCGCCGAAGACAGCATCCTGCTGGACACCACCGATATGGGCCTGGACGAAAGCATACAGGCCCTGCTCACTATCATTGAATCGAAGAGGAACCGCGTATGAACAAGCCCTTCGCGTATCCCTGGGACAGGGAGAAGCCCTACAAGCTGTACCATGCCGTCATGCTGTTTTGCCGGCTGGCCGCGCCCCTCCTGTACCGCTTCCGGGTGGTGGGCCGCGAAAACCTGCCGGAAAGCGCCTCCGGGGTGATCCTCGCGTGCAACCACCTCAACGCCGCAGACCCCGCCTTCCTCATGGCCGCCACGCGCCTGCGCTGGCGCTTCATGGCCAAGGCCGAGCTCTTCGAGAAGAAGCCCGCCGCCCTGCTGTATACCCACACGAACGCCTTCCCCGTCAACCGGGGGACCGTCGACGTCCGCGCGCTGAAATTCGCCCTGGCCGCCCTGCGGGAGGGCAGCTACGGCCTGGGCATCTTCCCGGAGGGCACGCGCTCCCCGGACGGCCAGCCCCACGAGCCGAAGGCCGGCGTGGCCATGTTCGCGCGGCGCGCGCGGGCCGATATCCTGCCCTGCGCCGTCTGCTGCGAGGGCAAGCTGAGGCTCGGCGGCAGGCTCACCGTGCGCATCGGCGAGGTGATCCCCTTCGGGGAGCTGGGCCTGGGGGATTCCCCTAAGAGGAGCGAAACCCACGCCGCCGCCGAGAAAATCATGGCGGCGATCACGGAATTGTGGAAGCAGGGGCACGATTGAATGAACAATGAACAATGAACAATGAACAATGAAGATACGGCCTGCAACGCGCATTGTCAATTGTCAATTGTTAATTGTTAATTGGAGGTACCATGCCGATCCTCCTGGCGAAGTCCGCGGGCTATTGCTTCGGCGTGAAGCGCGCGGTGGACAAGACCCAAGCCCTGCTGCGGCGGGGCGTGCCCGTCACGCTGCTGGGGGAGCTCATCCACAACAAGCAGGTGACGCGGGAGCTCTGCGCGCTGGGGGCAAAAGTGGTGCAGTCCCCCGGGGAATGCCCGCCCGGCGATACCCTGGCGATCCGGGCGCACGGCGTATCAAAAGAAATTATGGCCGAGATCGCGGCGCGCGGGCTGAAAATCTGCGACGCCACCTGCCCGTTCGTGAAACGCATTCACGATATCGTGGCAGAAAACGCGGGCGAGGATACGCCCGTGATCGTCGCCGGGGACCCGGAGCACCCCGAGGTCGTGGGGATTTGCAGCTACGCCGGGGGCCAGGTATTCGCCGTGCAAAGCGCCGGGGAGCTGGAAAACCTGCTGTCCTCCCGCCCTGCATGGCGCGATTTGCCCCTGGTTGCCGTCGCGCAGACGACGTTTCGGGCCGAAGAATGGAAAAAAAGTATAAAAATTCTCAAAAGCCTCTGTACAAACGCGAAAATATTTGATACAATATGTGATGCGACTCAGTCTCGCCAGGATGAGGCGCGCTTGCTCGCGGGCTCCTGCGAAGCCATGGTGATTGTCGGCGACCGGTCGAGCTCCAATACGGGCAAGCTGCTGGCGGTGTGCGGGGAATTGTGTCCTTCGTATTTGGTTGAAGGGTGCGGGGATCTGCGTCAATGGAAGAAGGAGCTTTCCCAATTCCGCACCATCGGCTGCACGGCGGGCGCGTCCACCCCGGCGCGCACAATAAAGGAGGTACTGTCAACCATGTCTGAACTAACCAACGAGCCACTGAGCCCCGAAACCGAAGCGGTTCTGGAGCAGGAAGCCCTTGCCGGGGAAGCGCTTGCGGAGGAGGTTGTCCCCGCCGCCGGGGAAGCCCCGCAGGAGGAGGCCCAGGAGGAGGAGCTGCCCCCCGTGGATGAATTCACCGCGGCGATGGAGGAGTCCCTCAACAGCATGAGCACGGACCAGAAGGTCAAGGGCGTCGTCACGGCGGTGAACCAGTCGGAAATCCAGGTGGACATCGGCCGCAAGCAGACCGGCTACGTCGCCGCGTCCGAATACAGCAACGACCCGAACGCCAACCCCGCCGAGGAGGTCAAGGTGGGCGATGTGCTGGACCTCATCATCCTCAAGACCAACGACGCCGAGGGCACGGTGCAGCTGTCGAAGAAGAAATTCGACGCCGGCCAGGCCTGGACCAACATCATCCAGGCCGAGGAGGACGGCGCGGTCCTGGAGGGCAAGGTCATCGACGTGATCAAGGGCGGCGTGCTGGTGCTCACCGGCGGCGTGCGCGTGTTCGTGCCGGCCTCGCTCACGGGCGTCCCCCGGGGCGAGCCCCTGGACAGCCTGAAGGGCCAGGCCGTGCGCTTCCGCGTCGTCGAGGTCAACAAGCCCCGCCGCCGCGCCGTGGGCTCCATCCGCGCCGTGGCGCAGGAGGAGCGCAAGGCCGCCGAGCGCGGCTTCTGGGAGACCGCCGAGGTGGGCCAGGTCTTCACGGGCAAGGTGAAATCCCTCGTCAGCTACGGCGCCTTCGTGGACATCGGCGGGCTGGACGGCATGGTGCATATCTCCGAGCTCTCCTGGGGCCGCGTGAAGGACCCCTCCGAGGTGCTGAAGGTGGGCGACGAGGCCGAGGTATACATCAAGTCCCTCGACCCCGAGAAGAAGAAGATCTCCCTGGGCTACCGCAAGGCCGAGGACAACCCCTGGGAGGTCCTGCGGGCGCAGTATCCCGTCGGCTCCGTGGTGGAGGCCACCGTGGTGAGCTTCACCAGCTTCGGCGCGTTCGCGCGCGTGCTGCCCGGCGTGGACGGCCTGATCCACATCTCGCAGATCGCCGACCGCCGCGTGGAGAAGCCCCAGGAGGAGCTCTCCATCGGCCAGACGGTCAACGCGAAGATTGTCGGCATCGACTTTGACAAGCGGCGCGTGAGCCTGTCCATCCGCGCCCTGCTGGAGGACGAGGCCCCCGAGGCCGAGGACGACTATATCGAAGAGGACGAGGTCGTGGCCAGCTCCAGCAGCGAGGACTGATACCCCAAAAAAATATGCTTAGCCCTATGCTTGACTCACAAAGCATAGGGCTGTTTCAGTTTTCAAGCGCCGGGTCAGAGCTCCCGCGAATTCTCTTTCAGCAAGGCAAAACACCCGGCGAACCGCCCGTCGCCGCGAATCAAATCAAACTCCGCTTTTGCCAGGTGGTCCTCCCAGAGAATCCAGCACAGGTTGCGTTTTGTGTCCCACGGGTAGTAATTGTTGCCCTCCTGCGTGGTTTGATACATTTGGCTGACATGGTGCATGGCGTCCTGCGCGGCTTTTTCCACATGGGCCAGGGCCTCTTCGGCCTTGCCCGCCCCGCAGTAGAGCGCCGCAATGCGGATGTGCAGGAACGCGCGGTTGATACGGTCCGGCTCCTCGCCGCACAGGGGGTAGACCAGGCTTTCGATTTGCATGGCGGCCTTGGTATATTCGACCTTCCGCAGCGCGTCCAGGTCCGCCCGCTGCCCATAATCGTCGACGATGCCCATCAGGATGATCGTGAAGCGCACCATGCTGTTTTCCTGGTTGCGCAGCCACTCCTCGCCCTCCAGCACATATTTCAGCGTTAAGTCCTGCGTATAATAGGCCTCGGTGGGCATAGAAGCCACGATTTTCTTCGCCTGGCCCTTCATGCCCCATTTGACATACTGCCGGATCAGCAGGAATTTGGTCCATCCCACTGTGTTCTGGTCCGTGCAGTATTCCATGATGTTTTCGCCGACGGCGATGATTTCGTCTTTGTGGCTGTCGGCGTTGTCCGTGCACAAGGCCTGCACCAGATGGCATTGCAGGTCGTAGTTCACGGGGTATTCCTTCACGGCCCTGCGCGCCATATCGATCGCCCCGCCGGCATTGCCCACGTTGAGCAGGTTGCGGATATCGCGCCGGTAGTCCTTCGCCTTTTCCTCCCCCGCGATGCGCTGCGTGCCCAGCAGCTCGTCGACCGTCACCTTGAAAAAGATGGCGATGTGCGGGAGGATTTCGATGTCGGGGTAGTTCGCGCCGGTTTCCCAGCGGCTGACGGACTGCGGCGACACGTGGAAGATGTCCGCAACCTGCTCCTGCGTCAAATCATTGGCGCGGCGCAGCTGCTTGAATTTCTCGCTGAAATAGATTGACATTGGATATACCTCTCTTTGCTTGGCGTTGCTGCTATTATATGCCACCTGCCGTGTGCCGTCAAGCACTCATTCCGAGAGAGAATATCAAGCAAAGCGAGGATCGAAGATGGCAATCCTGTGCTCACAGCCCCTCCGCCGTTGTCTTCATATGCCCCGGCAGCTCCGCGGTGAAAGCCATCGCTTCCCCCGTCACCGGGTGCACAAACTTTACCTCCCCGCAGTGGAGGAAGTGCCCCGGCTCCTCCCGGGGCGGCGCGCCGTAGAGGTCGTCGCCCAGCAGGGGCGTGCCGCGGTGCGCGAAATGCGCGCGTATCTGGTGCGTGCGCCCGGTCTCGAGCCAAACGCGCAGGAAGCTCACGCCGTCGCGATAGGCCAATGCCTCCCAGTGCGTGATTGCGGATTCGTCGCCGGGTTCGCAGGGGAGCTCGTAGTCCCGGCAGGCGCGCAATGTCCTATTCGGGAAGGGCCGGTAGATCACGTTGGAGAACGTCCCCGCGCCGCGGTATTCCCCGTGCGCGAGGGCGTAGTAGGTCTTCTCCACCCGGCCGTTGAGCTTCGAGGCCGCGTAGCTGTGCAGGCAGCACACCACCAGGCCCGAGGTGCCCTTGTCCAGCCGCCCCGCCGCGCGGAAGGCCGCCTGCCTGCCCTGCCCCGCGAGATAGGCCGTCACGGCGTTGGCGAGGGTATCGCCCTGGTGGTTGTGGCTGGGATGCATGGGCAGGGTGGGCGGCTTGTTGATCACCAGCACGTCGCTGTCCTCGTAGATGATATCCAGCGCAAAGTCAATCGGATCAAGAGTTTCCTCGTCGCCCGGGATGGACAGCGTGAGCACGTCGCCGGCCCGCACGGGGTCGACGGTGCGCGCCACCGCGCCGCCGTTGAGGCGCATCCCGCCCGGCGCGCGCTTGAGAGAGTTCGTCAGCCGCACGGAAACGCCGCGCGCGCGCAGCACATGCTTGATCAGCCTGCCGTCCTCCTCGGGAAGGACGGTGAAGTTCAATTCCGTCATTCCGGGAACCCCATCTCCTCCACGAAGGCCGCTTGAAATACCCTGTGCTCCGCCAGCGGGATTTCACGCGTTTCGCGCGCGAGGGCTTGCGCGTCTTCACGCAGCTTGTGCGAGAACAGCAGCGTCTCCGCGCCGCGCAGCGCCAAATTGCCCCCGGCCAGAGCCCGCAAGGCCAATGCCGCCGGGATCATCCCGATGGCCGCGGCGTCGCCGGGGTCGAGGTAGCTCCCGAAGCCGCCGGCCAGCCAGAGCTGATCGATGCCGGTTTCGTCCAGCCCGGCCTCGTCCAGCATGGTGGTGATGCCAGCCGCGACGGCGGCCTTCACCAGCTGCAGCTTGCGCACGTCGCGCTGCGTGACCGTGACGCCACAGCCGTCCAGCCGGAGCGCCTGCTCTCCCTGGATGGCCCCGGTTTCGTCCAGCGCGCCAAGCTCCAAAAACGCCCGCAGCGCCGAGACCAGCCCCGTGCCGCAGATGCCCCGCACGGGCGCGCCGGGCAACGCGTGCCAGCGCAGCTGCCCGTTCTCCTGCCAGACCCGGTCCACCGCGCCGGGCAGGGCGGGCATGCCCATGGAGATTT
>Ga0268262_10000992_pt1 | contig 36560 bp, 35 predicted proteins | sample TergutNc150P3_FD_190354 | JGI IMG/M metagenome (GOLD analysis project Ga0268262, IMG submission 190354) | Nasutitermes corniger P3 segment gut microbial community from laboratory colony in Florida, USA - Nc150 P3 (SPAdes) (version 2) | ecosystem: Host-associated > Arthropoda: Insects >...
CCGACAAATCGTTCTCAAAAAACTCCCTAACATGCGGCGGCGCTTTCCCCAGCTCACGTTCCATAACATCAGAACACAGACAAACGATCCGTCCCGCTTTCACCAAATCAAAGAACTGATTAGACTCCCGTTCAAACTCCGGTTCATAGACGCCCCCAAACACCGAAGTATCTACATAAAATCTCTGCTTCATCCCCAAAAACCTATTTTCAAAGCCGCCGACACCCCGACAGCCGTATAAATATAATGCATTTACACGATAATGTCAAACTTTTTTTTATTTTTTTACAAGATACCCCAAAAACTACCGAACCGCCCGCAGTGCCTTCCGCCGGAACTACAAAATACGCCGGGTTTTGCGTGGAGAATCACCTGACTCTAGTAAAGATAATATATTTTACGCCAAAAGTCAATCTTTTTTTATTTTTTTTATCTTTTGAACATTACTTAGGCGCGTTGATCTCCCTCCACTCCGACTTATTTATCGTACGCACAGAATCCCTCACCTCCACGATCCACTCTAACCTCTTGTCGTACGGCAGGTTAGGATGGCTCGCGGTCGAATGGAGTTTCAGGCGGTTGTCGGCGGCTTCTACGCCTACCGCAACCGACATATCGACACCGGCGCCGCCCTTCATATTGAAACCGCCGTTCTTGGATATGCCGCCGAACCTGCCGTCCGGACCGGCGGTCATCACCCAATCGGTAACCATAAGCAACCCGGACTCAGCCGCCAAAAAAGCCTCCGCGTCGTCGAGCGACCCGGACTCAAGGCCTGCCGTGTTGCGGACGCTCAACATCAGCCCCGCAATGCCGATACTCATGACCGCGCAGATTACCACCGCCCCGACAAGCGTTGACCCGCGATCGCCCTTTTTTATCAATCCGCCTAATTTCTGCATCTGAACGTCCCCCGCCGGATACTTACCGTAAATACCTTGCCGTCCCTCGTCGCCGTTCTTAAAACCATATTGATGCTGACCTGCTTGCGCTCGTGCCAAAGCCCGAACCAGCTCGCCCTGTCAGCATTACCGGCAGGCCCGGGAACGACCTCTATTCTCGAACCGGCTATCATAAAATCACTCCAAACGCTATCGGCGGCCCCTTCGCGTATCTGAACGACGCCAACCGTATCGTTGCCGCGGCCGATTCTGAAACTTACCAAAACGTCTGCGCTGTCTCTGATTACAATAGTATCAACCCGGCCGGCGGTCACGGAATCCCCGCCGTCATAGGGGGGGCCGGGTTCATCGGACAGAACGCTCAACGATTCCCTGCCTCCGAGGACGAATACGGCGCCGCGAACCCGGCGCCCGATCTCGTCAATCAGGCCATCGGCCTGCCGCTGCAGTCTAAGCCTCGCCGCGGTTTCGTCTTGGGCGCCCGCGTACATGCTGAACAAAGTAAAAGAACCCAACGCGAAGATGCCGATAAGCGCGCCGGCCACCACGGCCTCTACGATGGTAAATCCGCCTTTACCTGCCCTATTCATACTGTTCATGGGTATCCGCCAGTCGTTTTGTCAATACAATGGAATCCCTGGCCCCGCCGACTTCCGTCCATCCGACTTTTATTGTAATTTCGTGGTAGGGGATATCGTAATCGCCGATCGGCACGGAACCTGCTTTCGCGCGGAAAGATATATAGGCGCGGAAGGCGGCATTGCCTTCGTCCCTCCTATCGTCTAGGACGAATTCCGCGCCCGCCGCGTTAGGCTTCCAGTTTCCGTCCGCGGGAATCGGGACGTTTTGCCCGCCGACAGCCACGCCGTATTGCGGCGGCGTATCCTTGGAGAAGCGCCGGTAATCGAAGTCTTTTTCAAAGCAGCTCGTTATAACATTGCGGGCTTGCAGCCTGTGGACGTCGTTCACCTGAATCTCGGCGCTCTTACGCGCCACGGCGACCGCCGCGGCCGTCGCGACCAGCACGATCACCGCGGCGACCAGCAGCTCTACAATTGTGAAACCGGCTTTATTTTGGGAGATTCGACGCATTTTACGAAACCGTCCATTAATGGCATATCAACGCGCATCAATTTATCGAACGTTAAACATCGACAACGCGAATGTGCAACTCCTTAAGCTGCTTCTCCGCGGCCTCCGCCGGCGCCTGCATCATCAGGTCTTGGGCTTTTTGGTTCATCGGGAAGGCTATCACCTCCCTGATGTTCGGTTCATCCGCCAGAAGCATTATTATTCTGTCGACTCCGGGGGCGATTCCGCCGTGGGGCGGCGCGCCGTAGCTAAGCGCGTTTATCATCGCTCCGAACCTTGAGTCCACCTCCTCCTTGCCGTATCCGGCTATCTCGAAAGCCTTGTACATTATGTCCGGCCTGTGGTTGCGGATCGCGCCGCTTGATAGCTCTATGCCGTTGCAGACTATGTCGTACTGGTAGGCGAGGATGTCGAGCGGGTCTTTCTCCGTAAGCGCCGCCAGGCCCCCCTGCGGCATGGAAAAGGGGTTGTGGGAGAAGTCTATCTTCTTCAGCTCCTCGTTGTACTCGAACATGGGGAAGTAGGTTATCCAGCAGAACCTGAAGGCGCCCTTCTCCACGATGTCGAGTTCTTTTCCCAGTTTGACCCTTATCTCCCCGGCGATCTTGTTTGCGGCGGCCTCGCTGTTGCACACGAAGAACGCCGCGTCGCCCGGCTTCGCGCCGAGCGCCTCCGTGAGCGCCGCCATGCTGCCCGCGTCTAAGAATTTGGCGATCGGCCCCTTGGCGCCGCCGTCTTCATTCCATACCAAATAGGCCAGGCCCTGCGAGCCTATGGACTGGGCGAACTCGACCATCCTGTCGTAAAACGCCCTAGGGCGGCCGGCGACGTCTTTGACCGGTACGGCGCGGACCGCCCCGCCCTCGGCCACCGCCTGGGCGAACACCTTGAAACCGCTGCCGGCGAATATTTGCGAGACGTCCTGTATCTCTATGGGGATGCGCAGATCGGGCTTGTCCGTCCCGTACTTCAGCATCGCCTCCCTATAGGGTATGCGGCGGAATGGGGGTTTGTCGAAGGCGTATTTTGAGAACTCGCCGAATAAGCCGTCGAAGAGTTTTTCAACCACGGCGAACACGTCGTCTTGGGTGACGAATGACATCTCTATGTCGAGCTGGTAAAACTCGCCGGGCGACCTGTCGGCCCTGGCGTCCTCGTCACGGAAGCAGGGGGCGATCTGGAAATACCTGTCGAACCCGGCGACCATGAGCAGCTGCTTGAACTGCTGCGGCGCCTGCGGCAGGGCGTAGAACTTGCCCGGGTGCATGCGCGACGGAACGAGGAAGTCCCGCGCCCCCTCCGGGGAGGAGCTTGTGAGGATGGGCGTCTGGTACTCGTTGAACCCCATCTCCGTCATGGCGCGGCGCATGTGGGCGATCACCTTCGAGCGAAGGAGTATGTTCGCGTGTATCTGGCTTCTCCGCAGGTCGATGAATCGGTACTGGAGCCGCAGGTCTTCCGGCGCATCGTCTTCCGGGAAGACCGGTATGGGCACAAGCTCCGCGTGGCCGAGCACCTCGAAAGCGTCGGCGGCAAGCTCCACCTCGCCGGTCGGCAGCTTGGGGTTTATGTTTTCGTCGGAACGGTTCGCGAGGATGCCGTCGAAGCAGACGACGGTCTCCTTGGCAAGGTGCGCGATGGTCTTCTGAAAGGCGCGGTCAGGGTAAACGACCACCTGCGTAAGCCCGTAGTGGTCGCGCAAATCAATAAAGAGCACCCCGCCGTGGTCGCGCCGGTTGTTAATCCACCCGCTGAGCCGAACGAATCCGCCGACATCAGAAGCGCGGAGTTCCCCGCAGTTGTGGGTGCGGTAGCGGTGCGGTTCTTTATTTTGTTCCATATCGACGATTAGCTCCTAACAATAAAGGTATAATAGCGTTCGTATAGATTTATAAATATACATCTTGGACAATGCAATGTGGTAATGGTAAAGATTTTGAATTTGACCTTTAAAGATTTTGATTTTTCCACTTATCTTTAATTATATTATAATATCATGAACAACCACGTCAACAAACACGCCGACAAAAACGTCCACACCGACGGCAATCCAGAGACCGCCTTCTTCGACGTTTTCTTCACCAACGCCACCGAGGCTATCTTCATAACCGACCACGAGGGGCAGCTCATCACGGCCAACCCCAGTTTTATCAGCCTTACCGGCATAGACCTCGCCGAGGCCCGCGGCAAGGCGCCGCTCATTCTGCGCTCCGAATTCCACGACGCGGACTTCTACCTCGCCCTGTGGCGCACTCTCAAGCGCCGCGGAAACTGGAAGGGGGAGATCATAAACCGGCGGGGCGACGGAGAGATATGCCGCGAGTGGCTCTCGGTCAGCTCCCACAAAAACTCTTTCGGCGAGGTCACAAACTACGTAGGCACCTTCGCGGACTCCGCCGGCCGGATGTCGCAGTCCTTCAGCAAGCACTACTACGACTCGCTGACCAAGCTGCCCAACCGTCTGCTCCTGCAAGACCGGCTCGAGTTCATGATAAACCACGCCCGGCGCAACAACCAGCTCATGGCGCTCCTCCTTTTGGACGTAGACCGCTTCAAAATGATAAACGACACCTTCGGCTACGAGGCTGGAGACGCGCTCCTGCGCACCACCGCCGACCGCCTGGTCACCTGCGTCCGGGACGTCGACGTCGTCTTCAGGTCGGGCGACGACGAGTTCGCCATCATACTGGAGGAGATCGCCCGCCCCGAGGACGCCGCCAAGGTCGCCCGCCGCGTGCTGGACTCCTGCGCCGAACCGCTGAAAATCGGCGGCCACGATATATACGCCACCACCTGCATAGGGATAAGCATCTTCCCGACCGACGGCGACGGCAAGGTGCAGATACTGCAGAACGCGGAAGCGGCGATGCGCCGCGCCAAGGAGATCGGCCTCAACAGCTTCGAGCACTACAAGCCCAGCATGAACGCCCGCGCAATGGAGCGCCTCTCCTTAGAGAGCGACCTGCGCAACGCCGTAAGCCTCTCGCAGCTCTGCGTCTTCTACCAACCGCAGGTGGATATAAAATCAGGCCGCATAACCGGCGCCGAGGCCCTGGTGCGCTGGAGGCACCCCGACCTCGGCATGGTGCAGCCCAGTCAGTTCATACCCATAGCCGAAGACACCGGCCTCATCCTCTCAATCGGCGAATGGGTGCTACGCACCGCCTGCATGGAGGCGCGTAAGAGCCAAGAGGACGGGAAACCGTATGTGATCTCGGTAAACCTCTCCGTAAGCCAGTTCCGCCAGCAAAACCTGGTCTCCATAGTGGAGAGCGCCATGAAAGACGCCGGGCTGCCGCCCGATCTTCTGGAGCTTGAAATAACCGAGACCATGAGCATGAAAAACCCGGAAGACACAATGGCGGTGCTGCGCAAACTGAAGGATCTGGGCATAAAAATCGCCATAGACGACTTCGGAACCGGGTACTCCTCTCTGAGCTACTTAAAGAAATTCCCCATAGACACGCTCAAGGTGGACAGGTCGTTCATCATAGACATTCCGGAAAACTCGCGCGACGCGGAGATCGTTAAGGCTATCATCACGATGGCGCACTCGCTGAATTTATCCGTGATAGCCGAAGGCGTGGAGACGGATCCGCAGGCGCAGTACTTACTGGAGAACGGGTGCGAGAAGATGCAGGGATACTTGTTCAGCCCGCCGGTGCCGCTGCCGGAATTTGAGAAGCTGTGGGCGAAGCATAAATAAAGAAATTATCTTTTGAAATCGAAGACCGCCCCCCTGTTCGCCTCGGTGGCGCCGTGGTATTGGCCGGCGGCTTTTTTACCTGTCTGTAACTCTTTAATTTTGCGGCGCGCCTCAAAGAGGCCGTCGTTGCACTCGTCCATCATGGCTTTCAGTTCGCGGTTGTTCTCTAAGTCCATAGCCGATATTTTTGAGATGACGGCGGCGCACTCGCCTGCGGGCGGGCCGAAGTTGCCGCGGATGTAGGCGGCGATAAGTTCGCCGCGCTCGTCCAGCGCGCCGGAGACGATGTCGATATCCTTAGCCGCAAGACCGCCGCGGATGTGCGTGGTCTTATCGAGTATCGCCGTTAACAGCTGCAGTTGCGGGTTCATGGTTTCTTTTCTTTGCTTTTTCCGCCGCCGAAGACATAGTTGTAGGTTATACCCAGCGAAGGCATTATCTGCGGGTAATTGTTCCAGTCGTCGCCTGGCCAATATAGGACAAGGCGCACGTCTAAACTGACGGACGAACTTCTAAGCACGCTTAAGGGATGGTCGGGATCGATGAAACTCAGGTCGACTTCGAGTCCTGTCCTAGCGCCAATACCGAAACTGAAGTGCGGATCGCTCATTTTCGGCCGGTTATCGTAGAATATCGTGTCCGATACAAGCACTGTGTCCGAACCGTTTCTTACGTATATTCCGGGAAGCAGCTTTTTGTTGAAATTATCCTTCTCGGCGCTGTAAAATCCAAAAGTAACCCCGGGACCGACGAACCATCTCAGCGCGCCGTCGTCGGATAGGTTGAAATTCCAGTCCCAAAAACCGAACCCCTCATACGTCGCGAAGCTGTGTTCATCAGTGGTACCCCACCCCATGTTTATGCCAACACCGACCCTATTGACATCCGACACTCCGATACCGACCCCGATACTCAGGTCTATATCGCGCCCGACGCCCAGCCTCGCCCCCATTGTATTGCCCAACTTCTCCCCGCCGCTCTCCGCCTTAGGCTTCTTCTCTTTTTTCTTAGCCGAGTTGTCCGCCTTTACCGGCTTCTTCGTGACGGTGATCTCGTTTTTGGGAACGAACTCCTTACCTTCGGATCCGGCGGAACGCCCCTCCGCGGCCGCCGCCGCCTCTAAGGCCGCGCCGAAATCCGCGTCGCCCCCCTCGGCCGTCATCTGCGCCGGACGAAGCGGCGCGCTGAATTCCTCGGCATCGCCGTCCTGCGCAAAAACCGGAGCCGCAAACGCGAACGCCGCCGCAAACACCGCCTTAAAAACGCTTGTCAACGATCTTCCTCTATACATAGTATCCCTCCTAACAGGGGTCCGCAAGTGTTTATGACCTATGACCGTATTTTGACCTTGCCGCAACTGCACAATACGTATAAATATAATAAATTGTTGTCGGCGGCGGTAAAATAAAAATCAAAGCCGTCAACGTCAATTTATTACCGCGATTTGTCACAACGCCGATCTATAGTCGTGTCTCCACGATCTATGGACAAGGACAATTCCGTCATATAGCCTACCGTTTTCATCCTTTGCGCTTTCGGTGTTGGGTAACACCGTATAAATAAAACGATTTCGATGATTAATTTGACGCGAATATACCCCGTTTAGATTGCCGACAAGGCGTTCAAAATGCTGTGTTTGGGCGTACGGGTCGTTTTCAACCGTCCTCAATATCTCGGCTAATTGTTTCCCGTATCCGGCGCGTACGCAAGTATCGGCATCTTTTTCGGCCCTATTCGTCCAATCTACTCTATACATTAAAATATTTTCTCGGTACCGGTTTAAATTCGCTACGCGGCGCGTTCATTGATTCAATTATCGATTCGGCCATACCCGGAACGGCGTTCAGATAGTCGGTGTCATTGTCATAGTCGTCGGGGTCGATGTCGAACTCTTTGCGGTCCGCCTCGCTCAACGCCGCCAACTCCCGGCTCCGGTCAATTACTATTGCGGTCACGATACCCCCCTTATGGGTTGATTGTGTCTTCTATTAATATAAATATAATCAATCCTTAAACAAGAGAGATCTTTAAAATCAAATTCTTTTTTAGACGGAAGGCTACGCCTTCCATAGATAAATCGGGGGCTAAACCCCCGATTTTCAGTCAACGGCAAAGTCAACGTCAAAAGATTTTGACTTTGATTTTGATTGAAAATGCGGGGTTTAGCCCCGCATTTATCTATGAAGCCGAAGGCTTCGTCTAAAAAAGAATTTAAAAGAATTTGATTTTTTATTTATTGCCTATACGTCTTTCATTTCTTAGTCATCTTATCTATCTGCCTCCGGCTCCTCCACAGATACACCCGCTTATTCCACTCCATCCACGCCGCCGGGGCGACTTTCAAATATATGTACGCTACCGCTATCCCGCCGAGGTGCACAATATGAGCCACGTTCCCGCCGCCGCCAGTCAGCGAGAAAAAGACGGATATAGCCGCGTAACCTATCACAAGCGTCCGCATTTTCATCGGGAAGATGCCGAAAATCAGCACCTGCCTCTGCGGGTAGTAAATGGCGTAGGCCGTGAGCAATCCCAGCACCGCGCCGGAGGCGCCTATCACGGGGGCATTCAGATTCGCAAGGAGATAGAAAAGCGTAAAGAGGCCCGACCCGATTCCGCAAACAAAGTAGAAGATCAAAAACTTGCGCTTGCCCCAAATGTCCTCTAGCTCCACGCCGAACCACCAGAGGGAGAGCATGTTGAAGAGGATGTGGAATATCATGTCGCGCGAATGCAAAAACATGTACGTGACGATACGCCACAGCTCAAAATGGATAAACGTATTGACCGGATACAGCGCGCCGAAGTACGTCACCAGGTCGCCTATGGCGCCGGGAAACCACTGCAGTATGAAGACCGACACGTTGGCGATTATCAGGCCTTTCACGCAGGGCGGGAGTCTTGGAGCGCCGATTGTATACATGTATGATCTGCCTTTAAAATCAAAATCCTGGATTGGCTTCGCCGCGATAAACACGGTACTTCGTCGCTTCGCTCCTCGCAATGACGTCATTGCGAGCGCAGCGAAGCAACTTGTTTATCTCGGCGAAGCCGATCTGGAAAGTCACATTTATAATTGTCATATAAAACTCATCAATACCGAATTATCCGCCCACTATTTTCTCCAGCAATCTCTTTTTGACGTATTCCGGCACAAACCCGCTTATGTCCCCGCCGTGCCGCGCTATCTGCTTGACCAGCGTCGAGTTCAGGTACGCGTACTCCGCGCTCGGCATCAGAAAGACCGTCTCCGCAGAGTTCAGCATGTTCCGGTTCGTGTACGCCATCTGGAATTCGTAGTCCACGTCGGACATAGCCCGAAGGCCGCGTATTATCGCCGAAGCGCCGTACTCGGTCACGCAGTTGACGATTAAACCGGAATAGCCGATCACCGTTATCTGCGGAACGTCCTTCAAGGCTTCCCGCGCCAGCTCAACGCGCTCCTCCATGGAGAATACGGGATTCTTCGCCGGATTAGTGGCCACCACGGCCACGACCTTGGTGAAGATTTTCGAGGCCCTGACAGCTATGTCTATGTGGCCGTAGGTTATTGGGTCAAACGTCCCCGGGTAAATCGCAATCATCGGCACTTTCTCCCCCGCCGTAGATTTCAACCGCCGTATCGGAGTACAGCCGGACGTCGGCCAAACCGGCCTTGCCCGCGGTATCCGCGACTCTTTTTTCCGTCGGCAGCCGCCGACGCTCGTAAACCAAAAGCCCGCCCGGCCTTACAAGGCCGAATAACTTAGGGACCAACGCGGAAAGCTCCGTGTCGCCGTAGGGCGGATCATAAAAAATAATATCATACACGCCGTTACCGTCGGCAAATTTTCTGACATCCTCCCTGACCACCCGAACCCGCCCCTCAACCCCCAGCGCTTTGGCGTTCTCGCCGATCATCAGCGCCGCCCTCTTGCCAACCTCAACAAAGTCCACCCGGGCCGCGTAACGGCTCAGCATCTCAAACCCGAAAGCCCCGCTCCCGGCGCAAACATCAGCCGCCACAGCCCCCCGCAACCGCCTCTTCAATATCTCCGCCACCGACTCGCGCACCCGCTCCTGCGTCGGACGGAATTCAATACCGTCAACAACATCGTCCGCTTTGACATAACGGCCTTTCAGGGCGCCTGATATTATTCTAAGTTTCATATAAAATCTTTTGTCTTTGACTTTGACTGAAAATGCGGGGTTTAGCCCCGCATTTATCTATGAAGCCGAAGGCTTCGTCTAAAAAAGATTTTAAAGATTTTAAAGATTTTAAGTGAATTCAGACTATTCTTTCACCGTAAACAGCACCTCCGCCGTAACCCGAATCTGCTCATCCTTCACCGGCACCATAGATATCTTCTTGAACGCGCACGGGATCTTTTCGTTGTACAGCGTCCGCACCAGCTTGTGAAAATCCCCATACGTAGACATCCCCACCGCCTTGTAAACCACCCGTCTGTAGTCCCCCGCCTTATCCACGCTCAGCTGGCTTGGCGCCGCCGACATTTTGAAGTTGCAGTCGCCCGCCAATCGAGAGAAATTTCTCAACGTAAGCGACAGCCCCTCTTTGAACGTCAGGTGCTCAAGCGCTTGGAACGGGTCGCTGACCTGCAGGCCGAAGTTCGGCCTTTGGGTTATCACGAAGGCGAAGTTGCCGCCCTCGCCGTCCTTTATATAAGAGTGCGGTTTGGAGAGCACCTCTCCCCGTTCGTTCTTGAACGACGCGAACATCTCCTCCACCATAGCCCTCGCGCCGACCCCGTTGGCGGAAACCTTCTGGAAGTCTTCCACCGTAAGCTCCTTAAGGCGTATGCCGGGCGACATGCAGCGGGTGACCATATCGAATACGTTGCGGGCGAAGAGCGCCTCGTAGTTGATCTTTTCGGCCAGGGGCATCTGCTCGTAGGGCGTGTCGAGTTTGTTGCGCGCCGCCTCTTCGTTGCTCACAAACTCCTTCACCACATCCTCGACCATGTTGGTGCGCACTTGCGAGGAGGGTTTCACCGCTTTCGCCTCCGCCTTGGGCACGGGGGGCGGCAGCGTCTTGGCGACGTGCTGCTCCGCCTTGGCGGTTTCGGTCGCCGGCTTCATGTAGGTGATGTAGTAGTAAACGCCGCCGCCCGCCGCAACCAGCAGTAAAAGCACGATGAGCGTCGGCCCTATCTTATGACCGCCGCCGCCGCTCGCCTTAGGAACACTCACCTTCACCTTGGCGGGTTTGCGGGCGCGCACGGCTTTGCCGGGCACTTTGGCAAGGTTTATCCTTATCATTGCCCCTCCTCCCCCCGCAGCGCCAGCCCCACCGACACGGCCAAGCGGCAGGCGTTGGCCTCAATCTGCGCGGCGTCCATGCCGGCGGCGCACTGTATCTTGCGGAAAGGGTTCAGCATCTCCCCCTTGGAGATGCCGGAACACGCCTTAGACGCGACGACGCTGTCGGCGAACAGGCCGCCGGCCAAGTATACCGGAGGGACGGTGCCCCGCAAAAACGAGGCGTTGCCGGAGACAAGGCGCCCCACCTCCCCGCCGAGCGCCGCAACGTACCCGCCCGCGCCGCGCTCGTCCACATCGTACTCCACCACGCCGTAGTCTATGTATGAGGTGTTGCTGACCAAAATCAACTTCGTGCGCCGGTGCTCGCCCAAAACCAGCACCGCCGCCCCGGTAAAGACATCCCGGTAGTTCGCCTGAAAAACATTGGTAAGCGCGAATATATCCACATCGACAATGTACGGATTCAACTTGGCGCTCTTCACGACCTTCTTCAGCTTGGCAAGCGTCTCCTTGCGCAGCGCAGCGCCCAGATACCGCCGCAAATCGGCCGTGTTACCCGGTTCAACCTCGTAAAAATCGTAGGCGTACTCGCCGATCCCGCCAAGCAGACCGACGCCGAGTTCAAAGCGCAAAACCTCGTTCTGGTCAAGCTCGTCGCTCTCCGCCTCAAGCGTCCGCACCACGGTCATGTCGCAAGGCACGGAACACACAACGTCCGAACCCGCAAACTTGACCTTCTTGCGAAGCCCCGAAAGCTCAAAGGATACCGCGTCCCAAAAATCACCGGCGCCCTCATGCGAAAGCGGCTGCACCGCGATCTGCCGCACAGCCATATCCTGCGGGCTGTACTGAGCAACACAGATGTAGTCCCTTTGAATGTCCAGACCATTGGTACCGGCGGCTTTTACCATAATCAATCGGCTTTTTTCTATTTAAATGGGTTTTGACGACACAGCACACGCTATACACCGCTACATATTAATAATAAATAATGGGTAGCCGGAAAGTCAAATCGGTGTTAATGTTTTGACGCCGAGTCATCCCCGACGAACATCACCCCCACCTCCCCGCCGCCCATCATATCAATTAACGCCCCTACCTCCCGGCCGTCCGCGTCAATCACAATCGGCGCGGACGGCGGCAACGGCAAAGACGGCGCAGGCGACGGCGGCGTATCGTCCGCCGACCTTAAGCTCCCCGTGCCGACCGCGGTTATCACGAGGGTCCCTATGCTTAAAACAAGGGTGAGAATAGAGATGGCGTTTAGCCGCCTCACGTGCCCCCTATGACCTTTGGCACGGCGAAGTGGCCTTTCTTGACGGACGGGCCGTTTGAGAGCAGCCTCTCGGCGGGCAGCGACGGCGCCTCAACGTCGTCGCGCAGCGGGTCGTGCGACGGGGCCAAGAAACAGGTAGGCTCCACGCCGGAGATGTCGGCTGTGCCTAGCTGGTCGACGTAGTCGAGGATGGTGGCCAGCTCGGCGGTGAAACCGGCGATCTCGGAATCGGAGAACTCGAGACGCGCCAGTTTGGCTACTTTTAAGACTTCTTCTTTTGTGATCATTTCTTTATCGCTCCCAATTGCCTGAACCGGATAATATACTCGCTTCCGTCCCGCAAAGTCAACATATTACTCCAATTTCGCGAATTTCGCCATAAGCTTCCTTCTGACCCCGTCTTTGAACAGCACCGTCAGTTTCGTATCCGGGCCTAAGCCGCTTATGCTTACTATCTTTCCTTGCCCGAAGGTTTTGTGAACCACCGCCTGGCCCATTCTGTATTGCGGCTCGCTTAACTGGGAATATTCGTTGTATTTAGAAGAGATCGGCGGCGTGTCGGCCGTTTGATCGAACAATGACGGCGGTTGCGGCTTTTTATTGATTGATACGCGGCTTTTATTCGCCGACAACGGACGGGCCCGATCATCATCGCTGTTAACAGCCCCCCGTCTATCCGTATTAATAGAACCGGACCCGGCGCCCCCGAAGTACGACGCGTAGTTTTGGAATCGGTACAGCTCATCCGGCACGTCGGCTATGAAACGCGACGGTTCGCTGGGGATTATGCTGCCGAAACGGAAACGCCTTTCGGCATAGGAACACGAAAGCCGCTCCCTCGCCCTCGTGCTGCCCACGTAGAACAGGCGCCGCTCCTCCTCCACCTTGGCCTCGTCGTGCATCACTTGGCGCGATGGAATAATACCGTCCTCCACTCCTACCAGGAAGACCGCCTTAAACTCCAAACCCTTGGCGCTGTGCAGCGTCATGAAATTTACAGCGCCGTCTTCGCGGCTCCAGCCGTCCACGTCGCCGGAGAGCGACACCTCCTCCAGAAAATCCGAGAGCGTGCCGCCGGCGTTCTCCTCGCGCCACGCGGCCATCGCGTTCATAAGCTCGTTCACGTTCTCAACACGGGCGGCCTCCTCCTCCGACGCCGCGGCGCGCTCGGTCAGCATGTCCATGTAGCCGCTCTCCTTCAGCATATCCCGCAGCACATCGGCCGGGGAGGGCGGGCCGGACGCGTTCACCAGCTCTGAGAGAAGCTCGTACAGCTCCCGCAATTCCGCAAACCCCTTCTTGCAGCGAACATTCAACGCCTCGGCCTCGCCGGACATTACGGCCTGCAACAGCGACACGCCCCTCTCTCGGGCCAGCGCGGAGAGCGCCTCAATAGCCTTGTCGCCAAGGCCCCTGGCGGGAACGTTGGCTATGCGCTCGAAGCTCACGCCGTCTTTGGGATTCACGAGCAGCCGCAGGTAGGCCATGCAGTCCTTCACCTCCGCCCGCTCGTAGAAACCCGTGCCGCCGACCAAAACGTACGGGATGCGCCGCTTCCGAAAGGACTCCTCAAAGACCCGCGACTGGGAGTTGGTCCTGAAGAGCACCGCAACCTCCGTCCCGGCCATCTTCCGCAGCAGACCGTCGCACTCCGAGGCGACGTGCTCCGCCTCCTGGCGGTCGTCCCTAAAACAGCTGATCAAGACCGGCGCCCCCTCCGAAACGCTCGTCCACAACTCCTTACGGGCGCGTTGCAAATTCGGCCTGACGGCGGCGTTCGCAAACTTCAAAATCGCGCTCGTCGAACGATAATTCTCCTCCAGCTTAAATATCTTCGTGCCGGGAAACTCTTTCTCAAACGTTAGGATATTCTCTATCTTCGCGCCGCGCCAGCCGTAGATGCTCTGGTCGTCGTCGCCCACCGCGAAAATCTTACCGTGCTCCTTGGAAAGCAGCCGAACCAAGTAAAACTGCGCCTTGTTCGTGTCCTGATACTCGTCGACCAGCACGTACCGGAACTGCTCCTGATACCTGGCGAGAATTTCCACGTTCGCGCGGAACATGTACACGACGTTGCTTATCAAGTCGTCGAAGTCCATAGCCTGCTGCTCACGCAACGCCTTTTGGTACAAGCCGTAAGCGGCGGCCGCCTCCCGCTCCCACAAACCGGAAGCCTTCGCCTCGCACTCGCCGGGCGTAAGGCACGACGACTTACGCGACGATATAACGGAGAGCATAGCCTTAGGCGTAGTCGTCTTCTCATCAATCTTGAGAGCGGCCAAGACCTTCTTAACAACGGAAATCTGATCGTTGGTATCGTAAATGGTGAATCCGGGCGGGTAACCTATAGCCTCCGACTCGCGCCGCAGTATCTTTGCGCAAAGCGAGTGAAACGTACCTATCCACAACCCGCCCACCGGCACGGAGACAAACCGCTCCACCCGCTCCCGCATCTCACGGGCCGCCTTATTTGTAAACGTAGCGGCAAATATCCTATACGGAGGATAACCCTGATCAATCAAATAGGCGATCTTAGCGGTGAGCACCCGGGTCTTACCCGTCCCCGCCCCCGCAAAAACCAATTCGGGGCCGTCGATGTAGGCTACGGCTTCGCGTTGAACGTCGTTCAGCACCAATGTGTCTAGGATTGAGCTTTTATTATTAGCCATTAATCGTCCTGAGTAGAACTCAACACCTGCTCAATAGTAGTCGACCCGTCCAGCACCTTCTTCAACCCGTCCCTGCGCAACGAGTCGTAGTTGCCCCTCCTGAGCGCGTAGTGCTTGATCTGCTCCGACGGCAGACGTTTTATTACCATATTATTGATTTCGCCGTCCGGAACCAAAAACTCGTACAGCCCCATACGCCCCTTGAAGCCCGTGTTGTTGCAGTTCTTGCAGCCCTTGTTCCTATAAAACTTGAGGCCCGGACGCAGCCCCAGTTTTTGCAACAGCATCGGGTCGGGATCGTACTGCTCCTTGCACTTGCACAGCTTCCGCACAAGGCGCTGCGCCAGAATTCCTATTACGGAGGAGGTGATCAGGAACGGCTCTATGCCCATGTCAAGCAGACGCGTGTAGGCGCTCGGCGAGTCATTTGTGTGCAACGTGGAAAACACCAAGTGGCCCGTAAGGGCGGCCTGGATAGCCATCTGGCAGGTCTCGGCGTCGCGCATCTCGCCTATCATCACCACGTCGGGGTCCTGGCGGAGGATGGAGCGCATACCGGCGGCGAACGTGAACCCGGCCAGCGGGTTTATCTGCCCCTGCGCCACGCCGTCGAGGTTGAATTCGACCGGGTCTTCCATCGTGATGATATTTATGGCTACGTCGTTGATCTTCTTCATGGCGGCGTACAGGGTGGAGCTTTTGCCGCTGCCGGTCGGCCCCGTGACCAGCAGGATGCCGTCGGGCTTTTCGATGACCTCCTCAAACATCTCCTTGGTCTTGGGCAGGAAGCCCAGCATTTCGATGGAGATGTTCATGGACTGCGGGTCGAGGATACGCATCACTATCTTCTCGTTTACGCCGCGCAGGCGGGTCATGACGGGGAAGACGGAGACACGCAAGTCGATTTCGCGTCCCTGCGCCCTTATCCTGAAGCGTCCGTCCTGCGGCTTGCGCTTCTCGGCTATGTCCATGCCCGCCATGATCTTGAGGCGGGAGGTGATCTGCGCCCGCATCTGGAGCGGGATCGGGCTTTGCTCCACAAGATCGCCGTCTATCCTGTAACGCAAACGGGTGTAATTTTCGAGAGGCTCTATGTGTATGTCGGAGGCGCCTGAGCTTATAGCCTGGGTGACGATAAGGTTGACGAGCTTAACAACCTGCGCCCCCTCCTCGTCCGTCAGCGACGACGTCTCGGACTCATCCTGCGCCTTGACGACCTCCATATCACCGCCGCTCTGGGAGGCCACGCTGCTGATCAACTGGCTCATCTGCTCGCTGGCGGAGGCGTAGTTCTTCTCTATGGCCGCCATTATGCTCTTCTCGGTAGCGAGCACCGGGTCGATCTCCCTGCCGGTCTTGAACTTGAGGTGGTCGATCACCCGCAGGTTGGTCGGGTCGACCATAGCCACGGTGAGCACGCCGTTGCGCTCGAAGAGGGGTATGACCTTGTAGCGGCGCGCCATATCCTCGGGAATGCACTTGACAAGCTCCGCCGAGAAGTTGAACTGCTGCAATACCACGTGCTGTATGTCGAGCTGGGCGCTCAGGACGTCTATCAGCTTGGCCTCGCTTATGAAACCGAGCTTGACCAGGCACTTGCCGAGGAGCATCTTGGAACTGCGTTGCTCGGCAAGGCCCTTTTCTAGTTGATCGGGGGTGACGAAGCCTTGTTCGACGAGGATCTCGCCTATGCGTTTACGCTGCTGCAGGTGTATCTGCTCGCCTAGAACGGCTGTCAGGTCGTCGTTGGTGATGAAACGCATTTGGACGAGGGTGGCGCCCAGGCTGAGACCGTTGCGTCGGCACTCGCGGAGGGCGATGAGAAGCTGCTCCTCGGTTATTAAACCTTGGGAGAGGAGGACTTCGCCTAGTTTCTTATATCGTTTTTCTGACATCATAATCTTTTAATCCTTTAAAAGCGCCCGTCTATATACTTTACGGGGAGCCGTTTGAAAACATTTACGTCAAAGTCAAAATCCCTGTAATCCGCAACACCTGGTACACACGGGCATTAATCCTTTCTTCATTTCTCTTCTGAACTTTTTGAATTCAGGGCCGTTCCATATATCGTAAAAGTTTTGGTCGTTTATATTGCCGGCGGTAAAGTCTTGATAGTCCCGGCACGGGGTTACGCGCCCGTCGGGCGAGATTTCGGCTGTGTAGTAGATGCTCTCGCATTTGGGGTATCCGCAGTGCCATGCGTGGTCGTTGTAGTAGCGTTTGATCTGCGATTCTTTCTCTATGTCCGGCAGGAATTGGGGGATGCAGACCTTGCCTCGGGACATTTCTTTCAGCAGCTTGATCTGCCCGGCTGTGATTTTGGGGTCTACATCGTTAAAACAGCTCTTCAGATATCCCAGGTGCTTCTGGGGTTTTTGCCCGAAGCGCGATTCGAAGACCTTTTCGTGCGCGGCGGCGCGCTTTTCGGTGATGAACCATCCGAAGTAAAAGGGGTGGAGCTGCGCCTTGTCCAAAACCAATTTGTGGATGTCGGTCAGGCGGGAGTAGTTGGCGTTGGAGATTACGGTGATGGGTATTACCATTGGGTATTTCAGCCTTTTACGCGCCTTGATCTCCTTTACCTTTTCCATGACGGCCATGGTCTTCTCGAAGTTGTCGGAGGCGCCGCCGCCGGCGGGGGCGCGCATAAGGTTTTGCGAGGCGCTGTCCCAGCCGTCTAAGCTCAGAAAGAGTATAGACAGCGCGCCGGTATTTATCAATCCCTCAATATTCTTGTCTAAGTCCTGCGCGTTTGTGACTATCGATCCGCGCAGTTTGTGCTTGGCGAGTTCTTGAAATAGCGGTAACAGCGGCTTCCACATGGTGGGTTCGCCGCCCCATATATAGTAGAACGGCTTGTCACGGCGGGTCTCGAAAACCACCCGCTTCACGGTGTCGAAGTCCAACTGCGCCAGTTTCTCCCCGTTCTCAAGCTTCTTGCGCAGGTGCCCGTTTTCGCCCCACTGCCCGCAAGAGCCGCAACGCAGGTTGCATACCTCGTTAACCCGTAGCGATATCTGCCCCACCGGGACGTCGCCGCGCGGATTCCGGGGGAAGAAGTACTTGCGCACCTGCTGCGCAAACATAGCAGGCGTCAGCGGATCGACTATGGCGGCAGGAAGCATCCAGTGCCAAACAAAACCTGCCGGCAGCAGTGCCTTGCCGTTGAATTTGGACATGGGAACCTTTTTCAGCGGTTAACAAAAAAGCCGGGAAGCAGACTCGAACTGCCGACCTGCTGATTACGAATCAGCTGCTCTACCGACTGAGCTATCCCGGCGTGCGTGTGTATAAATATACGTTGGCGCACGACTATAATGCAAGATTTTGTAATTTTTTTTGCGGAGTAAAAAAGGCCGGGGAGGTTTCCCCCCGGCCCTTTCTTACGTACTTTTCCAAATCCCACCGCCCTGCTACGGGTTGTACTCCTGCAGCACTTCGGGGTTGAGCACCTTAAGCTCCACGCGCCTGTTGATCTCGCGGCCCGCGGCGGTGTTGTTGTCGGCCTTGGGCACCGTGGGGCCGTAGCCTTTGGTGGAGAGCATCTGGGCCAGCGCCGGCTCTATGTTGTGCATAAACATGAAGACCGCGTCCGCGCGCGTCTGGCTGAGGGTCATATTGGTCTGGAGGCTGCCGACGTTGTCGGTGTGGCCGCCTATCTCTATCCTGAGCTTCGGATACTTGACAAGCATCTTGGCAAGGGAAGTCAGATACCCTCTGGAATTCAGCTGGATCTCCGACTTGCCGGTTACGAAGAACACCCCGTCAAGCACGATCATACCCGTGGAGAGCATCTGCTGCTCCATCGCGGAACGCTTCGCCCTCTCCTCCGCGAGTTTCTTGTTCAACTCGGCAAGCGCCAGGGAGTCGGCGATGCGTTTTTTCTCGGCGTCGGCCCTCAGCTGCGCCTCGGTGGCGGCGGACTGCGCCTTCAGATGCGCCTCCCTGCCCTCGGCGTCGGCCATGAGCTGCGCCTCGCGCTCGGCGGCTTCCCTCGCCTGAGCTATGGAGTCCTGACGCGCCTTCTCCGCTTTGGCGACCAAGGCGGCGGCTAAGGCCAACGAATCCTCACGCGCCTTTCTCTCCACGCTGTCCCTCTGAGCGGCGGACAGGGCGGCCAGCTTGCGCAGACGCGCCTTCTCGGCGGCGTTGGCTTTGGCTTGGCGGACCATTTCGGCGCGCTTGGAGGCAAGGTAGTCTACGGAGAAGGCTAAGTTGGCGAATACACGGTACTGCTCAAGAGGGTAAACCCCGTCAGGATAACCGGTAACATCCTTCGCCGATGAAAGGCGGTAGTCTATGCCGCCCACTATGCTTGTACCCAAGATTCCCCCGGCAATATACGGCGAGCGGTACATGACGGATCCGGTAGCCCATAACGGATCTTCAAAGGAGGGATGGGAAAAGGTCGTGCGCCAATTGACTTCAAGCCCTACCGTCAAGAATTCCACAAAACCCAACTCAAGCCCGCCGGCCAAGAGAAGCAGCCAAGTGTCGCTTATGCCCGGCGTGACGGTAGCCCCTTCGTTCAAATGCAACTTATAGGAACTCCTGCTCCCCTCATGAAAAATGACCGTTTCCGACAGTTTAAGTATCAAATCAATTTGATCAAGCACACGCGCGTTGCCATACTCATATCCGGCGTAGGACAGCGCGGGGTCGCCCTTATCTTTGTCTTTGCTGTAATCCGGACCGTAGGTAATGCCGAGCTTGCCGAAATTTCGATCGTTTACGGTGCTGTCATCATCATTGGTGTTAGTTAAACCATATATGACGCTTACCTGACCGGCGACACGCAACGGGTAGTCTTCCGGAATCGGAATCGGCCTAAACTGCACGCCGCCCATAAGCTCGCCTACGGAAAAGTCTATTTTATTATTGTTTTTAAGCGGATCAGAGTACATAATTAAAGGGAGGCAGCCGTATAGGTCGGCGATCTCGTTGACACCCCACGACGCCGTCCCCATTAACGTTGTGACACTCGAACCCTCGGAAGGACCGACTCTGGTAGACCATTTCGATTTCGGAACGACCTGCCCGCTTTCATAATGCCAACGCCCCCCCTGCGCCAATTTCTGATCTTGACCGAAGTGCGAGAAAAATATCCCGAAGTTAAGCCGCCCCCTACCCAGCAACTCCCCGGACACCGTCTGCGACAGCCCGCGCAACCCCCAATAGGACATAGGCGGGACATTGTTCAGCCACTCCTCGCCGCCGATTTCGTCCACCCCGTCGTCCAAGTCTTGTGCAAACGCCTGCCCCACCGCGAAAACAGCGGTACAGATAAAAGTAACCGCCAATAGTTTCTTGATACTCACGGAAAGTACCTCCATTCGGAAAAAATTTGTTTTATATGACGCAATATGCAATTATACGCAATAAACGCCGGCAACTCTCCGTAATAATCCGTAATCGGCGCTTATCGGCGTTAATCTCCTGTATTAACGCAAACTCCGGCTATACTATAGTAATATAATACAATCATTTTACAAAGTGTGCAAAAAAAATAAAAACCGGGCTGGGCCGCCTACGCCCTCTGACCCCTGATCCCCGGCCCCGCAAGCCGGTTGAACTCCTCCGACAGCGTCTCCAGTATCCTCTTGGCCACCGTCACGCTCGGCGCGTCGGACCTCTCCAGCAGGTAGTAGCAGTAGGCGTACAGGTCGGCAAGCACCCTGGAGGCGTCTTCCTCACGGTCCACGGCAAGCTCAAGCTGGAAAATCAGGTTCTGCGCCCGCTCTATGTCGCGCCGGTCGCCGCCCTCAAGGCCCTTTTTGATGAGCACCAGGGTTCTTTCGTGCAATAGGCAGATCAGCCCCTTCAGGCTGGTGGTCGCTATCCGCATGGCCTCGTATTTGGCTATGTTGTCTATGGGCATCGGGGACGTCTCCGTTACTGCAACAGCCCTAATATGTTCGATCTATTGACTTCGCGGAAGCGTGTAAAGGCCTTTTCGGGGCTCTCTTTTCGCAAAAACTCTTTCAGCTGTTCGGTGGCGCTTATGGCGGCCTCGTGGCCCTCGTAGATTGAACCCGGGCCTTCCTTCGTTTCGTCCCGGCCGGCGTTCAGGTACTTCGTTATCATCCAGTCTATGCCGTGGTAGGCCGTTTTGGCGCTTTCGGGGGTCGATAGGGAGAAGAGATCGGCCACGCTGCCCACGTCCTCGGGGTTGTTGAAGATGGAGGAGATTATTTCTATACGTTTCATGCCCAGTTCTAGGAAAAGCTCCTTGAGCCTCGCCTGCGCCGCGACGCGTTCGTGGCCGGGCATCACCACGGGGGGCGCTACTGCGTCGGCGGCCACGTCCCTGGCCTTTTTGAGGATGTCCATCACCTCGGCCACCTCCCTGGAGATATCCTCCACGGCGGTCTCCTCCGCAACGCCGCCTTGTTTCGCCTCCACAACGGCCTCCGCCGCCGCTTCCGCCGTTTCCACCGGAGCCGAAGCCGCCCCGGCCTCCGCGGCGTCTTGGACGTGATGCAGCTTGAATCCCCGCGTGCGCCGCCCCGCCTCAATCTCGCCGTCTTCGGAATCGCCGACGGCAAATCCATCGCCGCGGCGCGACAACACATCCGTCACGCTCTCGGAAAGCTTGTCCAAAACAACGCCCAACCCATCCGCCGTCTCCCGCAAAGGGTCAATACGCCGCCTGCCCCGCAACCTGTCAAAGACAGTGGGTTCGGCACGTTCGACACGCTTTATTTCGCGAATAGCCTGGGTTTCCATAATAATCCTCGGAAAATAGGGACATCTTCCCCTTATATATATCGGTAAAATACATGATTTCCTTTAGCGATATTTTTATTTTTTTTGTTTTATGAAGAACCGAATTGCCTCATCCACACTGCTCATATCCACGCAAGTATTAACGCACGGCCCGTGCGGCCTGTCGTTTATCACCCCGTAGACCGGCACCGGATGCACGTCCTGTATCCCCAGCGTCAAATCGCGCTCGCACGCCACGGCTATAATCCCCTGCGGCCTCCACATCGCCACGCGCTTGCGGGCCAGCGTGCCGCCGTTCACCACCTCTATCTTAAGGCCGCGCCTCTCCCCGGCCTCCACGAACTCACCCACCGGGCACCGGCCGCAACGGATACAGTTCGATATGTCGTTCGTGATCTTCCTGTTGCACACGTCTATCTGCAAGCAGTGCGGCAGGAGCACAAGTATCCTGTCGCCCTTTATCCTCTTGGACTGGGCTATGGTGAGCGAGTTGTTGACCTTGACGAAGGAGGCCATGAGTTTGGCGCGGTCGAAGCGGACGAGCTTGGCCAGGAACACGGCCACCGGGAAGAGCAGCCGCACGGTAACGGAGCGCCTCCCGTGGGGGTAGAGCAGGTCTATCCCGGTAAGCGAGGTGACGGTAATGAGCGTCAACCCGCCGCCGAGGACGAAGAAGAACGCCGCGATCGCCGCGAGGAAGAGGTAAAATACCGGCGGCCCCAGACCGTAGAGCCTGGGATAGACGAGGTAGACGGCGAGCGCCCCCGCCCCAACAAGCAGAATCAAACTCGCCCAACAGAACAGCAGAAAGGAAAATCTACTCCACCCGGCGCGCACCGCGACCGACGCCGCCGGAGGCGAGCCGTCGGAAGCCCGCGCCGCGGCCTCGTTCATACCACGTTCTCCACCGATTTGATACTCGGCACCCTTTCCTTTATCATACGCTCAACGACCATCTTGAGCGTCATAACCGCCCCTATGCACCCGGCGCACGCGCCGCGAAGGCGCACTTGAACGACGTCGGCGTCGGTAACGCCGACAAACTCTATGTCGCCGCCGTCGTCTTGCAACCGGGGGCGAATCTCGGAAATCGCGGCTTCGATCTCTTTGTCTCTTTCAACATCTTTTCCCATTTGTAACGCCCTCCTTGTTTACTTTATGTTTTTCAGTAAATCAAAATCTTTTTTATCCTTTTAAACTAATTTATTGATACTTAAAAAGTCAAATTAAATGTTTCTCTTTCATCTGCCGCCTACGGACAACGACCAGCGCTATAGTCAACGCCGCGATAAGGACGACCATCGTCAACCGCGTAAAAAGGCCGCTCGGCGCCTGCGGCTCTCCCGGGGCTTCGACCGACAACACCAACGGGCGCAACGCGCCGGCCACGGCGTTCGCCGCGTTAATCGACAGCTCGTACGCGTCGGCGTCGGAACCGTCGTCAAAGAAGTCCCACGGGACGACCCACTCCGCGGTCAGCGGCCCGCCGGCGTCAAACGCTCCCTTGTCAAACGCGAAAAACTCGCCGGTCGGTTGGCCTGGGAGCTTAATCGTTAATGTTTTACCGGTGTTGACGGCTTGGACGGTTAATACCCAATCGGAACAGGATGACGTGTTTATACCGGAATCATTCTTAACCGCGTCATTAACAACGCTATCAACAACATTATTACCGGCATTATTGACGGTATGGATACCCGCCGGTAACGACACGTATCCGGCCACTCCGTCCGCCGTACTGACCGCGTCCCACAGCCAACTCGATCCCGGCCAAGTATTCACATCCTCGCCGCGCCACTCGAGCAAAAATCCGTCGACTTGTATCTTGCGGCCCCGGCGCACTACGTTTATATCTTTTTTATCGACGGTATCTCCGGATTGCTTCGCTACGCTCGCACCGTGTTTATCGCGGCGAAGGCCAATGACGTCATTAACGCCCGCGCCCTTCTTGTCAACGGCCGTAAACACATTAACGCCGCCGATGACTATCGCCGCCACGAACACCGCCGCAAAGAGAAAATTTATTTTACGCATCTGAACCCCACGCTGGCCTCCGCGCCGCCCGCCGCGAACCAGTGGCGGTTGCGCACCCGCAACTCATTCGGGCCGCTGTACCAGCCGCCGCCCCTGATCACTCTGTAATATCCGGCGTCCGGCCCCTTAGGGTCGGTGTCGGCGGAACTCTCATAACTGTCGGCGGCGTAGAAATCCGCCGTCCATTCCCACACATTGCCTGTCATGTCATATAACCCATATCCGTTCGGCGCGAACCCGCCGACCGCTTTAGGCGCGCCGCGCGAACAACGATTTCCGTCCGGCGCCGCGTCGCCCCAAGCGTAGCGCCCTCTCCCCCCGCCCAAAGCCGCGTACTCCCACTGCGCCTCCGTAGGCAACCGCATCCCCCGGCTAGCACAAAAAGCCCGAGCCTCCTGCCAAGTCACGCAGACCACGGGAAATTCGTCGCCGCGCAAATGGGACGGAACGACCACCTTCATAAACCCGCCGCCCGACCAAATCAAACACTTCCCGTCGTCATAATGCGCCGGCGCGCACTGCCCCCCGTCAACACAACGCTCGTACTGCGCCTCGGTAACTTCCGTCGCCATCATACCGAACCCGGACATACGGACAAGCCGGACCGGAGATTCATCGGATTCCGCGCCCGCCTCCGTTGAGCCGCGATTGAAAACACCGGCCGGAACGGAGACCGTCCCGCCCGTCGCTTGGGCGAAGACGGGAACAATCACACACGCCGCCGTAACAATAATCACTGCAACGGTACAGAAATAACCGGTCTTAACATTATCAATTCGCATCTTAACATCCAACAATTAAGGGCGCACCCCTAACGGGGTGCGGAAAAATTCTTTATAGCTACATTTTCTACCGAGCTATGCACCCCTAACGGGGTGCAAAAACCTCTTCGTGTCCGTACCAAGCGTCTAAAATGGCGGAATCACCTTACAACGCGGCACCCTTCGGCTACGCTCAGGGGGCGGTCATCGAGCGAAGCCGAGATGCCACTTGGTGTGTTCATTTTCCCATAGTATTTTTAATCTTTTAAAGATTTTGATTTTAATATTTGGTATCAATGCGCCCCCTTCCCGGTCAAAACCACAAGCACAGTCCGTATCAATATCTTTATGTCAAGCGCTATCGACATATTCTCAAAATAATATAAATCGTAAAGAACCTTCTGCTTGACATCCTCAATCGACGAATCATACTCATGCTTGACCTGCGCCCACCCCGTGATCCCCGGCTTCATCTTTATTCTCCTAACGTACCACGGAATCTCCTGCTTCAGCTTCTCCACGAAGAACGGCCGCTCAGGACGCGGACCCACCAAACTCATTTCTCCTTTCAGCACATTGAAAAACTGCGGCAGTTCGTCCAACCGCGTCTTTCTGATGAATCTCCCCACCGGCGTTATCCTAGGATCGTTCTTAGACGCCCACTGCGGCCCGCCCCGGCTTTCCGCGTCTATATACATTGAGCGAAACTTGTATATCACGTAGTTTTTCCCGTTGCGCCCCACACGCTCCTGCGAATATATCGCCGGCCCCGGCGACGTCAGCTTAACCAGCAGCGCCACGCCTATCAGCACCGGCGAACCAAAGATGATGACGCAAAGCGACACGACGACGTCCATGATCCGCTTCACCTGCGCCTCCCACGGCGGCATGTGATCCTGCAGCAGCACCATCAGCGGAACGCCGAATATCTGGTTCGTCTTGAAGTGCCCTGAGATCACGTCCATCAGCGACGGCACCATGAAAATATCTATCCGCAACTCCCCGCAGTAGTCAAGTATCTTAGTGATCTCGTTCGGCGAAGTGCTCACGCGCCCGATGATCAGCCCGCCGATCCTCTCCTTGGCCGCCACCGCCGGAATGTCGGAGTAGGTGCCCATCACCGGCAATCCGGCGCATAGGCTCCCGCGGCGGTTGCCGTTGTCGTCTATGAACCCCACGACCTTGTAACCCAATTGCGGGAAAGAGTTGATCTCTTTCAAAAGCTCCTCACCCTCGCGGTCGGCTCCCACGATGAGAACTTTCTTCACCGCAATTCCCTTTGAGAATAGGGCGACGAGCACAGTATGCGTCAAGAAGCGGTCGGCGCTGGCGAAAAAGAGCATGCACACGCCGTAGGTCAAGAGCGTCGCGAACTTGGTGGGCGTAAGAATTTTGCGTATGTCGCCGGTATGCGCGAACTCCATAATCTGCGGGGCGCCGGTTACGAGGAATATCATGAATAGGCCGAAAAGGACGGTGCGGGCGACGACGAAAAACTCGTCTATGCGAGACTCCTTTATCCAGTCGCGGTAGAGGCCGGTGAAGTAGAAGAGGACTATCCAGCCTCCGCAGAGGATTAGAGAGGGTTCGATGTAGGTGAAGGTCGCCGGGACTTCGGAAGCTGAAGTGACGAAGAGGCCGGAACGAAAGCGAAGATAATAGGCGGTGAAGAACGCTACGTTTAGAGCTATCGCGTCGAATAGCAGGGTTATCAGTTTTTCTAGGAAACGAGCGTGCATTTTTGTTGGTCTTTTTTTGGTTTTTAAAATCAAAGTCTTTAAAATCAAATTCTTTTTTAGACGGAAGGCTACGCCTTCCATAGATAGTTCGGGGGCTAAACCCCCGAACTTCAGTCAAAAGATAACGTCAAAATCTTTTGACTTTGATTGAAAATGCGGGGTTTAGCCCCGCATTTATCTATGAAGCCGAAGGCTTCGTCTTAAAAAGATTTATCTTTATTTAACCAGCATCTCAAAGAACTCCGGCCCCTCTATTGGTATTGATATGATTGATTTCGCTTCCGCTTCGCAGTATTTTTTCGCCCCGTCGACTTTTATTCCTTCCCCGCACATACAGAACGGTACCGGAGAGGCGTCGTGGGTTTTGGTGCTCAAGGCTGTTATGTGGTCGGGGGAGACGGCTATTCTTAGGTTCGGGGTTTGGGATTGATACTTCAGCATCTCTCCTACCACGTGTTTGTCGAACTCTTCTATGGCTTGGATTTTTTTCTCTAATGAACCCTCGTGGCTGGTTTCGTCAGGGGCTTCTATATGCAGGTAAACGAAGTCTTCGCCGGAATTGAAAGCGTCTATCGCGGCGGCTACTTTGCCGGCGTAGTTTGTTCCTAAGTAGCCTGTCGCGCCGTCTACAACGCGTACTTTAAGACCGGCTAATTTTCCAAGACCGCGTACTAGGTCTACGGCGGAGATCACGGAGCCGGTTATGCCGTAGCGCTCTTTTAGCGTCGGTAGCGTTACGGCCGGGCCTTGACCCCAAAGCCAGATGTCGGTCGCGGCGTGATTGCAACCTTTAGTTTTCGTTTCGGCGATAATTGGTTTTGCGCGGTTCATTAATGATAATATGTACTCTCCGTCTCCGGTATCATCACCATTAGGCAAATACGGATCAATTTTCTGACCGGTGATGTCGTGAGGGGGAACGCACTTTAGCTTCGCGCCGATTTTCTTCACTGTCAATAGGTGGCGGTAACTCACTCCCGGATGGAATTTCAATTCTCCGTCAATCCCCAAAGATTTTTGCAACGCGTCAATTACCGTATGCGCGGTTTCGGTTGATATGTGTCCGGCGGAGTAATCCTTCATCACCCCGTTCTCAATCGTCACCAAATTGCACCGGAAGACGACGTCGCAGGGGCCTATGGCGATTCCCATGCTTGCCACCTCTATGGGAGCGCGGCCGCAGAAGTAACGGCGCGGGTCATATCCTAGGAGCGACATATTGCCGATGTCGCTACCGGGGAGGAAGCCCTCGGGGATAGTGGACAATAAGCCTATCCGTCCCGCGGCGGCTATCTTGTCCATATTGGGCGTGGAGGCCGACTCGACAGGAGTCTTGCCGTTGAGTGACGGAATGGGAAAATCGGCCATACCGTCGCCTACCAGTATCAGATACTTATGCTTTTGACTCATATTTGGTTATCCGTAGTTTACCGGATTGCTTCGCTATGCTCGCAATGACCGTCATTGGCTTCGCCGCGATAAACACGGTGCGAGGAGCGAAGCGACGAAGCAACTTGTTTACCTCGCCGAAGGCAATCCAGAATCTTTTTAATCCTATAATCCTTTTAATCCTAATTCAGACATTTTTATAATAATTGTTCCACAGTCTCCCTCATCTCCCCAATATCAATCACCTTATCATGCAAAACTTTCTTCTCCGTCAACCCGTCAACCGCTCTGTGTATTGATCCCGCTCCGGATGATGATAATGCCTTTATAGACTCAAACTCATCACCGCCGAGTTTTATGCCCAAACCGGTTAATACATCCGGCGCGAATTTGTATGGGCTAGCGGTTGACGCTATTATCACCGGAACGTCGTTATCCCTATTGACACCGCCGGCCGCAGAGGCTGCCACGGCGGTGTGGGTGTCCATTACGTACTTGCTCTCGTGATAGACCCTTCCTATCGTTTTCAGCGACTCCTCCTCATCCACCCACCGCGCCTCTATCAAGCCACTCGTCTTCTCCATTACTTCTTTATCAACCGAGAAATTTCCATCCTTAGCCAACGATTCATACCACTTAGTAACTTTTCCGGCGTCTCTTCCGGACATCTCGAACAAAAATCTCTCCAAGTTTGACGATATCAATATATCCATAGACGGCGACATCGTCTTGTGGAATTTCCGATTCTTATTATATTTGCCGCTCTTGAAGAAGTCCGTCAGCACATTATTCTTATTCGACGCGCAGATTAACCGGCGGATCGGCAGACCCATCTCTTTAGCGTAGTAACCGGCCAGAATATTGCCGAAGTTGCCGGTGGGGACGCAGAAATCAATTTTATCACCATAAGATATCACATTTGTTGACACTAAATCAAGATAGGACTTGACATAGTAGACGATCTGCGGACACAGGCGTCCCCAGTTAATCGAGTTGGCGGATGAGAATTTCACACCGCACAATGCCGCCTTATCCCTAAGTCCGCTATTCCCGAACAGCGCTTTAACGCCGCTCTGACAGTCGTCGAAATTCCCGCGCGCCGCGAAGACGTGCGTATTATTTCCATCCGTCGTGGCCATCTGCAACCGCTGTATCTCGCTGACGCCGCCGTGCGGGTAGAAAACCGCTATGGATATCCCCTCCCGATTCTTGAACCCCTCAAGCGCCGCTTTGCCGGTATCGCCGGAGGTCGCCACGAGTATCAAGGTACGAGAATCATCCTTGCACTTGACCTTAGAGAACCGCATAAACCGCGGCATGATCTGCAAAGCGACGTCCTTGAACGCCGCGGTCGGGCCATGCCATAATTCCAATATATAACGATTACCGCCGATTGGAACCGTCTTGACCGCCTCAGGAATATCGAAACTCTCTGGCGTGTAGGCCTCGTTCACGCAAGCCGCGATCTCGCCGCCGTCAAACCCGCCCATAAACGGAGTCAGCACGGCAATGGCAATCTCTCGGTATGACCGCCCGGCCAACTTTGAAAAATCTACTTGAGGAACCTTTTCAGGAACAAAAAGCCCCCCGGAGGAGACCATCCCCTCCATCACCGCCCCGGCAAACGACATTGGCTCAGAATTGCCCCGTGTACTGATGTATCGCATATCCATAATCTATCCTAAATCTTTTAAAATCAAAATCTTTTAAAGTCTTTTTTAGACGGAAGGCTACGCCTTCCATAGATAAATCGGGGGCTAAACCCCCGATTTTCAGTCAACGTCAAAAGAAAAAAGCATTCTTTTGTGACTTTGACTTTGATTTTGATTTTGATTGAAAATGCGGGGTTTAGCCCCGCATTTATCTATGAAGCCGAAGGCTTCGTCTAAAAAAGAATTTAAAAGATTTAAAAGAATTTGACTTTATATTTATTCCTCTATCCTTATAATCTGCGTAGGCGCCCTAACGAACGACTCCTTCTCAATCTCCCGAACAGCTTTCCTGACCCCCTGCTCCAACGCTTTGTGCGTAATGATGATCACCGGCACCCACTCTTTCGCCGCCCCTTCCCTCTGCATGACGGACGCTATCGATATTCCCTCGGCGCCAAGACGGCTGGTTATCGAGGCCAGCACGCCGGGGTTGTCGCTGACATTAAAACGCAGATAGTACCGGCTCTCTACCCGCTCTATGGGAACCAGCGCCGCCTTTCTGCCCGCCCTATAATAGTCCATAGGCACCCGCTTAGGGCACCCGTCGGTTATATTCCTGGCGGCGTCTATGATATCGCCCACAACAGCCGAAGCTGTCGGCATTTCGCCCGCGCCCCTGCCGTAGATGAGTATCTGCCCCACCGCGTCCCCTTCCAGCAGCACCGCGTTGAACACGTCGGAGACAGAGGCGAGTATGTGCCCCTTTGGCAGCATGGCCGGATGCACCCGCACGTCAAGCCCGTCCGCGCCCCTCTTGATGACGCCAAGCAGCTTGACGACGTAGCCCAGCTCCGCCGCGAATTTGATGTCCTCTCCGGCGATGCCCGTAATCCCCTCCACCGAGAAACCGCCGTAGGGAACGTAGCCGCCGCTGGCCAAAGAGGCGAGTATCGCGACCTTGTGCCCCGAGTCGCCGCCGCCTACGTCTAAAGCGGGATCGGCCTCCGCGTACCCGCTCTTCTGAGCGGCCGCCAAGGCATCGGCAAAAGGCAGACCGTACGCCGCCATCTGCGTCAATATATAGTTGCAGGTACCGTTGATTATCGTCCGTATGCTGATTATCTCGTTCCCGATCAATCCCTCCCGTATAGCCTTTATGACCGGCATCCCGCCGCCGACCGAAGCCTCAAAGTAGAGAGAGACCCCCGCCTTATCCGCGGTTTCGAAAATCTCCGGCCCGTACTCGGCAATCAGCGCCTTGTTGGCCGTGACGACGTGCTTCCCCCGTTTGAGGGCGTCCAACACCAACGTTTTGGCAAAACCGGTGCCGCCGGCAAGCTCGACGACAACATTTATGGAATCGTCATTAAGAATATCGTTAGAATCGGCGGTACAAACCGCGCCGCGCACCGGAAGCTGTGAAAATCGCGACGCCACTTTGTCGGCGATACGGGCCAGCCGTATATCAAGGCCGAGCGCTTTATTGAAGTAGTCTATCCGAGCGTCCAAAGCCTTAACCACCCCGCCGCCGACCGTGCCTACGCCTACTATGCCAATATTGATCTTCGCCATACCGAGTTTTAATTCCTTTCAAAATATCTTTTTAATCCAATATAATCTGTTTTAACCCGTTTCGCTAACACATTGAAAAATAAGACAGTTACAACTTCTTATGGCGGCGGTTCGGAGACAAACCGGAGACACACGCCGTCACGCGCCGCCCTATCCGCCGACATAAAGACCCGCCGCCGCACCCTTTACGGGGCGACTGTATACAATATATATTGCGCGCGTCAAAGATAGGTCTTTATCTTTTTTAGACGGAAGAAACCTTAAAGTCAAATTCTTTAAAATCTTTTAAATCTTTTTTAGACGAAGCCTTCGGCTTCATAGATAAATGCGGGGCTAACTTGTTTATCTCGGCGAAGCCAAACCCCGCATTTTCAGTCAAAATCAAAACCTTTTTTTGCAACCCCGCCGTCCGTAATGTATATTATTAAAGAGCCATGACCCGACTTCCCCCCAAAAAGGACTGTACCAAATGGCCGAAGACCTGACCGCAAACCCCAAAGCGAACCGCGAGTTTAAGAACTCCGTCTTCACGCTCCTGTTCAACGAAGAGGAAGCCATCCGCGACATCTCCGGCGCGGTCGGCGCGATGTTGGGCGAAAAAATCAGCCCCGACTCGCCCATAAAAAAGACCACCCTCCAAAACGTGCTGTCAAGCGGCAAACTAAACGACCTTTCGTTTTTACTGAACGATAAACTCATTGTCTTAATCGAACACCAATCGACTATCAACAAAAACATGCCGTTGCGCATGCTGCACTATATATCCGAGATATACAACCGCCTGTACGACAAGAAAGATTTATACAAGAAAAAGAAGATAGTCATCCCCAAGCCCGTATTTATCGTTCTCTACAACGGCGAGGAGGATGTAAAGGATTTTGAGGAGTACCTGTTATCAGATTTATTCAAAGAATTCGACATATCCAAAGAGCCGTTATTCTTGGAGTTGAGGGTACTGGTATACAATATCAACAAAGGCCACTGCGTAGAGATAGTAAAGCAAAGCCCGCTGCTCTGCGATTACATTGCGTTTGTCGAAGAGGTGCGAGAAATCGGCAAAGAAGAGGGCATGACCCACGAGCTGGCGATGGAGAACGCCATAGAAAATTGCATAAAAAAAGGAATATTAACCAATTTTTTGGCTCACCATAAAAAGGAGATTATGAAAATGCTAGTAACTGAATGGGATTACGACTTGGAAAAGGAAGTCATAAGAGAAGAAGCCCGGGAAGATGAACGTCACAAAATCATTAAAGACTTGTACCGGCTAGGCGTTGGCATTGAGACCATTGCTAAAGCGGTTGACCACTCGGAAAGACAGGTCAAGGATATTTTGGGATTGTAAAAAAGGCTTTTTCCTTTTGACTTTGACTGAAAATCGGGGGGGTTGGCTTCGCCGAGATAAACAAGTTAGCCCCCCGATTTATCTATCGGAATTAATTTTGGGATTTATATACTTGACTCCGTAAACCGCTCCCCTACTCCGTAGAAATCCCTTAGAATCCCTCAAAATTCGCCCGAATCCTGTCGGAATTCATCAGAATCCCGTCAGAATCCCGTGTTTTCGGGCGGATGCCCGACGGCCGGGGTGCGGGATTAAGTAAATAATTCCCTTAATTTTGATAAGAATAGGAGTTAAAATTATGTTGTTGACCGAATGGGATCCAAATATGGCTATCGAGGTAGCGGAGGAAGAAGGGTTTGAGGTAGGCGTGGAAGAGAGTATCTGGATCGGCGTAGAGAGAAGCCGGAAAGAAGGCATTGAGATTGATGTGAAAGATATTATCCGTGTCATGAAAGAGGATGGGATGGATGTACACATTATATCACACATAACAGGATTGGGTGAAAATGACATCAACAAAATCTGAACAACCACTAAAGAAGGAAGATTTAACAAAGGCCGAGTTTATTGCTATGTTGGTGGAAGAGTTTGAGTGGGAAAAAACCATGAAAAAAGCTGATATGAGGTATTTTGAGAAAGGTTTGAAAACGGGTATGGAGATACTCAACAGAGTCTTGGAAAAGAAGGGCATAGATGCAGATATTATTTCACGAATAATCGAAATGCCGACTGATGCCAAAAGGTATAGGTATCCCGACCGCGGGCGTATGGGAATAGTGAGAACTTTCGGTGGTACAATTGAGTCTTTGTTGTAATCTAACAATGTCAAATTCTTTTGACGTTATCTTTTGACTGAAAATCGGGGGGTTTAGCCCCCCGATTTATCTATGAAAGGCGAAGCCTTTCGTCTTAAAATGATTTAAAGACTTTGAGGGTATGTCCCAAAATTTGTGTAAACTAATATCAGGGTGTTAAAGAACAAGTTAGTATCACCAGCAATCAACCATAATAAATATACTATAAGTATTAATGACTGTCAATAGGGGTCTCCAATTTTTTGTAGTTGCGGTTATTTGGTGTTATTGGACGTGCCCCTACACGAGGACGCCCCTGTGGCGTCCCTCGCATTTTTAGCATTTGTCAATGGGTTATTCCGGTAACCTGTCCGGGAAGAATATTTCAAGTTGAGCCTTGATTTGACGCCAGTCTTTGCGTACGCCGACCCATTTGGCGGTGATGTCCATCATCGCCAAGTAGAGCATTTTCAGCAAGCTGTCGTCGGTCGGGAAAACGCCCTTGTTTTTAGTCACCTTGCGGAGCTGGCGGTTGAATCCCTCAATGGCGTTCGTCGTGTAGATCAGCGTCCTGACTTCCTGCGGGTACTTGAAGTACGTGGAGAGATTTCCCCAGTTTGTGCGCCAGCTGACGGATATTTTGGGGTATTTTTTGTCCCACGCGGCGGCGAAGCGGTCCAACTCCGACTGCGCGGACTGTTCATCGACTGCGGCATATACCCGCTTTAAATCAGCCATAAGCGCCTTTATGTCCTTGGACGCGACATACTTCGTGGAGTTCCGGATCTGGTGGATTATGCACTGCTGTATCTCTGTTTTGGGGTATACGGCCTCTATCGCGGCAGGAAAGCCGGTCAGGCCGTCCACGCAAGCGATCAGGATATCTTCAACGCCCCGGTTTTTAAGGTTGTTCAGCAGGGACGCCCAAAACTTCGCGCTCTCGTTCTCGCCCACCCACATCCATAAGACTTCCTTACGGCCGTCGTCTTTGACGCCTATCGTGATGTAAACGGCCTTTTTAACGACAACCCCCTCGGACCGGACGTGATAATGGATCGCGTCCATGAACACTACCGGATATACGCTGTCCAATGGGCGTTGCTGCCACTCTTTTGCTATCGGAACGATCTTATCCGTGGCGCGGCTCACCGTACTGTCGGAACATTCCACGCCGTAAATCTCACGGATCTGGCGGTCTATGTCGCTGACAGTCATGCCTTTAGCGTACAAGGAGACGATCTTTTCCTCTATCTCCCCCGTGAGGCTGGTCTGGTGCTTCTTCACCAGCTTAGGCTCAAAATCACCGTTACGGTCTCGCGGAACCTTAATCTCCAGCTCCCCGTCCGTGGTCGTAAGGCTCTTCTTGCTGTGGCCGTTGCGGCGGTTATCGGTCTCTTTAGCACGGTAATCGTACTTGCTGTAGCCTAGCTCGTCCTCTAACTCCGCCTCTAACCCGCTCTCCAAGAAGGCTCCGACCATATCCTTGTAAAGACCCTGAAAATCCTCTACTTTATTAACGTTCAGGGTGGAGAGTAACGCCAACAACTGCTCTTTACGCGCCTTCTCGGCGGCTCGCTCTTCAGCACTTAACTTGTAACGCGGCATACAATACCTCCCTGTATGGGTTTTATAAATATAATCCCTGACAGGAAGTTTACACAAAAGTTGGGACAGTCTTGATTTTGACTTTGACTTTAAGCCTTTCGTCTTAAAATGATTCGCCTTTTATCGCTACGGCCCCCTTGACCTCTTTGAGGGGCGCGCGGGGGCGGAGCGAGGGCGGCGGCGTTACTTTTGCATCCAAAGATAAATCTTGGTCTTGCACCCGTACTTGCACAAATACGCACTTCTGACGAAACCGCATGAGTTTAAATTGTACTGCTTCGCGTCCTTGCCGCTGCCAGAGTGTGCGATGATCCAATCCGTCCCTTTGGGGGCGGCAATCCCTTCGCTTCCGCTTATCTCCACCTTCAAATCTTTTATCGGTTTCCCGGCGCTTTTAGACTTTGTATAATACAGCCAAATACACGCATCCGAACAACCAAGTGCAACGCCTCTATCCGCGTCAACCCCGAACCAAGTGTACTTTGCGCCATCCTTGGTGCCGTTGGTATTGGTATATGTGCTAGGCGCGTGTGTTTCGTAGCTCACATCAATATTCCTTATCGCCTTAGTCGAATCGGTTGTAGTGGTGTAACCCAAAAATATGTAGTTGCCCCCGACACCTTTATTTAAACCGCCCGAAACGATTGTCACTGCGGCGTTTTGCGCCCTTAAATGGCCTTCCGCTGCAAAGGCGCTTGAACCATAGCCCATATATACCGAATCGATGTATGTTGGTTTAGGCACGTCTCGCGTATCCTGAAGGCCATTTATCCAACTGCCCTTTTTTGCGAGCAGTGTATCATATCTATTTTTAATCTTGTCATAGCGAGTCTTCGCGCTCTTCGAACCCACAGTGTCGATAAGCCTCCAAATTTCGATTAAGTCATTCCGCGACTGGTCGAACGACCCTCCCGATACTATCGCTAAATCGGTTTTGGTGTCGAGACCGCTCGTCCACCTGTCGTAACCGTCTACGGCCGCCGCGAGAGACGTCGTCTTAATTGTATACGGTCCGCCGTATGCATTAATGGTGCAGGAACTGCCGTTTTTGAACGTGGCCTTCGTGCTCGAATCTTTGACGGAAGCATGTCCCGTCACGATGTCATTTCCGCCTTTGACTTTAGTTTCTATTTCAAATAAGTCTTCTTGGCTGGTTTTGTAAACCTCGTAATTCATTTCAAGACGGCCGCCCATAATCAGATGGGTAAACACATGCGTCCCGTATGTGCCGAACAACTCGTCCGCAGACTTGCGCTCGTCCATTAAATCGTTTTTAAAGTCTTCATCTAGATAGTCTTTCCTCAGTTGGTTGATAGACACTTTTGACATATAATGCTCTTGCTTGTTAATTATGGATCTGTGCTTGACGAAACTTGATGTCGATTCATATTTTTGGCCAACAGTGAAATCCAGAGATATGCTGGCGCTGAAAACGCCTTTCATCGCCGCGTCCAATCCCACTTTACTCGCCAAGCTTTGCGCATATTTGGATATGCTCTCGCCGCTGGCAATTACCGTGCTGCTCGTAGCATTAGGCTCCACATAAACCTTACCGTCCGCGATAATTTTATCAATATCTAAAACGGGATTTCTTTTTTTCACAAAATACGTATCCCAAAACGGGTCGTTGATTACATCATAGCCCAGTCCCAGATAGCCGTTATATTCGCCTTTTTTAACCGCCGATCCCGCCACCCCGTCCAAATCGCCCAATTCCCTCTCGCGGTCAACCCCGAAGTAAACGGTGTCGTCTTCCGCGCCCCCGATGACCACCTGCTCTCCCCCGCCGGGCTGCGGCTCCGGCTCGTCCGCGCACCCAACCAGCATGATTGTAGTAAAGATTGCGACAGCGATGATCCGCCACTGCTTTTTTAAGATACTCATAAAACCGACTCCTTTAAAAAAGGGAATTATTTACTTAATCCCGCACCCCCGGCCGTCGGGCATCCGCCCGAAAACACGGGATTCGGCGGGATTCTGATGAATTCTAACGGATTTTGAGGGATTCTAAGGGAGTTTTTGAGGGAATTCGGCGC
>Ga0268262_10000993_pt1 | contig 36544 bp, 29 predicted proteins | sample TergutNc150P3_FD_190354 | JGI IMG/M metagenome (GOLD analysis project Ga0268262, IMG submission 190354) | Nasutitermes corniger P3 segment gut microbial community from laboratory colony in Florida, USA - Nc150 P3 (SPAdes) (version 2) | ecosystem: Host-associated > Arthropoda: Insects >...
GAAGGGACAATTTAATGTATTGACATTGAATTGTTTTTGACATACAATTACAATTGAGGTAACACTATGAAAAAGACAGATAATATGACAAGCAAGGAGATGCGAGATTATAGCAAGAAAACCAAAATAAAATCTCAACTTGATAAAGCGCCGGAATTTGATGAACTTCCTTTTGAGGGCAAGCGTGTTGGACGTGGTTTTGCGTCATTCAAAGAATATATAAATCGTCAGGGACGTCCAAAAGTGGAAGATCCAAAAGTTAGCATATCTATACGGATACCATTATCGAAAGCGGCAAAACTTCGTGAAACAGGTCCGGGGTGGCAAACACGCACAAGTGATTTTGTTGTAGAGGGTATCGATCGCGGAATACTTGTACAGGGTTGATAGACCAATTAGAACAGATATTCAAATCAATATTACTCGAATTTTTCTCACAAAAGACACGAAGGAAGAGAAGAGCACAGAGAGGGAAAAAAAAGATTTTGACACCTGTCTACTTTGCTAATTTTTTAAAAGCCGGAAGGTGTTTTTTAAGAAGTTTTCGGGCGGAAACAAGAGCTTCACTTGTCGAAGCGGTTTCTTCTTCCTTTAGTTGGATAAAATCAAAAATTAAATATCTGGGCACATTATTTTTAAGCACCACTGCCGCTCCTGTTCTGTCAACCAAACGGGCTACATGGGAAAAATTTTGATTTGTTTCAGTAATTGATACCAAACTTTCAGTATTGATATTCATAGTAAATCTCCTAATTTAAGTAAAATCAAAAAATAGGATAAATTCAACATAGAAATTTTAGAAAAACATAGGACAGATGACTTTGCCACATACTGTTCTTATTGATAGTTAGTTGAGATATATGTTGTTTTCTGTTAGGTTTTCATATGTAACTAAATCTTTACCATAATATCTCAAAACAAAAAATCTCGCAAAGTGCCAAGGTCAACAAATCCATCATCTTTTGTCATTTCTTTATATAATTTAGGAGATACAGTTTTTAAAGAGGTTGTATGAGCATATGGATAGAAAAGAAATAAATATGGACGCAAAACATGTGCATATTTTTCCATTTCGGGTCGATTTGGTAAAGGTCGTTCACATAAGTGCTGATAATAGCCCACATGAAGTTCACTATTTTTTGGATTGAGAATGATGTCAAAAGGAAACAATCTGCAATCAATCGGTCTGTCATCATAAATTTTGCAACCTTTATGGCTGGTATCATAAAAATAACAACTGGGGCTGCAATTGTTTTTTTCACTCTTGGTACGTTTCATCTTTCGTATTTGTAAAGTGGCCTTCGAATGTTTAATAGCATCAGAAAAGGAATATGGAGTTACGTTTGTATTTTCCTCTTTTCTCTTCAAACAATTCACAATCTTTATTGTATCTGTTGGCAAAAGCAAAGGTTCATCTATAGTATCAGAAGCGCAACAACAAAAAGTACCCTCTTTGTGACATTCTGTACAAAAATCGTATGTGCCATTTAACAGATCCTTTTTACTACCTGGAACCCAAACATATGGACTTACACGTATCGGATCTTTCTCTTTTGTGGCAGTGGAAAAAGAACAAAAACCTGTCAAGAAATCATCAACCATACGCAAATTTATTGAACCTCTTTCTGGTTTTTTACCTTGCGTTGCCTTATATTGTCCAGTAAGAATTAAGTCTATAAACTCACCTTCGAGGGTAAAACGCATAGAACCGTCTAAAGATGATACTTCACCTGTAACCTTATCAGTTTTTTTATCGTGTTTTAATTTGATAATCTCTGATCGCAATTCATTTTCTTCCGCATAAATAGAGGTGTATGTCTCTTCAAGACCAATGTACCCATTATTGCTTTCTCCAGAATCAACTTTCTCTGAAAATGCTGGTTGTATACGATCATTAATATTTATATTAACATTCTTCCCCTCAGTGACAACGGTAGTCTGATTGGCAGTATTATTTTTACCTATTAAAGTATTTTTAATCAAATTCTTCTTCCCCCAAATTTTTCTCCTCCTATTATATAATATTATATTGGCAATAAATAATAAAGCAAACAAGCCAAAGAATATCCAATTCTGATACTTTATGGAATCAAGAAAAGGGATAGATATTAGCTTAAATTCCGCATTGGCAGGTAAAAAAGCAACAGTAAAACTGATTAGAGCGTTAATTATAAATATTACTACATTATTCTTTTTTTTATATGCATGAAAGGTCATAAAAGACCCAAAAATAGCCAAAGCTAAAAATAAGAAAAGAGCAAAGATATTCAAAAAGGTTCACTCCTTTATCATAATATTCAAAATTATATTCAGTTTACCTAAATTATACACAAAAATCAATCCTTTGAATATGTCGTTTTATAGTCCTAATTATTTATATTTCGGGGATTGTCGCAATTTTTAATATTGGAGCTTAAAACCTTATTCTCTCTTTGAAATGTTTTTTCAAGTATTTTATTTGCCATTTATACTTTGCGATTATATTATTATCTTCTTCAAAATATAATTCACCAAGTGAAATTCCTCCACGACATAAAAAACCATATACTAAAATTGTTAATACTGTATAGATTAAATCTAATAATGAATCTTGAATAAATATAGTGAAAGATTATATTGTCTTTTTCATTTATTTCATCCATTTTATAAATAATATACGTACAGTCTGAAAAAGAAGTTACAAATTTTTTGCATAACTTTTGCCTGTTTTTAGTGTTATCAATTCTTTGTGAAATATTTTATATAAGTCATTAAAATTACTATTTTTTGTTCCTAAAATATCAATAAATATTGCTAATCCATTTATATATTCCAATTTCTCATTCCCTCATACCAGAACAACACAAAACTCCCTATTGTCAATAAAAAAATCTTGTAATTATTTGCTTATAATTTTTTACTCCATTTCTCAAGTAATTCCCAATATTTGTCATAGCTTCAGATAGTGTTTGCCTCTCTGTTTCTCCACCTGCTAAAATTTCAATTGATTCCTATTCCGATATGTCAAATATATGTTTTTTCTTCCATGATAAACAATATCCGCGTCGTAATTATAGGGACAGTTCTCACTCGCGCCAGCGCCGGCGGTCACGCAAATCCCGAGATTATTCGCGCACAAGGCAAAGTAATCCACGCCGCAACCCCCGACGAAGCCCGCAAAAAAATCATGTCATCAGGCAAAGGCAGTATACTCATTTGCAAAGAACTCACCGACGACTACATATCTGTTATAAGCATGGTAGGCGGAATAATTTGCGAAGGAGTCTCGGTAATAAGCGAAGAAAAACTGCGCCTCTTTAACCCCAGTCTTGTCTGGCTCACCCGCATCAGAGACGCCTCAAAAAAACTTGAACACGGATTAACGGTAACGATAGATGGGAAAGAGCTGCTGGTTTATGAGGGAGCGATTTAACGGAAGGATTACTTGTACATAATGACTGACCCAGAGGCACATTAAAAAGTTTCTCCCATACAAGAAACTATTGACATTTTTAATAATTTGTTCTAGTATATAAGAATGATTAGTCGCAGCCTATATATGGAAAAAATCCGCATTTTTATCGATAAACCGGTAATTAAAGTGATAACCGGAATGAGGCGAAGCGGAAAAAGCGTTATCCTTAAACTTCTCCGCGAGGAACTTTTGAAAAATAAAGTTTTGCAAGAAAATATAATATACCTTGATTTTGAATCTATGGGTACAATTCCGCTTGCCAATACTGACGAGTTATATTCGTATGTGATTAATAATGCTCATAAGACCAAGGATCGCTTATACATAATGCTGGATGAAATACAGCAAATACAAGGATGGGAAAAGGTAATTGCGTCTTTACGTATAGATATTAATTGTGATATTTACATTACCGGTTCCAATAGCGGACTTTTATCAACGGATATTGCCGCCGCTTTAGCCGGTCGTTATGTGCAAATAAGAATACATCCGCTTTCTTTCGCAGAACATTTGGATTTTACCGCCGCAATGGGCGAAGATAGCGGAAAAGATAATAATCGCCAGTTTTTAGAATTTTTACGTTATGGCGGTTTGCCCGGTATACATGAAATGAATATAAATACATCTGCGGTTTATCCGTATCTTTTGGATATATATAATTCAGTTTTGTTAAAAGACGTTATCAGCCGTTACCATATTCGTGATATTGAACTTCTTGAACGGACTGTTCATTTTCTAATGAACAATGTGGGAAATATTTTTTCAGCAAAACGAATTTCGGATTTTCTGAAAAACCAAAATAGACGTTTAAGTGTGGAAACTATTTATAATTATCTTGACGCGCTGGAATCGGCTTTTCTTATTCATAAGGTGAGCCGTTGGGATATAAAAGGGAAACGCATATTGGAAACGCTGGAAAAATATTACTTTGAGGATTTTGGTATAAAAAACGCGCTTCTTGGTTACAGTGAAAATTCCATTTCTGGATTACTTGAAAACATTGTATATCTTGAATTACGCCGCCGCGGCTACGATGTATATATAGGCCAGGGCGTTAATTACGAAATAGATTTTATTGTCGTCCGGCGTGATGAAACCGCATATTTTCAGGTAACGTATCTTCTTGCTTCTCCCGAAACAATAGAACGTGAGTTTTCGCCATTATTAAGCATAAACGATAATTTTCCGAAATATGTTCTTTCTCTTGATGAAGTAAATTTCAGCCGTCAAGGGATTCAACATCTTAACATTCGCGATTGGCTTTTGGATGATAATAGGGGGTAAATATTTTCACGTAAAGAACACGGAGGAAGAGAAGAACACAAAGAGAGGAAAGAAAAGGACGGGTATCTCTAGCTTTTTTTTATTTGATATAAAGTAATAAAAGAGGCAAGCGATATTGATTTTGTTCGTTAGCTATGTGAAATTATCCACTCTATCAATTCTTGTTCCGTAATGGAACTGTCAGCAAGTCCCAATCCAAGTGTTATTAGTTCATCATCAGTACAATCAACCGGAAGTCCGTTAATATCCAAAAAAACCAACATAGATAAAATACCGATACGTTTATTGCCGTCAAGGAAAGGATGATTTTTTATTAACGAAAAAGCGAGGTGCGCCGCCATAGCTTGAATAGTTGGATAGAGATATTATTCATCAAAAGTATGAAAAGGTGAATTAATTGACGCATCAAGCATATTGGTATCTCGAATACCATCAAGACCGCCGCTTTGTTCTATAAGCTCGCTATGCATGGCGATTACTGTTTCAATGGACAGTCGTTTCATGCGGTCTACTTTGCTAATTCTTTAAAAGCCGGAAGGTGTTTTTTAAGAAGTTTTCGGGCGGAAACAAGAGCCTCACTTGTCGAAGCGGTTTCTTCTTCCTTTAGTTGGTTAAAATCAAAAATTACATATCTGGGCACATTATTTTTAAGCACTACTGCCGCTCCTGTTCTGTCAACCAAACGGGCTACACGAGAAAAATTTTGATTTGTTTCAGTAATTGATACCAAACTTTCAGTATTGATATTCATGGTAAATCTCCTAATTTAAGTATAATCAAAAAATAGGATAAATTCAACCTAGAAATTTATAGTCTTTATTCGTATTTTTTTCACAAAAAAGACACGGAGGAAGAGAAGAACACAAAGAGGGAAGAAAGAAACGGGCATCAAATCACTTAAACATTATCTGTTTTATTTGATACCCTCTTAATTATTTATTATTCTAGTATTGTTATTTTCTCCAATCTTTCATATTCTTCAGCAATAATTTTATTTTTTGGAGATGATAAAGTTATTTTAGGAAAATAATAATTTAGTCCTTTTTCACTCCCAAATATTTTGAATAACTCTTGCTTTATGTTACTATTGAGGGTAATTTTTTCAATTATTTGATTTTTGATATCTTCTTTCCATATGCAATGATCTATGCTATTTTTTTCATCTTTTTTTGGAGCCAAAAAGGAGCCTTTCTGATGTGTTATTCTATCAAAAGGCTGAAAATGATATTCATTTCCTGTTTTATAAAAATAAGTATAACTTGGATAAGAAATTAATTTAAGATATTTTGCTTTTGTTAACCTACTTAAATCAAATACAAAAATATATCCGTCTTCAATTGTATTTTTCTCAATAGGTGTGTCATTTTTATTTAACTTAAACTGAAATTGAGAACAAGCGAAGTGTAAAGCTACTGTAATATCTGATGTAATATCTAAAAAACGCGGTATAAATGAAGCTCCATATAATTCAAGGTTTGATCTTTCCATTAAATTCTTTAAAGGTTCAAAATCAATCATATAATGTTGTATTAAAGCTTCATATTTATCTTCATTCCACAATCTCCAACACCAAGGAGTATTATTTAGTAAAGAATTTTTAATAATATCAACAGTACTATTACTTTGGAGAGGACTATAGGGTGTCCCAATGCCTAGAAATTCCAATTTTTCTGTAAACCAAATATTTTCTCTATCTACCACAAAGTTAATGCCGCAATTGTCGTTTTTCCTAAAAATATGTGGTAAACATGCTGTTTCTCCATAGTTTTTATTTTCTCCTCTAAAAAATAGGTTTTTATCAGAATACTCATCTATCAAAGTTAACAATTCATTCATAGTTGAGATTTCTCTTTCTTTCATAATTCTATTCCTTCTATAAAACTCAATATATACCGAATTAGTTTCTTCCGTCCTTCAACGAAGTCCGGTTGCGCGTAACAGAGCTACGCAAATCTCCCGTTTCACCTCTATTCCTAATTCATAATACCCCCTACTGCCCATACGGCGGATTCCCGTTTGCACTCAACCCCTTGCCTGTTGTGTTGTCTATTTGGTCTGTTTCCACAGCGGTAGTATTACGATACTGGGAGCTGGCGATAACATGACCTCTGTTATTACTACTTGTGTTTTTCAAGGGTACTCCATCCAAATTAACTCCAACTGCCTCTGATCCGTAAATAATACCGCTGTTTTGTCCACCACTGGGAGGGAGTTTTTTGAAAGTACAATTATAAGAAGCTTCAACACCGCCACCTCCTTCTTTTGCTGTATTACCACTGATTATACCTCCGTACATAGTAAAAGTTGAATTATTGGAATAAACATATACACCACCGCCAAAACGATTAGCAGTATTCCCACTGACTATTCCGCCATACATGGTAAGAGTTCCCCCCATAAACACAAAAATACCGCCACCGCCATAACTACTTTTATCCTCATTTCTAGTGATTTTTCCACCATTCATAATAAAGTTTCCACTATAACTAACTAATACACCCCCCCCACCTGATGAACTTGTATTTCCGCTGATTTTAGCTCCGTCATTCATTATCAAATTTCCACCATTAACATAAACAAGAGAAGTGTTATTTTCACTTCTTCCTGTAAGTGTTATATTTTCATCAAGGGTAAGAGTAACGTTGGAGTTCACGGTAAACATACTCCCAACAGAACTAAGAGTTATGGTTCTTTCACCGCCGAATCCCAACAAAGTAATTTCCAATTTGTTGGAATAAGAGAGAGTTTTAGGAGAAATAGACTCATCCGCTCCAAGAACGATGTAATATTTATCACCATTAATAGCATAGTTTGAAATATAGGTTAATGAATTAGTAAGGTCTTGATTACCAATTCTGTGATTGTTGTCAATTACTCCTTTATATAACCCAACCATTGTAGGTGTTGCAGTTCCGGTTGTTCCATAGTCTGAAACACCATTTGTATTTATTGCACGCAGGCGGACATAATAAGTCGTACCGTTGGTTAGCCCGGTAATAGTTGCTGTAGTTTCGGTTGTCGTTGCCGTAAGCGTTGTTGGTGTACCTATTCCGTAATACACTTCATATTCATCCGCTCCGGCAACAGCAGTCCATGTAACCAGCAATTGATTGTATCCAGGGTTTAGTGTAGGAGTTTCCGGTGTACCCAGCGGCTTACCGCTTACTACCGTGCTTGTGTTTACTGTACCATTGGCATTTTTCGCTCTGACCCAAACATAGTAGGTAGTTCCATTGATTAAGTCGCTTATTGTTGCTGTAGTTGTTGTTACAGTCTGCGCCGGGCTTGCCGGTATGGTACTGACGGTACTGTAATAAACTTCATATTGATCCGCCCCGTCAACCGTTGACCAATTTGCTGTTAGCTGACCATTACCTGAAACAAGCGTAACCGTTCCCTTATTGCCGATAGGTTTGGCGCTTGCCGAAATGCTTATTGCTCCGGTTCCTGTTGAGTTTTTGCCCCGTACCCACACATTATACGTTGTTCCATTAACTAATCCATTGATCGTTGTCGATGTTGCTGTAACTATTTTCGTTGCACTTTGCGGCGGGTTTATACCTGTTCCGCAGAATACTTCGTATTGATCCGCTCCGGCTATGGCACTCCATGTTACAGATAGTTGTCCGTTGCTTGCGCTCAAGGTTGGATCTGTAGCATTGGCAATGGGCTTGCCGCTTGCAACAGGACTAAATCCGCTTGTGCCAATATTATTTTTTGCTTTTATCCAAACATAGTAGGTTGATCCATTGGTCAAACCGTTTATGGTGACGGAAAGCGATGCGGTAACATCAGTACCGTTTTTAGTAGCTGATGCTGAACTGTTGACCGTTCCCAGCCACACTTCATACGCTGTCGCGCCTTCCATTGCTTGCCATGTCAGAATTATTTGTTCATTGCCTATGTTAACAACAGGAGTCGCTGGAGTTTTTCCGCTAACATTTATTTCTTGCGGCATCCCTGTCGCCATCGGGCTGAAATTGCTTGTGCCTACGCTGTTCTTTGCTTTTATCCAAACATTATATGTTGTTCCGATGATTAATCCCGTAATAACAGAAGATAGTCCCGTAACATCACCGCCGCGCTTTGTCGCAAGTGTCGGGTTAGTATCAGTTCCCGCCCACACTTCGTAGCTATTCGCTCCTTCCGCCGCAGACCAACTTACCGTAAGCTGACCGCTTCCCGCGATAATCGTCGGCGCGTTCTGCGGCGCGGATGGAGTCGCGGCAAAGGCGGACGGCGTTCCGCTTGCCCTGAGGCTTAAATCGCTTACGCCGATATTGTTTTTGGCTTTTATCCAAATATAGTACGTGGTATCGTTGATAAGCCCTGTCAATGTTACGGAAGTACCGGAAACATCCGCGCCGTTTTTTTGGGCGTTTGTCGAATTGTTGGTCGTACCCGTCCACACTTCGTAAGACAGCGCGCCTTCCACAGACTGCCAGTTAATACTCAATTCGCGGTTGCCGGCGGTTACCGTGGGGACAGAAGGCGTTTCAGGCAGAACGGCAAAAGCAGAAGGTTTCGCGTTTGCGGGAAGACTAAAGCCGCTTATACCCACAACATTTTTTGCTTTTATCCATACATAATAAATGGTCTCGTTTACTAATCCGGTAATGACTGTTTCCGTTGCGCTGCCTGTAATGTCTCCGCCCTGTTTTTTCGCTTGAGCGGAATTATCTGTTGTTCCTGTCCATACCTCATAAGATTCGGCAAGTTCCACCGCTTGCCATGAAACTGTTAATTTGCGGTTACCGGCGGTCAATACCGGTTTCAAAGGAACAGCGGGTATAGCGGTGGGGATTTTTGGAGTACCGGACTCCATCGGGCTGTAATCGCTTTTTCCCGCGCTGTTTACCGCCCTCACCCATATATAATAAATTTGATTGTTTACCAAATTATTAATTACCGCGCTTGTCTTCTCGGTTGAAACATCCGGAGCAAATGGTTTTGTTGCCGTTGTATTGATGTATACTTCGTAAGAAGCCGCTCCCCCGCATTCTTCCCAGTTTACCGTTAGCTGGTTTATACCCGGTATTATTACCGGCGTTCCGGGAACAGCGGGCGCTTGGTTATTGGACCAGGGGATACCACGGACGACGGGGCTGAAATCGCTGGAGCCGGAATTATTGACCGCTTTTATCCATACATAGTACGCGGTTTTATTAGTAAGATTTTGCAGTGTCGCCGTTGTTCCCGCAACTGTTTTTGCAGGCATGGACGGCGGTTGCTGTGCGGTGCTATAGTACACTTCATAATTTTCCGCTCTTTCTACCGCAATCCAGCGCAGAGTCAACAGACCGTCTAAAGCAATTACTGTTGGAGCGCCGGGAGTTTCGGGGGTTGAACTGTTTGAGGAAGAACCGGCGACGTTTTCTAATATTATCTCTGTTTCCGTAATCAGCGAAACATTGCTTTCAAAGACAAAACTGTACACGCGCCCCGCTTCAAAAGTGACAATGGAACCGGAAAACTGTTTGTAATCAGCGCCTACCAGTAATTGATAAGGAGAAACAGATCCGGGGGTAATAGTATACTTCGCCCTCTCTCCGCTGTTTATCAGCGAATTGGACGTATTGTCGGGTGATATTATGCTGGAGCCGCGGTGTAATTGAAACGAATAAGATGAATTATTTTGAATTAAAAGATAACTTTTTTCGGATAACGGGGAGTCAGGCGACGAAAGGGTTTCATCAAGTTTGGGTATGGGGATAGTGGTTTTTTTATTGGCGTCAATGCGTACCGCCTTCTGATCTTTTCCTATTTCGGGGATATAGTTCAGGGTAAAACCGCTGATGCCCTTAAGGTTAATAACATAAGAAAAATAAAAAGGTACGGAAGCATCGGGAGTATAATCAATTTCTTCAGAACGCTGTCCTGCGGGGACTTCAACTATTTTATCTTGTTCTCTTCTTTGATAACTGTCATAAACCGCGACGGCGCAGATTCCTTGAGTATTATCAAAAACAATCGTTGTGTTCTGTTGTTGGTTATTGGGATTGCTAGAATTGTTATCCGAAGATTTATCCGCCGGATCAGGACAGGAAACAAGCAGACCGATTACTGCCGCAATGATTAGAAACCGCTTCATCATAGTGGGCTCCTTTTCTTATAACTAAAACAGGTGGTTATTGCGCCGCCTTATTATTTACCATTATGTTCATATTTATGTATTATATCAAGCTTTATGACATAAATATGTTATTTTCTAAATATATGTCCGATTTTTCACAACAGCTTTGATATGAAGAAGAATTCAATTTAAGACAAGCCCTATTACCCTTGTTGAATCAATATGGCAACTTTGCTAGAACGACAATTTGGCAAATAAAATGGAAATAACTGCCCAGATAAGACATATAGCGGAACGTATAAGAGCGGAAAGGGAAAAGTTGAGTATTTGCAATGCCTTACAAATCAACCCTGCGGTGCTTTTTGAAGTACAGGACGCAGAGCGAAAAGAAGCAAGAGAAACAGTCATTAATTTGGTATCACGATTTATGTAAAAACAACAGTTTATGTACGAGAGAACTATTTAACCAATTTTAATGGACCGTATACCTCTAATAATCCGTAGTTGTTATTTTCTAAATCTTCTATTTTGGGTTTTACGTTAATAATTAAATCCGCCAATGTTTTTGAACTATTATTACTTGTCTTTATTAATATTACCTTAATGATTTATACCAATGTTAAAACCCTTACAATTTCTTCGCGTCTTGCGGCAAAAGCAAGCGCCGCTTTTATATGAATTTCTTTTAATAATGGGTAATCTTCAAGTATTTCAGAAATCGGTATTCCTTCTGACAGCCATTGTAAAATATCTCCAACGGTTATTCTGGTTCCTTTTATACAAGGTTTTCCAAAACGAATACCCTGATCAATTACAATATAATTAATAACTTCTTCATTTCCCATATGTATATTTTCCCTCTTTTTTTTAAATTGTCAATCTATGACATTTTAAAATCGGAAACTTATTGATTCGCATCATTCGCCGTGCGCGACCTAATCGGTCTTAATTGCGCAGCCGTCACTTTCTTCGGGTCATTAACGCCGACGGGCAACTCTCTTCCCGCTTCGGGCGCGACGTCTTCTTCTTCAAACTTGCCGTCGGCGTCCCATAATTCGGTTTGCGGCGGCGGTGAGTCCGCTACGTCAAGCTCTCCCTGCTTGAATCGGGCTGAAATTACTTTTGTTACGCCGGACTCTTGCATGGTTACGCCGATGAGCGTTCCCGCGCCGGATGTGGTTTTTTTGTTGTGTGTGATTATGATGAACTGGCTTGTGTCGCTGAACTCGTTAAGAAGATGAACAAAGCGCCCGACATTTTGTTCGTCTAGGGCGGCGTCAATTTCGTCCAAGAGACAGAAGGGGCTGGGCTTTACCATGTAGGTGGCGAATAAAAGGGCTACCGCTGTCATTGAACATTCGCCTCCTGAAAGCAGGCTTAGGTGTTCCAGTTTTTTTCCGGGCGGCTGGGCGAAAATTTCTATGCCAGATTCCAACACGTGGTTCGGGTCTGAAAGCCGCAGTTCCGCTCTGCCGCCGCCAAAGAGACGGCGGAACATGTTGTGAAAATTTTTCTTTATGCGGTTGTAAGTGTTAATGAATAATTGCGAAGTTTCCTGTCGTATTTCCGCCGTAAGGTCTTCAAGGTCTTTGCGCGCTTTTTGAAGGTCAGCCATTTGGTTGTTGAGAAAATCGTAGCGTTGTTTTGTTTCGGCAAATTCTTCGGGAGCCATAAGATTTACGGAGCCTAGCTCTTTCATCTTTGCTCGGGAAGCGGCAAGTTTTTCGCGCAGTACAGCGGGGGCGGTTGTAATGCTGAATATGCGCTCTTCAAACTCCATTAAATCTCTGGAATGGGTCTCCCTGAAATTTTCCTGAATGTTTTTTATTTCCATGTCGGACTGGACAATTTCCAAGTGAATTTTTTCCAGCGATTCCTGCACTTTGGAAAGTTCCAAAGTCCGCTTGTTAATCGTTTCTTTTTTACTGGCGACGTTATCGTTTCTTTTGCGAATATCGTTTTCCAGTCTTTCCAAATCGGAAGAATATGCTTTAGTCTTTTCCTCAATTCCCGCGATTTCCGTTTGAGCAGCCGTAATGCGCTCGTTAAGTTCTTCCAGTCTTTTTCGGTACAGGGAAAGTTCATCGCGGATATTTTTTAAAAGTCCTTCCTGACCTGATAATTCGCGCCTGATAAGCCGCGCCTGATCTTCGGCGGATTGTGCGCGGGCGTTCATTTGAGCGCGGTTGACTTTCAAGTCTTCAAGGGTTGCGCGGTATTCATTCATTTTTGCCATTAGATTGACGTTGTCTTCGCGCAGTTTTTTAATGCGCTGGCGTCTTTCCTCTATGCCGTCTTTAGCGTTTCTAATCTGCGTATCTAATGCGCGTTTCTTTGTAATAATTCCTTGGGGGGCTAAAAATTCATCGATAAAAACAGGCGAATGTTCACGATAATTGTTAAAAAGGTCTACGGCTTTATTCGCACCCTCTGCGGCTTCCGCAAGGCTGTTTGATAAATTGTCGGTAATGCGTTTTATTTCCTGCGCGTCTACCGCGCCTGACGCGTTTGAAGCGGCGGCAAGGTCGTGGATAAGCGCTTCCCTGTCGGAAAGGAGAGTTTTCAGGCGGTTAAGCGTTTCGCGTAAGGCTTCTTCCGAGCTCTTGCGTTCCGCCGCGGAATAGCCGGCTTTTTTAAGACCGGCGTCCAATTCTTCTACGATGTCGTCTGTTATTTTAGCGAGGTCTTTTTCCAGCGCGGCGAGTTCTTTTTCTATGCTGTGAATCTCGTTTTCCGCCATGTGCGATTCTTTGTCGTTTTCGCTTATGCGTCCCGCGGCAAGCTGGATATTTTCTTCAAAGGAACGGATATTTTCTTCTATGTTTTCACACTGTTTTCTTAAGTCCTGAACAACCGCGTCCTGTCCCTCGGCGTCGGCGTTTAGTTCCGTTATTTTTTGAACAGCCTGTTTTTCGCGTTCTTCGTTTTGACCGATTTTAACTTTATTCTCGCTGCGCTGTTCGTTGAAAAGGCGCACTTCGTTTTCTCTGGCGTTTTTTTCCAGCGCAAGACCGTAAATATTTTTTTGAAGTTCCACAAGCCGCGCTTCCATGGAGTTTACTTCGTCCATGTGCGCTTCCAGCGCTTTGTTTTCCGCTTCCATTTCTGCGCGTATCCTGTCGCGGTCTTGCGTTCTGCGTCTTAAGGTTTCGTTCTTTTCGTCTCTTTCATACTTAAATTGTTTTAAACGTAAAAGTTGTATGTCTAATTCATAGTTAAAAATTTCATCGCGGAGTGTGCGGAATTTCAGCGTTTTTTCCGATTGTATTTTTAAACTGTCATGAGCGCGTTTTACTTCGTTCAGTATCAAATCAACTTGACGCACATTTTCTTCGGTTTTGGCAAGGTTACGCTCCGCCTCCGCTCCCCGTTCCCTGTAACGCGTAATGCCCGCCGCTTCTTCAAACAAGTAACGCCGTTCTTCCGGTTTTGAAGAAAGTATCTGATCGATTTTGCCTTGTTCCATTACCGAGTAGGCGGTCTTGCCTACGCCGGTATCCCAAAAAAGTTCGCGTATATCTTTAAGACGCACCTGCGCCCCATTGATGAAATATTCGCTTTCCCCGGAACGGTACAGCCGCCGCTTGATTTCAATTTCCGGCATATCAATTGGCAAAAGCCCTGTTTCATTCGCGATGGCAAGGGAGACTTCCGCCACATTGAGGGGTTTTCTGGCTTCCGTACCGCCAAAAATAACGTCTTCCATTTTTTCCGCGCGAAGTGATTTTATCGCGTGTTCGCCAAGAACCCATTTAATTGCGTCGACTACGTTGGATTTTCCGCAGCCGTTTGGTCCCAGAAGGGCGGTTATACCATCGTTAAATTCAATGTCGGTGCGGTCTGCAAAAGATTTGAAGCCGAGAATCGTAAGACGCTTAAGGAACATAAATTAATGCTGTCCTTCTTTCCTAAATCCCGCGGAAAGCCGTTCAATCAATGTATCAACTTGTTTTTGGTTTTTTAAACCGTAATTTTCAAGCGGTCCCGTTTCAAGCTGATCAAAACTGATATTGTTGTTTTCATATTCGCAGAACATATTGGCAAGGTAAACAGTATCGATCAGATCTTTGCAATCAAAAGGCGCGGATTCAGGATCGTGATGAAAGCGTATTGCCGCAACCAATTTGTCCGGAAAATTCCATTTTTCGGCGATAAGAGCGCCGAGTTCCGCGTGATTCATGCCCGCGGAAATATCTTCAAACGCAGCTACCGGAAGATTCTTTTCGTTACAGAAACCTCTAATCCTGTTTAAAAGATCGGGATGTACATTGGAGAAAACGATTTTTCCCATGTCGTGTAACATTCCGCCGATATATACATCGTCCAGAAGACCGGAGTCGCTTTTGAAGTTCTTGACCAAATTGTACGCGTAAAAAGCGGTTTTGTACGAATGTTCCCAAAGCGCCTTTTTATCAATCGTATCGTCGCCCAATATTTTCTGCGTTCCATAAGAATAAAGCAGATTTTTTATTCCCTTAATACCGATCATTTTTACGGCGTCGGAAATATTATCAACTTTTTTGGACAGCATATATTGCGCGGAATTGACTATTTTTAACAGATCCGCCGTAAGAGCCGGATCCATCGAAATTTGTTTTGCAATCATCGGCATATCGGAAGCTGGATTGTTAATAAGTTTTTGTATAAGTATAATATTTTCAGGAAATTGCGGCAGACTGTTAACATTATTTACAATTTCCCCTGACAAGGTCGACATATTATCTACCATCGTTTTATCAAGCGGGATAGAAATTCTGGCGGTTGTTATGTTTCCTTTTGCTTTAATTTCAAAAGCGTCGTCGTCAATTCCCATTTTTTTCAGCATGAGAACAAGGATAACAAGCCCAAGCCCCGCGCCTTCGGAATCATCGAGAACTTGAGACAACGCGTCTTCCAGAGAGTTAAATTGTCTGGAACGCGCCATTTTATCCTGGATTCGCAGTTGTTCCAATTTATTTGCGGAAACATTGTTGCGTATTTCTATATTGATTGTATTTCTTTTTACCTGTAGGATAATTTTTATATATAACCCTTTTTCTTTCTGTAATTGCAGATAATGGGCTATGTTGCCTATCGTATCCTCTTTAAAATCCCTCATTCCCAGTAGGTAATCGCCGTCATTATTGATATCCAAACCGCGTTCAGCAAAATATACCCGTTTTGTGTTGGCTTTTTTTGCGTTTACTACAAGTTCATGCACGCAATAGACGATATAATCCCTAAGTTTTGTTTGATTCATGTGTTTTAGAAACGAATCTATGACCTGCTCGATGTAAATTTCTATTTCTTTGGGGTGTGTATATGTGGTAATTGTCAGCGGAAGTCCGGACTGTATGGCTTTTTTGATTTTTTCTTCATCCACAACCAGTTCGGGAGTAGAACTCATATTTTTTAAACCTGCCTTATTAAATACTATTAATATTTTCCATATAAATCAAGGTATCTACTATTTAAAACAAATGATACTTATTCGATAAACGGCGCTAAATACCGCTTATTTTAAAAAGGTAAAATTTGATATTTTTGTGGTGTATCAAAATGATACAGTATTATTGTGTTTTTTTGACACTGTGTCATTATCCCCTGAAATGTAAATTTATTAGCTAAAAACCCCTTTAAAAACAACGTAAATACGTGAAATTTCACTTGGCATGGATATTGCTACTTTTAATGTATAAAGGTGGTGGAATATGAATAATACAAAGAAAAGAAAAGATTACAATGATACCCTGACGGTATATTTAAAAGAAATAAACCGTATCCCGGTATTTTCCAGGGAAGAAGAAGAAGCGACCGCCCGCGCGGCGGCGACCGGTAATAAAGAGGCAAGGAAGAAACTTATTAACGCAAACTTGCGCTTTGTTATAACAGTGGCAAAAAAATATCAGGGACTTGGGTTGTCTCTGGAAGATCTGATTAGCGAAGGTAATGTAGGACTTATTAACGCGGCGGATCGTTTTGATGTAGAGAAAGGTTACCATTTTATTTCTTACGCAGTATGGTGGATACGTCAGGCGATTATAAGCGCTCTTTATGAAAAATCCAGAATGATAAGACTTCCGGTAAACTGCGCCGCGGATCTTATCAAAATCGACAAAGCCGGAAAAATGATTGATAAACAGAATTCACCGGAAGAAGAAATCAACGAAATAGCGGAACTTTTAAATATGGATAAAAACCATATTAAAGAAATCGTCAATATTTCTAAAGAAATTCTTTCGCTGGATAACAGTTCTAACAATCAAGTTCAGCCGTTACTGGAACTCATCGAAGACAAGCAGTATCAATCTCCTGAAAAACACGCTGAATACAGTTGCATGAAAGACGACCTTAACAACATGCTTGATACGTTGAACAAAGACGAAGCCGAAATTATTCGCTGTCATTACGGGCTTGGACGGCAGGAAATGTCATTAAACGAAATAGGCGCCTGTTACAACCTGAGCAAAGAGCGTATCCGACAGATCGAAGAAAAAGCTATTGCAAGACTTAGAAACCCAAAACGCGCTGATCAATTAAGGGGGTATGTGGCGTAAAATTGATTTATCATGTATAAAGTGATTAATGAAAAAAAATATTTTTTTAATAATGGCAATCATAATGATGATTGCTGTTATTACGTGTAAGACTGTAAAGCCTTCGTTTCAGGAACCTGTTATTTCTTTCCATTCCGCGTCAATAACAAATATTACCATTTCTAACGCGCAGATTCTTTGTAAAATACAAGTACAAAACCCAAATACTTATGAAATTCCCTTTCCGCATACAGGCTGGAAACTTTTTATTAATGATAAATCTTATAAAAACGGAGAAGTAAAAACTGACGGAAAAATAAAAGCGCAAAGTACGGTTTTTATAGATGTGCCTGTAAAAGTTGAATATCTTGATTTTTTTAAAACCTTTAAACCGTTAATTGGGAGCAAACAGGCAAGTTATAAGATAGCGATAGCTGTTAAGTATTCTTATCCCGATTTTGGCGAAAAAGTTTGGAATTTTGATAATACCGGAGATCTTCCTCTTCTCCAGCTTCCGTCGATAAACTCGCCAAATATGGTTATTGAAAGCGTTGATCATTCAAAGGCGCAAATACTTGTCACTCTTAATATTGAAAACCCTAATGTATTTGAAATTCCGTCGCCAAGAATTTCCTATGATTATCAGTTAAATAAAAAATCTTTTATAAAAGGAATTATAGAGAACGAAACACCGTTAGCTCCGTCTTCTGTAACGCCGGTAAAATTCCGTATGGTGGTAAATTATTCCGACCTTTTCAGGACATTTTCAGCTTTTTCATTCACAAGAGAAACAGCCGGTTTGCTTGTTTTAGCCTGTGATTTTGGAATACCGGCTTTCAGCGGCGAAATAAAACGTTTTGAAATACCCGGATCTTTTCCCATAAGAAGGTAAAAACGCGTCGTTAAGGTAATAATTTAACTATTTCATAGTTATTTTGTCAAAATCTACCGTTGACATAATGCTTTTCTACCAATAAACTTAATAATATGAATATATCCACATATACAGTTAAACCGAAGCTTCCGCCAGTCCTGAAGCCTTTGGAGGAGATAGCCAGAAATCTTTGGTTATCATGGAATTATGACGCAGTTCAGCTTTTTATAAGATTAGATTATGATTGCTGGCTTTCGTCCCAACAGAGTCCCGTGCGGGTGTTAGGCATGGTTAGTCAGGAACGGCTTGCGCAAGCCGCCAAAGACGATTCCTACCTGGCAGCGCTTAAGGAAGTATATGACAGGTTTCAGCGTTATAAAAAAGGCGAAACCTGGTACCGCGGCAGTCATAAAGACGTGGTAGCGTATTTCTCTATGGAATACGGAATGGACGCTTCCCTGCCTATTTATTCAGGCGGTCTTGGAATTCTTTCCGGAGACCACATGAAAACGTCTTCAGACTTGGGTCTTCCCCTTGTCGGTATCGGACTTTTGTACAGACAGGGTTATTTTAAACAGATGCTTAACGCCGACGGTTTCCAGCAGGAAAGTTATCCTGAAAACGACTGGTACAATATGCCCGTCGAAAAGAAAATCGGCAAAGACGGACAGCCTTTAAAAATTTCCGTGGATTTGGCAGGAAGACAGGCTGTCGCTCAAATTTGGGAAGTTAGAGTAGGACGTTCCTCACTGTATTTGTTAGATACAAATATAGAAGAAAATGCGCAGGATATAAGAAACATTACCGCGGCGCTTTACGGCGGCGATAAAGAAATTCGTATGCAGCAGGAAATACTGCTCGGCATCGGCGGTATCCGCGCGTTACGCGCATTGGGAATTAACCCGGCGGCTACTCACATGAATGAGGGACATGCCGCTTTCATGGGGCTTGAAAAGATTCGCGAAATAATGGACGAGATGAACTTTTCTTTTGAAGAAGCGCGCGAAGCAGTTTGGCCTACAAATATTTTTACTACACACACTCCTGTTCCGGCGGGAAATGAACGTTTTGATATTTCCATGATGGAAAAATATTTCCGTTCATGGCCTCAGGTTCTGGGAATTTCCTGGAAAGATTTTTTAGGTCTTGGCAGGATCAATGTAAACGATGAACATGAAACTTTCTGTTTAACTGTTCTTGCGTTAAAAATGGTCGCTTATGCCAATGGCGTAGCGAAACTTCACGGAGTAGTGTCGCGCGATATGTGGAAAGGACTGTGGCCCGGACTTCCGCTTAATGAAGTTCCAATCGGTCATGTTACAAACGGCGTTCATACGCGCACATGGATTTCTTCAGGTATGCTCGATCTTTTGGACAGATATTTTGGTCCTAAATTTGAAGACAGACCTACAGAACTGAATATTTGGGAACGCATGGATCGTATCTCCGACGAAGAATTGTGGCGCACCCATGAACGCCGCCGCGAGCGTCTTGTCGCTTTTGTGCGGGAACGTATCCGCGAACAGTATAAACGAACAGGTGCGGTAGAGCGGCGGATTCGTCAGGCGGAAGACGTTCTTTCTCCTTACTCGCTGACTCTTTGTTTTGCGCGCCGGTTTGCTACTTATAAACGCGGCAACTTGCTTCTTCGCGATCCTGAACGCCTTTTACGGCTGGTCAGAGATAATGATCGTCCTGTTCAATTAATTTTTGCCGGTAAAGCGCACCCGCATGATATGCCCGGTAAGGATTTAATCCGCGATATAATTCACTTTGCGGAAAAATACGACGTTACAAACCGTATAGTCTTTGTTGAAAACTACGACATGAGCGTAGCGAAATATTTAACCTCAGGCGGCGATGTATGGCTTAATACCCCGCGCCGTCCCATGGAAGCGTCCGGTACCAGCGGCATGAAGGCGGCTATGAACGGCGTTCTTAACTGTTCAATTTTGGACGGCTGGTGGGACGAAGCGTACAATCCCGAAGTCGGCTGGGCAATCGGTCACGGCGAGCAGTACAACGATGAAAGACTCCAGGACGATATTGAAAGCAAGGCGTTGTACGATTTACTGGAACGCGAAATTATTCCGTTGTTCTACGAAAGGGGACGCGACGGTCTTCCTCGCGAATGGATAAAAATGATGAAAGACTGCATGAAACAAATAGGGCAGTCGATGGCATCTCACCGTATGTTGATGGATTACTCAAATCAATTTTACTTCCCCGCGCTTAAAAATTTCCGCCGTTTCAGCAAGGACGGTTATGCCGAGGCAAAATCGCTTGCGGCGTATTTCAGCAAACTTCAGCAATCGTGGGGAAACCTTAAGATTGTTAAAATTGATTCCAACGCCAAACCTGTTATGCAGCGCGGCGATATGCTGACCGTAACAGCCTACCTTGATTTAGGCAATGTTTTGCCTAATGATTTGCAGGTTGAACTGTACCACGGCACTGTATCGAACCAGAACAAAGAAATTACCGACGCAAGAAGAGCGGAAATGAAATGGCTCAAGAGCGAAGGCAATTTGAATCTGTATCAGGTTCGCGTTGAATGTACAGATACGGGAATGCAGGGGCACACAGTGCGTATTCTGCCAAAGCACGACGCGTTGATACACCCGTACAGGTGCGGACTTATTAAGTGGGCGTAATGCCCTGATGAATAGGCAGTTTCCTTGATAACCTGCCTGTAGTTAAAACAAGGAGTTCTCTATGACAAAACCTATCTCTTTCAAGTACTTGGATGTTGTTGCATCATTCTTTGTTGTTATCCTCGTAGTCAGCAACATTGCGTCTTCGGCAAAAATTGTCGATCTTGGATTTTCTATTTTTTCAATACCGCTTGTCTTTGACGGCGGGACGCTGCTGTTCCCGTTTGCCTATGTACTGGGCGATGTTTTAACGGAAGTCTACGGATTTAAAACAACGCGCAGGGTTATTTTTATAGGATTTGCGGCGTTGGTGTTAACTGCTGTGGTTTTCCTTGTGCTTGGAAAATTGCCGTCGGAAGCAAACTGGTCGGCGGAAACAGGCGGTGATGCCGCATTTAGCGCAATCCTTGGCGGGATTAGTTACGGCGGTATTGTGCTTGCGAGTCTGTCCGCTTATCTTGTCGGCGAACTTTCCAACGCCATGATACTTTCAAAAATAAAAGTTAAAATGAAGGGGCGTATTCTATGGGTACGCACAATCGGTTCTACGCTGGTAGGCGAATTTCTGGATACAGCTATTTTTGTGCTGATAGCCAGCGCCTTGGGAGTCTTTAGCTGGGAAATTTTCTGGTCGCTTGTTTTGACGAATTATATACTGAAATGCGGGATAGAAATTGTTGTGACTCCCTTTACTTATTGGGCATCGGGATTATTAAAAAAGAAAGAAGGTGTTGATATTTATGATAAATGAAACATAACTAAACAGAATAAATAGTTTTTTTGTTGAAAATTTAAAAGTAGTATGTCTCTGTTAATATATAAAACAAGAAATTAATCATTATAAATTGACTTTGTACTTGTCTTTTTCTATTTATAAATATAGCAGTTTTGTAAAAAAAATAATGAACTGCGCAAGGAGAAAAAGATGAAAAGATTTGTAATTGTATTTGCCCTTATTGCAATAATCGCAACGGGCACGGCATTCGCGGATCACCCCAAAGGATTTGGAATTGGTATTGTCGGTAGTTATTCAAATTGGGGTTTCGGCGGAACAGGCGGCGGTTTGTCGTTAAAGATTCCTGATGTTCCAATTTTTTGGGCAATTAACGCAAGCGTTGGTGAGAATTATTTAGGTTTTGGCGTAACAGGTGATTGTTACACAATCGACAAAAAACTGGGGGGTCCTTTTCACTGGTTCATGGGATTGGGCGGCTATGTTAATTACTATAGCTATAATGAGAAGTACAACTACGTGATTGGAACGGCGGATTATTCATATTCATGGATATATGCCGGCGGTCGTCTTCCTATTGGATTAAGTTTTCAACCGATTCCTTTACTGGAAATCTTCATTGATATAGCGCCAAGTATAGGCGTTGGTGTTTATAGCGGATATGAAGTTGAAGGTACAGGTTATAACCGTAAAGAAGACGGCAGTGTAGGTCTTGGCTGGGGCGCGCCGATTGAATTAGGTATCCGCCTCTGGTTTTAAACAGTAAATAATCACAAAATTAACCCCGGTGTTTGCCGGGGTTTTTTAACATATTGACAAATTAGTATTTTTTGTAATAATATGATTATAGCGGTTCTATAATAATTAAGGGACTGCAAAAGGAGAATGATATGAAAAAAGTTATATTGATATTAGTTCTTGCTGCAATTATTACAACAGGAACAGCGTTTGCCGATCATCCAAGCGGGACCGGAATAGGTATTATTGGATTTTATCCCGGCGGCGGCGGTTTATCTCTTAAATTTTCCAGTATTCCCATTTATTGGGCTGTAAGCGCGGGATTCGGAGGAAGTGATTCTAGTAGTTATTTTTCTCTGAATTTAACCGGTGATTCTTATATAATCGACAGCGAGTTGGCCGCCCCTGTGCACTGGTTTCTTGGAATAGGCGGTTATTTTAGTTTCTATAATTGGTCCGGAAAGATTAGTGATGTTTCTTACGGATGGACTGATTTGGCTTTTGGCGGAAGACTCCCTATAGGAATAAGTATTCAGCCGATTCCTTTACTGGAAATATTTCTTGACGTAGCTCCATGCGTTGGTCTTGGTATTTACGGCAAACAAGAATATAAAATAAATGACAAAACTGAGGTAGCCGATGATGGTGGTATGAGACTTCATTGGGGCTGGCCAATTGAATTAGGTATCCGCTTCTGGTTTTAAAAAAATAATCAAAAAATTAACCCCGGTGTTTGCCGGGGTTTTTTTGTCACGAAATATGTGGTTCGTGAGAGGGACGCTCATACTTAACCGCCTAATATTTCATAAAGCCTTTCTAAATCTTCCATAGAATAGTAATCAATATGTATTCTGCCTTTGTTCATATCTCCCTCGATGACTACTTTGGTTCCCAATTTACCGATAAATTTTTCTTCCATAGCGTTTAATTCGGGCGGGCGTTTTGATGTCTTGCCGCTGTCCGTTTCTTTTACGGTTTTTTCTTTTCCCGATTTTTCGCTATTTATCGCGGTCGCCCGCTTTTCTGTTTCCCTAACCGAAACTTCACCCGCGAGTATTTCCCTGTAAAGCTTATCCCTCGATTTTACATCGGTAACAGACAACAACGCCCTTGCGTGACCGGAGCTTACTTTACCCTCTTCGATACTTTTTTGAATTTCGATGGGCAGTTTAAGAAGCCTAAGCGCGTTCGCGACAGTCGATCTGTTTTTTCCCATCCGCATTGCAAGCTCGTCCTGTGAAAGATTGGAAAAGTCCATCAGGTTTTTAAAAGCCGCCGCTTCTTCAATCGGGTTTAAATCACTGCGCTGGATATTTTCAATTAAAGAAATCTCAAGCTTTTTTTGATCGGTATAATCGCGGATAATTACGGGGACTGTGCTAAGCTCGGCAAGTTTTGCGGCGCGCGTTCTGCGTTCGCCCGCGATAATGATGTAAGTGCCGTCTCCCGCGTTTGCCGCGATGATTGGCTGAATAATGCCGTAAGTTTTTATCGAGTCGGCTAATTCCTGAAGCTCGGTCTCATCAAAATTTTTACGGGGCTGACCGGGGTTTGGGATAAGCTTGTCTACCGGTAACTGAACAATGTCCTGCGCTTTTTTCCCGGGTTCGCTCGCTGTGGAGACAGTTTGCGCCTCAACCGGCGCGGTGTATGATTCGCTGTCGTCGTTATTTTCCAGTAAAGCGTCAAGACCCTTTCCCAGCCCGATTCTACGCGCCATTTATTTTCCCCCTGACCTGCGAATAAGTTCCTGCGCAAGAGAATGATATGCTCTGGCTCCGGGACATTGCGGGTCGTAAAGAGAAATAGGCATTCCGTAGGACGGCGCTTCTGAAAGACGGATATTTCGCGGAATGATCGTGTTTAAAACCGTATCTTTATAAATGGCGCTGACTTGCTTAATTACGTCGTTGGCAAGCCTTGTTCTTGGGTCGTACATTGTAAAAAAAATGCCGCCTATTTTTAAAGCCGGGTTCAGTCCTTTTTGGATAAGTTTGGTTGTGTGTAAAAGCTGTTTAAGCCCCTCCATCGCAAAGTATTCGCACTGCATGGGGATAAGCACAGAATCCGCGGCGGCTAAACCGTTCATTGTCAGCTGCCCAAGGCTTGGAGGGCAGTCAATCAGTATAAAATCATAATTGTTTTTGATTGGGGTAAGGACTTTTTTCAGGAAAAAATTACGCTCTTTTTGGTCGATTAGCTCTACCGCCGCGCCTGAAAGATCGATGCTTGCCGGAATTACGTCCATTTTATTGACGGCGGTTTTTTTTATCGCCTGTTCCGGCGTTGCCGTACCGGAAAGCAGTTCATAAATTCCGGGCTTTGGCGGATTAGCGCCGATACCGCTTGAGAGGTTAGCCTGTGCGTCAAAATCAACCAAAAGGACGTTTTTTCCGGCTTCCGCGAGGTATGCCCCGATATTTATTGCCGAGGTAGTCTTTCCAACGCCGCCTTTTTGGTTTACAAAGACACAAATTTGTCCCATAACCAAAATGTAGCAAAAATCGAAACTTTTATCCAGTCTGACACAGCTATCTGATACCACAATTTTCCCTTTGGTAAAACTCCTAAGCTATCCAGCTACGCTGGATAGCAGCCGATAATTATCAAGTGAGAGTCTTTTTCCCGTTACTGCTGATATTTTTCACGGTTAATGTTTTTGCCGCTCCTCTTGAGAGCGGGTATGCCCTTGCGCCCAAGAAAACAGCTTCGCCGGAAGACAGGGCAAGGGCTTACCAAGACGCGCGGCAAAGGATAGTTGAAACGTCAAAAAAATATGAAGGAATCCCATATCGTTACGGCGGAATGACCGTTAAAGGTCTTGATTGCTCAGGTTTTCTTTGCCTTGTTTTTAAGGATGCGTTAAACGTCTCATTGCCAAGATCGGCATCAGGACTTTATTCATGGGCGGAGAAGACAACTTTTGAAAAAGCTCAGGCAGGCGATATATTATTTTTTAAAACCGATAAATCCGGCAGTGTAACCCATGTCGGTCTGTATCTGGGAGATCGCCGTTTTATTCACTCGGCTTCTTCGGGTTCAAGGACAGGGGTAATTTATTCCAGCCTTGATGAAAAATACTGGGCTAATGCATATGTCGCAGCGGGACGCGCTTTTCCCGAAGCAGTGTCAAATATTCAATTTGACAATAATTCGATGGCGGAAGCTTCCGGCGCAGGCGGGAAAGGGAGCAAAGGCAGCGCCGGTACAAACACAAGCGCAAACACAAATACAGGCGCAGGCGCAAACAAAACGGTTCCTTCTAATCAGGGAAGTATAGACGAACAGATTTTAGTAGGAGTTGCGTTTGCGCCAATCTGGAATGGATTCTTTGTAGACGGCGATATGTTTCGCGGTATTGCTTTTCAGGCGGGTATTAACGCGAGTATTTGTCCGTTTGGACAACAGATGATTTTCGGACTTGAATTAAGACCGGAATGTGACTGGGGTCTCGGCGTATTTCGCTTACCTTTAACATTTTCCTTTGGACCGAATGAAAAGATGAGAATCTTTGCCGGTCCTGTGTTAAGTATTGGCGACGCTTCTCTTTCGGTAAAAGGCAACCGGCGCTATTATTCCGGCGGAACAAGCTGGTTTGGCACCGCGGGAGTAAACTATTCGCCCTTTGTTTTTAAAACTCCAACCGGAAATATCGCTCCTTACTTTGAGCTTGCGTGGTTGTCATATTACAGCGATAACGCCGATATTAATATCGGCGCGGATTTATCCGCAGGCTTCCGTTTTTCAACCGGGTTTAGATGGCTGATAAGAATTTTTTAACTGTAAAGAAGTTCCCACTGCCTTTCAGCTTTTAGTACAGGGGCGTATGTACAAGTAGATTGTCTATAAAACAACGATATCGTTGCCGTCCAGCAATGCGGTCTGTTGATACAAATATTGATACCCTTTTTTTATGTTTTTATCATAGTAGTATATATCTTTGTGCCAATGGCCGCAGAACCACTGTTTGCAGGTTATTTTTGCGTCTATGATTTCGTTTAACGTGGATACCTCGTCTTTGATTTTCGGTATATAGTCGCTGTCGACCTTGTTGATTGCCCTGTTTATCCGGCTTGGACCGGTATGTGAAAGCACATAATCAAAACTATTTTCATTTTTCAGTAAATTTATAACGGCGGTCTTTTCGTCATCGCTCCAGTATTCCTGTGTCCACCAGCTTTTACCCGGTGTGCGGTACATCTTATCTATGGATAAAGCACCGCCCAAAACAAGAAATTTGTGATTTTCAATGTTATATATTTTTCCCCGTTTAAGGTAAGCTATAAACGGGTTGTCTTTTTTTACCAGCACCGCTTTTTCGCCTAACCCTATATCAATTTCCGGTAAATCTGTACGACCCAGTACGGGTTCATGGTTGCCCGCGACATACAATACGGGAAACGGGCGTTTAGCCAGTTCCTTATAATTATTTGATTCTGTTTCATCGTTATCTGGCCACAAAAAACCGGTGTCGCCCAATATTATGTGATATTTTATTTTTTCGTATAAATATTCTTTGTATTTTTTAAGAAGCGTACTTTTAGAAATAAATTCCATCTCGCCTTTCGCGTTGGCGTGAAAATCACCTGAAAACAAAATAGCCATTTTACAAACTCCCTTACAAAAGCGAAGAAAAATATCCGGCAAAGCGGTACAGGTTGTTCGCGCTCTTGCCTAAAGCGCGTACCGTAAAGCCGACCGAGGATTTGGAAACGGCGGTTTCTATTCCTTCGCTTTCAGGGAGAGAAACATTGTCAAAGCCGTAAAGAAACAAAATACCCTGACAAGAGTATCCTTCAAAAAAACCCGTTCCCGAAAAATCCGCTTCGCAGTCTTTTACCGCGCCGCCGCCAAGTAAGCGGCTGTTATCCAGAAATACCGGCTTGTCGTTAACATACACGGTTGTTCGCGATGAATATTCGCTGAACGCGAATCGTTCTCCCATGCCGTCTCTGCCGCAGGTGAAAATTTCGCCGAAGATCAATTTTGAGGAAGGGTGTAAAAAAATATCCGTCCGCGAGCGGAAACGGCTTCCCGCGAATGGGATAACCGGATACGGAACATAGTACAGCGCGGCGTTTTCTCCCGCATATATTTGCGTGTTTTGCCGGGAAAAACTATCGCCTGTGTTGTAAAGTTTCCGGTACGATTGTTCGCTGATAATTGTTTTTGTGTTGTCCGATAAATCAAAACGCATATCGTATTTGTCGCCCGCTAAAATTCCGGGGCTTGCGCACATCACCATAATTTCAATATATCCTTTGTCGCGGTAAAAAGGTTTAGCGACTTTAAAAGGAGAGGTGAAAAAGCAATCGGACATGACGGTCTTTCCGTTTTGAAAAATCGTACTTATGGACAATTCGCTCAAAATTTATTCCTTATACTTCTTCAAGCAGGACATTTTTGCGAACCCATTTGATTACTTCGTCAACGCCTTCCATGTTGACCAAATTGGTAAACAGGAAAGGTCTGTCGCCGCGCCCTTTTGCCGAATCCCTTGCCATTACTTCAAGGTTCGCCCCGACCATCGGCGCAAGATCGATTTTATTGATGACAAGTAAATCCGAACGAGTGACGCCGGGACCGCCCTTGCGGGGTATTTTGTCGCCCTGCGCCACGTCGATTACATAAATGGTAGCGTCCGCGAGCTCCGGCGAAAATGTTGCGGAAAGATTATCGCCGCCGCTTTCGACAAAAATAATTTGCACGTCGGGGAAATTACGCGCCATTTCCTCAACGGCTTCCAAGTTCATGGAGCAGTCTTCGCGGATTGCGGTGTGCGGACAGCCGCCGGTTTCCACTCCGACAATTCTCTCGGGCGGCAGGACGGAATTTTTTACAAGGAACTCCGCGTCCTCGCGCGTGTAAATATCGTTGGTTACTACGCAGATACTGTACTTGTCCGCCATTTTTCTTGTCAGCCGCTCAATGAGAGCGGTTTTACCGGAGCCCACAGGTCCGCCGACACCAATTTTTACATAGCTCATAATTTCACCGCCTAATTTATATAAAGTCTTCCGCGCAGCGTCTCATGCTGCATTGCGCGTAAATCAAAACCGCAGCCGGAAACTCCCATGTCGTCAACATCCGCCGCCATTGCCTTTTGCGCCGCGCCGGGGATCAGGCGCAGGGCTTCAAAGAGAGCCGCCTGTCCGTCTGATTGCCCAAGCGGGATTAATTTTACGGCATGGTTTACCGTCTGCGACAAAAGGCTGTAGCAATACAACTCCAGCGCGTCGCCTATGTCCGCGTTTAAGTCTCGGATGAAAAGACCGACCGCGACCGGATAATGTCCTTTGCATTTTTCCTGTTTTATCGCCTGCCTGTACGCGGTAAGTGACGGATAATTGCATAGCGTCTCCTGCGCTTTCAAAAAACGCGTGCAGAGCTTTTCACTGCCTGTTCGTATCTCATAAGGTTGTTTCATCGCGGCGCAAAGGTTGTCCATTAAAATAAAATCTTCGCCTTGCGCTGTTTTGGCGCAGATACCTAAATCGCCGTAAGGCAAAATGTAAAGTTGAGCTTTCAGATATGAGACAAGAGCGGATTTATCCTGCACAAGTCCTTTTTGCGTGTAGGTTTCCATGCCGCCCGACATTGTGTAAGCCCCTGTGGGAAACAGCGGATCAAACGCCTGAAGCAGGGCTATTCTGCTTTCAATGGTGGTGGTGTCCATGTCCATGGGTAATTATCTCCGGCGTAAATTTTTCGGTTACGCGTTCGCAGTGAAACTTCAGTTTCTCCAAATATTCATAGGTTGGGTTGTCATATGGAGTGCTTACGGAATCTTCCGCGATGGAAAGCGGCAGGTGGCGGTTGCCGAGTTCAAAGCATACGCGCCCCATTTCCTTTATGCTGTGAACGTGTACCCGCGTTGTCTCGCAGGGCAGAAGTTCAAGACAAATAATTTTTTCGCTGTCCTCGTACAACACCGCGCCGTCAAACAATGGCTCGGAAAGCCTGAGCCCGATTTCCGTGCCCTTTGAAGAAACTTTTTTTAAAATCTTGTTGTTCATTTCAAACCATTCAAAAGGGACGGTTTCAATAATTTTTCCGTCGGTGTTTTCCGGTTTCTTTCCTAAAATTTTTTCGATAACCATAATTAAAACAGCCAATACCTTCTTGTTAAACTTAGGCTTTCAGCCGGTTCGCAGGTTACTTTCTTTCCGTCCACGGTTACGGTGTATGTTTCGGGATCGACCTTTATGTCTCCCGTGCGGTCATTAAAACGCATATCCGCTTTTGACAATTTGCGGCAGTTCTTTACCGGCAGTACGATTCGGTCAAGCCCAAGCCGTTTGCCTATTCCGCTTTTTGCCGCCGCGCCCGATACAAAAGTGATACATGTGCGCTTGCATGCCAAGTCGGAAGCGCCGAACATGTTTCTGTACATCACAGGCTGCGGCGTCGGAATGGAAGCGTTTGCGTCGCCCATTTTGGAAGCGATTATGTATCCGCCCTTTATGATCATTTCCGGTTTTGCGCCGAAGAGCGCGGGGTTCCAGATAACCAAGTCGGCGTATTTGCCCGCTTCCACAGAGCCGACATAATCCGCAATGCCATGGGTAACGGCGGGGTTTATCGTGTACTTTGAAACATAGCGTTTAGCCCGATAGTTATCGTTGCGATCGCTGTCTTCGTTAAGATGACCGCGCTGGTCTTTCATTTTGCTTGCGGTCTGCCATGTCCTCATTATCACTTCGCCGACGCGCCCCATTGCCTGTGAGTCGGAACTCATCATCGAAAAAATTCCCATGTCGTGCAGTACGTCTTCCGCGGCGATGGTTTCGGGGCGGATACGCGAATCTGCAAACGCGACATCTTCGGGTACGCGGCTGTCCAAGTGGTGGCAGACCATCAGCATATCAAGATGTTCGTCAACAGTGTTGACGGTAAACGGCATTGTGGGGTTTGTTGAAGACGGCAGAATGTTAGGCAGAGCCGCCGCCTTGATAATGTCGGGAGCATGTCCGCCGCCCGCGCCTTCCGTGTGGTATGTGTGAATGACGCGCCCGCCTATCGCGGCGAGTGTGTCTTCCACAAAGCCGCCCTCGTTCAGCGTGTCGGTGTGAATAGCGACTTGAACATCGTGCTTGTCGGCGGCATCAAGCGCGGCGCGGATAACTGCGGCGGTGGAGCCCCAGTCCTCGTGGATTTTAAGTCCGCACGCTCCCGCCTCAATTTGTTCGATAAGCGCGTTAAGCGAAGAGCTGTTGCCCTTGCCGAGAAAGCCGAGATTCATCGGGTAGCCTTCCACCGCCTCGAGCATTTTTTCAAGATTGAAGCGTCCCGGCGTGCAGGTGGTGGCGTTTGTTCCGTCCGCCGGTCCCGTTCCGCCGCCGATCATTGTTGTAACTCCCGAATACAGCGCGGTCTCAATTTGAGTGGGGCTGATAAAATGTATATGCGTGTCGATGCCGCCGGCGGTGACAATCATGCCCTCGCCTGCGATAATTTCCGTAGACGCGCCGACAGTGAGTCCCTTTGTTACGCCGTCCATGATGTCGGGGTTTCCCGCTTTTCCTACGCCGCAAATTTTTCCGTCTTTAATACCGATGTCCGCTTTTATTATTCCCGTGTGATCCAATATTACCGCGTTTGTAATTACAAGGTCGGGGCAGTCGGCGTCCTTTACTCCGCAAGACTGACCCATTCCGTCGCGCAGGGATTTGCCTCCGCCGAATTTCGCTTCCTCTCCGTAGACCGTTAAGTCGCGCTCAACTTCGATAATGATCGATGTATCGGCAAGGCGGATTCTGTCGCCGGTTGTGGGTCCGTACATACTCGCGTATTGTTTTCTTGTCATTTCAAACATGTCATACCCCCTTAAATCCCAAGCCGCGCGCTTTTTCAACGGCGGCGGCTTTCACTTTCGGGTCGTCCATACTGCCGTTGGTAAGGCTGTTTAATCCGTGCCCCATTCGCGTTCCGCCGATTTTTACAAGGCGGACAGTCTGGCTGTCGCCCGGTTCAAACCTGACGGCGGTTCCGGAGGGAATATCAAGCCGCATACCGAACGCGGCGGCGCGGTCAAAGTCCAGCGCCTTGTTAACTTCAAAAAAGTGAAAGTGAGAGCCGATTTGAACGGGACGATCTCCCGTGTTGACGACATTGATTTCTGCGGTATTCTTTCCGGCGTTTACGGTGATTGGTTCGCCGTCAAAAATAAATTCGCCGGGGTGCGCTTTTCCGTTTGAGGGAATCGGCTCGTGTACGGTAACAAGTTTAGTGCCGTCGGGGAAAGTCGCCTCAAGTTGAATCTCGTGAATCATCTCGGCAACGCCGTCTAAAACGTCGTCGGCTCCCAAAAGCTTGGTTCCCGCGCGCATAAGTTCCGTAACGGATTGACCGTCGCGCGCAAGTTCCAAAAGTTCCGATGTAATATAGGCTATCGCCTCAGGATGATTCAGCTTTAGCCCGCGTTCCTTGCGCGCCTTTGCAAGCTGTCCGGCGCAATGGATTAAAAGCCGTTCCTGCTCTCTCGGTGTCAGGTGCATAACTTCCTCCTATTCTAACTAAATAATAGATAAAAAATAACAAAGGTGGAAGCAACCCTCGCCCAAAAACGGTTTATACAAAAATCTTGTAAATTATATAAAAATGTGGTAATATACTAACAATGACCAAGAAACCCACTCACTATTATGATATATTGTTAAATATAATACAAAAAATCGATATTACGGACAAAAAGTCCCTTTTTAACCAACTATTTCAAAAAAACTTCAATTTTAAAGTAACCTGTACCCCCCCCCCCCCCCCCCCACATTACTGGAGTTTACTGGCACTACAAATAACGGAAAATCGTTATTTTCACACAATATTCTTAATATCCTCGGAAAAACGCCGTTTTGCTTTCAAAAACGGTTTTTTTATAGATCAATAAATTTTTAGGAGGAGTATTTTATGAAAAACATTAATTCTAATGTGGGGAGTTTTGCGCAGGCTAAAAAAGCCGTAGGCTTTTTTAGCACAAAACTCCAAGCTAAAAGGCGCAGCCTTTTAGCAATTATCGCGCTTGTTGCGGTAATTGTGTTTTCATTCGCTGCTTGCGATGATGGCGGTGGCAGCAGCGGTAGCAGTGGCGGCAGCAAACCGCAAACAGTAACCTATACCGGTACAATTGACGGTACGGCCTACGCGTTGAAAATCACCGAAAAAAACGCGCGGTATGCGGCGCAAAGAGGGGATGCCTATGAATTAACCGCCGCTGGGTCAAATAAAAGCGCCGGCACTGTAAGTAATGTTTCCGGCAACGTTTTAACGTTAAAACCTGCTAATGCATCTACTACAACATTTACCGCAACCATATCGGGAACCAACCTTACCGCGTTGAACGGTACCATAACATGGACAGACGGCACGACAGCCGAAGTGTCGGGCACGTCTACCGGTGGCGGCGATGGTGGCGGCGGCTTCGGCTTCGGCGGTGGCTACGTAAATACCAACGGTTGGACAATCGTAGGTATCGACGGCATATTCGGAAAAGACAACGCAATCAACACAATCACCTACGGCAATGGCAAGTATGTCGCAGGGGGTGATAACGGCAAAATTGCGTATTCAACTAACGGTATAACATGGAATATCGCAGATACCGGTACAGTATTCGAATATTACTCCAGCTTTGATGGCAACCGTTATGCCAACGTCAACTCAATCGCCTGGGGCAAGGACAAGTTTGTCGCCGTGGGCAGTAACAGCAAAGTAGCGACTTCGCCTGACGGCATAACATGGACAGCCATACCAGAGACAAACGCATTCACATACACCGACCAATCCGGCACTGACAACATCAAACTCAGCATCGGTTCAATCGCTTATGGCAAAGACAAGTTTGTCGCAGGTTGCACTAACGGCCATATTGCGTATTCGTCTGACGGCGTAACATGGACAACAATAAATCCAAAAAGCCTGTTCAACAATTACGGTATTGACTTGACTGTTTACGTCAACGCAATCGCCTATGATGGCAACGGCAAGTTTGTCGCAGTGGGCAGTCACCGCGAAGACATTGCGTATTCATCTGATGGCATAAACTGGACAATACCCGAAGTAGACGAAGATATGTATATTTACAATACAGTCGCTTATGGTAGTGGCAAGTTTGTCGCGGTGGCTGGCAACGGCGAAATAGCGACTTCGCCTGACGGCGTAACATGGACAGCAACAGCTACTACTATAGACAAGAGATTAAATTGCACCGCCCAGGCAATCGCCTATGGTAGCGGCAAATTTGTCGCAGTAGGCGGGAAGTTTTTTGGTAATAACATGGCGACTTCGCCTGACGGCGTAACATGGACGAATGATGTAATCGACGGACTCGGCCAAACTACAGAATCTTGGCTCTCCTATGAATCACTCAAAGCAATCGCCTATGGAGACGGCAAGTTTGTCGCAGTAGGTTCGCTAGGTCATATAGCGTATTTATCTGTCGGCACCAGTACAGGCGGAAGCGGAGGCGGCACATCCCCCACAATCACCACCACAAAATTGGCTTATGGAACAGTGGATAAAACATATAACCGAATAATATCGGTAACAGGAGAAGCGCCTATTACATGTAGTATAGAAAGCGGCTCATTGCCGAGCGGCTTAACGCTTTCCTCATTGGGCGTAATTTCGGGAAAGCCGACAGCAAAAGGAAAATTTACTTTTACTGTTAAGGCATCTAATGCCAAAGGAAGCAAGACACAGCAATTATCAATAACCATCACCGGCGGCGATGACTTGACATGGACAGCCGTTAACCCATTTGACGCAGGCGACGGCAGCATAGCATTCACTTATGGTAATAACAAGTTTGTCGCCGGGCTCGCTTCCGGCAAAATTGCATATTCGTCTGATGGTCTATCATGGACATCCGTATCGGACAGCAAATTCGGCAGTTCCCCCGTCCGTTCAATTATTTATAGCAATAACAAGTTTGTCGCCGTGGGAAATTCCGGCAAAATGGCATATTCGTCTGATGGTGAATCATGGACAGCCGTATCGAACAGCAGTTTCGGTTCAACCAATATTAGATCAATCGCTTATGGTAACAATAAATTTGTCGCTGTAGGCGAGTCCGGTAAAATGGCATATTCGTCTGATGGTGAATCATGGACAGCCGTATCGAACAGCAGTTTCGGTTCAACCAAAATTATTGCAATCGCTTATGGTAACAATAAATTTGTCGCTGTAGGCGAGTCCGGTAAAATGGCATATTCGTCTGATGGTCTATCATGGACAGCCGTATCAAACAGCAGATTCGGCTCATTAACAATTTATGCAATCACTTATGGTAACAACAAGTTTGTCGCTGTTGGCGATGAAGGTAAAATGGCATATTCGTCTGATGGTCTATCATGGACAGCCGTATTGGACAGCACATATAACTCAACATCATACTACATCTTTACAATCGCTTATGGCAACGGCATGTTTGTCGCAGGGGGTTACCTCGGTAGAATGGCATTTTCATCTGACGGTGAATATTGGACAGCCATATCGGACAACAAATTCTCAATTATGGATGTCATCATGGCAATTGGCTTTGGAAATGGCAAGTTTGTCGCATCAAACGATAAAGGCACTATGACATATTCTTCGGATATCCTAACCCCTGTCGGCACAGCCCCATCAATCACCACATCGTCATTGCCAAATGGCACGGTGGGAACGGTATACAATCAAACATTATCGGCATCAGGAGACACCCCAATTACATGGAGCAGAGACAGCGGAACATTACCGGACGGCTTAACGATTTCCTCCTCAGGTGTAATATCCGGAACACCGACAGCGGCAGGATCATCTACTTTTACTGTTAAAGCAACAAATGCCAAAGGAAGCGACACAAAGTCATTGACCATAACAATCGTTGCCGACAGTACCCCAACCCCCGGTGGTACACCTCCAACAATCACCACAACATCATTGCCAAACGGCACAGTGGGAACGGCATACAGTCAAACATTATCGGCATCAGGAGACACACCCATTACATGGAGCAAAGACAGCGGAACAATACCGGGTGGTTTAACGCTTTCCACCGCAGGCGTAATCTCGGGAACGCCGACAGCGGCAGGAGATTCTACTTTTACCGTTAAGGCGACTAATGCCACAGGAAGCGTCACAAAGTCATTGACCATAAAAATCGTTGCCGCCGGCACAGCCCCAACAATCACCACAACGTCATTGCCGAATGGAACAGTGGGAACAGCATACAGTCAATCATTAGCGGCATCAGGAGACACTCCCATTACATGGACCAGAGACAGCGGTACATTACCGGGCGGCTTATCGCTTTCCTCCTCAGGTGTAATTTCCGGAACGCCGACAGCGGCAGGAGATTCTACTTTTATCGTTAAGGCGACTAATGCCAAAGGAAGCGTCACAAAGTCATTGACTATAACAATCGTTGCCGTCAGTACCCCAACCCCCGACGGCGGTACATTCACTTTAACGGGTATTCCGTCGGAGTATAATGGGAAATATGCGTATTTTCAAAGTGGAAATGATAGTGATTTCCTCCTGATCGGCGCTCAAATTGATTTTATTGCGGATGAAATGAATCTTTGTATAATTTCTAATGGAAGTGTAAGCCTGCCTATGTGGAAGGCTATAAAAGATGATGACGACGAAATTATTGATTTCGAAATGTATTCCGGTAATGACATGATTAGTTTTAATATCCTTATATATGACTCCGCAGACCCAGACTTTACTGATTATCTTGCGCGTGTCATCTTTACTTCGGAAATTGCCTTTTCAAGCGGTAGCGCGACAAGAGCATGGAGTCAAGCAATAATAGTTTATCCTGATGAATAGTTAACGCACATGGGGAAGCAGCCGCGACGTTGCCTGACACCCCAAATTTTGTAGTGTCGTCAAGAAATTGGCGACACTACGGTTTTCATAACGCCGAGTGTCAGTCACTCATTTTTGATGACTGGCACTCCAAAAATAAATCGCTATCGCAGATAGACATTCAATATTTTATGGACTTCCGCACGTTATTAGTGCAATGATTCTTTTGGCGTTATTCTGTTACGCTAAAACCGCTTCGGTAACAGGAGCTTCTTTCCGCATTGCTCTATGTTTGGCGATCAACCTTGACAGTTCCGCTTTTTCTTCTTCAGTCCACTCCCTGTTGATGACCTGAAATTCATTGTTCCAGAGAAGTTCCTTAAAATACTCAAAGTCAACTTCTTCTTTTGTGGTCAAGTTATACATAC
>Ga0268262_10000994_pt1 | contig 36457 bp, 36 predicted proteins | sample TergutNc150P3_FD_190354 | JGI IMG/M metagenome (GOLD analysis project Ga0268262, IMG submission 190354) | Nasutitermes corniger P3 segment gut microbial community from laboratory colony in Florida, USA - Nc150 P3 (SPAdes) (version 2) | ecosystem: Host-associated > Arthropoda: Insects >...
GTAAAAGCCGTAGTGGAAATAATGCCGTATCCCGCCGGCTTGACGCGTAACATTGTTCAGTGCCTTAACGATTATAACATTCCCCTTTACCTGTCATCGCAGACCACAGGCGTCTTTGGCAATGACCGCGTTGAAGGCATAGAAGTCACCCCGATGACAAACGGCGTACTCAATCCTGAAAAAAGTTTTCGCATAGACTGCGATACAGTCCTTCTTTCAGTTGGTCTTGTTCCTGAAAACGAATTATCGCGCGCAGCAGGCGTGGAAATAAACGCCGTAACAAACGGCCCGTTAGTGGATTCATCTTTAATGACTAACGTAGACGGAGTTTTTGCCAGCGGCAATGTGCTCCATGTCCACGATCTTGTCGATTGGGTCTGCGAAGAAAGCCGACGCGCAGGACGCTACGCCGCGTCGTGGATGAGGGGAGAACATCCCTCTTTCCAGATATACACAAAAGCAGGTTCTCACGTCCGTTATGTGAACCCGGCGCGGCTTGCCCCCGACAGGGAAAATATTATCTATATGCGTTCTATGATTGTAAAAAACGACGCTGTTCTTGAACTGCGTCTTGGTGATAAAGTGATCAAGAGCAAAAAGGAGCGCCATGTTCAGCCTTCTGAAATGATCAGTTTTAAATTAGGACCTAAGGATTTTGAAGGGACGGATTTAACATCAGATTCTGTTTTGGAATTTAGTATAAATTAGAGGTGTTATGCGAAATTTAACATGTATTGTCTGCCCGATGGGATGTTCTCTGGAAATTGACGACTCAGGCGGTAAGGACGCTCTTTATGTAACAGGAAATAAATGTCAGCGCGGCAAAGATTATGCTGTGGAAGAAATCCGCGCGCCAAAACGCGTCGTAACCGCAACTTGCGCTATTAATGGACAGGCGCGCGGCGTCGCCTCTGTAAGGCGTGTGCCGGTAAAGACCGCTTCCCCCTGCCCAAAAGAAAAAATCTCCGCCCTTTTACAGGATATTTACAAAGTGAAAATTACCCTCCCGGTAAAAATGGGCGACGTTGTAATTGCGGACTGGAACGGCAGTAAGATAGACATAGTTGCGGCAAGGACATTATTCTCTGACAATTAAAAATTGTCAGAGAATTCCGATTAAAAGAATAAGGTGTATGAGTTAATGTTTTTTAAGAAGGATGAAAAATCGCCTGAAATGTTTTGGCGGGAATACGAAGAAAAAACAGGCGAAAAAGTTCTGGCGCGCGGCTTAGGGAAGTATATTTGCGGCTGGGATGAATTTGATGAGAAGGGGTGGAGCGGCATTTGGGGGCTAATTATCAATACGTCGGGCGGGTTCAGGTTTCATAATTTTCCGCAGAACAACATTTTTGATTTGCTGACTCAATTTGCAGCTAACGCTAAAGATCCGCCCAAAGAGAAAACTATTTTTCTTCCGCAGGAAAGGATAATTTCGCAAAAAATAATTAAAGAGGAAAAATGGTGGAAGCGGCTTTTTTCCCGTTCAGCGCCGCAGTTGGTTATCAATTACAGGGATGAAACTCAGGATGAATCCGGCAAAGAAGATAAAAAACTTATTTTCGAGGCAGAATACGCAAAGGAGAAGGTATCATGACAAAAAATCAAAGAAGAAAATTTTTTATTAATTTAGCGCTTAGGTTTACCGTTCTTTTTACCGTAGTAATAATTGTGTTATCAATTGCGGGATTAATATATGCCGGTATTAATGCTGAAGAACACGATATTACAAAATTTTTCGCTTATAAAAATAATCCCGGTTTACCATACAGTAATATACTGGGGCTTGCATGTATTGTTTTTGTTATTATTCTAATTTCCTTCCTTGTGGAGTATTTGATAAAGAAGAATAAAAACAGATACGACGAACTGTTTAAGAAAAACGGGATTTATCGTAAGAAGAAAATTACTTAAACTGGGGTAATTAGTTATAAAGTATACCGTCTTAATGGCGGTAGACTTGACGGATAATTTTCGTATTCTTTCTTTAAAAAACTTCTTCTTTCTTTTGAAGCCGCTCTTTAATTTCTTCTATTGTTAACCCTTGATTTAGCAATTCAAGAAAATAATGCCTATCTTCTTCGCGAGCCTCTTCACGACCCTCCTCACGCGCGACTTCTATTGCTTCATCCTGATTCCATTCCATTAACAGCATATTATAAACCTCCGACCCATGAGCTTCCAAATATTCCTTCAGTATATTTTTCTTTATACAATAGTTTATCGCATTCTTTACGCCTTTTTCAAGTGAATTTTCCTTTTTCTGATATTCCCGAATTTTTTCTACAAAAATACTGTAGCCGTCCAAAGTTTCGCATTTTTTCAGTATTTCAAAATTATGCCCGTGGTTTACATTGTAAACTTGTACAATTAATTCCAGCGGTATTTTATTGGTATCAGTCAATTTTAAACCTTTAATGTCTTTGAAAGCGTCGGAAAGTTTCAATTCTTTGTGATCGGGATATTTATACTTACCGTTGTAAAGGACTATAAACTCAGGCGAAGGGATTTTTTCAAGTTTGGTCTGATACAGCTTTTTCCGATTTACTATTTTTTTATATAAATAGGCAATGTACATCAGCAGGCGCAGAGGGATGTTGTTGTTAATTGTCGACTGATGTTCAATTAAGACAACAAGACGGTTATCGACGATAAATGACACGTCGTTAATCTGGCCTTTGTAAAGGACGCCCGTTAGCGTGTTAATGTCGATGGGGGTATCCGGCGGGATAGTGACGCCCTCTATCGCCGAGTAGAGTTCCCTCAAGACATCCGGATTGCTGAACAGCGAAGAAAACACGCTGTTCTTGTGGTTTCTGTTAACATTTTCCATAAATCAACTCCAAGATGGTTTTCCTGCAAAACCGTCACAAGACGGGTTAAAATTGCATACCCTATATGGGTTCGCAGATGTGTGGCGCTTGACTGAAAATTGATTTTTTTCGAAAATTTTCTCACAAAGATCACAAAGAGGAATCAGGGAATTTTGTTCGTTATTTTATCGTAAAGTCCGCGTATATCCTTTAGAAATAAACTCTTGATCCTCCTTTGTGTTCTTTGTATCTCCGTGTTCTTTTCGTAAGTTTGGAATAAATCTCTAAGTAATTACCTTCTTTTCCAAGTTAAAGTCAAGGTAATGTTGAAGCGTATATTTGTCTAATTTTCATTTTTTTTCATATGTTTTATAAATATTCTCAAGAGTTTCATTGATAGTATTAGTAATATCTTTTTTAAATCTTTCAAATAGTTTCCATTCTTTGACAGGTGTTTCATCATTGCGGAATAACTGATAAACTTCGATATCCAATCCATTGGCTAAACCTGATAAAGTATCCGAAGTGGGAAATTTTATGCCCCTTTCAATTTTGCTTAGAAAAGTTATTGAAATACCGGCTTTTTCTGCAAGTTCGGCCTGCGAAAGCCGCCGTTGTTTTCGGTAAAACCGTACAACTTTGCCAAGATTATCCCTTAATTCCTTTCCGGTTATCAAAAAAATACCTCTATTTATCTTGCACCATGTATAAATAGTTGACAAAATCCCATAGGTCGATATACTTGACTATAGGGAAAATTATATGATATACTTTAAATTGTTAGTTTTATTGTTGTTTTTTCAAGAATTTCAAAGGAAAAGTGACAAAAATAAAATGGTGTGTTAACACCGAAAAGGAGTAATATATGAAAAATTTCTGTATTTTTATCATTGTATTTTTAATGGTGGGAATATGTTCCATTACCGCACAAGACTTAATCATCTTGAAAGATGGAAACATAATTGAGGCTAAAATTGCGGAATTATCTCCTACAGAGATTAAGTACAAGCGTTTTGACCATTTGGACGGACCGACTGTTGTCATCCCCGCAAGTAACGTACTTTCCATAAGATACGAAAATGGCAGAGTTGAAAGGATAAGCGCCGCTTCCATAACAGGACAAAAATATACTCAGGTTGATAACCTCGGAACTACAGCCATAGATACCGATAAATTTATTTTTGGCGTTAATGCCAATGCAGGCGGCTCTTTAGGATTATTAACCGGAGGAAGTAGCGGACCCGGTGTTAACATTGAGCTTGGAAAAGGTAATTTTAATTCTGAAATAAATCTTATGTTTCCTAATGGTGGTTTTGGAGCCTTAGTCACATTCAATAAATTTTGGCCCAGTCAGATTGGAGGTTTTTATCTGGGCGGAGGAATAGGATTTGGAGCTTATCAAGGTTTTCGTGTTGATGAAGATTATTATTGGGAGATAGAATTATCTACAATATTATCTCTTCCTGTTGGTTTAAATATTGGATATAAATTTGTAACTAAATCGGGCTTATACTACCGTACAGGCATTTTTGTTGGTTATGACTTTTTTTGGTCCGAGAACATAAATAATATCCCTGTTTATATTAAACCGGATTTGGCAATAGGCTGGACTATGAAATAATGGCTACGCTTGAGTATTTAGCATCACTTTTTCCTGTGCAATTATTAGCGAGCATGTAATTTCTTTTTTATTATTGACAAGATAACTGTTATTTGCGATATTATGAATATACGGTAAAAGGGAGTATAATTGTATGTTTGCAGTTGAAGGAATTTATGCAGATGGTGCAGTTACCATTAATGAACCTGTACCTGTCTACAAAAACTATGATGTAATTGTTACTTTTATAAAACCTACAGAACAAATTGTTAAAGACTCAGATCGGGAAAGAAAAGTTGCCGCTCTTAATCGAATAACCGGTATTCTTTCAAATAGTTCCATGACACTTGAAGAAGTCAAAGCGGAAAGACTTAAAAATAAATGAAAGTTCTATTTGATACAAATATTGTTATAGATATTCTTAAACGCAGGGAACCTTTCTATAAGAATTCAAACAAAGTTTTCATGCTAATAATAAACGAAAAAATTGAAGGTATTATTGGAACAAGCGCTATTACGGATATTTACTATTTAACAAAAAAACAATATGCAGACACAAAGACGGCAGTTGATATTATCTTTGACATTCTGGAAATTATTAAGCCGGTAGATACTCTGACAAGCGATGTTTTTTCTGCCGCTAAATTGGGTTTTGATGATTTTGAAGATGCTGTTGTAGCCTCTATTGCCATGCGGGAAAAAGCCGATTATATCATCACAAGAAATACAAAGGATTTTTCCAAATCACCGGTTCCAGTTATTACACCAGACGCTTTTTTAGCAATGATGTAATGTGATATAATATCCTCATGCAACCCGCACAAACATGCGCCGCAGCCATTGACATCGGCACAACCACTATCCAGGCGCAGTTAGTCGATCTTCACTCAGGACAGACGCTTGATACTTTTTCCGCTTTAAATGATCAGCATCTTTTTGGCGCGGATGTGATAAGCAGGATTAGCGCGGCGCAGAACGGCAAGTTAGACGATCTTTTTGCCGCCATTAACAATCAAGTTAAAAATATACTGATGTCTTTTACACAAAAATTTAATCTTTCCCGCATTGAGAAATGCGCCGTTAGCGGAAATACGACCATGCTTCATCTTTTTTGCCGTACTGATCCGTCCGCGATGGGAGCCGCGCCGTATACTCCGGTGTTTTTAAAGGAGCGGCATTTTAGCGGAAATGAACTTTCGCTTCCTGCGGAAAATATTACCCTGCTTCCGGGGATTTCCGCTTTTGTGGGCGCGGACATTACGGCGGGTTTGGCCTTTGTTGACATAATGGGCAAGGGTGAAGACGCTCTTTTTGCGGATCTTGGGACAAATGGAGAAATAGCCGTGTGGAAAAACAGCGAGAAAAGACTTTTCTGCTGTTCAACCGCCGCAGGACCATGTTTTGAAGAAGCGGATTCCTGCGGTTTAACCGCTTCGGATTTTATTGACGCTGTAGCCGAAATGAGGCGGCGGAATGTAATTGACGAAACAGGCGCGTTAGCTGATAATTTTTCACAGGCCGGTTTTCCTGCGTCTTGCGGAAAAGTTATAACGCAAAAAGACGTGCGCCGGTTTCAACTGGCAAAAAGCGCGATTTATTCGGGGATTAAAACAATTTGCAGGGCGGCAGGAATAGAATTAAAAAATCTTGGTACGGCGTATGTCGCGGGAGGGATAGGTTTTTATCTCAATCCGCAAAATGCCGCCGCTGTCGGACTGCTCCCCAAAGAATTTGCCGGCGCGTCTGCGGCGGTTAAAACCGTCATTTGCGGAAACACCAGTCTGCAGGGAACTGTTGAAAGCTTAAAAGATTCAAGTTTTCTGCCGCGCTGTTATGAGCTAATCTCTCACGCAGAAACAGTGGAACTGGCTAACGATAAATATTTTGCCGCCGCATTTGAACATAATATAACTTTGTAGCAAAAAATATTTTACAAAAAGACCTCACGCAAAGGCGCAGAGGACGCAAAGTTGTTGTTTGAAATATTATCGTTATACCTTCATGATCTTTATTTTAAAGATAGTATATCTTGTATAACGAAAATCTATCGGACAGGAGCTTTGCGTCCTTTGCGCCTCTGCGTGATAAAATTTGGGAATAATGTTTAATTAATAAAACGCCCTGCAAACTTCCGCCGCGCTTGCGGCATCGGGAGTGTACGCGTCCGCGCCGATTTCATCCGCAAAACTCTGCGTAACGGGAGCGCCGCCTACCATCACTTTTACTTTGTCCCTGACACCGGCGTTTTTTAACGCGTCAATTACGTCTTTTTGGGCGGTCATCGTTGTTGTTAGAAGCGCGGATAGGCAAAGAACTTTTGCGTTGCTTTCTTTTACTTTATCCACTACCAACTGTGTATCGCAGTCTACGCCAAGGTCTTCAACTTCGATTCCCTTGCCTTCGATCATCATCTTAACAAGATTTTTTCCAATATCATGCTGGTCGCCCTTGACGGTGCAAATAATCGCTTGCCCTACAGGCTGAACGCCCGCTTTTGCAAGAGCGGGCTTTAGAGCTTCCGTAGCTTTGTTCATTGCGCGGGCGGCGATTAAAACCTCAGGCACAAAAACCTCGTTCCTCTTGAATTTTCCGCCAATGATATTCATACCAGCCATCAGCGCGTTTTGAAGAATATCGGCAGGCTCGGCTCCCGCGTCCAAAGCTTTCTGCACAGAGGCGGCAATATCCCTTGCTTTCCCTTTTTGGAGAAGTTCCGATATTTCATTAAAAATTTCACTGTAATCGCCCGACATAATTAGCTCCTTATTATCTATTATACTGTTTTTATATAAATATGTCGAGAGATTTTTTTCCAAAGACTACACATGAAGATCACAAAGATACAAAGATCAAGAGGGGAACCTTCGACCTTCGGTCTCGGTTGAGGTTCACGAAGAGAAAATTAGAGGTTGTTGTCCGAAGGCTATGTGTGGACTTTACGATAAGATAACGTACAAAAACATTTGATCCCCTTTGTGATCTTTGTGTGAATTATTCTCGGTACTAGCCTTAAATCCAATTTTTTTATATAATCGGGTTAAGAGGAAAATTATGATAATAGCGTTAAAGCCGGGCGTAAGTAAGGAAGACTTACAGAAGTTAATCGCCGATCTGGAAAAGTTAGGTGTAAAGGTCGATACTTCGCAGGGGTCGTCGCAGGCGGTTCTTGGGCTTGTTGGCGATACTACCGTCATTAACGACGAGGCGTTAAAAGCCAATCATCTGGTGGAAAAAGTTATCCGCGTACAGGAACCGTATAAGCGGGCGAATCGCGCGTTTCATCCTCTGGATACTGCGCTGGATTTTGAATATGACGGTAAAAAGACTAAAATCGGCGCCGGGAATTTTAGCGTTATTGCGGGGCCTTGTTCTGTGGAAAGCCGCGATCAATTAATTTCTATTGCAAGGTCGGTTAAAAAATCGGGCGCGGCTTTTTTGCGCGGGGGCGCTTTTAAGCCGAGGACGAGTCCCTATAGTTTTCAGGGCATGGGCTGTTTAGGAATTGATCTTCTGGTGGAGGCAAGAAAAGAAACAGGACTTCCGATTGTTACCGAGTTAATGGAAATAAGCCAGCTTGAATTGTTTGACGACGTTGACATGATTCAGGTTGGAGCGCGTAATATGCAAAACTTTAATCTGTTAAAAGAGTTAGGTCGATGCCGAAAGCCGATTCTGCTTAAACGCGGAATGGCGTCCACGATGACGGAACTGCTAATGGCTGCGGAATATGTCATGGCGGGCGGCAATGATAAAATTGTGTTATGTGAAAGGGGGATTCGCGGGTTTGATAATTTTACGCGTAACGTTCTTGATATTGCGATTATTCCCGCTCTAAAGAAAAAAACCCATCTGCCCGTAATTGTGGATCCAAGCCACGCGACGGGTCTTTCGTGGATGGTTCCCGCCATGTCAAAGGCGGCGATTGCCGCGGGAGCGGACGGAATAATAGTTGAGGTTCACAACGATCCCGAATGCGCTCTTTGCGACGGAGAACAATCCCTTACCCCGGAATCGTTTTCGACTCTCATGGATACCCTTCGCAAATACGCCGCCGTAGAAAACAAGGTGATTTAATTGTTGTCAATTAAAGACTGTACTTTTGGCATTGTAGGTCTTGGGCTTATGGGCGGCGCAATTGCCAAAGCCCTGCGCAATAATTGCGGCGTTGCGCAGGAAAAATTGTTTGCCTGCAATAGAAGAAAAGAAGTCTTAGAGACGGCGCAGCTTGCAGGGCTTATTGGCCGCGGATATGACGCGCCTCACGCGGGAGAAATGCTTTCTTCCTGCGATGTTGTTTTCCTTTGTCTAAATCCTTCCGCAATTATTGGTTTTCTTGAACAGTGGGCAGGCTCATTTAAAAAAGGAAGTCTTGTCACCGACATTGGAGGAACAAAAAAAAGTATTGCCGCCATTGCGGAAAAATTTCGGGAAGACGTAGATTTTATTCCCGGTCACCCGATGGCTGGCGCTGAAAAAAGCGGATTTGAAAATTCGCAGCTTTGCGATTTTCACGGAAAAAATTACATACTAACTCCAATTTCGCGTAACAAGAATGAAAATCTTGATTTTTTAAAAGACACTATTTACCGCATGGGCTTTGCGCGTATCACTCAGGTAACGCCTGAGGAACACGATAGAAAAATCGCTTTTACAAGCCAGCTTTGCCATGTGATTGCCGCCGCCTTGATTGACTGCGAAACGGATACAAAGATTACCCGTTTTGGCGGCGGCAGTTTTGAAGACTTAACCCGCATCGCCATGCTTAACGCACCTATGTGGACTGAAATTTTTATCGAAAACAACGACGCTCTTTTGGAACGAATAGATCAGTTTGAAAAGAGCCTTGATTTATTAAAGACGCTGATAAAAGCCGAACAGGCGGACGAATTGATGAAAAGACTCACTGTTGTAAGAGAACGCAGAATAGAGATGGGAAAGAAAGAATAAGTAGTTTGTAATAAATAAATATTTATGAAAAGACCTCACGCAGAGGCGCAAAGGTTGTTGTTTGTGGAAATATCGTTTTTCTTTTAAGATTTGTAGTCAAAATTATATGTCTTGATTAACAATGGGTTATCGGACAGGAACTTTGCGCCTCTGCGTCTCTGCGCCTTTGCGAGAAAAAATTTGCGAATAATTTAAAATAATATAATAGAAAAAAACGTAACCGTGTTTTTTCCGTTATTGTAAGCGATACCTGCCGCTTTGCTCAAACTTGTTACGTCAATTCCGGCGGCTTCTACGGAACTAATTTTCTTTTCGGGAAACGGACATGGTTCCGGAAAAGTACAAGTCTTACACACGGGGCAGTTTCCCGCTCCGTACACGGGAGTATTCAGTATTTTTTTTAATTCTGATGTCAGTAGGAGATGAAGTTCCCTTCCCTTTGTCATTCTGTTATAGTCAAAAGAATCTTCGAGGGTGTGCATTGTTGTGAATACTAAAAAATTTTTATAGGAAAGTATTTTTTTCTTTTGCTCCTCAACGCTCTCGCAGGCGGGAGGGCAAACCCATGATTTATTGTAATTGCCGCATACGTTTGTTTTACAACTGTCGAGCAGGGTGGGGGAGAAGGTGAGCGTAGTTACGGGTAAAATTGCTTTTTCATGAACGGGAACGCCAGTTGTAACGGCGGCGGAAAGAAGCGCGTCAGTGATAAATTTTTCGGTCACGTTCCCGCTCTTAAAAAATTTTCCGCTATTATTTTTCCGTTAGGTGTAAGTATCGACTCAGGGTGGAATTGTACGCCATACACGGGATAATTTTTGTGGCGCACCGCCATAATTTCATCGTCTTGCGTCCATGCCGTGACTTTTAACGAATCCGGTAATGTCGATTTAATTCCCGCAAGCGAATGATACCGCGCCGCCTGTATAACCTGTGGAAGTCCTTTGAATAAAGTGTCGTTGTTATCTACGGTAACCTGTGAAGATTTACCGTGCATTAACTTGCTTGCGTAGGATACGGTGCCGCCAAATGCTTCAAAAATCGCCTGATGACCGAGGCAGATTCCTAAAATTGGAATTGTCGAATGAAGACGCTTTATAAGATCGATGCAAATCCCCGCGTCCGAAGGTTTTCCCGGTCCCGGAGAGATTACAATGTATTCAGGAGCCATTTTTGCTATTTCGTCTACGCTTAACGCGTCGTTACGCACAACTTCAATATTAGGGTTAATCGATCCCAGAAGCTGGTACAGGTTATATGAAAAACTGTCGTAGTTGTCTATTAGTAAAATCATTCCAGTTCTCCTTTGGATGAAACTTCGGTTGAAAGTTTTAGCGCGTTCATAACCGCCGCGGATTTATTCACACATTCCTGATATTCCGATTCGGGATTGCTGTCTGCGACAATTCCGGCTCCGCTTCTAATAAATACTTTGTTGTTTCTTCTGTACACAATTCTAATCGCTATGCAGGTGTCCATATTGCCTGTAAAGTCAAGGTATCCGATTGCCCCGCCGTAAATGCCGCGCTTGTTTTTTTCCTGTTCGTTGATAATTTGCATCGCGCGAATTTTTGGAGCGCCCGAAAGAGTGCCGGCGGGAAGTACTGAGTTTATCGCGTCCAAACCTGTTTTACCTTCGCGGATTTGCGAAGAAACAGTAGAACCGATATGCATAACATGGGAAAAGCGCAGGATAGACATGTGTTTTTCTACGACAACAGATCCAAAATTGCTGATTCTGCCTAAATCGTTTCTGCCAAGGTCTACAAGCATATTGTGTTCCGCCAGTTCTTTTTCGTCCGCAAGAAGTTCTTTTTCAAGCGCGAGGTCTTCTTCTTCGTCTGCGCCCCTGCGCCGCGTTCCCGCAAGCGGAAAAGTAAACAATCTGCCGTTATGTAATTTTACAAGAGTTTCAGGCGACGCGCCCGCGATTTCCAAATTGCTTCCGCTGAAATAAAACATATACGGCGAAGGGTTAATGGTTCGCAGTACGCGGTATGTGTTAAAAATGCTTCCCTCAAAATCCGCTTCATAGCGATTGGATAACACAACCTGAAAAATATCGCCTTCTTTTATATGATCTTTCGCTTTGTTTACCATTTTGCAGTATTCATCTTTGGAAAACAACGCTTTAAAATCAGACTTTAAAGAAGCGGTTGGAGTCTCTTCGTGGGCCCCCGTTCTTATTAAATTATTTATATATTCCAGCTTTGATTTTCCCTTTTCATATTCGGTCTCTGGATTATCGGTTTTTATGTTAACAATTAATATAACTTTTTGTTTGTAATGATCAAAACATATCACTTTGTCAAAAAGCATTAAATCGACATCGTTAAAACGCTCTTCGTCATTAGCGTCAAGCTTCAGTGACGGCTCGCAGTATTTCGCATAATCGTAGGCAAAATAACCTACAAGCCCTCCTGTGAATGGGGGTAAATAATCAAATTTTACGCTATTATATCTGTCCAAAATCTCTTGAATCTGTTTATTAGGATTATCCGTCTTAATAGTTTTTGTTTCATCAGAATTAATATTCATTAAACCGTTAAGACAGGTGATTTCCATTGTAGGATCAAATCCCAGGAAAGTGTATCTGCCCCAGTTTTTTGTGTCCTCCGCGCTTTCAAGAATAAAGCAGTGACCACTTACATTTTTTAATTTCTTAAAAATATCAATCGGCGTAAACATATCGGAGTACAATTCCATGCTCATCGGTATTACGCTGTATTGCCCTGCCCCGGCTATTTGTTTTACTTCTTCCAATGACGGCTTTATCATTTTCTATCCTTAAATAATTTTATTTTCCAATACGGCGCGTTTTTTTAACTCTTCCATGAGCGAGCTAAATTGCCCAAGATCAAGGGATTGCGCTCCGTCACATAACGCCTTTGCGGGGTTGTTATGCGCTTCTATCATAAGCCCGTCCGCTCCTGCGGCCAGCGCGGCTTTTGAAAGCGGCGGAACAAGGCTCCTTGCGCCGGCCGCGTGGCTTGGGTCTACAATGACGGGAAGATGCGTTTTTTGCTTGAGAAGAACGACGGCGGAAATATCCAGCGTATTACGCGTCATTGTTTCAAAAGTGCGGATGCCGCGCTCGCATAGAATAACTTGATTGTTTCCCGCCGAGACAATGTATTCGGCGCTCATTAAAAGTTCTTCGATTGTGTTTGCAAGCCCGCGTTTAAGAAGAACCGGTTTTTTTGATTTGCCGACTTCTTTCAGTAAATCAAAATTCTGCATATTCCTCGCGCCTATCTGCAGGATGTCAATATCGTCAAATAAATCGATCTGCGTCTGATTCATTATTTCCGAGATAACCGGAAGCCCTGTCTCCTTCTTTGCCTGACGAAGCATATCAAGCCCCTCAGTCTGTTTGCCCTGAAACGCGTACGGAGATGTCCTTGGCTTAAACGCCCCTCCCCTTAAAATTTTCGCTCCGCTTTTTCTGACACTCCGCGCTATCTCCAGTATTTGCTCATCGCTTTCAACAGAACAAGGCCCCGCTATGACCGTAAAAAATCCTTCTCCTATCGAAACATCGCCTACCTTTATAATCGTGTCGTCTTCGTGAACCGTTCTGTTAACCGCTTTGTACTGCTCCGTGATTCGCTTTCCGTAATCTACAATGTCGTTGGTATTTACTACCTGATCCAAATCTACTTCCGCGGTGTTGCCAATAAGGCAAACGGCGGTATGTTCAGTCCCGACGCTGAAAATGGTGGAAAACCCTTTTTGTTCCCAGCCTGATATAAAAGTATCGATTTTATCTTTTGGCACATTGGGTTTAAGAATAAATACCATAAAGGCTCCTTTTTCTTCAATTATATTGATTTTTTAGGGTTTCGCAAGCTGTCATTCTAAGTTATAATATCATTATGGATAACGAGGAAAAAAGTAAAATAATAGAGAAGTTCTCAAAAGTAATACTTGAACGCGGAAAGATCGAAAACGAGCTTTACGGAAAGTACGAGGTAAAGCGCGGCTTGCGCGATGTCAGCGGAAAGGGCGTGCTTGTAGGGCTTACCGAGATCTCCGAGATAATCGCCTATGTGATTGAAGACGGCGATCTTGTTCCGTGCGAGGGAAAACTTTTCTATCGCGGCATCAACATTCAAAAACTTGTTGACGGTTTTTTAAAAGAAAAGCGGTTCGGTTTTGAAGAGGCGTGTTTTCTCCTGCTGTTTGGCAATTTACCCAACAAGGTTGAGTATGATGATTTTACAAATCTGATGGAAGATAACAGTTCCCTGCCGAATAATTTTATCCGCGATACTATTATGAGCGCTCCAAGTAAGGACATGATGAACTCGCTTTCCAAAAGCGTTTTAACTCTTTACGCCTATGACGATAATCCCGATGATATTTCCGTCGAGAACGTTCTTCGTCAATCGATCAACCTTATCTCCCAATTTCCGCTGCTTGCCGTTTACGGTTATAAATCTTATCTTCATTTTCACGAGGACAAAAGCCTTGTGATTCATCCGCCGCAAAAAGGCGCGTCCATTGCGGAAAATATTCTTCACATGCTGCGTCCTGATTCAAGCTACACTGATCTTGACGCAAAACTTTTGGATCTCGCCCTTGTGCTTCACGCGGAGCATGGCGGCGGTAACAATTCAACTTTTACAAATCATGTTGTCACTTCATCCCATACCGATACGTATTCGGCGGTTGTCGCCTCGCTTGCGTCGCTGAAAGGGCCGCGGCACGGCGGCGCGAACATCAAAGTTGTGCAGATGTTCCGCGATATGATGGAAAATGTTTCAGACTGGAACGATGATGCCGAGATAACCGCGTATCTTGAAAAACTTCTTGCCAGGGAAGGTTTCGACCGTTCCGGTTTAATTTACGGAATGGGTCACGCTGTTTACTCGCTGTCAGATCCTCGCGCGCTTATCTTCCGTCAATTTGTCGAACAGCTTGCAAAAGAAAAAAATCGATACGATGAATACAAACTTTATACAAAGGTAGAAATATTAGCGCCGCAAGTTATCGGGAGAATTCGCAAAATATACAAAGGCGTCAGCGCCAACATCGATTTTTATTCAGGCTTTGTTTACAGCATGCTCGACATTCCAGAAGAACTTTTTACGCCGCTGTTTGCCGTTGCGCGTATAGCCGGCTGGAGCGCCCACAGGCTGGAAGAAATTGTGAATAACGGAAAAATTATCCGCCCCGCGTACAAGTCTGTAACAAAGCAACAGCCGTATGTTGTGATGAAAGAGCGAAAATAAAATAACAAATAAAAAAGGGAAGAAAGAGAACTTAGCAGACGGAGCGTTTTGTAAATCCGCAATGCATGCTAACTAATATTTTCCTTTGTTATTTATTATTTGTTTTAATATTGACAAAAATTAAATGGTTAATATAATATTTAATATTAATTGAGTTTTTTTCACCGGGCCATTTTTACACGGCCGATTTTTCTTAAAACAACTCAATAGAAGGAGGTTCATCTTGAATCAGTTTTTATCCATTAACACGTTATTTTTTATTGTCCCCGTAGGTTCAATCATTGCCTTGCTTTTTGCCTTTTATCAGGCAAGGAAAGTTTTGAAATTTTCCGAAGGCAACGAAACTATGCGGAAAATTTCCGCCTCGATACGGAAAGGGGCAAACGCCTACCTGAAACGGCAGTACACGGGAGTTGGACTGTTTTTTATCGTGATGTTCTTTGTCCTTGGCATCATGGCGTTTACCAAGTTTTTAACGCCTTTTGTCCCATTCGCATTCATCACCGGCGGCTTCTTTTCCGGCCTTTCCGGTTTTATCGGAATGAAAATCGCAACTTCAGCTAACGCAAGGACCGCGCAGGCCTCCTCTGAAAGCCTGAACAAGGGTCTGCGTGTCGCCTTTTCTTCCGGCACGGTAATGGGTTTTACCGTGGTAGGGCTTGGGCTTTTGGATCTGTCGATTTGGTTCTTCTTATTAAAGTACGTTTTTTATACGCCCGATTCGGCGGCAATTATTGAATTAGTCGCAAGTGGCTTGACCGTTGAAGCCGCGCAGATACAGCGTATTTCTTTAGCGATGCTGACCTTCGGCATGGGCGCTTCAAGTATGGCGCTTTTTGCCCGCGTAGGCGGCGGCATCTTTACCAAGGCCGCAGATGTGGGCGCCGACCTGGTCGGAAAAGTAGAGGCCGGAATCCCCGAAGACGATCCCCGTAACCCGGCTGTTATTGCCGACAACGTTGGCGATAACGTAGGGGACGTTGCGGGCATGGGAGCCGATCTTTATGAATCGTATGTCGGCTCCATTGTCGCTACCATCGCTCTTGCTGTTTCGGCGCATTATGATTTCGGCGGGGCGGTAGTTCCCATGCTTATGGCTACCATCGGGACAATAGCTTCCCTTATCGGAAGTTTCTTTGTCCGCTGCGGCGACAAAGCGTCGCAAAAAACTTTGTTAGGTGCATTGCGAAAAGGGACGTATATTTCCTCCGTGATCATCGCTCTTGCCGCTTTCCCGGTAATCTACTACTGTCTTGATTGCGCCAATAATCCAAGCCGCATTGGCGTTTATTTTGCCGTTTTGTCCGGACTGATCGCCGGTGTGCTTATAGGATTTATCACAGAGTATTTTACTTCTGATAATTATGGTCCCACAAAGAATCTCGCCGCGGCAAGTCTTACCGGCCCTGCCACAATTATCATCGGCGGAATTTCTTTGGGTATGCTTTCTACCCTTATGCCTGTAATCATTGTCAGTATTTCAGTTATGGTAAGTTTTTATGCGGCAGGCGGCGCGGCCAGTTATTCCGCAGGGCTTTACGGTGTCAGTATCTCCGCGGTAGGAATGCTTTCCACTCTTGGCATAACCCTTGCCACCGACGCTTACGGTCCTGTTGCAGATAACGCCGGCGGCATTGCCGAAATGTCAGGCCTGCCCCCCGAAGTCAGAAATCGCACCGACGCTCTGGATTCGCTTGGCAATACCACCGCCGCCACCGGCAAAGGCTTTGCAATCGGTTCCGCGGCTCTTACTGCGTTGGCATTAATTGTCGCTTATCTTGACGAGGTCAAATTGTACATACCAAAGTACAAACCTGATTTTGAATTGAGGCTTGAGCTTAACAATCCTCCTGTATTGATTGGCCTTTTTATCGGCGTAATGCTTCCCTTCCTTTTTTCATCCATGACCATGAGCGCGGTTGGCAGGGCAGCGCAGAGCATCGTTAGAGAAGTTCGCCGCCAGTTTAAGGAAATCAAAGGTCTTATGGAAGGCACTGCGGAAGCTGATTACAGCACCTGCGTGGACATTTGTACCCGTAACGCGCAAAAAGAAATGGTGCTTCCCGCTTTAGCCGGTATTATTTCACCCATTATTGTCGGGTTGATTTTTGGAGTAAACGGCGTAGCCGGCCTGTTGGCGGGCGCGACTGCCTCTGGCTTTGTTCTTGCGATTATGATGGCAACCTCAGGCGGCGCGTGGGATAACGCGAAAAAATACATCGAAGCGGGAAATCACGGCGGCAAAAAGTCTGATCCCCATAAAGCGGCGGTTGTAGGCGACACAGTCGGGGATCCCTTTAAGGATACTTCGGGGCCGTCGATTAACATTTTAATAAAATTACTTTCGATGGTTTCCATTGTTTTTGCGGCGCTTATTCTGCGGTTTTCTTTGTTTCAGTAGGAGAGGGAGCAATGAACAATTAGCAATGATCTTTATTCGTTATTTTGGCGTGAAAGCGTCATGTTCAGATTAGTGACATTGCTAATTGCTTCTTTTTGACATTATTACCAATGAGATGTAAATTTCATATATTGCGCAAATTTGAGATGCATACGAAACTTTTGTTTATATACAAAACGTTATGTGCAATAGCCCCTAAATTTGGTTCAAAAATATTGACAAAAAAATATTTTGAAAATAATATAGTTTTGAGGTAGGAAATGAAAAAGTCATTGGTTTTTATTATATTAATATTATTCGGTTTAAATAATATTTTTGCGGAAAATGTCTTCACAGTAGAAATTCAAAATATAATTATAAACAGAGGAACGATATATGTAGCAATTTATTCTGACAAACAATCATTTGAAAATAAAAATCCAGATATTATATTGCAAGTTATTCCGGATAATATTATTAGCGTACAAGAAATAACATTGTCGGAAGGAGAATATGTAATAGCAATATTTCAAGATTCAAATGGAAATGGTAAAATGGATTATAGTCTATTTGGAATACCAAAAGAACCTTATGGATTTTCAAATATGAAAGGTAAAACTCCCGGAAATTATAATCAATTAAAATTCAGAATAACTAATTCCAATGAAAGGATAATAATACCGCTTGTAAAGTGGTAAAAAGGATAATTTGATATGAAGCAAACGATAAAAGCAGCATTTTCGCCATTGTTACTTATTCTTATTGGTTTTTCGGTCTCGTTTATATTCAATAAATTTATTGGCTCATGGACGTTTATTCCGTTGGCTGTTGTTTATTGGGGACTGATTGCCTGTATCGTAAAAATAGATAAAGATAAAATCAAAAAAGCATTTCAAGCAAGTGAAAAATTTAGAAATTATAGCCTTCTTGCATATATTCCGTGTCTTTTTTGTATTGTTGCTTTTATTTGGGGGCTGCAATACATTACGTTATCACCAATTCTCATTATGTTATCAGTTATATTCATTGTTATAAACCCTATTGCGGAAGAATTATTTTGGCGGCAATATTTATTGGATAATCTGGCATGGAAAAATTGGAAAAAAATAATTTATAGCACATTTTTATTTATGCTCAGTCATCCGTTGATGTGGGGAATTTTTTCAATAACAATAAGGAGTACCATAATGATAATGCCTCTATTCATTATGGGAATTATTTGGAACATTGTTTATATTAAAACAAAAACGCTTCGTCATTGTATTATAGCTCATGCTTTAGTTGACACGTTAAATTTATCTGTATGGGTTTTTCTAAATATATATGTACCTCCGGTGGTATGAGGATATAATATAATAACATCACAATAAAAAGGAGTATGTATGAAAAGTAAAAATATAGTTTTGGCTGCCGTTTTACTGGCGGCTGGTTATGTCTCTGTTTGGGCGCAGACCGGAGGCGGCACCATCACCGGCAATACAGCCCGCGAAAACGGCGGCGGGGTATTTGTGGAGGGCGGAACTTTTGACAAAACAGGCGGTACTATCACGGGCTTTGCCAGCGACAGGGCAAACGGCAACGCGGTAAAAGACGCTTCCGGCGCTGCCCGCAACTACAGGAGCCATGCGGTATATGCTACAGGAGGCAGCAACAAAGTCAGGGAGGGCACAGCCGGGCCAGGGGATAGCCTGTCGTACACGGTCAATCGTGATAGGTGGTACACCGTTACGGGGGTTACGGCTGAAGGGGCCTGGGACAATTAACAAAGATAATAAAATATTTTAACAGTGTATTTAATAGAAGATCAATATAACAGATAAATTATAATTTTTAAAAACATTACGGAGTATGAAAAAACGATACTAATCATATCATATTAGCCCTGCAAAAATTACATACCTTGTCAAAATCAACGTCTAAATGTTTTATTTTTAAATTTTCCATGTATTGGGATACTGCCGTATTTTTTGATTTATTTTGCATATCAGATAAACGGTAATAATATCCAATGCGCCTGCCGATCGCGAAATTTAATTTATCGTCTTCTGACATACCTAAATAATTGTCGATGATTTCAAGCATTTTATTTTTGTCGGAAGGTAATTTACCCCGCACTTCCAATAAAAGATTTACAATGTGTTCATTAATATAAAAACTGTTAATGTCGTTTAGATTTTCAATGAATAAGCGTTGTTCTCTGACTATTTCTTCCTCTGACTGTAAAATGAAAATGCCTTTTTCTACATCGCGCCCAAGTTTGGTATCAGACTTGAAAGCCGTATGGTGTACCCTTATGTAATCCGGATTAACCGCGTTTATTACTTTGGCTGTTTCTATCGCGTTTTCTTCCGACAATTCCCTGCCGCCAATACCAAGCAAGGTAAAATCCGATAAAATAATTCCTGCGTTTTTACACATCAAACCGGAATCAATTATATCTTTTGATGTAATACCTTTGTGTATGTTTTTTAATATCGTATCAGAGCCGGTTTCAATTCCACGATATAAATGATTAAGCCCTGATTCTTTTAATGCTGTCAATTCACTCTCACTTTTTTTTAAAATGCTGTCGCAACGCGCATAACTTGTAATGTTTTGAAGCGAAGGGAAACATGATTTTATTTTGTCCAAAATTAACAGTAAATTTTCTGTCGGAACATTTAAGGCATCGGCGTCTTGAAGAAAACAGGAAGTAAAAACCGTTCCATTGCCGTTATAAAGTTCCGCGCTTTTTTTAATATCGTCTAAAATATCATCTGTCGATCGGACGCTGTATTTCATGCCTTTGTATAAGCCGCAAAAAAAACATTTATTCCAATGACAGCCTCTTGTTACACGTATCAATAGGCTTTGTGATTCTGACGGTGGACGTATAGGTCCAAGTTCTATATCATACATTTTGCCCGGTTTCCTTTTATAAATAGTAAAGGCATTATGTTAATAAAGGGCTTTGCCCTTCGATGTCCTCACTCGCTTAGGTCTCCAGTTCGCGCAAGCACGGCCGCGACCTCGCTCCGTTCGTCAATAACACCTTTACTGTTACAAACCTAAAATGATAAATACTTGACTATAGAATCAAGCGGTTTCCGTGTTTGTGCGAAGCGATCAGGAGACTGCGGCTCGTCTGCCCCATAACCGATAGCAAGTATATTTACAGGTATAAGATTGTCCGGAATTTTAAATTCCTTGCGGACAATAGACGGATCGAAATAGGTAATCCAACAGGAAGAAAGGCCTAAATCCTGGGAGCACAACATCATGTGATCTGCGGCTATTGAACTGTCAATATCAGCCATGCTTGCCTTGTCGAAAGGGCGTATCCATACGGATTTTTTGTCGGCGCAAACGACAATAGCAAGAGGCGCGCCATGCGGATTACAAGCCTTATAAAGTTTTTCGATTGCTTCCTCGTTATTGAGAACAAGGAATATGCAAGGTTGTTGATTTGCCGCCGTAGGCGCAATGCGTCCGGCTTCCAAAATTGCGGTTAATTTTTCCGCTTCAACTGCTCTATTCTCGTACTTTCGTACTGAATACCGGCTTTTAGCGAGATCCAAAAAGCTTTTGTTCATGATTTATTACCTCCAATATGTAAAAATTTTTATAGAACATATTGACAATATACTATAGCAGATTTAATATTGCAAGTAATTACATATTTTACATATTGTTACCTTTTGGTAATATAAGTTACTATTAGTAAGTAGGTGGTAAAATGGTTACAAAAACAAAAGAAAAGGAAATTTTTACGGAAACTTGCGGAACTGTGGAATGTTGCGTTGAAAAAACGCTCAATGTAATTGGGGGTAAATGGGGATTTCTTATTCTCAAAAATTTATTTTCCGGTAAAAAAAGATTTGGCGAGTTAAGGCGTATTCTTCATAACATTAATGCTAAATCTCTTACCGTTAGTTTACGTTCATTGGAAGAAAACAGGCTTATTAACAGAAAAGTCTTCGCTACTGTTCCTGCAACGGTTGAATATTCCTTAACCGAAAAGGGAGAGGATTTAAAAGAAATTATTATGAGTATGTATTTATGGGGTGAAAAATGGGTTAAATAATTCCTCTTACAAACCTCTCTAATTACCAATCGCGTACAGTTCCAGATTCGCGTCAAGAAAATCTGTAAATACCAAAAGTTTTCCGTCCGGAGAAACAGCAAGGCCCGTTGGTTGATTGCGCCCCCAGACTTTTTCAATTAAGGTTAGGTCCTGCGCGTTTAACATATAAACCGCGCCGAAATCCGGCCCTGGTACCGTGTAGTCAACCGGGTTATTCTTGCCGCGCGAGGAGGCGAAAATGTATTTGCCGTCAGGCGATATTACGATGGTGTTTATATTATAGCCGACGCGCGTTGACTTAAGGAGCGCGCCTGTCGCGGCATTTAATATGTTCACTGTTCCGCGGAACATGTCGGAAACATAGAGTTTGTCTCCGCGGCAAATAATGTGCCGCGCGGCCCCTTCGCCTTCGTGGAAACGCCAGCGTTTTATCACTTTGTTAGTTTTCATATCAACAACCGCGATAGTGGCCTCGTCGTAAATGGCAGTGTACATCGTAGAACTGTCAGGCGAGAACGCCATGCCGCGCGGGGTTCCGCCTACAGGTATGCGCCTTAGTAATTTTTTAGTGTCTGAGTCAAAAACGCTTATGTCCATACTGATCCAGTTGGACACTACCGTAAGTGCGCCGTCAGGGCTTTGAGCTATCACTTTTGGAAAATTACCGCCGGTTGAATAAGAAGATATAAAATCAAGCGTATCAAGATTATAAATATAAACCTTGTGTTCTTCCAGGTTTGAAAACCACACCTCTCGGCGGCGTTCGTCAATTAGGGCTTCCACAAATCCTTTCTTATTGCCGGGCTCAAGCCGTTTTTCATATTGCAAGGATTGTCCTATAACGCGGAACACGTCGATGCCTTTTTCATTCAAAAGCGGAACAAAAAGCCTCCTGCCGTCCGGCGAAAAATACGCGCTCTTTGGCTGGCTGCCTGTTTTATATTCGCCTATATATCTTAAAATTCCCTTTTCATTTTCCAGTTTGATATCAACCTGCCCTTTTCTAACAGGGAGCTGCGCCGAGTTCCACTCAATGCTGTTGTAACCGGGCGCGCTGAAACGCAATGTTCCGGCGGTTGCAATCCTGTATTCGCGGATAGTTCCCGCTATCGATACAGGCTTTATCAATACGTCATTGAAATATACATTTAAATCCGCAGGCGCTGATTTAAGACGAAACGACATTTGTGCCTGTAACAGGGGCGCTGTTAAGGTGCAGAAAATAAAAATAATAAAGAAACGTAAAATTTTCATCATTATTACATTTTATATGATATTTACATAATTTGCAATATTAAAAAAGCGTATAAAGCTAATATTCGGCGCTGTGTAAATTCAACGTCTGTCACCCGATGCAGCCGTATATGGTTAATAAATTAATTAATCCAATAGGTTTATTACGTATAAAATTGATATTTACTGCGGCAAGAAACGGCCTAATGGCGGATTTACCTGATTTTGAACTATCTGTTTTACGCGAAATGCTTTTATTTAAGATTGTTTTGCAATGCCTCATTTGCAGGCGGCGAATTAATTATTTTTTTCTTCCCTTAATTAAATGAAAAATATTTATTCCGATACAATAGGTGTTGATAATTGCAACCGGCCAACTTTTGATAAATATTCCGTAAACCATAAAGCAGGCCGAGCCTACAAGATTAAGAATACGAAAATAAAAATTGTTGCTTATAGTTATTGATACTGCAATTAATATTGACGCCAGGTAACCAATCCATTCAACCATAAAATCTCCTTTTATATAAATACCGTTAATACTGTTCCCAAAACGCGACATCGCGGGGAAGAACAGTCGACCAATAGGGGGCTAGATTATGATCCGCGTTAGTATACACTTCATAGCGTAAAATAATTTTTCCAATCCCCGCCTTTTCGCGGCGAAGATTTTCTTCTGTTATTGCCTGTGACAGGGCATCACTCCATGCTTTTGGAACGCCTCTATCTTTATCTCCCTGCTCAAGAAGTATCGGAGTGTTTGGCGCAATTTTATCAAGATAGGTATAAAAAGAAAAATCTTTCGCGGGATATACCTTTTTAAAGTTTTCCGCCCACTCAGGGTTTCTTCCGTAATGAGCCGCGCTGTCGGGATAGCCAAGGCTGACAGGTGCCCAGAGTACCGTTGTAACAGGTTTTTGTATAATCGTTAAAAAGTGCAAGGCTACCTGTCCTCCGTTACTGTGACTCCAAGTTACAATCTTTTTAAACTTGTCGGGGAGAGAAATCCTGTCCGCCTGAGGAATGGCTGAACTAAAAATGAATAAATTATTTACCGGACGGGAATTATCGCCTGTTGTGCCGCCGGCGGATTCAAGGCTTTTGTATAACTCTACAGCGTTTATCGTGGAATAAAATTGATGAAGAGACTCGGGAGCCGGAGTTTGTGAAGATGAGCCATACCCAAAAAAATCCGGGGCAATAACGGCCCAACCTCTTTGCAGATAACCCTTTGCAGGATTCTCCGTGCCTTTTCCCGTATAGTAGTTTCCAGGAAATTGATGGCCGCGAAGCATAATCACTATCCCCTTGATATTCTCCCGTTTTATATTTGGAATGCTCAACCTCGCGCTAACAGTCAAATTCATCGAAGTATACGTTACGTTATATGCATATTGAAGCGCGTTTTTAAAACTAAGCTTTTGTATGGTAATCGGACTTGTTTTATACTGATATGATTGAAGGCTTTTCAGAGAAAAATCTATAATTTTATTTTGCGCGCTGACATTCGAGGCAAATATTAAAAAAATTATGAATATTATTTTTTTCATTATAGTATTGTAACTTTTATTATTTTAATAATCAAGGGAAAAAAATGATCAAAAAGGTGCATTTTTTGGTTATTTGAGTTGTTATATTAATATGAGTTATGAAAATAGACATTGAAGATTGCTACAAAAAATATGCGCCCATGGTCTTTCGCCGATGTTCATTTTTACTTAAAAATGAAGATGAAGCGCTGGACGCGGCTCAGGATGTATTTGTTAACCTGATTCGCAGTCAGGAACAGCTTCATGGTCAGTTTCTGTCCAGTTTGTTGTACACCATTGCCACAAATATATGTTTGAATCGGCTGAGACAGCGAAAATGGCACGGCGGATCGGTTGATAATTTATCATCTTCGCAAATTTTTCCACTTTTAGCGGAAAATGATTCCGGACTTGAGAGGGTAGAGGACGGCATGCTTATGGACGCTATTTTGCAGGATGAATCCGAGTCAACAAGGGCAATTTGTTTTATGTATCACGGAGACGGCATGACTCTGCGGGAAATAGGAGATGTAATGGATATGTCCGTTTCGGGCGTGCGGAAAAGGCTTATTTCATTTAACGCCCGCGTAAAACTTAAATTAAAAGGAGACAGGTTATGAATAAGGCGAATATTTCATCTTTTCTTCTTGAACGCTACCGTATTGGCGAAGTAACCGCTAAAGAAAAAAAATATGTCGAGGATATTCTGGCAAAAGATGAACAAGCAGCTTCGGCTCTTGCAAAGTTGGATAGCGCCGATAACGATTTTAAACGGCGGTTTCCTTTGGATAAGTTTTTCCCCGCAGAGCAAAAAGAGAGTATTAATTCAAGTCTGCGGCGTATGAACATACCGCGATTTAAATTCATCAGGATCAAAAAAGTTACGGCTCTTGTTTGGGGTATTTGCGCCGCGGCGTTAGTTGTAATTATCGCGCTTCCGTTAATAATTCTTAAAAACCCGCGTCAGGATGAATTCGGCGACAGGATTAAGGGCGCGTCTGCGGAAAATAACTCTATTGAACTGAGCGTGTACATAAAAGAAAAAAACTCGGGTGAAGGCGTTAAATTGACAAATCAGGCGAGTGTTCGGGAAGGGAATACCGTACAATTAGCCTACCGGGTATCGGGCGGCGCTTCTGTTGAAAAATACGGAGTTATTTTTTCGATAGACGGAAGATCATCCGTTACAATGCATTTCCCTTACGCGCCCTGGCAGAGTACCTTGTTAGTCTGCGGAAAACCTGTCCCGCTGGACGAAGCCTACACGCTGGATGACGCTCCGAATTACGAGATATTCTTTTTTGTTACGGGAGAAAAACCTTTGGATATTGACAAGGTAATGGATACGGCAAAACAACTCGCCCAGCGGATAGAAAAAAATCCCGGTTCGGCGGAAAGTTACGGAATTGCCGCGTTTAATAAGAATGAATTAACAACGTTTACGTTAATTAAGGAATAAAGGAGACAGATTATGAAAAGGAACGTTATTTTTGGATTATTATTTTTTGTAATGTTAATGACGGCTTTCGGCAGTCAGAGCGATAACGCCACGCGCCGTTTTGGTATTTTTATCGGTTCAAATAACGGCGGAAAAGATCGCGTTACGCTACGTTATGCGGTGTCTGACGCGCGTTCCATAGCGAATGTTTTTTCGCAGATGGGAGGAATCGCGAGCGAAGATTCTGTTCTTCTTGTAGACCCGAATATCAGAGAGATAAACAGGCGCATAGACGCCATGCATGAGCATGTGCTTAATACGGTAAAAACAGGAAGGCGCGCGGAAATTGTTTTTTACTATTCGGGGCACTCCGACGATGAAGGCCTGTTATTAAACCGTGAAAAATATTATTACCGCGAACTGCGGGCAAAAATAAACAGTATCCCTTCCGATATGCGTATTGTAATCCTTGACTCCTGCGCGTCGGGAGCGTTTACAAGGATCAAAGGCGGTGAAAAAACTCTTCCCTTTTTACTTGACAGTTCGTCTACCGCCGAAGGATACGCGTTTTTAACGTCAAGTTCCGCCAATGAATCTTCGCAGGAGTCGGACAGAATCGCCTCCTCATACTTTACCCACTCGCTTGTAGCGGGACTTCGCGGCGCCGCGGATACTGTCGGCGACGGACGGGTAACCTTGAATGAGTTATACCGTTATGCGTATGCGGAAACTATGGCGCGTACCGAAACCTCGCTTTATGGCACACAACACCCCAGCTATGACATACAAATAAACGGTTCGGGCGATTTGGTATTGACGGATGTTAAACAAACTTCCGCCGGAATAGTAATTGATGAAAAAGTGACAGGTCGGCTTACAATACGGGACAGCCGGGAACTCCTTATTGTTGAAATTAATAAAACCGCGCGTGTTCTGGAATTGGGACTGGAGCCTGGGCTTTATATCATTACTCTGCAGCAAGGCGGGGATCTGTTCCGCGCTGAAGTAACGCTTATTCAGGGACAGCATGCTTTGGTTTCAATGAAAGATTTTAATAGTATCGGGACAGAGCCTGCCCGCAGGAGAGGTGACGATGAAAAAAATGATATATTAGGGCCAAGTTTATATACTTTCTTTTTTAATATGATTTATGAACCTTTTCCGTTTCCATTAATAGGTTTTATAAATATCGCGATTGGGAATCATAATATTTTTCAGTTTGGCTATGTTAATTGGGATTCGGGAAATTTTAATGGTTTTCAAGCGGCTTTTGCCAATACGGTAGGAGGAGATTTTAAAGGTTTCCAGGCGGGATTTGTTAATACCATGAAAGGAGACGTAAAAGGATTTCAAGCGGGATTTGCCAATATTAATTTAGGTGAAACAAATGGAATGCAGGCAGGTTTTCTTAATATTTCTCAAAAGAAAATGGAAGGCATGCAGATTGGATTTGCTAACATTGAAGCGCGTAGCATGAAAGGACTTCAACTTGGTTTTTTTAATTACGCGGACAGTATAGACGGAGTGCCGGTTGGTTTTATTTCCATAGTAAAGAACGGCGGTTATAGGGCAATTGAATATTTTTATTCTGATTATCACACTTATAATTTAAGTTTTAAAACAGGAGTAGATAAATTATATACTTCATTTATTGTTTCTTATAATCAAACCGATGAATATTTAAATAATAATTTTGCTTATGGGTTTGGGATTGGTTCCATCATTCCTATGGGTAAAATATTTTATTTTAATCCTGAATTTACCTCTTTATTGCCTGTAAATAATACTGATAAGGATTTTATTTATCAGAGTTTTATTCCTTATTTGGGCGTTAACATTGGGAAACTGAGTATTGCGGCGGGGCCTGTTGTAACATGGGTAAGAATTTCTAATATTGATAAATCAAATCAACAATTAGAAAATATAGTATTACCTGAGCCGAATTACAGTCTGTATTATTATGAGATTAACAAAAACAACAGTTTTTCAATTGGTTTTAGAGCGGCGGCAAGATTGAGGTTTTAGTTTATTAGCTCTTGATGTTTACCGTTCTTTTTCAATAAATAACACGGTAAACATCCAATTTTGCCATTTATTATCCATTTTTACATTTTTTAACTATTCAAACGCATAGTCTATCTAAAAAATTTGCTAATTCGATAAAATTTTTTGATTTTCGGTCAAGCGCCACGCATCTGCACGCCATATATAGTATCTGAAATTTTTCTTATGAAAAATTTTAGCCGGCGGTAGACTGCTGCCGGATCTTACAGAGGAGGATGTATATGAACAACCTCAATTCTATCTTAATCGAAGGCAATCTGGTGAGAGACCCTCTGCTTCGATCCACACCAAAAGGGACGCAAGTATGCACGATGTGTCTTGCGTCAAATCGTTATTACAAGCAGGATACAGGTTTCGAGAAGGAAGTTTCTTTCTTCGATATCGAAACCTGGGCCAAGCTTGCGGAGGCTTGCTATTCAAAAGGCAAGAAGGGGCGGGGAGTGCGCGTTGTAGGCCGTCTGAAACAAAACCGCTGGAGCGACCCCGAAGGCAAATCGCACTCAAAAATCACTATCGTAGCGGAGCATGTGGAGTTTCGTCCTGAATTCAAGAAGGAAACTGCTCCTGTGCCAAACGTTTCCTATGACGATGAGTATGACGCTGAGGAAAGCGGCGAACCTGTTTTAGCGGCGGCAGGAAGAGAGCTTGAAACAGTTGCGTTCTAATCGTTAAAAACATCCTTCCGGTTAAACCGGCCGGATGGGGCAGGGTGGAGTCTTAATCGGCCGAACCCTGCCTCCTTAATTGTAACAATCCTGATTGTAACAATCCTGATTGTAACAATGCGCCCCGCTCTTGATAAAATAATAATTTATGTTATACTGTATATATAGAAAGCCTGTAATAATGCTATTTCTTTTGTGAATATTTTATTTAAACAGAGAAATAAGGGAGGGTAATATGTTACGTAAAAATATATTAAAAACAGTTACGCTGTTTATGGCGCCGGTTTTAATTCTCATAGCAGGTTGTGCGACTTCTATTGAATTATCCGTACAGAAACCGCCAAGCCTGAATACCGCCGGCATCAAGCGCATTGCTGTAATGCCATTTGAAGTCAATTCAAGCGCTTATAGAGAGATTGCTCAGTATGCTACTTCAGTAGCGATTAATAGAATACAGGAGTTGAATTATTTTACTCTGATTAATTCTTCTGATATTGAGCGCCTTAAAAGGAATAATCAAAATATTGAGAGTTATATAGACGCTCAATTTATTGGGCAGATAACGCGGATTAATGTAGATAACGAAGCCAATGATGGATCGTATAAAAATATAGCCGGTGAAATAATTAATTATACCGATTATATCACTAATGTTGAAATTGAATTTAACTGTTATCTGGTAATGGCCAGAGACAGCAGAATTATCGGGCCGATTTACAAAAAAGGAAGCAGAAACGAAACAAGCAAAGAAGGTTATCCTTCTTCATTACCTCTTCTTAAATCTATTATTAATGAGCAGCTAAGGTATCTTGGCCGTTATATTGCCCCATATAAGGTAATTGAAACCAGGACTTTTGTAACGGAAAATTCAAAAAATAAATTTTTAAAAGCGGAAATGAAAGACGCCCTTTCAATGGTAAAATCTGGAAATTACAGGTTAGCTCTTGAAGCTTATATTGGGATTTATGAACGGTATAAAAACATTGCCGCGGCGGAGAATGTGTCTATTCTTTACGAGTCGCTTGGTGAAGTGCAAACAGCCGCGAATTTTATGCAACGGGTTTATAATGATACCGGAAATCCAAGAGCGATGGCTGTGCTTGACCGCTTGAACAAAATTTTACGGGATCAGGAAATGATTGCCAGCGACTATGGCGACACGCGGGATCAGACAAGAAAAATTGCCGACTTCGCGAGCGGGGAAATACAAAAAGTTCTTTCCAAAAACGCAAAGGTATGGATTTATAACGACTCTGCTAATAACTCTCTGGCAGTGGCGGTCGTTGACAATATTACTTCCGATTTTATTAGCAAAAAAATAAACGTTGTTGATCGGCAAAACTCCAAATTAATTGAAGCGGAACAAAGATTCAACATATCCGGCTATGTAAGCGACAAAGATTTTATAAGCATTGGCAATGCCGTAGGCGCTAATACGATTGTTATAATCGGCATAACCGGAACCGGTACGTTACGCCGTTTGCAAGTACGGGTTCTGGACATTGAAAAAAGCGTCCCGATTATGCAAAGTGACACAAGTGAAAAGTGGAAGATTTAAGGTTTTACGGAAGAGGTTCACACACGTTAAATAAACGCACGGCGCAGCCGTGTAGATCAATAATGCCGCATAACGTAGTGCCAATAAATGCCGCCGTTTATATTAAAAGCAAGAATGACTTTAGGCAGCCGACAGTGCGCAGATCACTAAGGGACAAAGATCACAAAGAGGGGAGAAGGGGTTTTTGTCCAAAGGTTATGTGCGGGCTTTACGATAAAATAACAGATAAAAACGCCCTTTTTCTTCTTTGTGATCTTCTAACCTTTGTGTTCTTTGTGTGGAAATTTTCGAATAATACTCAAGCTTTATTTGCAAAAAATCCGTCTTTCCAGTTAAAGCGGCTGGAATTCGGCAGGGGCGCGTTTTCGTTTACCGAACGCATCAAATCGCGGTAGTTGGATTTTTTTAAAACTTGACCGGATAAATCAATTATAAAACGCCCAAAACCCGCTTCTTTTAAAAACGGAATTTTATCAATAATAGAGAAATATTTTTTGGGATAGACGCGGGAGCCTTCAGGACTTGTTTCAAGCAAGAATTCTTCGTCCATGTTATCTGCAAATAAATCAAAATTAAGGACGGGGCTTAGGTTTGCTTTTATATTGAATAACGGCGGCCATGCAAAAACCGTAATAAAAAATTTTGAGTGTAACACGCCGTGGCTCTGGCGTTTCTTTCCCTCTTTTTTCCCGCCGTTTCGGCTTTCTATACCCAATGTCCGCTCCAAATTTTGCCTGTTATTTTCCGGCGGCGAAATAAAACCGTCTGTTCCTAGGGAGGAAACAAAAGAAAGCGCCCATGAATTAAACATATAAAGCCACGGACCGGCTATCAATTTTACATTTTCGTAATCCCTGAAAAGGGAAAAATGGCCCGGATTATTCAATACATACTGTACATAACCTTTTTCTGTTAATAGTTTGATTTCTTCCGCCATTATCCCATTTTCATATCCTGCGATATTCTGAGGGAACCACGGGTCAAGCGTTAAAATAATTTCAGAAGGTTTAAACGGCAAGGGCGGTTTATTGTCATCTAACAGATACTTCGCGTTCTTTGCGGACAGCGCAAGCATCACTCTCTGCGGACGTGAGGACTGTACAATGTAAAAATCTTCGGGGCGGGATACTGCGATGTACAGCCCTTCGGGAAAAGTTTCCGCGTTTTTTGAATGTCTGCCGCGCTCTTCACGTTGGCGTATCTGTATCTGCGCAAGCGGCGCCTTTTCCCTGCCCGGCCCCTTGCCGCCTGTCGCTTTGGTAATTATTGGCGCATAACGCTTTGTCATCTCTTTTATTTGTATCAAATAAACATGGTCGCCAATGTCTCCTTCAGGCGCGGAGATCCAGTAACCGGAATGTCCGCTGTCTTCTTTTGCAAATGTCAATTTATGAGATACTCTACCCAAGTCTCCGCTGTGGTGTATCCGCACCGAATCCCTGGCGGAAACAGAAAGCCCTCTTGGCGGACAGATAAGGGCGCGTCTTTCATCGCCTGTGCCCTTAACTTTTAAAATTGTTCCAAGACTGATGCCCGTGCCGCCGTCCTGCGCGGGATTCAGCCAGTCAATGCCTTCGGTATTTTCTGAAGTAACGTTATTTGCAATTTCACCGTCTTGCGCGGCGGTTTTTGTCTCTCCTCCGAAAAAATATCGGGTTTTTGGACGCGCAAAATCGTTACGCAAAATTTCCTGCCCGCGCTCAATGCTCCGCTGAATATCATCTTCTGCGCCATTAGTGACGGCATCCACGACAAGCCGGTAAGCGGAAACAACTGTTCCCACATAAGACGCGCTCTTCATACGCCCTTCAATCTTCAGGGCGCTGACTCCTGCGGCGGCTAACTGCGGAACGCATTCCAAAAGCTGCAAATCGTTAGGGCTGAAATAGTAGCCGTTTTCGCCTTCGGCTTTATGGTATAATCTTCTGCACGCCTGGGTACACATCCCCCTGTTAGCTGATTTCCCGCCCAAAAAACCGGAAAAAAGACAAAGCCCCGAAACACTGATGCACAACGCTCCGTGGACAAAAACTTCAAGTTCAAGGTTAGTTTCGTTTTTAACGCTTTTAATCTCTTCAAGGGAAAGTTCCCTCGCCAAAACCACGCGTGAAACGCCGTGCCGCGAAAGGGCGTTTGCCCCCCTTGCCGACGCAATATTCATCTGTGTTGAAGCATGAAGCCGCAGTGAAGGAAACTCCGCTCTTGCCATTGCCACAACGCCGAAATCCTGAACAATGAGCGCGTCCGGCCCCTGATTGGCAAGGTATTTTAAAAACTGGTACATTCTGTCCGCTTCACGCTGCTCAAAAACCGTGTTAACCGTAACATAGACTTTTTTCCCCATCTTATGCAGGGAACGCAGGGCGCTTTCAAATTGGGCGTAGGTAAAATTGGCGCTTCTTAGGCGGGCGTTAAAGTCCTTCAAGCCGAGGTAAACGGCGTCTGCGCCTTCGCCGATTGCGGCATCAAGCGCCTCAGGCGATCCTGCGGGGGCGAGTAATTCCATGGCTTATTCTAATGAATTTTTAAAAAAATGTGTAAACACTATTGACAGATCCCAAAGAACTCGGTATTATTTCTGTATATATACAGTTTTGCATATATACAAAACTGTATATATTAACCGAATGTAGAACGAAGGGTAAAAAAATGAAAAAAATAACAATTAAGGCAGGACCTCCCGTAGAAGGTTCTGATTTTTATGGGAGAGAAAAGGAATTAAAATACGCTTGGGAATACCAAATTTCAAAAGGCGTATCACTGTTATTATCTGCTCCTCGTAGGGTCGGAAAAACATCCTTTTCAAAGAAAATGCTTAAAATGGCAGAAGAAAACGGATGGAAAACCATGTATCTTGATTTAGAAGGGATAAGCACAGAAAGTGAATTTGTCAAACTTTTCAAGGAACGGCTTAAATCAGAAAAATGGTGGGATAAAGCGTGGAATAAAACGAAGAATGTCGTTTTTAAAATATTTGACAGTATAAAAGAAGTGAAGGTCGCGGAAAGTGGAATTTCACTTAATAGTGGCGCCTGGCGCGATGATACATACGAAAAAATCAGGCAATTAATTGAAAATGCGGGAAAAATATTAATCGTTATGGACGAATTAGCTGTCTATCTGTATGATTTGCTGAAACAGGAAAACGGCAGAGAAAAAGTTGAATTCTTTATGGAATGGCTGCGAAATCTACGGCAAACAACTAAAGCTTGCTGGATTTTTTGCAGTTCAGTTGGCATTGAAAATTTTACTTCAATGCACCAGTTGAGTAAACATTTGAATGATTTATATCCTTTTCATATCGAAGCATTTTCAGAGGATGAGGCAAAGGATTTTATTTTACACCTGAATGTTGATAAGAATGTACGATTTACAGAAGAACACATACAATATATTCTTGATAAACTGATGTGGTATTTGCCGTATTTTATTCAGATACTGGTGAACAAAATTAATTTTCTGTTTTGTGTCGAGGGCAAACAACTTACAAATGCCGCCATAGACGAAGCTTACAATCTTTTGATTACAGAAAACTATTTTAAGACATGGGATGAACGGTTAAAATATTACGATGAGTTTGAAGATAATGCCCGGAAAATATTAAAATTGTGCGTTTCGCCTAATGGCATAAGCAGAGATGATTTATTAATTAATCTTACCGCTAATAAAAACGAAAAAGAAAAAACAGAAGATACGCTGTCTAAGCTGCTTGAAATGCTTAAAAATGACGGTTATATGGTAGAGCATAATGGTAAATATATTTTCCATTCTCCATTATTAAGGGATTTTTGGTATGCCAGATTTATTAAATAAAACTATAAATTTTAGTCAAACAGGATTATTATATAATCCTCAATTGCAAGATGATGTTACTGTTGAGAAATTATTTGTGGTACGACAAAAACAATTTGAATTTTTGTTGAATAAAATATTGCAAGAAAAAGAAAACAGTATACCGCAACATTACCTTATTATAGGACAGCGAGGGATGGGTAAGACTACACTACTCAAAAGAATGGAAGTTGAATTGCATAAAGAGCAATACCGGCGGCAGTTTATACCTTTACTTTACCGCGAAGAACAATACAATGTAAAAGACCTTGCTGAATTTTGGCTCAATACTTTAGACGCTTTGGCAGATAGTCTACAGTCAGAAAAATTTCTGGTTTGGAAAGTGGCGAATATTGATAAAACTATAATGGAACTATCAAAGAAACCGCCTAAAATAATTTCAGAAGAGGCATATAAATACTTAATGGAAATTTGTTGTGATTTACATCGCAGACCTGTATTATTGATAGATAATATAGGATTGATATTCAGCAGATTAGATAATAACAATAAAAACAATACGGAACAATGGGCTTTGCGTAAATTGCTAAGCGAAAACGGAGCGCCTATTGTCATAAGCGGAGGCATTACTCTTGCTGATAACATCAATACTTACGGTATGCCTTTTTTCGATTTTTTCCAAAAACAACAACTCTATAAATTGAATTATGAGGAATTTACAAAATTATTAATTAATCTTGCAACTGTTACAAACAGTGATCAAAAGATTATTGATTCTATTCGGAGAAACGGTTCCCGCCAAAAATCTTTGCTTAAATTAACAGGTGGTAGTCCGCGTTTAGCAGTAATGTTGTTTGAACAGATTGTCAAAGGTTTTTCCAGTAATATAAACGATGATTTGGAAATATTAGCCGATGCAATTACGCCTTTGTATAAATCACGGTTTGAAGAATTGCCCACGCAGCAGCAAATTATATTAGATGCGATTGCATTGAATTGGGATGCAATTTCACTTAATAAACTTTCAAAAGCAACACGAATGCAAAATAATCAGCTTTCGCCGCAAATTAAACGTCTTGTTGACGACGGTTGGATAGAAACCACGCCTGCTTATAAAGCCAAAGGTAATGCCTATTTTATCAGCGAACGCTTTTTTAATATTTACTATTTAATAAGAAATAGTTCGCGAAGGCATAAAGATAAAGTGTATTGTCTGTCAAGATTCTTGGAGTGTTTTTACGGAAAAGAAGATCTGGAAAAAATATCAAATGATTTATTAAATCAAGGCATTAATTCTTCCGAACAAATGCGATTACATTTGGCGGTATCTATGGTAAAAGTATTAAAATCAAACCAAAGAAAAAAAATGCAGGAAAAAACTTTTGAAACATTCTTAACTAATGAAGAATTACGTAAAGAATTTAATTTTTCTGAAGATAATTTTATATCAAAAGGAGTATATTTATTAAATTTAAAACAATACAAAGATGCATTAATTTATTTTAACAGAATTATTAATGCCCATGAAGATGATGAAAATGCATGGTGTTTTAAGGGAGAATGTTTTTGCGGTTTAGAAAAATTTGAAGATGCTTTATCTTGTTTTGATAAAGCATTGGAAATAAATAATAAAGCATATCTTGTATGGGTGCGAAAAGGAGAAATATTTAGCGATTTAAAAAATTATTGTGATGCCATTGAATGTTTTGATAACGCAATTAAATTAACTCCCAAATATGACATTTCCTGGCAAATGAAAGGGGTAGCTTTATTTTTATTAGAACAATACGAAGAAGCTAATGTATGCTTCAAAGAAGCTATAAGATTAAATTCCGAAAATGAAGAAACATGGTTATGGAATGGTCTTTGTTTATATAGAATTAATAAGTATAAAGATGCTATTGCTTCGTGTGATAAAGTAATAGCATTAAATACAAACAATGAAGCTGCATGGTTTGGGAAAGGTAATTGTTTGACTGATATGCAGCAATATGAGGAAGCTATTGTATGTTATAACGAAGCTTTAAAAATAAACCCTGATATTTCTATTATCTGGAATCAAAAAGGCGAAACTTTAACTGATTTACAATGTTTTAAAGAAGCCCTTGATTGTTTTGAGAAAGCTATTGAATTGGAGCCAAAATATTCTGCTGCATGGAGTAACAAAGGTTGTACATTAATTGAATTGCAAAAATATCAAGCCGCAACTGACGCTTTTAAGCAATCTGTAGAAATTGCTCCTGAAAATATATTATCAAAATATTTTTTAATATTTCTATATATGAATAAATTAGGTGAAATAAAAAAGGCAATATCATTATTTAATTCCATAGATGAAAACAAAATCAATGAGAAAGGAAACAAGTATTTTGCTTATTGCTACTATTTACAAAAGACATTATTTGAATTATATAGTCAAAACAACGGGTTAGCCAGAGAATATTTAATAAAGGCATTTGAAATTTGTGAGAAAGAAGACAATATAACATCCATAGCAAATAAGGATTGGTGGATAAAATTTGGAAGCGTCATAATTAATTTAGACTGCGGTTCATGGTTAATCTCTATTTTAGAAGAAAAAGGCTATAATATTGTTTTATCGCCTTACTATACCGCTATACAAGCATTAGAAATAGAACAACAATACGGTAAAAAAGAAGCAGAAATCTATCTTAACAATCGGGCGGTAGAAATAAGCGGCCCAGCAAAGGAAATTGTTGAGAAAATGAAAAAATATATGTTGTGATAATCCATGGTAATAACGATTATATCAGTTTCGAATATTACAGTGGTATTATTAGTTATGCGACATAAACATTAATAAAAACAAATATTTTCAATAATGATTGATAATTTTAGAAGCGGCCTCTTGTATCTTACTAATAATTTCCTGTTTTTGTAATGGCGTTAGGGGCCTATTATTCGTGGCGGTGTTATTTTGAAATAAACAATATGATTCAATTTCCAATGCGGACGCTATTTTTTCGATCATATCAGGAGAGGGGAATTTTTTTCCCACTTCAATTTCCGCGATGTAGGCTTGGGAGGATTCGCATAATTCAGCTAGTTTTGCCTGCGAAAATTTGTGTATTTTTCGAAAATCCTTCAAATTTGAGATAAAAAGTTCCTGAAAAGTCATCTATT
>Ga0268262_10000995_pt1 | contig 36374 bp, 29 predicted proteins | sample TergutNc150P3_FD_190354 | JGI IMG/M metagenome (GOLD analysis project Ga0268262, IMG submission 190354) | Nasutitermes corniger P3 segment gut microbial community from laboratory colony in Florida, USA - Nc150 P3 (SPAdes) (version 2) | ecosystem: Host-associated > Arthropoda: Insects >...
GAGTAGCGGAGGCAATATAATCTATATACATCATAAAAAATTCCTTGTCTTTATTTTTTATTTTATTATATTATTATAGGTTATTTTTGTATTCTCAGCGGTAATCACCGGATATTCCGGCAATCTTCCTTTCTTGGCTTTTGTGCGCGAACACTCTTCAAGGAGACTGTAAATTGAGTGAAGTTATACGAGGCTATCGACATTTATTTTACCTTCTTCTTGCTTTTCTGTCAGGTTCTCTTTTCTCGGGGCTTTTTTTTAACAGGGAAGATTTCGGCGTAATTGGAAACCTTGATAAACAATACGCTTACCAATACGGCATAGAAGAAGAAACTATTGTAAGGTTGGAAGAAGAACTTGAGCAAGAGCGGCATATTAATCAGGAATTACGAGCAAAACTCGAGGCTTTGGCGGGCTTTTCCGATAATAGCGATACCGGTAACAGCGGCAGCTAGAGGCGCTGTTGTTCCGGCGGCAAGCAGATAAAATAATTTAATGTTACACTCTGATATATGGAAAACCAATCTTTGCCGCCTTACAAATCCTGCAATCTCTGTCCCCGGAACTGCGGCGCAGACAGGCTGGCGGGCGAGACCGGTTTTTGCGGCGAAACCGCCGGCTTACGTATTGGGGCGGCGCTATTGCATTTTGGGGAAGAACCGCCGCTTGTGGGAAAAGGCGGTTCGGGGACAATTTTTGTAAGCGGCTGCAATTTGGGCTGTGCCTTTTGCCAAAATTACCGGATTTCTCAGGGACAGGCGGGAGAAAGAGCGCTTGGGAAAACGGTATCCGCCGAAGATTTTGCGTCGATTTGCGCCGCCCTGTGCGGCAGAGGCGCTGAAAATATAAATGTCGTAACGGGAAGCCACGCAATTCCCGCTATAATCGAAGGAATAACGGCGGCAAGAAGGAGAGGCGTACACCTGCCTGTGCTTTGGAATTCTTCCGCCTATGAAAGCTTGCAGGCGCTTGAATTGTTAAAGGATCATGTTGATATTTACCTTCCGGATTTAAAAACACTTGACAGCGGTATAGCGGCAAAGTTTTTTAACGCCAAGGATTATCCGCAGACGGCATCTGCGGCAATTTTAAAAATGGCTGATATGGCGCAGTCACGTGAAAAAGTTATTGTCCGTCATCTGATACTGCCCGGATACCTTGAATCTACACGGGAAGTTTTGCGCTGGTTTTCGCAGAACGTTAAAAGCCGTGCCATGCTTTCTTTGATGACGCAGTATACTCCGGCAGGCGGTAAAGCGAATATCCCGGACAGATTTTTAAGCAAGGAAGAATACGATACCGTAATGGAGTATCTTGAAGAATTTGAAATTGAAGACGGTTTTTGTCAGGAGCTTGTTACAGGCAGCGACTGGCTGCCGGATTTTACACGCCCAAATCCTTTTTCATCGGAGCTTTCCGTGCCGGTGTGGCATTTTACGGGCTTTAAATGATATAGCTCGTACAAAGTTTATTTACCATATCCCGCAATTCAGCTTTGTCTATTCCCCAATTTTTATTAAAGTGAGCGTACAGTGAATCCGACAAAGATAAAAATTTTTCAAATGTAAATTTATTTAAGTCAAATTTTATTAGTTTTCTGTTTACAATTATTTCCCAGAAACGGGCGAAATTTTTTATTCGCATAATATCGGCGGCGCTTATGGCGGAAGTTTCCCTTACTTCATAAGGCGGCAAAGAATCGTAAACCATTCCAAAAGTACCATTGTGGCGGGAGATTGGCGTTCCGGGAAGAAGTTTTAATATACCGGTTTGAATTTCCATATTGTCCGTTTCATGCAGAGCAAGACAGGCAAGCAGGCGGTCGAAACCTCTGCCGAAAGACGCAATATCTTCGCCCGGAAGCCCTGCGATTAAATCTGCGTGAATGATTGCGTTGGTTTTTTCACGAAGGAAGCGAATGGCGTCAAGCTCTTTTTGCTGATAACCTGCACGGTTAATACGGGCGGCAACTTCCGGGTTAAGCGTTTGAATACCGGTCTCAATACGCAGACTGCCGGGAGGAAAACGGGAAAGTGTCTTGCGCAGGGCGGGCGGGAATAACGATGGAACCATCTCGAAGTGAACCACAAATTCGTTTTTATGATTGATTTTTTCAAGAAAGAATTCCATTATACCGAGCGCCCGGTTTATGTTGATATTAAAAGTTCTGTCTAAAAATTTATAAGTTTTTACGCCGCGCAAGATAAGTTCGTCCATTTGGGCGAGAAACGGCTCAAGCGGAAATTCTCGTACTTTGTTATCTTCGCCGCTCTTGACTGCGCTTAAACAAAACTCGCAGTTAAAAGGACAGCCTCGGCTCGCTTCAACATATATCAGTTTTTTTGTTACATCTTCGTCAGTATAAAGATGATAAGCGCTTTTTATTTTGCTTATGTCAATATTTTCCGCATGAATAAATTTTGCCGTCTCTCCGCTTCTGTGTCCGCCTGCGAGTATATCCTCGCATAGCGTCCTGAAAGCGTCTTCTCCTTCGCCGCAGATTACATAATCTGCGTAACGGAATATTTCCGCTTCCTGCGGCAGGTACGAAACTTCCGGTCCGCCGAGTACGATTACGGGTTTTTGTCCCACCCGCGATTTTTCCAGTTCGCAAAGCAATTCCAATGACGCAAGGTGGTTCCAGATCGAGACAGAGATACCAAGGATTAGCGGGCGGGCGGCGAGCAGCGGGTTCACTTTTTCACATAACGGTTGGCGCAGGGCGAACTCAATTATTTCACAGCGGTCTTCAAGAGCGCCAAGGTTGGCTTTTAACAGACGCAGGGCAAGGGAAGGATGTATCCACTTTGCGTTAATTGTTGTAAGAAGAATGTCTTTCACTGAACGTCGGCAAAAAGTCCGATAGTGCCGGTATTCCACTCTTCAAGGGCTTCCATTACCATGCGTTCAACTTCCAGCCAGTTGTTTGCACGAGGGCCGGGTAAATCACGGTTTGTGGAATTGTTAAACACGATTGTTTTACATCCTTGCTTGCGTAAATTGTTTATGTTTTCGGGAGCGTCGTCAATGTATACATGAGCGCCGACTGCGCCCTTATCGTTCATAAAGCAGATGTCCCAGTAGGGAATGTCGTAGTTATCCAGCCAGTCTACGGTTTGCCGGATTGATGTGCGGTGGGAATATTTAAGAAAGAGGCGGTGCGTGATAATGCGGATACGAATGTTTTGCCTTGAAAGTTTTCGCAGAATAACGGGGGCGTTTTCTATCGGTTCCATGTCACGGAAGATGTTTCTCTGCGTTACGGCAAAACGGTGCAGCCTGTCGTAGCCGCCGAACTCGTCAATTCCCCATTCCTGCAGACCGTAGGAAACTTCGGGGGTAAGGGCTTCCAGCGGTTTGTTAAGCCATTCGGCGGCGATCCTTCGTATCGCTCCGTAAAAGTCGCCTACCACGCCGTCAAGATCAACGCCGATAATAAATCTGCTGTTATCCATTAATTATATCCTTTGAAATTAATATTGCCATACTGCGGGCTTTAACAGGATAAATATGCTGAGAGGGAAGTGTTTTTTCGCTTCCGGGAGGCATAATATCATTCGGAGAATGAAGCCCCGTATCAACAACACGCACCCATTCTTTTTTTGGCGGCGGTTCCGCCAGTTTAAACCCTTGAGTATCATGGCTTGCGTTATACATCAGGTAAAAATCATTTTCATCACGGTCGCCGTATATTTCCGCTTTACTGCCGTACAAATGCATGGCAAGGTAGTAACCGATCTCTTCCCAAACAGGGATTTCGCCTTTCTCATTGAACCAGCTTATATCGGGAATGCCTTTGTAATCTCCGCCCCTGCCCGTAAAAAATTCAGGGCGCATAAAGCCGGGATGCCTCTTGCGGAAAGCTATCATCTCTTTTACAAAGCGGAACAGATCGTTATTTTTTTCAAGCAAAGTCCAGTCGTACCATGATATTTCGTTATCCTGACAATAAGCGTTATTATTGCCGTTCTGAGTCCTGCCAATCTCATCGCCGCCGAGAATCATCGGAGTACCCAGAGATACAAGCATAGTGGCAAAAAAGTTTTTCATCAGCCTTTCTCGCATAGAAATAATAATAGGGTCTAAGGTATGGCCTTCTACGCCGTTATTATAACTGTTGTCGTAACTGCCGCCGTCGCTGTTATTTTCGCCGTTGTCGTTGTTATGCTTGCTGTTATACGAAACAAGATCGTTCATTGTAAATCCGTCGTGACTGGTGACAAAATTGATTGAGTGGAAAGGTTTCCTGCCGTCACGCAGATAAAGATCGGAACTGCCGGAAAGCCGTGTGGCAAAGTAGCGGGTTTCCTTTGGATCGCTTCGCCAGTATCTGCGCACATTGTCACGGAACTTGTCGTTCCATTCCGCCCACCTGCCGCCGGGGAACCATCCAACCTGATAAGCGCCTCCGGCGTCCCACGCTTCGGCGATTATTTTTGTCGAACTCAATACGGGGTCTTCAGCAATCCGTTCAAGCATGGGAGGATTTTCCATTATCCTTCCCTGTTGATCCCGCCCAAGAATGGAACAAAGATCAAAACGGAATCCGTCTACGTGCATTTCCATTACCCAATAGCGGAGGCAGTCCATAATAAAGGTGCGCACTACGGGGTGGTTACAGTTCATAGTGTTTCCGCATCCCGAGTAATTTTGATAGTAACGGCGGTTTTCGTTAAGTATGTAATAAATCGAATTATCCAAACCACGGAAAGATAAAGTCGGTCCCATCTCGTTGCCTTCGGCGGTATGGTTAAAAACAATATCCAGTATTACCTCGATTCCCGCTTTGTGCAGTTCTCTTACCATCTCTTTGAATTCATTCACCTGTCCGCCCGGAGTTTTATCCGAAGCGTAAGAACCCTTTGGAGCGAAAAACGCCGCTGTCGAATACCCCCAGAAATTTGTCAGCTTCTCTCCTGTAGCCGGATTGATTCTTGAAATTTCTTTTTCGTTAAATTCCTGTACGGGCAATAATTCAAGGCTGGTTATGCCGAGGTCTTTGAAATACGGAATCTTTTCGATTAATCCCCGATAAGTTCCATGATGTTTTACTTTCGAGCTGTGATGCGCGGTAACTCCTTTTACATGAGCTTCGTAAATTATGCTGAAACGCAAAGGGTAATTTAGAGGAGTATCGCCCTGCCAGTCAAAATTGTCGTCAATAACGATGGATCTGGGTTGGCAGTCAATATTATCAACATAGGAGAATGTCAGATCGTGGCCGGGTTTTTCAAAATCGTAGCCTGCGCTTTTAGCGTAATCCCATTTGCTTATATCCGTCAAAGCCTTGGCGTAGGGATCGAGCAGAGTTTTATTTCGGTTAAACCGCAGTCCCTTTTCCGGGAAATACGGTCCGTCCGCGCGGAAGAGATAACAGGTTCCCGCTTTTAATCCCTTTATAAAGCAATGCCAAATATTACCGGTTTTATTTCCCCGTTTATCAAGAGGAATTTCAACCCATTTGCTGCCGGGATGTGCGGACTCAAATAGGATAAGCGATATAGCGGCGGCATTTCGTGAAAAAACCGCAAAATTAACTCCGTCACCGGTAAGCTCCGCCCCAAGGGGCAGGGCTTTCCCGTTCTCCGCTACAATGTTATCGAGACACATAGGGTAATTATAGTACAGTTTATATAAAAAATAAATGAAATAAATACCCCTAAATCAGGGCATTTGTAAAATATTTTCGATGTTTTGAAGCTCATTTTCGGTTAGGACCGGCTGTGAAACGGCCGCAAGGTTTTCCATTAATTGAGCCGGAGAGCTTGCGCCGGTTAGTACGGATGTACAGCGTATATCCCGCAATATCCATAGAATTGCCAATGTTGAAAGGGTGCAGTTTCTTTCTTTTGCGATATCATTCAAAGCGTTGAGTTTTTTAACCAGCGATGGGGAGATTGAGGACGGTTTAAGAAAAACGTTCTTTGACGCTCTTGAGCCTTCGGGGATTTTACCGTCCAGATACCTTCCTGTTAAAAGTCCCTGCGCCAGAGGGGAGAAGCAAATACAGCCGATTCCTTCTTTTCCCAGAACATCAAGCAATCCTTCTTCGATTTTGCGGTTTAACATGGAATAACTGGGCTGATGAATAAGGCATGGAACGCCCAGACTGCGTAATACGGAAACAGCACGCCTGCTTTCTTCGGCGTTGTAATTGGAAATCCCGGCGTACAAAGCCTTGCCCTGCCTCACAATATCGGCGAGGGCCGTCATTGTTTCTTCGATTGGAGTTTGCGGGTCGGGGCGGTGATGGTAAAAAATATCGACATAATCCAGTCCCATCCGTTTAAGGCTTGCGTCCAAACTGGCGATTAGGTACTTTCTGCTGCCCCAATCGCCGTAGGGTCCGGGCCACATATCATAACCCGCCTTTGTGGAAATAATCATCTCGTCACGGTAGGGCAGCAGGTTTTCTTTTAAGATGCGGCCAAAAGTAATTTCGGCGGAACCGGGCGGAGGCCCGTAATTGTTGGCAAGATCAAAATGACAAATACCTGCGTCGAAAGCTGTTAAAACAGTTTTCCGCCCTGTTTTGTAATCGTCTCCGCCGCCGAAATTATGCCAAAAACCGAGAGAAATCTCCGGCAGTTTCAGCCCGCTCTTTCCGCACCTGCGGTATTTCATTGTCTCGTAACGGTTCTCTTTGGGTTTGTATGCCATATATCTACATTTATGAATAATATACCATCATTGAACTGAGATTTCAATGTTGTTGGCGGAATTTGCAAGGCAACTGTACAGCATGGCTTTAACCAAACATTGCCGCCAGTTTTGCCTCTTCTCCTGCGGAAAGCTCTCCGGGAAGGATAACCGGAAAGGACGGCTCAGGCGGCAGTAAAAATCCCGCTTCCAAAAATTTTTTGAATAGGGCAGTCCATTCTTCTTTTTCCGGTTCTTCTTTTAGGTACAGATAAATCCCTTTGCGCCGCCAACGGCTTTTTTCCAATGCTCTTTCAATACGAGGGAATTTGATGTTCGCTCTTTCAGGCGCTGCTAATATGTCATATATTCCTCTTGTTGCGGCGGCAAGAAGTACGGGCGGAAGATTTTCGTTTTCGGGAAATTGTCCTTTGCCCTCAAAAAAGCCGGCGTCCTTTGCGGCGAGCACGCACAATCCAAACGGCAGTCTGCTGCGCCAGATTTGAATGCCCGGTAGTACGGGAACAAGAACAGGAGCGTCTTCCGTTACCGCAAACGGGTCTGCGGAATTGGCGAATGGCCGCCAAAACTTTGCCTCTCCCGAATTGAAAAGTACGGACAGTTCGGTCGGCGGCGCAGCGTAGAGACGAAAACTGCGTCCCGGAAAAAGTTTCGACAGCGCTTTAATATAGCGTCCTTCGGTAAAATGCGGGAAGGGAGCGTAAAGGCCCCTGCTTGCGGTGTTCTTTATTTCCCGAAGAATATTCGGCGGCGTGTGCCCGAGAATGGCCGCTCCGCCAGTTAGCCAGAGATCGATTAAACGCCGCCCGTCCTGAGTGTAGAGACGGTAATCTCTCGCTCGCAGAACATCAGGGATTTTTCTTAATAGACTGAAATCGTCTTTTGTTTCCATTGTCTATTATACTCCTTAAATTATGGAGTTTTGCGAAAGCAAAACTCCAAGCTGAAAGGCGAAGCCTTTTAGCCCTCGTCTCCCATTTTTTCAAACGCTCGTCCCTGGTATTCGCTTAAAAAGCGGGTTTCCTTTCCGTTGTCAAAACGCACTCGCACAACAGGCCCGTCTTCGCTGTCCCGCACTTCCAATACCGCTCCGTATCCGTAATTTTCGTGGAACAGTCTCTGCCCACGCTTCCAGCCGGAACGTTCCTCTAGTTCTTTATCAAAATTATACGGATTAAAACTCTGCCTTGCCATAGGCCGCCCGGTTTCAAACCCGCCTGCTGCGTTTTTTATTTTCAGACAGCTTGCGTCAATCTCATGGAGAAAAAGCGAGGGCTGCATAGGCGTAGTTTTTCCGTACATACGCCTCATTGCGCAGGAAGTAAAGTACAGTTCGTCCATTGCACGGGTTACGCCCACATAAAAAAGTCTGCGTTCTTCTTCAAGCTCCTCGTCCTTTTTATCCTCTCTTGGAAAAATCCCGTGTTCAAGACCTGTCATTATTACCCGCTTAAACTCCAGTCCCTTTGTATTGTGAAAGGTTATAAGCGTTACGGAATTTTGAGCGTCCTGCGGGGCGTTGTCCCTAAGCGAGCGATCCAGTTCGATATCTTCAAGGAATTCCAGCAATCCTTCGAGTGTCTGCGGATATTCGCTTGCGGCGTTTACAAGTTCCTGTAAATTGTTGAGCTTGTTGTTTCCCGTAACATCATCCTGCGCCTCGTGGTATTCGGCAAGCCCTGAGTTTTTAACAATTTGCGTGACACAATCGGACAGTCCCGTTCCCGGCACAAGTCCTTTGTGTTTTTTGGATAGTGATTTCTCTTTTTTTTGTTTATTGAGTTTTTTCTCATTGCTGTCTTTTTTTCCTTCGCCGCTTTTTTCGCCTTCTAGCAATTCCTTTGCGTCTTCGATAACTTTGAAAAAAGCGTTAAGACCGGTACGTGCTTTTTGAGTAAGTTCCAAACTGCGCCCCGCTTCAATTAAATTTCCGGAGTATGAATTCGCCGCTTCTACTATTTTATCTACCGTTACATGTCCTACGCCTCTTGCGGGCTTGTTTACCACCCTGCGGAAATTTACCTCGTCACGAGGGTTTACAAGGAACGACAAAAGCGCCAGAGCGTCTTTTATTTCTTCCCTTTCGTAAAATTTAAGAGAGCCGACAACACGGTAGGGGATTGCTCTGCGCAAAAATAAAGTTTCAAATCCAAGAGACTGGGCGTTGGTACGGTAGAGAATTGCCCAATCAGACCATGTTGTTTCTTTCTTTTTTACGGAGCTTTCTATTGTATCTGCGCAGAACTTCGCTTCCTCATCCTGATCCGGCAGATATGTTAAGACGGGCAGAGGGCCGTCTCCTTTTACGGCTTGAAGGGTTTTTCCCAAACGTCCCTTGTTACAGTCTACAACAGAAGACGCCGTTTTTAAGATGGGGTTTGTGGAGCGGTAATTCTGCTCAAGGCGGATAATGTCCGCACCCGAAAAACGTTCGGGAAACTCAAGAATGTTTTTTACTTCTGCGCCTCGAAAACGGTAAATGGATTGATCGTCGTCGCCGACAACGCACACATAAGTCTGCGGCCCGCACAATTCTTTTAACAGGTGAAACTGAGCGACATTTGCGTCCTGATACTCGTCTACCATTATTACCTTAAATCTGTCACGGAAACGCCTCGCCACATCAGGTTGGCTTCGAAGTATATCGACAGGTTTTTTTATTAAGTCCCCGAAATCGACATTCCCAATCTGCGCCAATCGTTCCTCATAACTTGCGTAGATACTTCGGAATTTTTTTCGGCTGTCGATATTCGCTAGCAAAGGATCGTCCGGAGTCAGAAAATAATCTTTAGCACGGGAAATACTGTGGGCGCACTGTTTAACTTCCGGTTTCGGTGCGTTCTCCATAATGCCTGAAAGAAGGGAAACAACGTCGTCGTCATCGTAAATGACAAATGAAGAACCAAGCCCGGCAAAATTTCCGTTGCGCCTGAGAAACCACGCTCCAAAGGAATGAAAAGTTCTAAGCATTGCGTCTCCGGCACGGGGCTCAATCAAAACCGCGCGTTCCGCCATCTCCTTTGCCGCCTTGTTGGTAAATGTTACCGCCAGAATGGAGCGGGGGTCCATTCCCTGTTCCCTGATAAGCCACGCTATCTTTGTAGTGATTACCCTTGTTTTGCCCGAACCTGCGCCCGCAAGTATCAAAAGCGGTTTCTCTGTGTGAAGAACGGCACGGCGTTGTTCGTTGTTGAGAGGTTCAAGGTATGGGGGATAATCTTCACGCATTGGCTAATTATAACGGAAAAATAACAGTCTCAAAAGACCTCACGCCTCTGCGTGATAAATTACGGACTTATAATAATTTCACTTCCAAATCAAATCCTCTGCGGGCAATTACTTTGCACTTGGCGAATCTCCCTAATTGCGGATTATTTCCCTCTGCGCCTGAGTCCGCTATTACCGCTGCGCCGTCAATGTCAGGCGCTTGGCAATAGAGCCGCCCAAGAAAAAAGTTTTCCGCTTCTTCGCCGTCAATACGTTCCTCAATTAATACTTCCAGAGTTTCGCCTGTAAATCGTTCCATATTTTTTTCCGTAATCGGGATTTGCCGCTCTTCAATTATTTGTTTCCGTTCTTTTGCGGTCTTTGCGCTTACACGTCCTTTCATGGAAAAGGCGGGAGTGCCTTCCTCTCTTGAATAAGTAAAACAGCCAAGCCAGTCCAGTTTGGCTTTTTCCTGAAAATCGAGTAGGGCGTTAAAATCTTCCTCTGTTTCGCCGGGGAAGCCGAGCATGAATGTGGAACGGATAACGGAGAACGGCAAGCGTGTGCGGATAGTTTCGAGCAGCTTTAAATATTGTTCCGCAGCGCCGTGCCTGTTCATCGCCGAAAGTATTTTGGAAGAAGCGTGCTGAAAGGGAATGTCGAAATAGGGAATGAAGCGTGTGTCTTTTTCCATGATATCAAGAATTTGCAGAGGAAAATGATCGGGGTGAATGTACAACAGGCGTACCCAAAAATGCCCTTCCAGCAAAGAAATCGCTTTAAGCAGTTCAGGCAGTTTCGCCCCTGAAACACCGGCGGCATTTGTGCCGATGCCAAACGAGCCGATGTCTTGCCCTATTACGCATAGTTCCGCAATACCACGCTCAAGAAGGGTGCGGCATTCCTCTACAATGCCTGGAATCTCTCTGCTGACATGCTTCCCCCGAATCAGCGGAATTGCGCAGAAGGAACAACGGTTGCTGCATCCCTCGCTTATTTTTACATAGGCCGAACCGGGCAGGGATAAAAGCGGCCTTTTGCCTGTGTCGGACTTTGCGTTGTTTTCCGGTTTTGCCTGAGCGCTGCCTGTTAATTTTGAAACGGCGTCCGTAATGTCCGCAATGTTTTCTGTTCCGAAAAAGCCGTCCGCTTCCGTTAATGTTCCGGTAAGTTCTTTCGCATAACGCTGTGCAAGACAGCCGGCAAGGAGGATTTTTTTCTTTGGGTAGAGTTTGCGCCATTCGATTACGGCGTTTATTGATTCCTGTTTAGCGCTTTCAATAAATCCGCATGAATTAACAATGATAATATCAGCGTCCGGCGCTTGAGTACTTTCCCATCCCGCTTTGTTAAGGCAGGACATCATATTCTCTGCGTCTACCTGATTTTTTACACAGCCGAAAGGATCAAGAAAATAGCGCAAGGGTCATCAACTGCCTGTTTCCAGTCTTATAAGAACAAGCCTGTAGCGGCTGTCTTCGTCCCTGACCCATCGAAAATCGGAAACAACTACTTCGCCTGCGGCGCCGATTTCCGCCGGAATACTGCGCCCGTTGCCGATGATTTGAAACTTTGCCGCCTGAGCGCTTGATACCCAGATACGGATACCGTTCTGCGCCTGAATGTTAAGATCCTCGCCTCGTTGAAAATAGCGCTGATTTTTATCCTTGCGATCACGCTCGTTAAGTATTTCCCACCGGAACATGCAGTACCCTTGAAAATTAACCTGTAAGGTAAAAGGATATGCGCTAGGCGACGCCGGAATTAATGTGGTGCTTACGGAGCTTCCCGTAGTTGGAATTAAAGGAATACCTTGTTCGTTTCTTACGTTTGCGTCATACAGCCCGACAGCGTCTGTCATGTAAAAATACAACAGCGCTCCCATGTCGGTGTTGTTTTTGACGAAATCCGCTACCGTTATGCGCAATTCAGGAATACCGTCGTTGTTCAGGTCTACGCTGGCATCCTGGCTTAAATCAAGAATTACAGGGCCTACCGGCGTATTGATTGTTACAACTTCTCCAAGATTGGAAAGTTCCAGTTTGTACATTTCTGTTCCAGCAGGAACTAAAAGCGAGTCGTTTTTGTAAAAACGCCGCTCCATAAAATTGCCTTCCAATACATATTCGGTTGGTTTACGGACAACGGGTAAATTTTCTTTATGTTTAAGTTGTACGTTTTTAATTAAATAGTAGATGCCGAAACCTGCGGCTCCGGCGGCGGCAAGAATTATAACCAACGGCAGTAAAAACTTTGGAGGTTTTGGCTTATGCCTTAAAAGCTGTTCTACAGGGATAGGTTGTTCCTGAATTTTCAGCGCCTTGTAAAGCGAAATTAATTTTTGAACGTCAAGCTCAAGATATGCGCCGTAATTTTTTAAAAAACCGATAACGTAAGGTTCGCCGGGAAAAATGGCGAAGTTTTCGGCTTCCAGGGCTTCAAGGTAACGGAGAGAAATATTTGTGTCACGGGATATTTGATCAAAATTAAGCTCTTTTTCTATACGGGCGGTTTTTAATTTTTCGCCTAGAGATTCCATCCTTCTTTCTGCTCCTTAATCAGAATCCCTGAATAGAAAATTGTTGTACATATTTGCCGATGCCGGGGAATCATAAAGAAACCTGAGTTCCGGAATTCCCTGATTAATTTTGATGTTTGTAAAATCAAAACGCAAATCGCCTTCCGCTATGGTTCTGCCCTCGATTCTGCGGATTAATTTTGTATCCGGATTAATGCTTAGAATAATCTCCCTGAACCCTTCCGAAATTGAACGCCTTGTAAGGCGCAGTTTTACAACTCTTTCTCTGGAATTGCTTTCCAACGGTTCGGGGGTAGGCCCTGTAACAAAAGAAGGAACATAGTTGCGCTTTAGCATGATAAGGCCCTGAGCGGTAGCCATCCCCGCTCCCGAATTTCTTCTGGATTGGTTTACATTCTGGCTCAACACCGCCCTGATTTCCGGCAGGTATACTGTAAGCAGTTCGCCGTTAAAGACAATAGCCTGTTCCGCCGGCTTCGTGAAATCAATGCGCAGGAATGACGGCGTTAAGTGGCTTACATTCCCGATCATTTCCGTGCTTCCGGTACGGATTACAATATGCGCTTCGTAGTCTCTGATGGCGCCGTATGTTTCCGATACCATATCCAGATACTTTTCCGCAGTGATTATTTCCTGCCCGAAAACGGCGCCGATATTTAAACCCAACAATAGTAACAGGGAAATCAATCTTTTTTGCATTATGAACCTCTGTTATTTATATTAATGTAAATATACGGTTAATAGCAAGTAGGCACAATAATTCGCCGTTCGCAATGCGGTAAATTGACATACCCCCCCATGAATGATAATCTAAGCGTGTTGGTCCAGTAGCTCAGTGGATAGAGCGGCCGCCTCCTAAGCGGCAGGTCGGCCGTTCGATTCGGCCCTGGATCATTGGCGGCCGTCGTATAACGGTATTACCCTAGCTTCCCAAGCTCGTGACGCGGGTTCGACTCCCGTCGGCCGCTGTTTGGCCTTTTAAGGCGGATTTTACTATATTGAGTATAATAATATAAGGAGGAGTAATATGGCGGAGAAAAATAACGATTGTAAATGTACTTACGGGTGTGCCAGGCACGGGGATTGTAAGGCCTGTCAGGAATACCACAGGAAGGACGGTTCACGCACAAATTGCGGTAAGACCGGAAACGAAAACAAAAAATAAAGGAATACTTTATGAGCCGAATGCGCGGAATAAATATGGGCGGCTGGTTAAGCCAGATTGACGCTATACAGGAAAAAGACCCCGATAAATTTCCGGGGATAGACAAGCACATGGAAACGTTTCTTGGCGCCGAGGATTTTGCCAATGTGAAGAACTGGGGTTTCGACCATGTGCGTATCCCCGTTGACTCGTACCTGTTTTTTACCGAAGAAGAAAAGCCCCTTGAGAACAGATTTGTTCATCTTGATAACACCGTAAAATACGCAAAGCAGAACGGCCTTAAAATGATATTGGACCTGCACGAGTGTCCGGGGCACGATTTTTCCGAGGCGGCAAAAACTCCGGTTCAAAAACTTTTTTCCGGTGATGATACCTATATCAAAAAAACCGAAAAAATCTGGGCTTATCTTGCGGAACGTTACGCCGGAAATGATCATGTTATGTTTGAGACGCTTAACGAGCCTGTCGCTCCCACTCCGGAGATTTGGAACAATGTAAAAGACAGGCTCTGCCGTGAAATACGCAAACATGCGCCGAAGTCAACGATAATAACCGGTTCCAATATGTGGAACGTTCCGGGTACGTTTGATTTTCTTACTCCTTTTGACGACGGTAACATGATCTACTGCGTGCATTTTTACGAGCCGCTTCTTTTTACGCACCAGAATGCGCCGTGGATTGACAATCCTGAAATTAAAATCGCAAGACCGTATCCCGGCGATTACGGTCCGGGCATTGTCCGCAAATACGGACATGCGCATTCGGATGGCGTTTGGGACAGACAGCGGCTTGTAAACGAATTTACGCCCGTCAACAATTTCAGAAAAAAATACAATGCGCAGGTAATCTGCAACGAGTTCGGCGTTTACACCCCCGTCGAGCTTCAATCACAACTGCGCTGGTATGAGGATATTCTTTCCGTACTCAAGGAGATGGAGATCGGCTTCTCGTACTGGAACTATAAAAATCTTGATTTTGGAATTATTTCCATAGGAGAGAAGCTGCACGAAAGTCTTCCGCAGTACAACAACAGCGAGCGGATCAACCACCCGGTTCTTGATTTGCTAAGAAAGTATTAACCAAGCAACTCCTGCGCTTTTTTCACAAGGCTTCCAACGTCAAGGCCGAAACGGTCAACAAGATAATCCTGTGTGCCGACTTCGCCGAACTCGTCACGGATACCTATGCGGGCGAACTTGCACTTGCATCCGTTCTCCGCAAGAATTTCCGCAACAGCGCTGCCAAGCCCTCCGGCTATTTGAGCGTTCTCAGCGCTTATAACGGCACGTACTTTGCCTGCCTGTTCAAGTATCGCATCACGGTCAATCGGTTTTAACGTGAGTATATCCAGCACTCCGGCGCTTATGCCGTTTGATGCAAGGGTTTCGGCGGCTTTCAGCGACTGGTTTACCATAAGGCTTCCGAGCGCCATAAAACAAATATCTTTTCCTTCTTTTAAAACTTTTGCCTTGCCGAATTTAAATGTTTCGGTTTCCGGGTACAGGTACGGGACGGGCTTGCGCGGAATACGCAGATAATGACAGCCGTATTCTTCCGCCATAAGACGGACAAAGGCGGCGCAGGAAGAAGGGTCGGACGGCTCAATTATTGTTAAACCGGGGACAACCCTCATCAGGGCAAGTTCCTCAAAGGGCATGTGGGTTCCGCCGTTAAAAGCGGCGGTTACGCCCGGGTCGGTTCCCGTCAATTTTACGTTAAGACGCGCGTAGTTTGCTGAAAGGAAAAATTGATCGAAGACCCGCCTTGATGAAAAACAGCCGAAGCCCGCAGCGAACGGGATTTTTCCCAGAGTGGAAAGCCCCGAAGCAATCCCGACCATGTTCGCTTCCGCAATGCCGCAGTTTATAAAACGGTCGGGGTATGTTTTTTTGAAAATGCCCGTGTTTGTACAGCTCATAAGGTCGGCTTCTAGCACGACAATATTTTTATTTTTTTCCGCCATTGCCATAAGTGTATCAACGTATGCCATGCGCATTTCTTTTTGTTGTTCTGCCATTTCTTTTCTCCTAAATAATTTATTATTAACCCAACGCCGCTATGGCTTCTTTGGCTTTTTCCATGTCAAACGCCATACTGTGGTTTTTCTCGACACCTTCCGCAAAATTACAGCCCTTTCCCTTGATTGTGTTCATAACGATCATGGACGGCTTTTCTTTCTGAGCCAGAGCTTTTTCGATAGCGGCATCAAGAGCGGCGACATCGTGTCCGTCTACTTCCTGCGTGAACCAGCCGAACGCCGCCCACTTTGAGGCAAGATCGCCGAGGTCAAGAATATCTTTTGTAAAGCCGTCAAGCTGCTGTTTATTGTAGTCGGTAAAGGCGACAAGGTTTGAAAGTTTATGGAAGCCGGCAAAGAGAGCGCCTTCCCAAATCTGCCCTTCATCAGATTCGCCGTCCCCGATAATCGTATACACGGTCGAGGCTTTTTTATCCATTCGCAGACCGACGGCAATGCCGATGGCGGCTGAAAAACCCTGTCCCAGAGAACCGGTCGTCATGTCGATGCCGGGGGTCTTGTTGCGGTCGCAGTGGCTTGGCAGTTTGGTTCCGCCTTTGTTAAGTGTTTTAAGCCAGTCCATCGGGAAAAAGCCCTTGAGCGCCAGCGTCGCGTAAACGGCGGGTCCCGAGTGCCCCTTGGAAACAACCAGTTGATCGCGCTCTTCCCAACGGGGATTTTTCGGATCAACTTTCATGCGGTGGAAATACAACAGGGTCAAAAGGTCTACGATAGACATCGCTCCCCCGATATGCCCTGATCCCAAATTTCCGATTTCTTCAATAGTAAGTTTACGGATTTCTTTTGCCTGATTTTTCAAAAATTGTTCAGTCTCTTTATCCATGTCTTTCTCCTGCTAAATAATGGACAATTATAACCTGTTTTTAAAATTAAATAAATACGGAACAGCGGCAGGTTTATTGGTTTAACGGCCGCCCCAGCATTGCCTCGGCCAGTTTATTGTCTCCAGCGGCGATTGCGGCACGGATACGGCTTGAGCTTATGGGCAGGGAATTTTCCAGAACTTCGGGGACAATTTCTGAAGGAATACCCCTCAAGGTAAAAAATTTTTGAATTGCCGCCGCATCGGTGTCAAGTTGATAACCGCAGCGGAAGGCGCTCCCAACGGCAAAAAAACCAATGTTACAGCGGTTTGCTAAAATCTCCAAAAAATTGATCCCCGCCATGTGTTTGAATGATTCCGTAAAATCAATAACAATTGTTATTTGAACTCCCAGTTTTTCCAATGTCATTATTCTTTGTTCAAATGTTTGAATATCTTTCGGCTCGCTTTTTGTTTTGTGGTTTTCACGGAAAGTAATAACCACAGGAACATTTTTAGTGTTATGCGAAACAATGCGTTCTATTAACGCCTTGTGTCCCTTGTGAACCCCGTCAAAAATACCTATTGTTACCGAAGCTTTTTTCTTTCCTGTGGGCAGTCCTTTTTCGGTAAATTGAGTCCAATCAACCAGCATTTTTTTCCGTTATGTTGAAAAAGTATTGCGCAGCCTTCGCTCTGCCTGCGTTACGCAAAATATTTCCGGCGTGTTCCGCCATCTTTCCGTCAGGATCGTCCATGCCGCTTAAGGCAAGTTTAAATTCGTCAGTAATGCCGGGATCCTTAATACCCGCTTTCAATTTTATTTCCGCAAGTTTGAACCGGAAAAGACCGTAGTCGGGAGCCAGTTTTACGGCTTTTTCCAGAAGGCGGATAGCCTCGCTGTTTTTTTCTTTTGTGTTTAAGGCAAGCCCCCACAAATAATAATGAGCAGGATCCGCTTTCGGCCGGGGTTTTATGATTCTCCTGATTTTATTAGCGGCGGAAAATTCCGAAATACTGCGGTCGTAATCTTCGATGCTAAAAGCCCATTTTCCGGCAAGGACACGGGCTTCCCAGTTGTTTTCGCCCAAAGTTAAAAGTTTTGGAATTAATGTTCCCAGTTCCGCCTGATTATCCTGATTAAGAAAAATTCTGCCCGCTGTAATATAGCGTGCAAGCGCCGCTTCCTTTTTCCCGGCAAGATCAAGAGCGTTGGCGGAGTTAGCCGCATAGACGCCGTTTTCGCCGTTCATTTCAAAAGCCTTGTCCCACGCCGCAGCGGATCTTTTATATTCCTTTAATTCAAAATAACAGCGGGCAAGCAAAACGTGAAAATTAATATCTTTCTTGTTTTTTGCGTATATTAAAATAAAATCTTTTAATTCAGCGAATTTTTTACGATCGCCCAGTATCTTTATTTTTTCTTTTATCGCTTCTTTGCCTTCGGCGGATTCCGCCCATTGTTCAAGAATGGCGTCGATAAAATTTTCCGCTTCATCGTATTGTTCAAGTCTTATTGACATACGGGCCGCAAGAAGCAGTTCTTTTTTTGTCCTTACCTCTTCTTCTCCGGCGGAAACAGCGCGGATTGCTTTGTCTCTGCGTTCCCACGTCTTGTTAATCTGTTCCATCGCTTTTAAGGGGTCGCCCATAACAGCGTAAGTTTCCGCCAGCCTCAGGCGGCTTTCCCCGTTGATATTTAAGGGATCAGTCCATTTTTTGTACTTTTCCTCGATATATTTAATTCTTGTGTCTATGGAAATATAATCAAGAAAAGCTTTACAGACATATTCGCCGTCTTCGGGCGGCTCATCCGACGCCTCGTAAGAGGCAAGGGCAAAGCCAATCTTGCCGCCTGTAAGAGTGTCATCGCTTGCTTCCCCAATCCATTTGCCGTTAACAAGGAAAATTAAATAAGTACCGTAAGTGATAATGCCTAAGTTGATATTCTTTCCGTTAAACCCGGAAATATCGGTCCACGCTATAAGCGGCTTTGGAGAACCGTCTCTTACAACATCCAGCCGGTAATATCCCTTGCTGGAAAAAAGCACGATATAGTAGGCATCGTCGTCTCTTACATGAAACGTAAGACCGGCCGCAGCATATCCGCCCATGCTGTCCAGGCGAATTTTGGCTTCGATAAGATGATCATGGAATTCACGGTCTGGCATTTCCGTCCACGCTATAAACTTTGGCTTTTTTAGTCCTATTTCGAAAGAGCGCTTTGCAGGATAGGCATTATATGATGATTCTGATTTAATATTAAAAGGAGACTTTTTTGTTTTGGAAAAATTTATAATTAACTTTTCTTCTAAACTATCCGGCTTCTGTTCCCGATTGTTTAATTTATTAAAGAGAAGGTTGGAGAATCTTCCGAAAAAAGGAACCATAGATAAAATGTACAGCGAAAACGGCAAAAAGTCGATATATTTTAACAACCGGTTGGACATAATAATCTTTATTTCAGTTTTTATTTTGATAATAAGCCCTATAATTTTCAGCTCTATTTTACGGTTAATCGCCAAAAGCGGGCAGATAGATATTTACCTTTCCGCCGGCTGCGAAGAATTTTTCGGCGGCAAAACCATGGAAACGCTTGCGTTGGAATTTGAAAAGCAAAATCCCGATTTGCGGATTAAACTTTTGAATGTTTCAGGCGAAAAAGGCAGGGAGCCGGATATTTTATTCTTTGACGAAGGCGAGTTTAACGCCCTTATCGCCTCGGACGCCCTTTTGCCGCTTGGCTCTTTTTTAGGGGATGAATCCGGCGGTCAAAAACAGGCGGTTCCTTTGGTCTCTTTTATGGATTTGCTTTTTTACAATATTGAGCTTTTGCGGGCCGCCGGCTTTGACCGCCCTCCGAAAACCAGAGATGAATTCCTTGTTTACGCTAAAACAATATCCGCCGCCAATAACGGCATTCTTGCGGATGCGGCGGGAGCGGTTATGGCCCTTAGCTCTGAGAATATGCAGTCCCTGTCCAGGGAAATCTTTTCATGGATATGGGCAGGCGGGGGAAATTTCTGGCCTAATGAGGATACTGCGCCTGTTATTAACACAAGGCAGATGATTAATGATTTTATCTTCCTTAACAGGCTCTTCCGTGGGGAAGCTCAAGCTCTATCTCCTGAACCGGACATGGAACCGGGCGCTGTCCCCCAAAATAAGGCTCTGTTCACAAACAGCTTTGAAACGACAGGGGATCAGGCTCTGGAAGGCTTTGCCCGGGGAAAAATAGCCATGATTATTGCGTCTGCCCGCACTATCCCTGCGCTCAGGGAAAAGATGGGCGATAACGCTTTCGGGATAACTACAATCCCCGGAGCGGGAACGGCGGGTAAATACAGCGTCAGTCTTACGGGAATATTTGCCGGAATTAACAAAAACTGCGAATATCCCGATGCCGCATGGGTTTTTCTTGATTTTCTTGCCGCAAAAAGCCCGCTTTTCTGCGCACAACTAAAAGCAATCCCCGGTTATGCGCCTGATTTGTCACCGGGAGACAATAGAAACTACATAAAAGAAGACATTTTTTACTCAAAAGCATGGGATATATTTGAAACTTCTCTGGTTATAAAGGGATTTTTAGGCGTACCATGCGCTCAGGAGTACGAAAACGCCGTTTACGAGGAAATAAAGCTCTTTTTTGAAGGCAATCGTACCGCTCAGGAGACTGTTAATGCTATTCAAAAGCGGTGGGACGAGGTTTTTGCGAACTCCGGCGCCGAAACCAGATGAAAACAGCGATTTAAAAAGCGGACAATGATGTTATACCGAAAATATAATGCGTCTTGACTAAGAGTAAAAAATGCCCTATAATGACCCAATATTTTATTTGGAGGGAGTTATAATGAAAAAAGCACGGGCATTATCTTCCATATTACTCTTTGGAGTGCTTATAACATTGGTTGTTATCGGTACAATGGTGGGCTGCAAGAAAGAGCCTGCGCTTAACTGGAACTGGATGGTCAACGGCGACGAGGATAACGGCGGTACTTCTGTTATTTATATGACCGAAGGTACTGAAGAGGGTAAGCCCGCTTACACTTTTAAGGGCAATATAACCAACGAGTACCAGTATGGTTTTGTCAATGTTAAGGTAATTCCTGATGAAAATACGCTTGAACTCCTGAAAAACGTACAAGGATTTTCATTTAAGATTTTAGGCGATGGCGACAGATATGCGGTAAAAATCACTACTTCTGATATAAAGGATTATGCGTATTATGAGTACGCTTTTGATACTATAAAAGGTCAGCCCATAACGGTCGTTGTGCCGATAGGGTATCTTATGCAGCCTCCCTGGGGGAAACAGGTAGGATCTTCGATTAATACGCAGATGGCCCAGTTTATAGAGTTCCAAACAACCCGCAACGGCAGCCCTGGCCCCTTTGAATTTAAATTGTGGGATATCAAACTTTATGACAAAAAAGTTCCTAACCAAAAGTCTGTTAAGGCGAAAGCAAAGGCCGCTGTTCCTGAAGAGGACTCAGGCGGGATAGGCGGTAATTTAGGCGCTTTTACTTTTAAGCTTAATGACAATTTTCAATATGGAGATGGTTATCAAGGTTATTTTACCGATAAACGTTTGTTTAACGGGCATACTATTACCGCAGGCGAAACGTATACCTTAAAAATCTCATATTCGGCAAGCCGTGATCTTGAAGACAAAATGATGATTGGTCTTGTTGATACAACTTCGCAGGCAAATTACTGGAAAGCGCTTACTTGGACCAATGATGATGATATAATCCAGATTCCGGCTTCCAAGGCCGGCGAAAAAGTTTCCGCAACTATAACATTAAAGACAATAGCGGACGCAACCGGCGATTCTGCGCCTGCAAACGCATTGGTGTTTATAACGGAAGGCGAAGGGAAAAAGGGTACTGCGGGTTCAGGCATAAAAAAAGCTGTAACATTAGACATCACTGAATTTGTTTTCACCAAAGTAGAGTAATATAGCCGTGAATTCACGTTTGCAAAATAAACAATGCGACCGTGTTTCTCCTGTTGGCCGGCGCTCCTCAACGGGGCGCGGCTTTTGGCTTTCGTGTTTGTTTCTTTTTTGCGTTCTCTTTCTTGTAAACGGCGCATGCAAGCCCAAAGCGGCAGTTCCTGAAAAAATTCCCTCAACGCCCGATATTGTCCGTGAATATTCGTTTGAACAGACAAGCGGTAAAACGGCGTTTGAGTATTTCAGGGACGAGAAAATAGCGGCCGGCTGGAATTTGGGGAATACACTCGACAGCTACAGCGGCGGCAAGGGGAATGAGACTGTTTGGGGGAACCCTTCCGTCAATCAATCGTTAATGAACGGGATTAAGGCCGCCGGTTTTGACATTATCCGTATTCCCGTAACATGGATGGGGCACATAGGGTCTGCGCCCGATTATAAAATAAGCGAGATTCGTCTTAGCCGTGTCGCTGAAGTTGTTGAAATGGCACATAACGCAGGATTAAAAGTAATTATCAACCTGCACCACGACGGCGCTACCGAGGCCCCTATGAAAGAGGATGGCTGGCTTTCAATTACCAAAGCGGCGATTGTCGAAAAGGAATATGAAAACATTACCGCCAGATTTGTCCGTGTTTGGGAGCAGATTGCCGCCTATTTTAAAAATTACGGCGATTGGCTCATGTTTGAATCGTTCAATGAACTTCATGATGGTAATTGGGGCGAGGGTTCCGGAAAGTTTATACAAAGTCAGATTGAAGTTGTAAATAAATGGAATCAGGCGTTTATCGGTGCGGTGCGGCAGGCCGGCGGCAATAATAAAACCCGCTTTGTGGTGATACCCGGCTTATGCACTAAAATTAAACATACGTTGGCGGATTATTTTATTCTGCCGAAAGACAGCGCTCCGGGATTGCAAATAATTACTTTCCATTACTATGATCCTTACGAATTTGGAATCGCCGGTACTCGCTACCAATGGGGTTCCGCTGCCGATAAAAACATAGTGGCGGCGGATTTTACCCCTTTTAAGACAAAATTTATTGATAACCATATTCCTGTGATAATAGGCGAGTGCGGCGCAGTTAAACAGGTCTATGAGGACAAAGCCAAAGAGGACAAAGCGAAACAAAGCCGTCTTGATTACACCGCATGGGTGTTCAGTAAAGCCAAAGAAAACGGGCTTGTTCCTATTTATTGGGATAACGGTTCCGTTAAAGGCAATGGGGAGAAGTTTGGTCTTTTTGACAGGAGAACCGGTCAGCCGAATTCACCTGAGAGTGAGAACTTAATCAAATTGATGATGAGAGCGGTAAAATAAGTATTTTTAGGTGTTATTGGAAATAACGCATATAAGGAGAATGATGAGAAAGTTTTTTAGCCCACGAGTTGTAATAATTACTGTTGTTGTGGCTGCTTTGGCATTGTTCTTCTTGCTCGCCGGAAAACGGGATGCTGATTTTTCATTGAAGTATGCCGGTTTCGATTTAAGCGGGGCAAGTACCGGAAGAACGAATACCTACTCCCGGTATTTGGAACGTTATGCGGGTGTTCCGAACGGAACGAAGGATAAACCAATAAATCTTTTTTCTTTTTCCGCCGCTTCCGGGGTTTCCGTAATTGAAAACTTTGAAGGCGAAATTCGTGTTTTACGAACGGACGAAGCTAGCTTTGTCGAATATAAGATCGATTTTCAAGAAGAAGGTTTTTATAATATCAATATTGAATATTTTCCGCTTCCGTCCAGGGGTATAGCTATAGAACGTTCTCTGCTGATTAATGGGGAGACACCCTTCCTTGGCGCCGACAGACTGATGTTTCAACGGGTTTGGGGAGATGCCGGTCCTACCCGGTTTGATAACCAGGGGAATGAGATACGTTCTCAGCAGATTGAAAAACCGCAATGGGAAAGCGCATGGTTTATGGATTCACTTGGTTTCATAACGGAACCTTACGTTTTTTATTTTTCCAAGGGAACAAATGTCATCAGGTTTCAAGGCATAAATGAGCCGATGGCTATTCGCAGTCTTTCTATTAAAGCGCCTAACCGGGCATTAAACTACGGCGATTACATTGCTAAACAGGATTTATCGCAATATAAAAATACACGTTCAAATATCCAATTGAAGGTTCAGGGTGAAAGAGCGGTACGCCGTTCCGATCCTTCACTGTATCCGAATTATGATCGTTCTTCCGGCGCTACCGATCCTTCCAGTGTGGCAAGGATTCGCCTTAATATGATTGGCGGAGAAAGGTGGCGTGTCTCCGGTCAATGGATTGAATGGGAAGTTGATGTTCCGGAAGACGGATTGTACCGCTTGTCGATCAAAGGGCGGCAGAATTACAACCGGGGGTTTGTATCCAACCGTACCGTTCTTATTAACGGACAAACTCCTTGCAGTGAACTTTACGCCGTACCTTTTACTTATAACAACAAATGGCGGCTTGTTACTCTTCGTGACAGCGGAAAAATGGATTTTATGGTTTTCCCGCTTAAAAGAGGAATGAATACCGTCCGTTTGCAGGCGACTCTGGGCGGCATGGGTGCGATATTAAACGTAATGGAAGAAAGCGTGTTTCGCCTTAACGGAATTTACAGAAAGATACTTGTTCTTACGGGAACCGAACCCGATATTTACCGGGATTACCGTGTTGAGTATGTTTACCCCGAAGTAATAGAAGCGATGGCGCTTGAGAGCAAAATCCTCTATAAACTGGTAGACGATTTAACAGCGTATTCCGGCGAACGCAGCGCTCAGGCGGCGGCAACGCTTACACTTGCCCGCCAGCTTGAACTTTTTGTCAGGCGTCCGGATAAAATTCCGCGCACTCTTACAAACTTTAAAGCCAACATCAGTTCTCTTGGAGACAGTATGCTGGCGCTTTCCCAGTCTCAGCTTGACGTAGATTTTATTTTATTGACTACCGCCGACGCCAGACTGCCGAAGATAAGAGATAATTTCTTTATTGCGCTGTCGCATGAAATCCGCTCTTTTCTGTCTTCGTTTTTTGTGGATTATAACAACCTGGGCGACGTGTACCGCAACGGCAGCAATGTTATCGACGTGTGGATGCTCGCCGGGCGTGATCAAAGCACCATTCTTAAAGCGATGATAGATGATACCTTTACGCAAAAAACCGGTATCAGAGTAAACGTAAAACTTGTCGCTGCCGACGCCGTATTGCCGGCGGTTGTCGCGGGTACGGGGCCGGATATGGCTCTTACTGTTCCTCAGGGCGATCCTGTGAATTACGCTATTCGCAAAGCCGCCGTGGATATTTCCAAATTCCCCGATTATGAGGAAGTTATTAAGGAATTAAACCCAAGCGTGGTTGTACCTTTCTCTTATGCGGGCGGCGTGTGGGGTCTTCCGGAAACGCAGTATTTCCATGTAATGTTCTACCGTAAAGATATAATGGAAGAACTTAAAATTGAGCTTCCCGACACATGGGAAGACCTTATCAATATTCTTCCGATTATTCAGAAAAACAACATGAATGTCGGTATTCCGTCTGTTGCAACTAACGTTGCTGCCAATATCGACTTTTCAAACTTTCTTGCGCACATGTTCCAACGAGGCGGCAGGCTTTACAATGAAGAAGGTTCCCGCACCGAATTAGACGGCGAAATCGCAATAGAAGCTTTTGACGTATACACGAAATTTTTTACACATTACAAGACGCCGAAAGTTTACGACTTCTTAAACAGGTTCCGCACAGGAGAAATGCCGCTTGCTTTTGCCGATTACACAAACTTTAATACTCTGGAAGTTTTTGCCCCCGAACTTCGCGGTCTTTGGGGTTTTTCCAGAATGCCCGGCCTTAAAAAGAGCGATGGAAAAGTCGACCGCTCTGTGCCTACAGGCACTCTTGCGGCGATGATTTTCTCCAATTCAAAAAAACAGGAATTGGCGTGGGAATTCATGAAGTGGTGGATAAGCTCTGATACGCAGCTTAGGTTCGGGCGTGAGCTTGAAAGTATTATGGGGGCCGCCGCCCGTTATCCCACCGCTAATTATGAGGCATTTAAAAGGCTTTCGTGGGGTTCCGAGCAAATGGCGGTTCTTGACGAACAGCGAGGCTGGACTGTCGGAACTCCGGAAGTGCCCGGCGGTTATTTTGTCAGCCGCCATATTACAAACGCTGTACGCCGCATATTGAACGAAGGCATGGATACACGGGAAACTTTGTTGGATTATACGATCACCATTAATGACGAGTTGACTAAAAAACGGAAAGAATTCGGCCTGGAGTAGGGGGAATAATGAGTCTTGCAAGGTATTTGAAAAAAAGGAGAGAAGCTGAAGATCGTTTTACCAGAGATCTGTACAAATATCGTATATGTTATCTTTTTCTTGCGCCTTATGCTGTTGTTTTTATCCTTTTTTATGTAGCGCCTGTTGTTATTTCCGTTTTCTACAGTTTTACGTATTTCAATGTTCTTGAGCCGCCTAAATTTATCGGCTTGCGTAATTATATTAACCTGCTGTTAGCCGATGATGTTTTCTTAATCGCTGTAAAGAACACTTTTATTATTGCGGCAGTTACAGGTCCTATCGGGTATATAATGGCTTTCTTGTTTGCTTGGTTTATAAATGAATTACCTCGTTATATCCGTGCCTTTGTAACCCTTGTTTTCTATGCGCCGTCTCTCGCAACAGGCGCTTTTATGATTTGGACGCTTATTTTCTCAGGCGACGCTTACGGTTATATAAACGGCGTGTTAATGAACTTTGGAATACTTGATCAGCCCATTCTTTGGCTGACAGACCCAAAATACATGATGCCCGTTATGCTGATAGTTGTTTTATGGATGAGTTTAGGCGCAGGCTTCCTTGCCTTTATTGCCGGTCTTTCAACTATAGACCCGACTTTGTATGAAGCCGGACTTGTGGACGGTATCTCTAACCGCTGGCAGGAACTTTGGTACATAACCCTTCCTAACATGAAAGGAATGTTAATGTTCGGAGCTGTTATGGCGATCACCCAGGCTTTTAACGTAGCTGATGTAACAATAGTCCTTGCGGGGTTCCCAAGTACGGATTACGCCGTGCATACGGTTGTAAACCATCTTGTCGACTACGGCTCGACACGTTTTGAGATGGGGTACGCTTCAGCGATAGCGACGATACTGTTTTTCTCGATGATTGTAAGCAATGCCGTTATTCAAAAAATGTTAAAGCGGGTAGGGACATAATATGGCGAAGAAACCCAAAAAACTGATAGGCGGCAGAAGGTTAAACCGGTCCTACGGCGGCGATGCGTTTATTATTGCGTTACTCACTGTCTTTGGCGTGTTTTTCGCGTTTCCGCTTGTTTTTAATATTAATCACGCTTTCAAGCCGTTAAATGAAATTTTCCTTTTCCCGCCGAATATTTGGGTGCGCAATCCAACGATAAATAACTTTCAGGATCTGTTTATTATTATGAGTAAATCCTGGGTTACTTTTTCCCGCTATATTTTTAACACTGTCTTTATTACCGCAATTGGGACTTTGGGTTTAATTTTCTTTGCCTCAATGGGTGCGTTTGTTGTTTCCAAATATAATTTTCCCGGCGCTAAAATTTTCTTTCAGGGCGTTATCATTACGCTTATGTTTTCCGGTTATGTAACCGCAATTCCCAACTACCTTGTAATGGCAAAGCTCGGCTGGGTTGATACTTTCCTTTCGGTTATAGTTCCGGCTTTTGCCTTTCCAATCGGTTTCTTCCTTTTGAAGCAGTTTATTGACACTATACCAAACTCTCTGTTGGAAGCGGCAACCGTGGACGGCGCTAAAGAATTCGGTATTTTCATCTGGATCATTCTGCCTATGATAAAACCCGCATGGCTTACCGTAATGATCTTCTCCGTGCAGAATCTCTGGAATTTAAGGGCGTCTAACATGATATATTCGGAACAGTTAAAGACCTTGCCCTTTGCGCTTTCGCAGATTGTTGTTACAGGCGTTGCCCGTGCGGGCGTAGGGGCGGCGGTAACACTCTTTGTTATGATCGTTCCTATTTTAATGTTTGTATTTGCTCAAAGCAATGTTCTGCAAACAATGGCCAATTCGGGGATAAAAGAATGAAAAAAACAGTTTTTATTTTTTTGTTATTTTTTGCATTAACCCATGCTTTTGCGGAACCTACAAACTACACTTACAATTATGATTTTTGGTTTGAGCAGGTCGCTTCGCCGGACGCTTATCGTGTCAGTGATTATATACTTGGAACTTCTTTGGGTATTGGTCACTTTAGGGACCCTCAAGGACTATTTATACGTGACAACCGTGTATACATCTGCGATTCCGGCAACAACCGGATAATAAAATTAGAAGTTGATGAAAAAGGCAAACATACTGTTAAAGCAAATGTTTCTTCCGTAATAATTAACGGAGAAGAAACCAAGTTTAATTATCCTATGGATATTTTTGAAAATAGGGACGGCAATCTTTATATCGCAGACACAAATAATAAACGTGTACTTATACTTGATAATAACTGGAATTATATTCATACAATCAATAAACCGGAAGATGAGAGCATCGACAAGGATACTGAATTTATTCCCGTAAAGTTAGTTGTTGATTTTGCAAACCGTGTGTTTATACAAGCACGTAACATTAACAAAGGACTTATGGAGTTTGACAACCGGTGGGAATTTTCCGGTTATATGGGAGCGAATAAGGTTTTTGTTAATCCTATTGATTATATCTGGAAAATTCTTTCTACTCAGGCGCAAAAAGAACGCATGGATCTTTTTATTCCGACCGAGTACAGCAATATTGCCTTGGATAGGGACGGATTTATTTATGTTACCAATTCTATGGGGCAGACAGATCCTGTCAGGCGGCTTAACGCAATGGGTCAGGATATTTTAATTCGTAACGGTTATGAAGATCCTGTGGGGGATTTAGCTGTAGGTGATGCGGGGGGCATATCAGGCCGTTCCCGGTTTATAGACGTAACAGCCTTTGATAACGATTCTTACGCTTGTTTTGACAGGACGCGCGGACGTATTTTTATGTATGACTTTCAGGGAAATCTGTTATACGCTTTCGGCGGAGTCGGCAACCGGGAAGGCTCATTCCAGCAGCCGACCGCTCTTGATAGAATGGGATATTCTTTATATGCTCTTGATTCAAGAGCCGCCGCTCTTACACGCTTTGATCTTACCTATTACGGCTTATTAATTAATAAAGCGTTAGATGAATACAAAGCCGGCCGTTATGAATCTTCAGCCGTAATATGGGAAGAAACTTTAAAAATTAACGGAAATTATGATTTGGCTTACATTGGAATAGGCCGGGCGGCGCTTAGGCAGAAAGAATTTCAAAAAGCAATGAAGTATTATAAGTTAAAACATTACCGTGAAGGTTACGGAAAAGCTTTCCAATTATACCGCAAACAATGGATGGAGGAAAATCTCTGGTGGATACTTTTAATTATAGGAATTTTGATTCTTCTACCGCCTGTTATTAAATTTATTATTAAAACCATCAAGGAGATTAAGGAAGTATGAAATACCTTAACAGCAAAGAATGGTGGAAGAATTTGGGAAAAACTCTTAAATATTCGCTTTATGTGAGTACTCACCCGCTTGATGGTTTTTGGGATTTAACGCATGAAAAGCGGGGTTCTATCGGTGCGGCAAATATTATTATCGGTCTTGCTGTTGTGGTGGAAGTACTTCGCCTTACATTAACCAATTTCCAGTTTGTTTTAATAAACCTGGAATACTTTAACTCTGTTATTGTCGCTATGCGAATTTTACTGCCTGTGGGATTATGGACTGTCGCAAACTGGAGCCTGACAACGCTTATGGACGGCAAGGGGCGAATGCATGAAATATATATGGCTGTTTGTTATGCGCTTGCGCCTTATGTAATCATTAATGCGGTTATGATACTGTTAAGCCAGGTTATAACCTTTGAAGAAGGCGCAATTTACTGGGTGCTTGCCGGTTTTTCAGCGCTGTGGACAGGTTTATTAATGCTTTCCGCAATGATGATGGTTCACGATTATTCATTAATGAAAACTATTGGTTCCAGTTTGCTTACCGTAGTCGGGATGGGTGTAATTGTTTTTATTTTTGTTGTTTTTTTCAGCCTTGTCAGCGACGCTATCGCTTACTTTGTATCCTTGTATAAGGAAATACTTTTCAGGGTACTTTAGGAGGAAAGGTGAATAAGCTTTTTAGGATAATTGCTTTTATTTTTATTCTCCTTATGTTTGGTTCTTGTAATAAACAAACCCTTAAAGTCAGAACCATTACTCTTTTTGAAAATGACGGCAGTAAGGAAGAACTTGTTCTTGAAAATGAATATTTACATCTGCGTTTCTTGCCGCAAACAGCGGAAATAATTCTTAAGGACAAGGCAAGCGGCGTACAATGGCGCTCCAATCCTGAAGGCGCCGCAAATGATCCGCTTGCCGATGTGGTAACAAAAGATTTTATAAAGTCTCAGTTCTCTCTGGAATACGCAGACAATGCCGGCGTGGGCATGACTTTGTATTCAAGCATTAACAGTGTGGCGTTAGGCGCTTATGATTATTCCCTGACGGATAATACGCTTGAAGTTCGTTATTCAATCGGCGATATTGCCCGCAGTTTTATTATTCCTCCGGCAGCGTCTGAACAAAGAATGTTAAAATTTTTGGAAAACATGGAGCCTGACGACCGACGCAAAGTTGAAGCAAGTTACCGGCTTTATGACATCAACAATCTGCGCTCAAGCGATAACAAAAATGCGCTTCTTGCGAGTTTCCCTGATCTCAGCCGGACAAAAATGTATGTGCTGCGTGATACAACTCAGGAATATATTAAAGAAACAATGGAAGGATTGTTCGCTCAGGCAGGGTACACATACGATGACTATTCCGAAGATTCTTCTTTCTATACGGCGCCCGAAGGCGAGGACAAACCGGCATTTAATATAACGCTGCGTTATACGCTTGACGGGAGATCTCTGCTGCTCAATGTGCCTTTTGACAGATTAGCGTACCGGTTAGCATATCCCATAACGCAGTTAAGCCTTCTGCCGTATATGGGAGCGGGCGGCACAAGTGACGAAGGTTACTTGCTTGTTCCCGACGGCAGCGGAGCGCTGATACGCTTTAACAACGGGAAACAGAATCAATTAGCGTATAACAACGATGTGTACGGTTGGGATGAGGCGATGCCGCGAAACGAGATAATTAATGACAACAAAGCGCTTTTCCCTGTCTTTGGCATACAGAAAAACGGAAATGCCCTGTTATGTGTCATTGAAGAAGGCGCTTCGTATGCGGGAGTGCGTGCCGATGTATCTGGGCGCAGCAGTTCATGGAACAATGTGTATCCCCGCTTTAACGTAGTTCATGGTGCGGTAATTGATATTTCAGGACGTTCCGACAGGGCGGTATACCTGTACGAGAAAAGTCCGCCCGCAGGCGAGGGTATTACCCTGCGCTATACTCCCTGCGCTCAAGACGGCTATGTTGGCATGGCGAGAGAATACCGTTCATGGCTTATGCGCAAATATCCGTCTTTGGGTAAATATGCGGAAAACGGCGTACCCATCGCCATAGAGATTGTAGGCGCTGTAAACAAAACACAGCACCGGTTGGGTATACCGCTTGATCTGCCCCTGAAACTTACTTCCTATAAAGAATCTGAAGATATGATTAATGACTTTGCCGAATGGGGCTGGAAAAATGTACGGATAAAACTTAACGGCTGGTTTAACCGCAGTGTTGATCATTCAATACCGGGGAAAATAAAATTGATAAACGAAATTGGCAGTAAAGATGATTTTGCGGAAATGGTGTCTGCCGCAGAAAGAAAAGGCTATGAAATTTTTCCCGAAGTTGATTTTCTTTATATCAGGAATGTCAAACCTTTTGACGGTTTTGATCTGTACCGGGACGCAGCCCGCTATATAAACCGTAAACGGATAGAAAAATACCCCTTTAGCTTTGTCTGGTTCGGGGAGCGTATCCGTTGGGGCAAGCTCAGTTACATAGCCCGCCCCGTGTATATGATGTCTCTGATAGACAAGTTTATGCGTGAATCGGTAAATTATAACCTGCGTAACATTGCGTTCAGAAGCATAGGTTCAAAACTTTCAGGCGACTACAATGAAAAAAGACTTGTCAGCCGTGAAGCATCTATGAAGATGCGGCAGGAAAAGCTTAATGAATTAACAGGCAGGGGAGCCGGTGTTATGATAAACACAGGCTATGCTTATGCTGTGCCTTGGGCAGGTTTCATTACCGATATAGCCCTTGATGATCAAGGTTTCGGTATCACTGATGTATCTGTGCCTTTTTACCAGATTGTTCTTCACGGACTTGTGCCGTATACAGGGCAGGCAATAAACCTTGCCGAAGATTACACGAAAAATCTTCTTAAAACCGTTGAAAGCGGGGCGGGGCTGTACTTCAGTTTTATGAACGAAGAAACCACCATATTGCAGGAAACGAAGTTCAGGCAATTTTATGCCAATGAGTATGACAAATGGGCGCCGGATGCCAATGCCCTTTACCAAAAATTTACAATGGATTTTGCCGGATTGTATGCTCAGGCGATTACCAATCATGTCATTATATCCACGGGATTGACGCTTACCGAATATGAAGACGGAAGGCGTGTTATAGTAAATAGTACGGACAACGATGTTAATTATAGCGGTGTTGTTATTAATGCGCACAGTTACACGATATTACGGAGGGGCAGCTAATGTATTTTATAAAAAAGAACAATAAAATTTCCCTGACGTTGGAAGGTAAAAATGCCATTGCCGGGTATTTATTTATTTTACCGTTCCTGATCGGCATTTTGTTTTTTATGTTTTTGCCCATTCAGGAATCCCTGCGCATGGTATTCAGTGATGTTAATATTGACTTGATTAGAAACAAATTCTCTATGCGATTTTCCGGTATGGATAATTTAAAGCGTGTCCTTATGATCGATCCTGAATTTAACCGGATGCTAGTTGAAGAAGTCGGGCGTATGCTACTGATAGTTCCTGCGGTCATTATTTTCAGCCTGTTTGTCGCTCTCATATTAAATCAGGAATTTAAAGCAAGGGGGTTTGTGCGGGCGATTTTCTTTCTTCCGGTAATTCTTTCTTCCGGTATCATGATCGGACTTGAAACAAATAATACCCTTTTAAGCAGCATGGAGGAAATCATTAAAAGGGACAATTTGATGAAGTCGTCAATTACCGGCGTGCTTGAAGATATACTGGTCTCTGAAGGAGCGGCGAGCGATTTTATGGGGTATATTTTTAATACTGTTAATCAAATTTACGATATAGCGATGGCTTCCGGCATACAGATAATTATCTTTCTTTCCGCCCTGCAAACGATTCCGCCAAGTATGTTTGAGGCAGCCAAAATTGAGGGGGCGACAAGCTGGGAATGTTTCTGGAAAATTACGTTCCCTATGGTAAGCCCATTGATACTTGTTAATGTTGTTTACAGTGTTGTGGATTATTTTATCAGAACCGATAACCGTGTTATGGAAAAAATAAGAGTACGCATGATGCAGTATATGGAATATGGTTTCTCCACCGCTATGGCCTGGGTATATTTTCTTGCCGTCATTGTGATCATCGGTATTGCGATGGCGTTAATTTCCAAAAAGGTGTATTACTATGAATAAAGATGAAAAACCGGAGGATTGGGGTAATATATCCCGCTCATACCATCTTAAAAAAACTATTGCTGATATAGCGTATAAAATTTGCCGCGCTATATTGCTCTTTGGCCTGTGTTTCCTTATAGTGCAGCCCCTGTTGGACAAACTCAGTGTCAGTTTTATGGAACAGCAGGATTTGTACGACAGTACGGTTGTAAGTATTCCCCGTCATTTTACCCTTGGGAATTATATGGTGGCAGGCAAACTGCTTGATTTTTGGCCTTCGTTGCTGCAAACCATGATTATCATGCTAGTCAGTTCGGTTTTACAAGTTTCCGCTTGTACTCTGGCAGGCTATGGTTTTGCCCGTTATAAATTTCCGCTGAAAAATTTCTGGTTTATGTGTGTTTTACTGATTATCGTCGTGCCGCCCCAGACTATCATGGCTTCGATTTACCTTAATTTCCGTTTTTTTGACATATTCGGCCTGCTGAGGCTGATAACGGGCAGTCCGGTTAATCTTTTGAACAGTGCCGCCAGTTATTGGCTGCTTTCCGCTACGGGCATGGGTTTGAAAAGCGGATTGTATATTTTTATGCTAAGGCAATATTTCCGGGGTATGCCCAAAGAGCTTGAAGAAGCGGCTTATGTGGACGGCTGCGGCAGATTTAAGACCTTTATCAGGATAATGCTTCCCGATGCGACGCCAATGCTCACTTCATGTTTGTTGTTTTCCTTTGTATGGCAGTGGACAGATTCTTTCTACTCGACATTATTTTTAAATAACTATAAAATGTTATCAGTGGGTTTAAGCGGGATTGCCGACAAGTTGGGGGCGTGGTGGGCGGCAATGAACAGCAGCGTCGGCGCTGTTTATACGGCAGCGCCTATGGGATATACCCAGGCAATTATAGCCACCGGTATGTTGATATGTCTTGCCCCTTTGATTATACTGTATCTGGCGGCTCAAAAGGCTTTTGTTGAGTCATTGAGTCAGACAGGTATTAAGATGTAGGTGACCGAAAAAGCCGGTTGCTTTTGTTTTAGGTTTCAATGCGGATACCGCTCTGCGGCATACCGCTTGAGATAATTTATTGAGGAGGAATTAAATGTTGAAGAGAAACAAACAGATCGCGGTTATTATGCTTGCGTCGGTGCTTTTAGCGAGTCTTCTTGTGTTGAGCGGATGCAAAAGAGGTGCAAACCTTAAGGGCATGGAAATTATTATCGGCAACTGGTGGGCGGATTATGACGTTGATACCCAAAAGCCGCAGAATGACAATGCTGAAAAAGTACTTGAACAGCGTAGAAAATTACTGAAGGAATACGGTGTCACTATCAGAGAAAAAGCCGTTTCCGATTGGAACGGAATGCAGCAGAAAGCTGTTATATCTACTATGGCAGGAACACCAGACGCTCAAGTTTTTATGCTTCAGCCTAACTGGGCTATGGCGATGAGAGCACGAGGCCTGCTTGCTCCCTTACCCAACAGCATCAAAAATCCAAAGCCTATCGGCAAGGGATATTTACCGGTAGAATTTAACCAGCCTGCGATAGATTCTTTTACTTTTGATGGTAAACCTTACGCCTTTGCGGTAGGCATCAATTTAAACAATTTCCAGGCCTTGTTCTTTAACAAGCGGCTGTTTAGGGAAGCAGGTCTGGATCCCAACCTTCCCTATGATATGCAGAAAGCCGGCACATGGACATGGGATGCCTTCCTTGATGTTTGTAAAAAACTGACACGGGATATAAATAACGACGGCAAAATTGATACTTATGCCATGCCCAAAGATCTTTCTACTGAAATACTTGATGCGATAATTTCCAGTAACGGCGCTACCTATGTAGACAAGGATCCCAAGACAGGTTTATTGGTCAATGCTACCGGTAGGCCTGAATTCCTTGAAGCCCTGCAGTTTGCCATCAAGTTAAATACCGAAGGTGTTTTGAAGCCGAGACCGGATGGCAGCAACTGGGATTGGTACAAATCCGAGTTTATTGACGGAAAGGTAGCGATGAGGATTGATGAATCATGGGTTGCCAACAGCAGTTCTGTTGAATTGAGCAAAATGAAGGATGATTGGGGCATGGTACTGTTTCCCAAAGGACCTAAATCTTCTACCTATCGTGTGTATAGCCGTGATAACCTGATGGTCGTCCCCGCTACATATAAACCCGCAGAAGTTGAAAAAATTATATGGGCAGTGACATTGTGGTATACTCCCGTTGATGACGACTGGAAATCAGGACAATACAATTATTTCCGTGATTCCCGCGCTGTTGACGAGACTTTAGCGCTTGTCCGTGATCCTAAACTCAGCATGATAAAATACTTTTCCTATATCAATGGTTTGGAACGCGGTGATATAGCATGGAATATGTGGTATCTTGACGGAGAACCTGCCTCGTTAATTGAGTCGGTTTCTCAGGACTGGAATACCAAAATAAACGAAGCTAATAAGTAATATGCTAATTCCCGGTAATTATCATTGCCGGGAATATTTTTCAGCTTAACACTATATGGAGTATATATATGAGTAGTATCATCGTAAACGGAAACAGTCTGCCGAACATTCCCTGGGAAGACAGGCCGTCATCAAGCGATCCTAAAAAGGACATTATGTGGCGGTATTCGAAAAACCCGATTATTCCCAGGGATTTAACCTTACGATCTAACAGTATTTTTAACAGCGCCGTTGTGCCGTTTAAGGGAGAGTTTGCGGGTGTGTTCCGCTGCGATGATACTGCGCGTCACATGGATATTCACGCGGGCAGGAGCAAGGACGGCATTAATTGGACTATCGAAGATGAAACAATTAAGTTTATCAAAGACAATCCTGATGTACCCGATTCCGAATACAAATACGATCCCCGTGTGCTTTTTATTGAGGACAGGTATTATATAATTTGGTGTAACGGTTATCACGGTCCTAACCTTGGTATCGGTTATACCTATGATTTTGAAAAATTTTATCAAATGGAAAACGCTCTTATGCCCTACAACCGCAACGGCGCTCTTTTCCCGCGCAAGATAGGAAAAAATTACGCCATGTTCAGCCGCCCAAGCGATTCGGGTCATACTCCTTTCGGCGATATTTTTTATTCGGAAAGCCCTGATTTGATTTATTGGGGAAAACACCGCCATGTTATGTCTCCTTCCGGCGGCTGGCAAAGCACCAAAGTAGGAGCCGGTCCGTGTCCGATTGAAACCAAGGAAGGCTGGCTGTTATTTTTCCACGGAGTATTGACAAGCTGTAACGGCTTTGTTTACTCGTTCAGCGCAGCCCTGCTTGATATTGACAAGCCCTGGAAAATTATTGCGCGCGCAAATCCTTACATTATTAACCCTCGTGAAATTTACGAGTTGGCCGGAGACGTTCCGAATGTTACATTCCCTGTCG